>Ga0206862_1116_pt1 | contig 21359 bp, 16 predicted proteins | sample Alteio_BWOrgCont_43_FD_152625 | JGI IMG/M metagenome (GOLD analysis project Ga0206862, IMG submission 152625) | Enriched cells from forest soil in Barre Woods Harvard Forest LTER site, Petersham, Massachusetts, United States -... | ecosystem: Environmental > Terrestrial > Soil > Temperate forest >... | reverse complement strand
ACTTCACCTTTTTTGACTCTTTCGTAAGCTTTGTCAAATTCTTCAAAAGAATAGGATTCGATTATCGGTTTCACCTTCCCTTTTGCCGCCATATCAAGAGCCTCATAAAGATGCTCGCGGCGGTTTTGTTGGCTTCCAATAATCTGAACTTGTTTTGCAATGATATCCTCTAAAGAGATTTGTAAAGGTTTTACATCAATCCCCATCGCTATAAATCGTCCATTTGGTCGTATGCCTTGGAAACTCTCTTTCATGGCTTCGTTCGAGTTGCTTGTACTCAGAATGATATCAGCTCCGCCTGCCTTTAATAAATCTTCTCCATTGCGAACGACCGCATCGGCCCCTAATCGCTGAATCAATGCATCTTTATCGGGAGAATGGGAGATCGCGATTGTTTCAAAACCTGCTGCTTTAGCATATTGCAGAGCCAAATGGCCTAGGCCTCCGATGCCTAACACAGCCACACGCTCACCGGGTTTTGGATTAGCCGAACGCAATCCAGACCAAACTGTGTACCCTGCACAAAAAATGGGTGCGGCTGTTTCAAATGCAAGACCATTGGGTATCAACATAGTTGAATCTGCTGAAGCCAGCATATATTCTGCATGGCCTCCAGCCAACTGCAGACTGGTGCAAGTTTGTTGCGCGCAAAAATTGGCATTTTCTCGCAAACACCACTCACAACGGCCGCAGGTTGTTTGCAGCCAAGGCACCCCTACTCGATCCCCTATGCGTCGATGGGTTACACCTATTCCTATTTCGACAATTTCGCCTGCCGGTTCATGGCCTAGGATCTGAGGAAATTGAGCCTCGTAGCTCCCCTCTGTTTGATGCACATCTGTATAACAGAGGCCGCTTGCGCAAATTTTAATGAGAACTTGATTAGGACCTGGCTTAGGCATTGGCATATCGCGCATGATCCATTTAGACTTAAGAGAGGGGGCGATAATGGCTCTCATATCGTATTACCTCCTGTTGAATATGATTAATCAGGGGCAGTTTACCTGTGTAGGCTCTATCGTTGATTACTTCTAGTAATTCTTGGCTCGCTCCAAAAAAATATTTTTATTCATTTTCCAGTCATCATAATCAATTTTTCCATTGTCTGTGAGATAATCGATGTATCGATTCAATTTTTCAAGCAACTCCTTATTCTCAACTTTTACATAAAAGACAGACTCTTCCTTTTTTGAACAGGTTATCGATTCGTTCTTCGGACATTCCAAGGAGAAAATAGCTGTTACAGCTAATTGACCATTCGATTTATCCGCAACAAGCTTGTTTCCAATATACCCTCTAGCAATCGCATCAATACTCCCCTCTTGTAAAGCTGGGATCATTGTATCTTCCGCAATAAAGTACTTTGTAATAGGCAAAGAACAATCAGGAGGAATGAGCATAGTGCGTTTGGCTACTTTTGGATCATAAATGCTTAATGAGCCATTACTTACAAGAAAAGATTTATCTTCTAATACAACAATCATCCCTTTTTTAATGAATCCTTCATCGAAATCATTGATTATTTTTGTTTTCTCTAAATAGCGGTATTCCCCAGTAGTTCCTCTTACAGCGCCCACAATATAACCGCAAGTCAGATCTTCATGTTTTTTAATTCGAAGGGACTCTTTCGCATTCATAAGCAGGGATTGATTAAATCGTGTGGTTCCATGAGTAGTCGCCACCACTTGCTTCCCCTCTTCATCTACAAGTCGCTTATCTTCGCGTGCAATGCCTCCAATCGCTATATCGATTTTAGGATTTGTGTAGGGAGCTAACCAGATGTTGTTCCATTCTTTGACTCCATGGAATCTAAATGTCATATCGGATCCAGGAATAGCTTCCATCGCCTTAAGAAGGTCTACTTCATATCCTTTCGGATTATCAAACTTAGAGTCTGCAGAATTTCTGCTCTCGGAATAACTGATAGGTTCAAAATCTGAATAAAACGCGACCTGATACTCATTTCCGTTCAAAAAAGCAGTAGAAAAGAGAAATAAATAAATAATAAAGTCACCTATTTTCTTAAAAAACATAGATATCCGGATCTTTCTATAAAAACTCTTCTTTTCTGTTGTCCATATCCATCCATTGAAATTTAATCAAACAAAAAAACATTATGCCGAATTTTCTCTCTCTTAGACAAAAAATAGTAATGGACGTTGTGATTTCGTTTGTGATTGATGTTGCTTTAAGCGGAATGTCGATTTGCAAATGTTCCATTAAGCTGGTCAACCAGGAAACAAAGAATCCAGCCAACCAGCCAGCAATCCAGAAAAAATATGTTGTCCAGTTTTCCGATATCTCCGACTCGTTCATCATCAGCATTAAAAAAGCATAGTTTTTTTTAATTTGCCTATCCTGGCGCCGAAGGCGACCCTGCATATCCTGTTATAAATTTGTTATAAACATATTGAGAACAAGGATATGCAGGATCGCCTTCGGCGGCAGGATAGGCAAATTAAGGATGAAAACAATTCTTTCCTAATGCTTAAACGCAAATGCCAACCAATGGCAACTGTCTCGTTCACGTTAAAATTGCTCGTATAAATAATCCCTTTTGCAGCTCACTCATTAAGCTGGACAACCAGGAAACAAATAACCCAACCAACCAGCCAGCAATCTAGAAAAAAAACTGCCGACTCATCCCCTGATAAGTGGACAGTTGGCTGGACATTCAGGAATCAATGAATCCAGACAACCATCTAACCATAAAGCCAGCCAGCCACCCAACATACTTATAATCCAAACATCCAGCTAAATGTTTACTTTAAATAGTCCAGTCGATTAGATTGTTGGCTTTCGGACCACTAAACAAAGGACTCCATTCATGTATAAAATAGCCATATCCAATCAAAAGGGAGGATGCGGAAAAACAACTTCTAGCATTAACCTGGCAGCTGGTTTAGCTTATGAAGGAAGAAAAGTCTTGTTAATAGATCTTGATCCACAAGGTAACTCCACAATAGGGCTTGGAATAAAAACGGAAAATCGTCAAACCATTGCTGAGCTGCTTTGTCAAGAGGATTGCACAGTTCACGATGTAGTACAGGATACATACATTGAAGGCTTGCACATCATTCCTTCAGATGTCTCTTTAGCGGTAGCTGATGTAAAGCTTGCTCAAATACAGGCTAAGGAGTTTGCATTGCGTTCAAAAGTTGTCAATGTCAACTACGATTATATCATTATCGATACATCACCAACATTTGGAACACTGCTTACTAATGCCGTCCTGTTGGCCGATTTTATTATTCTTCCTGTTGCACTCGATTACTTTAATTTGGCGGGGATGCAAAATTTCATGGATACAATCAACAGGACAAATAAAAAGGTGGGTCAACTCATCAACCATAAGGCTGAAATTTTAGGAGTGCTCTTTACTTTTTTCAAAATGTCGACGAATCACTCCAAGAGAATTTTTGAAGCGATCACCGAATTATTTGGGGATAAAATTTTTAATACACGGATTCCTGAGAATGTTCGACTTAAGGAATCTCAGGAAGCGGCTAAGTCAATTTTTGATTTTGCGCCTAGTAGTGCAAGTGCAGTTGCCTATCGTGATTTTACAAAAGAGCTAGAAGAGAGGTTATGTTATGTCAGGAATTAATGAAATTAAGAAAAAAACAAAGTTGTCAATAGACGAAATGTATGATAATCAAGAGGTTGGGAATATGGTTATCCAGCAAAATGGAAGTCCAGAAATCAAACAAACAAACCATCCAGTCATCCAGAAGGTAAGTAATCCGTTAACACATCCAGACAGCCAACCAAACATCCTTCCAGATGGGAAAATTAACGAACACAAAAATTCCCATACTCCCAACAATACATCCATCCATAAAGCTGGGAATACAGAAACCCATTTGATTAAAGAGCATCATCTAAGCCCAGCAACAAAACCTCCAATGCAAAAGGTGCAGACCTACAAAATGACATTCAATTTAACAGAGGATACGTATAAAGCATTTAACGATCTCTATGCTACTCGTATGCTCCAAGGCCGCAAAACAGAAAAATCAGAAATGATTTGCGAGGCGATAGAGTGGCTTATCAAAATGGAAGCTTAAAAAAAGATCCAAAATCAAAGATAAAAGTTATACAGATTAAGATGCGAATGACGCTAGAGAGGGTAAGGTCGAATTAGGTCCTGTTGATTCATTCCTGTTAATTGCGAAAAGTGCGTGATGAATACTTTTCTTACGGATAAGAGATGAGTAAAAAATTATTAAAGGTTTTAGAAATACGGCTTCAAGAAGAGATCTCAAAAGCATTAGGCAATTTTTCTTCCGAAGAACTCGATAACCTTTTTTCTATATTACCCAACATCTTTAAGGGTAAAAAATCGATTATTGCTGAAAGGCGAAGATGAAATATGCGAAAACATAATGAGTTTTGGTCCCAAAGAGTAATAATAAGAAACTTTTTTAAAAATAGTCCAGAATTATAAAAAAATTGATCAAATAATTTTGAATGATATTAGTAACTCTGATTCAGACTCAGATTGACAGAAGGAATGGGATAAGGTTTTCTCTTCTCTCCCTTATCATTGTTTAGAAATAATTGATTAGTAAAATTTTTATGTAAAAATATTTGTTGATTTGTTATCAAAATTATTTTTATAATGATTTTATAAGAGAATTAAATAAGGAGGAGATATGGAAAACTCAAATATTAGTGCAAACAGTGGTTCATTATCGCTACAGCAACTTGAAGCATTAAATAAAATGAACTCTAGTCGTGATGTTTCAGAATATAAATCTTTTATCCCAATTTGGAATGAACTTTCACCAAAAAAAAAAGAAGAAATTTTACCCCACATACCAACAGAAAGTCTATTTTTTCTAGTAATGAGTGAACCTAAAGGTTCAGAAATGAAAAAAAAAATAATAAATGTATTAGATAGTAAATCTCAAAATGAAATCTCAAAAGTATTAGTTAATTTTTTCTGTTTAGAACCGAGTACCACAGCATCCGAAAATTTTTTTTCCATGTTACACGACGATTTTTTTGAAAAACTTCCTGCTAAAACCTTAATGGATTTAATACTGTATTCTAAATCTGCATACAGGGAAAGGGTAAAAAATCGATTATTGGAGCAAGGCGAAGATGAAATATGCAAAGCTATAACGAGATTGAATGATCCAAGCTCCCAAGCAGGCGCAATTAAGAAGCTTTTTGAAGATCGACCTAATTTATATGAAAAAATTGATCAAATCTGGGCCAAGTATATCTTGGAGGATGATTCAGATTCAGATTGATAGTATAGAGCGAAAAATTATTCCCCGATGGATTTTCCGGAGATCCAACCAGTGGTCCAGGCATTTTGCAAATGAAGGAGTTGAGCCTGAGTTAGAAATGCTCAGTTTATCTCTTCATCAATTCTACTGAGCAAAACTAATCCCTTCCATAGCTGTTTAGGTAAATCATACTGATTTTATTTACACTTTTCTTCAGATAAACCTTAACTCCGACTTTTTCGGCTTCCTGGATCAACGTCTGAATAAGGGTCTCTGATTATGAAAGCAAGTTTAAAGAGGACTGTTCGCGAGCAACCAAGATTCTAATTGTATCTAAATTTACTTATGCATAAAACTGTCATTTTAAAAGCTTGGGTTCTTTTAGAAGGCTCGTCAGCTGAAATTAGTGGATCAAATACATAGGTCAACAATGATGAAGATACGACAACGATCCCATTTAGAAATCAGTTTGGAGGAATACCTTCACAAACATATACCCATCTCATCTGCAATGGGAGTTTCCGTAGATCTGGCTTCTAACAATCAGATCATTTTAAGTGCTCCTTTTGCCAATAATATCAATCATAAGAAAACAGTGTTCGGTGGCAGTCTCCATGCTGTTTCCACATTGGCATGTTGGAGCCTTCTGCATCTGAATCTATTCAATTTATTGGGAGAAAACATTCAGATTGTAATTGCCAGCAGCGAGGTAGAATATCTTGCCCCGGTTACCACTGATTTCAAAGCAGAGTGCTCTATGCCAGATGTATTGGATTGGGAGAAGTTTCTTAAAATGTTACAGAGGAAAGGAAAGGCTCGATTAAAGTTGCATGCAACGATATTGCAGGAGGATCGACTCTGCGTGAATTATTCAGGTGTATTTGTAGCGATTAATACTCATTTCAAATAGTCGAATCCACTGAAAGTATCTGCCATTACCAGCACATTAAATAAACAAACAAGCCAGCCAACCAGCTGTCCAGACATCCAGACGGAAAACAATGCAGAAACCCAGTCAACCAACCATCCAAATGGTAAAGGTTAATGTTTACGTAACAAGATAGACAGGATCGGCTACGCCGGCAAGATAATAATTTCTATCCTGCCGGCGTAGCCAATCCTGTCTATCTTGGTGCGCCATGAGGCGCATATTAGCTAACTCAATTGCACCTTTTTTAGTACATAAATACAAGAGGCTTATGTTTAAAATCTAAGGGCTTGAAGAAACAATGGTGTGACAGCAACAAGTTAAAAAAGACATTTTAAATCAATAAACACCAATTTCTAAATAAATCCAGGGGCTTTTAATTAAAATGATTTGATAAATATATGTCGGCCTTACGAGGCTGTGAAAAAATAAACCTGTGCCTTTTTTTGGAGTGCGGCGACTTGTCCTTGCAGTTGGACATCTTTTTCTTGACACAATGTTTGAGGTTTAAGCCGCGAAGGCGGCTATAGCATGTAGCCACAGGAGTAAGCCAAGGCTCGGCCTGGCCCCTTTCATTTGGTAAAGCTGTTTGTATGGGGTTATGAATTATTTTTAGGCCGAAGGCCTGGGTTATAAAAGCCTAGGGCAACGCCCTAGGTGGGTTGTAGAATGGATTGCAGGCTGCAGGCCTGCGTTTTAGTAACATCACTGACAGAAAAGATCCCATATCTTTTTTGTCACTATATATATATTATAACGCAGGCCTTCAGCGTGCAATCCATTCTAAAACCTACCTAGGGCGTTGCCCTAGGCTTTTATAACACAGGCCTTCGGCCTGAAAATAATTCATAACCCCATACAAACAGCTGTACTCTCGATGAAATTTATGTTGTGTAGTATTAATGCTCCGATTTTACTGCACTGCACCTAACTCTATGTTAAAATTAATAATTTTATTTTATAATAATTATATATTACTTTTAATTTTGTATTTGAGGGGATATGGATCCTAACAAAAATTTTGATATAGTTATCCAGCCTAATAATACATTCTACTTTACTGACACTACTAAACAAAACAACTCAGATTCATCAATTGAGATGCTAGAAAAGATAAAAAAAATCGTAAAACATGATATGAATTATTCATCTACTACTGAGGATGCCTTCTCCAAACTCCCGAAAGTCGAGTTACTAAAAGTACTTAAATCAAAATCTTCTGAGATATGCGATCAATATTTGGGAAGTTTGTCAAAACTCAATCGATTCTCTAGAAAGACTTTAAGCATAAAAGTTAACGGAATTCAAAATAAAATAAATCACTATATTTCTCTTCTTACTAAAACAAATCCAGCATTACCACCATTATCTAACGAATTAACACAAGAAGTAATCAAGTATTTAGGTATAACTGATCTCGTTAATTTTGCTAAGGTGAATAGAAATGCCAGAGTAAACGCGTATCAAACCTTTCCGAAAATTGCTCGAAAATATGGATATAAGGGTCATAATGTCATTGAAGCAAGGAATTATTTAATGGAGTTGTTGGAAGAGGCGAGAATTCTCTATCGTTCTTTTCATTTTCCTCTGAAGTCCATTCGTAGAACATTTTTTTTGGGAGCTTTTAAAGCAGGTAAAAGCGTAGATAAACTAAAAAAACTAGATTTGCTTGAAGACTTTGTTAATTTTTTTTCTAAGAAAGAAATTTATGAGATGCTAATTCCGAAAATAAAAGAAACTCTTTTACTAAACTTTGCTGATAAAGAATATCTAATACCAAGGCCAGAGAATGAGGTTGGGATGCCTGAACCCCAAACATGGCTGCCCCGGTCCATAAGACTCCAGGCAACAAAGGCTTTAATTTTAGCTGCTGAAAATGGGGAAAAGAAAGTTGTAGAATTACTATTAAAATTTGGTGTTGATCCTAATGCATTAGGATATAATTGTACTCCTTTGCATTTCGCTGCACAAAATGGCCATACAGAGATTGTTGAAATGCTTCTTGTTAATGGAGCTAAGGTTGATGCTGCTACCCCATTAGGCAATACCGCTCTTGTTCTTGCATGTGTAGATTTTCCCCGTTTTCCCCAGGAATCTAATGCTAAAGTTATTGAACTCCTCTTAAAGGCTGGTGCAAATGCGAATGCGATTTCCAGTGCAGGCAGTCCTGTATTGCATTACGCCGCTAATCATGGTCACGCAGATGTTGTAAAGTTGCTTATTGACAAGGGCGCTGATGTTAACAGTCAAGTGAATAATAATGCTATGGCACTTCATTATGCATGTGGTTATGGTGATCAAACAAAACACGTCCCAAATGCTGAAGTTGTTAAACTTCTATTAAAACATGGTGCCAACCCTAATATTCGTGATCCTGATGGACTTACACCTTTACAATCAGCCATAAAGTATAATTATACCGATATCATTAAACTCCTTCCACCTCCTCCAGTCCAAGCCTAGGCAAATTCCAATCGCTCTCTGCGTTTATCTTTATAAATACTGTTTAATATAAACTAAAACACATTGATTTTTAAACTATCTTCATTTAAATTATGTTTTAATTAATATTAAAGATTGATTTTTTATGCATTTGATCCTAGTTCGCGAAGACCATTCACAGTCATCTCCGTTAGAAAACGCAGCTGTTGAATCTTCTCATATTCATTCAGAAACAGACACGATCGAAAAACTACTACATATTTACAATGAGTATAAGGAGAGGGCTCTATCGAGTGCATTAATTGCTGCAAAATTTAATGTGAAATGTGTTGAAGCGGCTATGAAAATGGTAGATGAAGGCAAAATTGAAACAGCATTTCAAAGTTTATTGCTCCCAATTCCACTTGTTGTTTTTGATGAGACCCACCCTCTATATAATTTAGAACAAGCGATTGACAACGGGAAAAAATTGCAGCTAAACCCTATTTTTGGAGCTCATTTTAGCGGTTTAGGAGGAGCTATCGTTAAAGGAGGGCACATACGTGCAGATACCCGAAACATTGAGGGAACTTTAAGGCACTGCATACAATTCAAAATAAACGATTTTGCACGGAAGGATGTGAATGATGTAGTTAATTGTATTCAACAAAGCCCAATCTTGTTTGAAAAACATTCTTCACATTTATTCCCTAGAGGAATAACGATAACACGTGTTCCTTATATTTATAGGGAAAAAAATGAAAATGGGATTTATATACTGTCAAAAAAAATTCAACTTTCCGATAACGAATCCATACAAATTGAATTCCATGGCTTGGGAAAAATTATTATTGGAAATAAACCACAAAATGGATGTCTTTATAACAATATAGATATTGAGCTTGATGCTACGCTCTCACAAGATCAGGGACTCTCGGGTTTAAATGCCATGTTATGTAGTCTAGGCTTAGGTGCAGCCCTCACTGTACATAGTGAAGAAGATGATGAGAGGATTAAGATAACAAAAATATTTCGCATTTTCTGTCCAAAAGAAGCCTCGCAATTAGAAAGGACGCGAGATTTTTACTTTATGGCTCCTTCTAAATTGCAAGAACTCTGTGAACAAATTTCCGAAGCGATTAAGCCAATATTTCGAAAATATCTCAGCGATTCCCCAAAATTGATCGAAAAAGAATCGATTTATCCAGGTAGGAGCATCTGGTCTATAAAAGATTTTAGTCAACAATTGCGACAAAAAGAAGCCTACGGCTTAATTGCAGGGATATCTGGAGATTATGTAGAAATCGTTCCAAAATTAACGGCATTACTGAAAAATGGAGCTTTCTCAACCCAAGATCGTTTTCAAGCGGGTATTATGGTTCGAGGCTCATCCTATGATCTGGATTTTTCATCTGGTGGAGGAGATCGTGTTTTTACACGGCTTGTCAATAGTCGTAATGCTGTAGGTCAGCTTTCTGATCACAAGGTTCAGGTTTTGTATGATTTGGATGTTTTGAACAGGGGAGGATATGCTTATATGGTTGATAGTTATGGAATCAAAAACCCTTTTTATCAAACCTACAAACTTTATCAAAATCGCCTCAATTTGATTGAATTTACAGAAAACCTGCCTCAAAGCAATGGTTTAAACGAAGTCATGATTAAGAATCGCATCGAACCTAAATTCATAAAAGGAATCATCGTGAGTTCTAAAGTGGCAAAAGATTTCTTTGTTGGTGAACTGAGCAAAGAAGGCCTTATCAAAGACGAATCTATTCTTGGAAAACCTGTTGATGAATTCATTCATATTGCTGATTCATATAATCAAAAAATGTGGGATTAAGGTTTCCGACATACACTATCAAATATTTCTAATTAGAAGCCCCTGGTGAACCTAAGTAAATCGTGAACCTAATTACCTAATCGCGTCTAAATTTTAGTTAAACAAGAGGGAGGCATTTCTTTCAGTGAATTCATTACAGAATCAAAAGAAGGCTATGATTCACTCCCATCATGTATAAGAAATTGCTGTTTTTGTGGAGTTCATCTATTAATATGAGAATATGAATACTTCAACGCTAGTCATTTATATTTTGATGTACCTGTACGGGTTTTCTTTAATGATTTGGGCTATATGGATTGATAAGCGGTTCACAAGGAAATCGCGCAATGCGGCCATTTTTGGTTTAGGCGGGCTAATTCTGACGCTCTTCTATTTTATGTATGTTCTTTTGACAATTGGCATCATTGACTAAATCGCAAAAATAGGTTACTGGCTAGCATAGAAAAAAAACTTGTGTTACGTTTTGCTGATAGGAAATCCTGACCACGATCTTGTCCACGATCTCTTGTAAGATGTTTTTTTCCAATATTGATACAAAGGAAAACAGATGAAAAAAGAAATGATCAATCCTGAAGAATTATACAAACATCCCGCATATGCAAGAATTGTTACCGTTTCCGAAGCTTCTAAGTTCCATTTTATTGCTGGGTTAACTGCGGCTGATGAAAAGTACAAATGTGTGGCTCCAGGAAATTATTTAAAGCAATATTATCATATTATGGAAAGTTTAGATCTCTGCCTAAAAAAGGTTGGCGCTACTTGGGATGACGTGGTATACAGGCGTATTTTTGTGTTAAATATGGATGAATTTATCAAAATTCAGACGGATCCATCCATCAAAACATGGTTTACGCCGGGAAAATTTCCGCCTAGCACATTAATTGAAGTAAGACGCTTATCCGATCCCGAGTTTCTCATTGAAATTGACCTTTTGGCAGTTACATAAAAGAGGAAACCAGTATAAATGAAAGTGATTTTTATTTTAGTTTTTTTCTTTTTTAGTTTTCTTGCTTTCGCTCATGAAGGGCATGAAGTCAAAAAGGCAACTTCGGAAAATATTCAAGAAAAAGGGCAAGAGACCCCTCAAGAAGGAGGCTCCAGGAGATGGACTCAATCGATTGGAAGTTTTCATTTAATTCTCCTCCATTTTCCCATTGCCTTAATTAATATGCTAGCCGTTTCCGAATCCTTGTTAGCTTGGTATAAGAAACCGATATTTGAATATGCTTCTCGATTTTTAATCATTTCAGCGGCGATTTTATCTACACCAACAGCTTTATTGGGTTTAATTTACAGCTATTCAGCTTCTTATGAAGGCTTAATGGAAACATTTCTCTTGTGGCATATGTGGTTTGGTATTTCAACCGCAGCGCTCGCGATAGGAGTAGCATTTATTAGAGAATGCATAGGACCTAACAGCCTTTATTACTTTTGTATGGTCTTATTGGTTTTAATGGTAAATATCACAGGGTTTTTCGGTGGAGAAATGACATTTGGGCCATTCAATATGTATCCAGCATAGAATCCTCTTATTTTAGAAAGAATACATGCGATCCATAACGAAAGGTCTGCTTTTATGAAGACATGTTTAATCATACGCCTATCTCAGTTGCTTTCCTGTGTCAAGTGAGCCTACCTGAACCTTGACAAGGTTGCTATTTTTTTCTATATCAAGTTAATATTCTCAAGAAGAAAAGCAATGAAGATTTTCACGAAAGGCTTGATCTTCAAGGAAAAGAACCCTAAATTCAGATTAATAGAGGCTCAGAGAATCTCATGCGCATGTTTGTGACAGGAGGTAATGGTTTTATCGGTAGTGTTGTTGTCAAAATGCTGCTCGAAAGCGGCTGGGAAGTCAGCTGCTTACTGCGTCCTACAAGCGACATTTCTCGCCTGGAAGGTTTGAAGTATAAGCGCGTGGAAGGGGATGTGCGTCAGTTAGCTTCCATAGAGAAAGGCATGGAAGGCTGCCAGGGCATCATCCACTTGGCGAGCCTTTCAAGCTGGACCATGATCCACTCTCCCGAAATGAACGAAATTGTACTCAAAGGTACCGACAATGTATTGCAAGCTGCGCGCAAAAATGGAAATACTCGAACCGTATTTGTCAGTACAGCCACAGCTATCAATGGAACGCCCAATCCAGTCATTCAAGCGGAAGAAAGCCCTTTTGTTTTGGATCAGAAAAATTATACCTATGCCTATGCTAAACATGAGGCAGAAAAGCTATGTGCACGCCATGTCCAGGATGGAGCAGATCTTGTCATCGTCAATCCTGCTGAAGTATACGGTCCTAATGACATCACTGAAGTGACGTCAGGAACTTTAATCGACTTCGTACGCAGCTCTCCTGTCCTCGTTTGTCCCGGCGGGACTAGCATTGTGCATGTGGATGATGTAGCTGCAGGGATTCTCAAAGCCTTCCATAAGGGTAGAGTCGGCGAGCGCTACTTCCTAGGAGGTGACAACTTGACTCTTAAGCAGCTAGCGCAGCTAACAATCGATATTTTGGGCCAGAAGAAGAAAATTGTCGTTCTTCCCCGATGGCTCATCTTGGCTATAGCCAAGGTAGGCAAGACGCTGCATCTACCTCTGCCATTCAATCCTGAAGTGATTCCTTATGCTATCCTCTACTGGTTTTTTGACAATTCAAAGGCTCGAAATGAATTGGGCGCGACATTCCGCTCAGCGACAGAAACACTCAAGCCGACCTTGGATTGGCTTCGTATCTCTGGAAAGATCTCCGGTTGAGGCAATATGGCGACAGTTATCTTCGATTTCGATTCCACTTTAATCAACTGCGAAAGCCTGGAAAGAATTATAAGCGATAAACATCCCAACCCAGCAATCCTAGCACAAATAAAAGAGATAGGCTCACAAGGAATGTCAGGAACGATCCCGTTTCTCACATCGTTGGAGAAACGATTAAGCCTGGTCTCGGTCAGTCAAAGAGACGTACAAACTTTTGGTTCTCGAGCCAAAGACTTCCTTACACCGGGATTCCAAGAGTTGATACACACCTTAAAAGCGAATCGAGTCGATGTTTGGATCGTCAGTGGTGCACCCTGCGAAGCGATGCTGCCTTTGGTGCACGAATTGGATATTCCCAGAGATCACATACTTGGAGTGGAGTTGACATGGAAGCCTGACGGTGAGTTTGGAGGCATCGATGCTTCAAAGCCGATTAACCGCTCAAAATGGGAAAGCGCTCAGCAAGTATATAAAAGGTGGAGCGCTCCGATAATTGCCATTGGTGACGGCATGACAGATTACGAACTCTACCGGCATAAGTTGGTGGATTACTTTATTGTTTTCACGCAACATGCCAGACGTCAGGCGGTATTAGATCTGAGCGTCCCCGAAGCGAGATCAACTGCGGAGTTGTCTCAGATTCTTAGATCGCTTATCGGAATCGGTTGCTAGGCGGTGGTATGATTTTTAATAAGGTGCAACCCCGACTATTATACTGAGGATTATTATGAGAATAGTTTTATGCTTGCTCATATTTTTAATTCATGGGTCGTTTCAAGTGCAAGCAGCAAATGCCATGCCGACGGAAAAGAAGGATAGATTATTATTAATCACAGGCTGTGCAAGAAGTGGAACACTTTTCACTGCCTATTTCTTCAATTTATCCGGTCTTCCAGTGGAACATGAAAGAGAAGGAGAGATGGGAACGGTATCCTGGACAATGGCTGTTGATGACACCACAACCCCATGGGGCCCAGGATCACTCGGTTACAATTTTAAGCATATCTTCCATCAGGTGCGCGATCCGCTGAAAACCATTTCAGCCTGCGTATCTGAGCCTAAATCTTCCTGGCGTTTCATATGCAAGCATATTGGAGAAATCACGATGCAAGACTCTCCTGTCGTTAAAAGCGCCAAATATTGGTATTATTGGAATCTGGAGGCGGAAAAAAAAGCTGAGTTCAGATATCGGATTGAAGATATTGAAAACGTCCTGAATGAAATGAGTCATCGGCTCGGAATCCCTTTATCTCTGGATGTTTTGGTACGGATCCCTAGAGATACCAATCATAAACCAAGGAAAATAACTTACACATGGAGCGATCTGAAGATAATGCTCGATTCCGCACTCTATGAAAATATTGTGGATATGGCCAAGCGCTATGGATATGATGTGGAAGAATAAGAATTCAGATTGCACTGAAGCCTGTTAACTCTTTGCCTACGAGCAACAGATTCATCTCATTAGTCCCTTCATAAATATAAATAGCTTCCGCATCTGCGGCAAGGCGGGCGATATGATTCTCAAGAAGAAGTCCATTGCCGCCTAATGTTTCAGCAGCCATGCGGGTAACGTGTCGCGCTTTGGCGGCATTGTGGTATTTGGCCAAAGATAACATCCCTTCCGAATACGCATCGGCTTCCAATTGATGAGCTAATTGAAAGCAGATCAGCTGCATAGCAGTAACCTCGGCAGCCATCTCGACGAGCTTCTCTTGGATTAGCTGGTAGCTGGCGATAGGTCGGCTGAATTGTACTCTCTTTTGGGCATAGGCCAAAGCATGCTCAAAAGCTCCTTCTGCAAGGCCAGCAGCCTCCCAAGATACGGCGAAGCGTCCCAGCTTCAAAATTGTAGCGATATCGACGAAAGTTTTGACTTTTGGAAGTCTGTTTTTAATGGGAATGCGCACCTGCTTGAGATGAACATCGGCATTTAATATGGCCCTCAATCCTCTTTTTCCTTGGATGTCATGGATCTCGACGCCCTTGGTCTGCTGAGGATTTTCTATGACGAATCCACCGAGATCTCCATTGCCGTCCTTTGCCCAAACGATCATCAGATCGCTTATGGAAGCATTGCCGATCCAGCGTTTATGCCCATTTAAAACATATTCGGTGCCCTCCATGCGAGCCTTTGTCTCCATATTGATCACATCGGAACCATGGTTGGGTTCTGTCAGAGCAAAGGCGCCTATTTTCTCTAAGGAAGCCATAGAGGGAAGCCATCGTTCCCGCTGCTCATCGGAGCCAAGAAGTTCGATCGATCCCATAGCGAGGCCGCAATGGACGCCATAGAAGGTTGCAAGAGATCCATCTCCTTTGGCTAATTCCTTCATCACCAACCCGAGTTCTAGAAGGCTTAATCCGGAGCAGCCAAAATCTTTGATTACTCCACCCATAATAGGAAGGTGCTTGAGCTGCATAACCAGGTCGCGAGGGAATTCCGCTTTTTCCCAAAAGGGGTTGATAGAAGGAAGGACTATCTGGTCGACATATTCGTCCACCTGTTGTTTTAGAAGACGCTGTTTTTCTGTTAGCTGGCTGTCTAGCTTGTAGAAATCGAAAGCCATTAAAACCCCCTTAAAGCTTATGGTATTCGTCGATAATGATGCTAGCTGACTGCAGGATCTGTTCTTCCGTATGCGTATTGCATACAAAGAACCGTAAAAGGGATTTTTCCTTGGGCACTGCAGGATAAATGATGGGCAGCGCATAGATCCCTTTATTATAGAGCTCCAAAGAGAGCTGAGCAGCCTTTCCTGGATCGCCTACGATGACAGGAATCACAGGAGAATCTTTGCTTGGCCCGGTGTTGACTCCGCCTTCTTTCAATTTTTGCAAGAACAGAGCGCAGCGATCGTGCAGCCTTTTGACGAGTTCAGGATGTTGCTTGATCTGACGAACTGCCATCAATGCGGCGGTAGCATTAGCTGGAGTAATTGCTGCAGAGAAGACGAAGCTGGGTGAGGTGAATTTTAAGTATTCGACAAGCTGATGAGAACCGGCAATATAACCGCCGCAGCTGCCGAGCGATTTGCTAAGCGTTCCCATCCAAATCTCCACTTCTTTTGCGGGGATGTGCCAATACTCGCTGAGACCGCGGCCTGTTTCTCCGATAGTGCCTATTGAATGGGCTTCATCGACCATAAGCCAAGCCCCATATTTATTTTTCAGTTCGATTAATCGCGGCAAGCTGGGGATATCACCGGCCATGCTGTAAACGCCTTCCACGATAATCAATGCGCGGTCAAATTGGTTGCGATTTGTTTTGAGTATGCTTTCAAGATGATCTAGGTTATTGTGCTTAAACAAAATAAAACTAGCCCCTGAGAATTGCGTCCCGAGAAAAATACTATTGTGGTCCTCTTCGTCAAGCAAGATCAAATTCTTGCCTTCGCTATCTTGAAAGAGGTGTGATATCGTGCCGACATTTGTGGCATGCCCGGCGGTGTAAACGATGCAGTCTTCTGTTCCTAAGAAATCGGAGATGGCTGCTTCCAATTCTCTGTGGACAGGCTTTTCTCCCGATGTGAGCCTGCTGGCCGATGCAGAAGTACCGGAACTGCGGACGGCATCGCAAACAGCCTCTGCTATTGTTGAATCACCGGAAAGTCCTAGATAGTTGTATGAGCAAAAGTTGATTTTCTCTATCCCGTCGATGCGGGTAGTATTCCTTGCAATGCCATCATTGACCAAAAAATAGCGATCTTTCGTGAGCCCTGCCGATTGATAGAGTTTGTAGAGCTCCTGAAACTTTTTATATGCAGGGAATTCCTCCAGCGTTGGCACTCGCCCTGGGCCGGCTTGTGATGTTTCCGGCACTTCCTGAAGAGTTTGTTCCTGAAAGACCGGGGAGCCTTCAGCCCCTGATAAATAAGCAGAGACAAGATCGATGGAGGGATATTCTCGAAAGAGGGTAGAAGGTATTTCCTTGATATGCAGCCACTCTTTCAACTCATTGGTTATAGACGCTGCCATGATTGAATCGATACCAAAAGCAGCAAAGGGTTTGGTGATGTCTATTTCGTCAGGTTTGATCTCTTTTTGCATAGCTAGCCTATTAGCCAGCCAATCAGCTATCTCCTTTCTTGTGCGCTGGGATTTTTCAACAGGTTTTGAAACTTGCCTTTTGACCTTGCTGGGCTGCAACCTCCCGACAATAAATAACTCGCCATTTTCGACAAAGCCCCAGTCTCCGGTACGCAAAAAAGGTCCTTCACGAGGATCTAAGAAGGCGTGAAAAGTATCAGACGTCTCCTTTAGGTGATTCCAATATCCCTTCGCAATATGCGGTCCAGCTACCCAGACCTCTCCAATTTGACCTTCCTCCACAGCTTTCTTTGTGTCGGGATTAACGATGCGGATAGTTTCTTGAGAACCTCCTTGACCTTCACCTACAAGAGCTTTAGCATAGATCTCGTCACTATCGACGTGGATGACCTTATGATGGGGAATTTCGCGGTTGTCAATATAGGCAACAACTGGAGGCGTCCCCATCCTTTCAGCAGAAACAACTCCCAAGGCTTCGCATAGGATATATGCTGGACAAAAGCTCTCCCAACGAAATCCGCATGATGTGAAATACTCATGAAAGCGGAAGAGAGTACCCGGTTGCAACCCTTCCCCAGATATCCAAGCAATTTCTAATGAACTGAGATTCAGCTTTTCCTTTTCGGATGGAACAATTTTATCGATGCACAGCTCATAGGCTTCAGGAGTTCCTCCTGTCATTTGACCATGATACCGCGAAATGGCATTGAGCCAGCAATATGGCTTTTCTAAAACAGCTTCTGGAGGCAGCAAAATTGCAGTTCCCCCCATCGATGTAGAAAACAGAGGGCCAAGCTCTAGCCCTGAGCTCTCATGGAACGGCATCCAGGAAACGATGACAGGGTCGGATTTAAAACGATAGTTTTCCATCATCATCCGCTGATTGGCCATCATCTCTTCATGAGTCGCCATGACAGCTTTTGGAAACCCTGTCGCACCTGATGTATACTGAATAAAAATGATGCTCTTTTCGTTAAAAGATGGAACTTTCCACTGCTTTGCTTTAGCTTCTGGAATATCTTCCAGGCAGAGGATCTTGAGAGCTTTCAGCCGATCTTTTTGCGCAAAAAGTTCGCGGCATTCCGGTAGCATCTGCTGCGAAGTCAAAACCAGTGTCGGAGACGTTTCAGCTTCCAAAAATGCCAAAAAAGAAGAATCCTTAGAGGGCGGGCAAAGGACTGCGATGCAGCCGGAATAGAGACAACCGAAAAAGGCCTTCACAAAGTCCAAAGAGGTTGGCAGCATGATCCAGACTCGATCGCCTGCGGAGGCCACGCTCTGGAGCTCTGCGGCGATGCGTCGGGCATGCAGGTCTAACTGGGTATAAGTCAGCGGAGCTTCCTCGGTTTCACCATCCTTGAGAAAAATAAAAGCTTTACGGTTTCCGATGTGCTCAGCATGGGCATTTAATATTTCCACGCACGAATTGAATGTTGTAATCATTTTAAGCCTCCATCAGTTTTTTTTTCAGTAGATGCCTTTTCACTTTCAACGAAGTTGTCCTCGGAATTTCATTGACGAAGAAGATTTTCTCGATGCGGAAATGGTCGGGCAGCGTGGATGCCCTTTCAAAGAAAGCCAATTCGATTTTCTCTTCTTCCAGTTGCTTCTCATCATCGATGACGACAGTGGCGCAGACCATTTCGCCCGTCTGTTCGCCTTTAAGCTCCATTCCCACGACAGCCAGATCTTTGATACCATCGATATCATGGTAGTGCGCCTCAACGGTATGCGGCATGGCCTTTTTGCCTGAAGGCAGGACGATCAGTTCGCGTTTTCTTCCGGTTATAAACAGGTATCCGTTCTCATCGATCTTGCCCAAATCCCCAGTGTGGAACCATCCATCGCGGATGGCTTGTTGCGTTGCTTCTGGATCGCCGAAATACCCCTTCATCAACCCTTTTCCACGCAGGCAAATCTCACCTTCGCCATTTTCATTCGGGGAGTGGATGCGCATTTCCATATGATTGCTGCATACGCCGACGCTGTCGTAAACTTGCGTTAACCAGGGGTTAGAAAAGGCTGCGGCTCCCGATGTTTCGGTCAGTCCATATCCCTGACGAATAATAAAACCCCACTTTTCCATGTCCTCGTGGACTTTTCGAGAGAGAGGTGCTCCACCGCAAACGATCAGGGAAAGCTTGCCGCCAAATTTTCTCTGAAGCGGTTTCATGAGATGGCGCCTGATGTTGAGCGACGTCGTCTTTTCGACAAGATCGGAGAATTTTTGCAGAAACGAAATCAACCCTTGAACCACTGATCCATTGCGTTGGATCTCTCCCTTGATTTTTTTATGCAGCATCTCCAAGATTTTTGGAACGACGATCATCTTGGTCGGTTTTTTCTTGAAAGCACTAAACAGGCTTTTCTCGTCCAATTTAGAAACGAGAATAATTTGGCTTCCGTAATATAAGGGAGTCAAAATAAACTGAACCAGCGGAAAGACGTGGTGCATAGGGAACAAGCAAAGAACCTTATCATTGGGAGTTAATTCGGCCATATAAGCGGATTCCTTAATGGCGGAAATTAAATTATCGTGAGAGAGCATGACCCCTTGATAATGTCCCGTTGTTCCCGATGTGAAAAGAATCGTCGCTACTTCGGGATCGCCTGCTATACGGACCTCTCTTTTTTTAGATATATTCGTCTGAAAGTTAGCGAGAGGAATATAAGATCTTGTAATGTCCCAAACAGGAAGATAGGGGAGGCGTTCTGGAGTGAAGTGCCCGCCAGTTTTCTTAGAGGCTAGAATCGCGCGAGGATCTGCTTGATCGATAAGGCTGTAGAGATCTTCAAGGGGAAGATTTGAATCGATATTCACTGCCGTGGCTTCGCAGGCTAAAATGGCCAGATAGGCAATCACATTTTCCAATCGATTTTCACTCATCAGTACCAGCCGATCTCCGGCAGATACTCCACGCTTTTTTAATAAGGAGGTGACATCATCAAGTTGTTTCATTAAATCTTGGTATTTAAATTGTCTCCACTCGCCATCTTCTTCTATTTCCAGAGCCACTTTGTTAGGATTTATTTGTGCGGTTTCCTTTATTTTGTGAATTATAGATTCCATAATTCCCCCTTTTAATGTCATGATTAAATTCACAACGAGGATGCTTTTATTATAATTCCTTTATCGATTTTAATATCAACAATTTATTTGACATATTTTTGTAAAATCCTCATATTTAAATAGAAAGGAGTAACTATGGTAAAACTCTCTTTTTTACACAAAAATCATAAAATTCTACTACTAGAGAATATTCATCATAAGGCGCTTAAGCTACTGAAAGACAATGGCTACGAAAATATCGAGTGCCTGTCAACCGCGCTTAATGCCCATGAATTGATGGAAAAAGCCCATGATGTAAACGTCCTGGGCATTAGATCGGGCACCCATATCACTAAAGAAATTCTCGACCACTGCAAAGAGCTGGAGCTGATTGGATGCTTTTGCATTGGAACCAACCAAGTACATCTCAAAGAGGCCATGCTCAAGGGCATCCCGGTCTTTAACGATCCTCACTCTAACACGCGGTCTGTTGCTGAAATGGTCATCGGCCTGTGCATTATGCTGATCAGGAACATTTTTTCCAAAAGTGCAGCACTGCATGCAGGCAAATGGAAAAAATCTACAGATGGAGCCCATGAAATTCGAGGAAAAAAATTAGGCATCGTCGGTTATGGACGCATAGGCTCGCAGGTCGCTATCTTGGCAGAAGGGCTGGGAATGATCGTTAGCTACTATGACATCGAACAAAAACTCTCTTTGGGTAATGCTAAACCCATGACCACCTTGGAAGAGCTGCTAGCCAACTCCGATATCGTTACGCTTCACGTTCCTGAAACAGCGCAAACCCATAATTTAATGGACCGCCAACGTTTGAGTTTGCTTAAAAAGAGTGCTTTTCTGATCAACACCAGCCGCGGAAAGGTGGTCGATCTCGAAGCTCTCAAAGACTTGCTGGTCAGTCAAATGATCAAAGGAGCGGCTATTGATGTATTCCCAACAGAACCCAAAGGAAGCCATGAGCCCTTTGAAAATCCTTTAAGAGATTTAGACAATGTCATCTTAACCCCCCACATCGGCGGCGCTACTGAAGAGGCTCAAGAAAATATCGCCATTGCCGTT
>Ga0206862_1047_pt2 | contig 21423 bp, 16 predicted proteins | sample Alteio_BWOrgCont_43_FD_152625 | JGI IMG/M metagenome (GOLD analysis project Ga0206862, IMG submission 152625) | Enriched cells from forest soil in Barre Woods Harvard Forest LTER site, Petersham, Massachusetts, United States -... | ecosystem: Environmental > Terrestrial > Soil > Temperate forest >... | reverse complement strand
ACCGTTGATAGAGAGTGACCGCGTGGAGCTCGTTCGGGGTGACTGCCCACCAGCGCGGGAGGGTTGAATCCACCAAAAGATTGGGTACGGATTCTTTCCAGATCAATGCCTGAACGTTTTCCGGGGCGATGAAATCCTCTTCCGTTTCTGCCAGCGCATAAGGCAGGTCAGCCAACGAGCCTAATAGATAAGCGCCGCCTCCGGCCGGCGTGCCTACGCCCACCAGCTCAGGAGCGCGCCAGAGACGTTCCGCGCCCATGATGGTCATCCCGGAGAAGTCATGCGAGCGGACGAATAGAGGATTATTGTGCAGAATCTGCGCGCCCGGCGGCTCATAGTAGGCGTAATTCAACCCGACCAGCGTGTCTCTCAAGAACGGGGCAAGCTGGCCGCGCGCTGCTTCGATCTGTGCTGGTGAGCCAGGAGACTTGATCACTTTCGACAGGTCGGTCTTGATTTGCAGTTCCGCGTGGCGGGCACTGTAGACCGGAGGAGCCCAGTTCACTTTCTCGGAAGTGGTGAAGATTTGACGGGGCAGCTCGAATTCCCGGAGTTCTCCAGCAAGGGCGAGCAGCTGCGGGCCTCCGGGTTTTCCATGCGCCATCGCGTCCAGGCCGTCGCTGAGTGCGAAAAGAGTGTCGAGGGAAACGAGGCGCTGATCCTCCATGACCGATCGGATTCTCGCGGCCATTTCCCGGCGCATGCGCTGGCCATCCGCGCTTTGTTGCGGTGGACCTGCCAGCAGATCGACGACTTCATCTTCGGAGCGGTTGGCGCTACCGGTGGATGCGAGCAGGATCTGGCCCAGAGAGCCTCTTGCGGCGTCAAAGAGTTGAGTAGAAGAAGAGACTTTGGCAAAGGGTTCTACGGTGCCCTGCCACGACGTATTCATCGCTGCAGTGGGAATTTCTCCCTGACGGGCCATGATCTGCCATAGGCCGATGTTCGCCTGAAACGATCCCAAAGCATTTCCGCGCAGGGACTGGTTTGAGATGCCATCGATCGCGTCCGCTACCTGTACAAAGCGGGTAATGGAGGTGTCATTCAATTCGGGAAATTCGGCGAAGACCGGATACCAGTTGCTGAACTGCGAGAACTTGCTGGCCAGCAGGCGTACGGTTCCGTCAGACAGCCGATTTTGCGGAGACCGTGCGCTGTCGAGTTCACTGAGCATGAGATAAATCTGCAGCGGCCCGCTATCTGTTTCAATGCGCGACAAGGAAACCATCGCTTCAAGCAACTGCTCAGGTTGGTTCCAATCGCGGCTTCGCCTGGCCCAGTCACGAACGATTCGCGAATCGGTTTTTTGATTGAAGATTTCTTTCCAGACATCGAGATTTCCCGGGACGTGCGGCTTGCCGTCGGGATCCCAGTCCACGCGCGTGAACAGGATCAGCAGGTCAGGGGCTTTGCGAAAGACGCTTCTGGTTGGATTAGTCTCAAAGTCCGGCGATCGGAAAGCGCTATAGAGATGCACCAGACGCGGAGATTGGGTGAGGTGCTCCTGTTGCGCCCGGTTGGTGCGTGAAAGGGCATCGAAATATACTGCCAGCCAACCGCTGTCCTTTGCCAGCAGGTGGGTGACGAAGTCGCCGGGGGAATCGGGACTTGCTCCTACGAGATCCTTCCAGCCGCGTTCGGCATTGGGCCCTCCGGGGAGGATGACATGGCCGGAGCGAATGCAAATCTGGTTTCCATAGAAGTCAATAACAGCAGCGTAAGGAAGCAGTTTCCTGAGCCCTGGCGATTGCTGCAGCGACTGCCGCGTTTCAGCATCAATCTTGGAGAACGCCCAGTAGAGACGCGCTACAGCCGGGTCATGGATCAGCACATCGATGAGACTGCCAGATGTTCTCTTTCTCCCTACGCTGGCGCCTACCCATTCGGTCTCGTTGAACATTACCGGGACCTGAGTGGCGGGAAATGCATAGTTAAACGGGGTTCCTTTTTGCAGTGCTTCTTCGAGCGCGGTGAGAGGAAAACCGGAGTCTATGGTCAGGAAAGCTCTTTCCGGATTTGCGGTCGCCAGGAAGACATTCTTCTCGCCGCAATTCTGCCGCAGCCGGTAGCCGAGAACCTGGATGAGAGCGATTGCCTCTTCGCAGTTGGTAACGCGAATCGTTCCGCCGTTGGCGTTTGCCAGGGCCTGAAGCTCTCTTGCCTGATGCACGTAGCGATCGAGCAGAAGCAGGAATTCGGTCTCTCGGCCGCTCTCGTAGCCCTGCAGGTAAGCGTTACGAGAGAGCAACGGCAGGACGTCCTCGGGCATGACTTTTTGGCTGATGCCGGCCATGCGCAGGAAAGACCGCAATGGGCCGGGAATGACGACGTAGTTTTGTGGCGGAGGAGGCGGTGGGCTTCCGGGATCAGTGTCCGGCAGAAATGATGAAGTTTGTTGCGGATTGCCGGAGTAGGCAATTGCGCCGGATGAGACGCAAAGAAGACTTATGGTGAAAACAGCGAACCAACGAAGAGGAGCCCCCATGACCGAATACCCCTTCAGAACCTTCGAGACTCGCGGCAACCATCTCCAGGAAATGCAACATTCGCGTTCACATGCAAAATATTGAACGGAATAAGGTTAGGAGCACCGATCGAACACAACTCTTACTTATGTCAGGTTTGGCGCCGTTGTTTCCGGGTTCTTACTTTCGTCGGACAAGATATACCATTGATCACCGGAGTCCAAGGCTTTTCATCGCTTCTTATCAAGAAGACTTTGATATGTGCTCAATTCGGATGTTGTGGCGCAAGTTGGCTCGTACAACAAGTTGCCAACGGATGAGTTATGAGGGATTCTCTCAGGTTTGCGTCTGGCTCCTGGGTACTCCATGTACGAAATACGGTTTTGTTTTATGAAAGTAGGCCCTTCGCGACGGCGAGGTGATTCCTTTTCCAATCCTGCATAATTTAGTCGCGATGCCAGATTGCAAATGGCGTAATTGCGGCGTATAGTTCTCGCCGAAGTGGCGGTCTTCTCCGTTTGGCAGTGCGAGCGAACGAGTGGAAAGATTATGTCTTTCTTTTCAGCCAGCGCCGCGTTTCAAAGCCCGACAAGCTACTGCTGTGTCCGGCGCCTAACTTGCTTCTACCTTCTCGAAGCCACCTCGATTCTCAACTGCGTATAGGGAGCCATTCATGAAAGTGTGCGATCCTGTTTCGCTGATTTTGCGCAAGAAGGGCGGCAGTGTTTGGTCCGTACCCTCGGATATGACCGTTTATGACGCCATGAGGATGATGGCAGATAAGGAGGTTGGCGCGCTGCTGGTGGTGGACGACGGCCAACTTCACGGCATCGTTTCCGAGCGCGACTACGCCCGGAAGGTGATTCTGATGGGGCGGTCGTCGAAGGAGACTCCGGTGAGTGAGATTCTTACGGAGCCGCTGATTACGATAGCGCCGGATTGCTCGGTGGACGAAGCCATGCGGCTTATCACCACGCACCGCATCCGGCATCTGCCGGTGGTGCGCGAGGGGAAGTTGGAGGGGTTGATTTCTATCGGTGACCTGGTGCAGTGGATTGCTTTTGCGCAGGATCAGACGATCGAGGATCTCTCGCATTATATCGAAGGAAAATATCCCTGCTAGTGGTGACGATTATCCCAGAGCGCTGGTGGCGGCGACGATGGCGTTCCAGAGAGGCGTGGGATAAAGGCCGAGCAGAAAGATGAGTCCTGTTAGAACAGCAAGGGCCAGGGTTGCCGGTAACGGCAGAACCGGCCTAAACGGTTCGATCACTGAGGTTGTGTCTGTCGCCTTCGCATACATGGCTGCGAGGATGCGGAGGTAGTAAAACAAGCCGATCGTGCTGCTGACGACCAGCGTGAAGAGAAGCAACCATCGGGATTGCGACGCGCCTGCCGCCATTACGTAAAACTTGCCCAGGAAGCCTGAGGTGAGGGGAATTCCTGCGAGTGAAAGCAGCATTGCGGTGAACGCGGCTGCGAGGAATGGTCTGCGCCAAAAGAGTCCGCGATAGTCATCGATGGATGCGGCTTCGCGCTGTGGACTGGAGAGGATAGTCATCACGCCGAAGGCTCCGAGGATCGTTGTAAAGTACGCGGCGAGGTAATAAGTGGCCGCGGGTGCGCCGAGCGCTCCGCCTGCGAGCAGAGCCACCAGCGCGTAGCCCATGTGCGCAATCGACGAATAGGCGAGGATTCGCTTGACGTTGGTCTGCGTGAGTGCAAGTAGATTGCCGGTGAGCATCGAAGCGATAGCGATGAGCGTCAGGACGACGCCGGGCGTTCCGGACACGGCCGCGTCAGGCTGGTGAAACCAGCGCAGGATCAACGCGAACATTCCGCCTTTGGATACGGTGGCAATGAAAGCCGTGACTGGCAGAGGCGCGCCTTCGTAAACATCCGGCGTCCACAGATGGAAGGGAACTACTGCGAGTTTGAAGCCGACGCCTGTTAATACGAGCATGAGGCCGGCGACGAGGGGGAATGTTGCTGTGCGACCCAGAGACGTGGTGAGTTGAGTAAGGTCCATCGATCCGGATTCGGCGTAGATCAATGCGAGGCCGAATAACAGCACTGACGATGACGATGCGGCGAGGACCAGATACTTGATTCCGGCCTCGATCGAGATGGTCTCAGAGCGGATGTAAGAAATCATGGCGTAGAGCGAGATGCTTAATAATTCCAGTCCAAGAAAGAGTGATATGAAGTGGCGGCTGACTACGAGCACCATTGCCCCTGTTGTTGCAAGCAAGACCAGAAGGTAAAACTCCTCGCGGTGCTCGTGGCGCTGCTTGAGGTAGTCGTAGCCGAAAAGAATGACGAAGGCTGCCGCGCAGAGAAGCAGTGCCATGTAAACAAGGGAATAGGAGTCGAAGATCAAGAGGCTTGTGAGTTGCCGCGGAATAGCGGATGCTGCAAGCGAAAGACTCAAGAGGGAAGCACCCACACCGAGCAGCGTGATGGTGGCGATGGCCAGGTGATTGCGCTGGATGGCAATCGCGAGCATCGCGATGAGGGCAGTTGCCGACATGATGAGCAACGGCAATAACACGGCAAAATCAGCGCCATTCATGCTTATCTCCTGACGATCTCCTGCATGGGCGCAGCCTGTTGCGCGGCAGCAGCCAGACTGGGACGCACAGCATTGAGGAGCGGTTGCGGATACAGGCCTATCCAGAGCAGGCAGATCATCATGGGACCGAGGATCGCCCATTCGCGCACGCTCATGTCGGGCAGCTTCCAATGATGAGGATTGGGGCCCTGGAATGCGCTCTGGCCGAGCCGCAGTCCATAGAGCGTTGCGGCGAGGAGGCCGAGGGTTGCGACGACGGTGAGGCTGACATTCGCGCGGTAGGCACCGAGTAGGACGAGAAACTCGCCGACGAAGTCGCCTAGTCCGGGAAGTCCGAGCGAGGCCATGGCGAAGACGAGGCCTGCGCCGCTCAGAGAGGGCATTGTCTCCCAGAGCCCTCCCATCTGCGCGATTTCGCGCGTGTGCATTCTTTCCTGCAGTAGGCCCGCCATGATGAAGAGCGCGCCTGTGCTGATTCCGTGGCTGACCATCTGCACCACTGCGCCTTCGAGTGCGATCTGATTGCCGGCGAAGATGCCCAGCAGCACGAAACCCATGTGACTCACGCTGGTGTAGGCTACGAGGCGTTTCAAATCACTTTGGGCCACGGCGAGCACGGCTCCGTAAAGGATGCCGATGACGCCGATGGTCATCATCAGAGGGGCGAGTCTGTGTGACGCGTCGGGAAAGAGTGGAAGAACGAAGCGAATGAGTCCGTACGCGCCTGTCTTTAACAGCAGTCCGGCGAGGATGACGCTGCCTGCAGTGGGTGCTTCTGTGTGCGCATCGGGGAGCCATGTGTGTAACGGGAATATTGGAAGCTTGACGGCGAATGCGATGAAGAAGCCGAGCATCAGCAGAAGCGCTGTGGTCGGCTGCAATGCTGTGCCTAGCAACTGCCCATAGTCGAAGGTGAGAATACCGGTTGTCTGCCGGTGAATAACCGCCAGCGAAATAATTGCCACCAGCATCAGCAGGCCGCTGAGCTGGGTGAAGAGGAAAAACTTGGTTGCGGCATAGATGCGGCGCTCATGGCCCCAGATCCCGATGAGCAGGTACATCGGCACCAGCATCAGTTCCCAGAACAGATAGAAGAGGAAAAGATCCATCGACAGGAAGACGCCGGAGATGCCGGCCAGCACCCAGAGCAGGTTGAAGTGGAAGAATCCTGCGCGCTCGCGGATTTCCGTCCACGAGCAGAGTATGGCCATGATGCCGAGGAAATAGGTCAGTAACAGCATCACCAGGCTGAGCCCGTCGATGGCTAGATGAACGCGGATGCCGAATTGCGGCATCCACTGCAGGTTGCATTCTTCGTACCAGCGCTGCGAGGAAGACACTGCGTGGCCGGTGCCCGCAATCCAGATTGCGAGGGTCACGATGAAGTCCGTGCAGATGCTGAGGAGAGCGATCCATCGGGCGGCGGTTGTGTTGCGCGCGGCGACCAGCCATGACACGATGCCGCCGGCCATCAGAATCAGGATCAGGAGGAGCAAGAGCATGTCATCACCTCAAGAAGAATGCGATTGCGAGGAGTGCGACGGTTCCCATCGCAAGCCCCGCTGCATACCAGCGCACGCGCCCTGTCTGTGTGACGCGCAGAGCCCGATTGCTGAGCATGGCGATCTCTCCGAGACCGCGAATTGGGACGTCGGCAGGGTCTCTTTTGGTTTGGCGTGCCAGCCACAGGAATGGGCGAACAAGGAGCCGGTCATAGATCCAGTCGAAACCCCAACCTGCGAACCACAGCTGCTGCAGGATGCCTTTCATCGGCACACGCGAACGCTGTGGCCCAAAGAAGAGGTAAGCGAGCCCGAGACCGAGCGCGAAGACTGTGCTGGCGCAGAGTGCGGTGATGGTTTCGGTGATCGGCCCCGGATGAACGATCGCGAGCGGGGGCAGTACGCTGTTTAGAAAATTGGAGAGCGCGGGCACGCCGCCATAATCCGGAGGCGTGTCTACGTATCCGCCGACAATGGACAAAACGCACAGCGTGATTAGCGCAATGCGAACCGGCACGCCGCTGTGCGCTTTTACATGCGCATGCTGCGGACCGTAGAAGGCGAGCGAGATCATGCGGAAGGTATAGAGCGAGGTAAGGAGTGCGCCGGTCATGCCAGCTATCCAGAACCAAGCGTTTCCATTTGGGCCTGCCCACGACTGCCACAGGACGAGGTCTTTGCTGAAGAAGCCGGCAGTAATGAGAGGCAGGCCCGCGAGTGCGGATCCGCCAATGATGAATGCCCAAAAAGCAAGGCGTAATTCCGTGCGGAGGCCGCCCATGCGGTAGAGGTCCTGCTCGTGAATTGAGTGGATGACGACGCCGGCCGCGAGGAAGAGAAGCGCCTTGAAGAAGGCGTGGGTCATGAAGTGGAACATGGCGGCCGACCATGCTCCGAGTCCGAGGGCGAGGAACATATAACCGATCTGGCTGATGGTGGAGTAGGCGAGCACGCGCTTCATGTCGCGCTGCGCGAGCGCGCTGAATGCCGCGAGCAGCATGGTTGAGGCTCCGACGATAGCGACGGCGAGTTGGACCTGGGGAGCCAGGGTGAAAAGCACATGCGTGCGCGCGATGAGGTACACGCCGGCGGTCACCATGGTTGCCGCATGAATGAGTGCGCTGGTGGGCGTGGGGCCGGCCATCGCGTCCGGCAGCCATGTCTGCAACGGCAACTGTGCGGATTTGCCGACGGCTCCCCCCAACAGCAACGCGGCTGCCGCGATGGCGAAGCCGCTGCCCACGGCCCATTGATTTGAGGCGCGATGCATCAGTTGCTGAATGTCCAGGGTTCCAAGTTTCGTGAACAGGAGGAACAGACCTATGGCGAATGCGGTGTCGCCGAAGCGTGTCACGATAAATGCTTTGCCTGCTGCGCGAACGTTGGCTGGGTCCTGATACCAGAAGCCGATGAGCAGGAAGCTGCAGAGGCCGACGCCCTCCCATCCGAGATACAGCAGTAGCAGATTGTTTGCGAGGATGAGAGTGATCATCGACGCGACGAAGAGGTTCATATAGGCGAAGAAGCGCGCATAGCCCTCGTCGTCGTGCATGTATTCAGCGGAATAGAGATGAATGAGGAAGCTGACAAAGGTTACGACAAGAAGCATCAGGAGCGAGACGGGATCGAGATAGAAAGCGATCTCCGGTTGGAAGCCGCCGGTGCTCATCCATGTCCACAGATGTTGTGTATAGGCGTTGCCGGGGGGCGGTGATGAGAGAAACGAAATGCTGATGAGGATGCTGACCACTGCGGCGAAGCCGATGGAACCTGCTCCGAGGAATGCGACCGCCCGGTGGCTTAGTCTGGAACCGAACAGCGCGAGTACGGTGGCACTGGCGAAGGGAAGTGCCACCACAATCCAGAGAAAGTGCAGCATATTAGCCTCTCAACTCGCTGGCGGCATCCACGTCCAGCTCAGATTGCTTCCTGTGGAAGAGCAGGACGAATGCCAAGCCGATGGCAACCTCGGCCGCGGCCATGGTGAGGATGAAGAGGAACATGATCTGTCCGTCGGGCTGTCCCCAGCGGGAGCCGGCTGCGATGAATGCGAGGCCGCTGGCGTTGAGCATGATCTCAATGCTCATGAGCGTGAAGATGAGATTACGCCGCGTGATCAGTCCTGCCAGCCCCAGCGTGAACAAGATCGCCGCCAGTATCATGGCGTGCTGTATTGGTATCTGCGGCATGTTTGGTTTCCTCCTTTGCGAATGCCTGGCGTCCAAGGTGATAGGCACCCACCAGGCCCGCCGTCAACAACAGAGATGCAAGTTCAACTCCGATCCAGAAATTACCGAAGAGCGCGATGCCAACCTGTTTGGGGCCGACGGTGGCTGCACGGGACGCGCTGCTCGAGTTGAGCGTGCAGTAGACCAGCTCACCCAGCAGGACGAAGGCTAGAAGCGTAGGTCCAAACCAATTGATTGGTTTAAGTGAGAGGCGTTCTACTTCCATGGCGTGCTCGGCTACGTTGAGCATCATGACGACGAAGACGAAGAGAACCATGATGGCGCCGGCGTAAATCATGATCTCGAGTGCTGCCACGAACGGAGCGCCGAGGGTGTAAAAATCGACGGCGAGCGCGAGCAACGACACGACGAGATAGAGCAGCGCGTGCACTGCGTGATGGCGCGTGACAGCGAGCAGAGTGGCGATGACAGCGACGATGCCTGCAAGATAGAAGAGTGTCACCATGTCGTCCTCTCAGGGCATCAGGCTGTGAATGTCGACGGGCGCGGTTTCATTCTCGGCTTGGCCCTTGTCCTTGCCGCCGATTGCCACGCCCGCGACGCGCCAGAAGTTGTAGCCGGGATATTTTCCGGGGCCGTCTATCATGAGGTCGTCCTTCTCGTATACGAGGTTCTTCCGCTTGTACTCTCCCATTTCGAAATCCGGTGTCAGCTGGATTGCGTAGGTGGGGCAGGCTTCTTCGCAGAATCCGCAGAAGATGCAGCGGGAGAAGTTAATGCGGAAGAACTCGGGGTATCGGCGGCCGTTCTCGTCTTCGGTGGCCTGCAGGGAAATGCAATCGACCGGGCAGGCCACGGCGCAGAGATTGCAGGCGACGCAGCGTTCTCCGCCGTCGGGGTCGCGGCTGAGAATGATACGGCCGCGATAGCGTGGCGCGAGGTAGGGTTTTTCGTCGGGGTACTGGATGGTGACACGCCGCGCGAAGGCGTGTTTGAACACTTCCCACAACGAGCGCACGAGACTGAACATCAGCAGCCTCCTTTTCCTTTGCTACTACCTTCGGGCCAGTACTACGGCTCCGGTCACTAATAAATTCACCAGTGCGAGGGGCAGCATTACCTTCCAACCCCAGGACATCAACTGGTCAAAGCGCGGCCTGGGCAGTGCCGCGCGAAACAAGATGAACATGCAGATGAAGAACATCGTCTTTGCGGCGAACCACAGAGGCGCTGGGAGAAAAGGTCCAAGCCAGCCGCCGAAATACAACAATGAGATGGTTGCCGAGATCAGCGTTACGCCGATGTATTCGCCGACGAAAAACATGCCGAACTTCATGCCGGAGTACTCGGAGTGAAAGCCGGCGATCAATTCGTTTTCGGCTTCGGCGAGATCGAAGGGCAGGCGGCGCGTTTCGGCTACTCCGGCGATGAGAAATAAGACGAAGCCCAGGAATTGGGGCACGACGAACCACATCTTCCGCTGTGCTTCGACAATGTCTGTGAGGCGGAAAGAGCCGGCGACGATCACGACACCTAGCAGCGAGAGCCCCATGAAAACTTCGTAACTCAGCATTTGCGCGGAGGCGCGGATTCCGCCGAGCAGCGAGTATTTGTTGTTAGAAGCCCAGCCTGCCAGCACGACGCTGTAGACGCCGAGTGACGACATTGCCAGCAGGTACAGGATACCGATGTTGAGGTCGGCGATGACGAAACCTGGAGCGAGCGGGATGACCGCGAATGAGAGCAGCGCGGTCGCCACGACGATGGCGGGCGCGATGATGAAAACCGCCTTATCCGCGAAGGGTGGAACCCAGTCTTCTTTTGTGAAGAGCTTCAACGAGTCGGCGAGGATCTGTCCCAGGCCGAAGGGGCCGACGCGGTTCGGGCCATAACGGTCCTGCCACAGCGCGAGCAGACGGCGCTCGACCCAGATGAGTCCTGCCGCCAGATTGAGCACGACACCCAGCACGACTGCGATGACGATCAGGGGGAATATGTACTGCATCATGCGGCACCCCCGGCGGGTGATTCAACCTTTGCTAGTGCGAGGCGGGCGAAGGCGGGCGATGTCATGCTTTCGATCGGTACCAGTCCGGCAGGCAGGCCTGCTGTGCCGCGGGGCAGGTCATCACGTAACACAACCTCAAGCTCGAAGCTGGTTCCACCGGCGGTGACGTTGATTTCTTCACCTACTTTTACGCCGAGGCTGAAAGCATCAGCGGAGTGCAAGGCAACATACGGCCGCGCGACCAGTTGCGCAATGCCGTGTGCGTGGCGGCTCAACTCTTCGGAGCCAAAGATGTGGAAGATCGGAAGTATGAGCGACTCGCCGGAGCGTGAGTTGTAGGATGGCGGGATGGCCGAGAAATATTTCCAGTCTGGTTGCGGTGCTGGTTCGATCAGGCGGACGCCGGGGTCGCCGCCACGCAGGTGACCGCCAATTTCGCTCTGAAATTTATTGACGGACTGAATGGAGTTCCAGCCTGGCGCCCAGAAGAAGGGAAGCAGCGCAGGCGGGGCGGGCTCGGTGCCGGATTCCATCGAAAACGCGAGGGCCGAGTCGGGATCATCTGGCGGCTTGGGCTCATGCACGCTGATATTTGCGAGCATCGATGTGCGTCCGCTATAGCGGCTCGGTTCTCGTGCGATTTTGCCGACGGCTTTGCGCGCGGGTGCAACGAGTGGGATCGAGGCGAAGGCAGGCATATCTGCTGCCATCGTGGTTGTGAGGTCGTCGAAACTCTGCCATTTCGCCTCGGTCTCGATGCCTGCTGAGATGGAGCCTTCGCGCAGCCATCTCCAGCTTTCTTCAACATCGGAGCTTGGATCGAGGACCTGGAAGAACCGCTGTGCACGTCCTTCACTGTTCACTAATGTACCGTCAGACTCCGCGAAGGTGCCTGCGGGCAGCACAATTTCGGCTGCTTCTGTGGTTGGGGATTCTGTGTGATCGAGCATCACGACGTGACGTGCGTGGCGCAGCAACTGTGTTACTTCGCTGGAAGAAGTTCGGCGGAAAAGATCGTTCTCCAGAACGATTAGCGTGGTCGTTGAGTCGCTGTTAACCGCCTGGATTGCCGCGGACAGCGGATTCGCTTCCATCATCGCGAGGCCGAAGCTGTTGCATTCGGGCGTCGTGAAGCTGAGCGCGGCGGGGTGGCCGGTTTTGCATAGAGCCCATGCGATTTGCGCAGCTGCTTCGATCATGCCCTGACTGCGGCAGCTTGCGCCGGAGACTACCAGGGGACGCTGGCCGCCAAGCAGAGCGGCAGCGATCTCCGCAGCCATTCTCTCCAGCTCTGCAGGCAGTCCCGACACCTCAGGAGCGCTGGGGTCGATTGCATGTGCGATGGCGAACCCCAGGCGCGCCAGATCGTTGGATGTGGCGCGATAGGTGGTGGTCGCCACGTCGTCGAGTTTCGTGGCGTACGGCGAGGCGATGAAGAGCGGCCCTTTTGTTTCCTGCACGACTTCGCGCACGGACTGGTCGAGCCAGCGTGGGATGTGCAGGTCGTCGGCCATCTTCATTGGCGCCTGACGTACCGACTGGCGCAGCCTAAGGGCCATGATTGGCGCCACGTTCGTTACGTCTTCGCCAAGGACAAAGACAGCGTCCGCATGCTCGATTTCATCGAGCGAAGGAGATCGTGCTGGGCCTTCACGCAGTATGCGGAGCATGCCCGACAATAGTTGCGTTTCCTGATCGGACGTTCCGGCGAAGAATCGATCCGGGCCGACCAATTTTTGCAGTGCGAAGTTGCCTTCCAGTGACGCGCGCGGCGACCCGATGCCGATGACGTTGCCTTCACGCAGAATCGCACCGAATCGATCGAGGGCTTCGGCCTTGGTCGCGCTCTTGCCGTTCAACAGGGGGAAGCGGATGCGCTGATGGCTCTCGACAAATTCATAACCGAATCGGCCGCGGTCACAGAGAAAGTAACCGTTGACCTCGTGGTTGTAGCGGTTCACGACGCGACGGAGTGAGCCGTATCGTTCGCCCACGCTAGTATTGCAACCCAGTCCGCAATGCACGCAGATGGAGGGCGCCATCTGCAGATCCCATTTGCGGGTGTAGTGTTTCTTGAGTGTGGCATCGGTAAAGACGCCGGTCGGGCAGACCTCAACCAGGTTGCCGCTGAACTCGCTTTCGAGAACGCCATCCTCGTGCCTTCCGAAGAATATATTGTCGCGCAGCCGAAACGCGTTCAGGTCATCTCCACCGGCGTATTCGCGATAGAAGCGCACACATCGCTGGCACTGGATGCAGCGGTTCATTTCGTGATTGACCAGGGGGCCGAGATACTGATCGCGGAATGTTCTTTTGCCGAAGCTATAGGAGCGCGTGCGGTGACCGGTCATCACCGTCATGTCCTGCAGGTGGCATTCGCCGCCTTCATCGCACACCGGGCAGTCGTGGGGGTGGTTCTGCATGAGGCCCTGTATCACGGCTGCGCGAAAGGTTACCGCTTCGGGATCGGTGATGGAGATGCGTGTGCCTTCCGCGGCGGGTGTCATGCAGGCCATGATGAGCTTGCCTGTGGTGTCCTGTTCGTTGCGGTATTGCTTGACCGCGCACTGGCGGCATGCGCCGACCGAACCCAGTGCCGGATGCCAGCAGAAATAGGGAAGGTCGTAGCCAAGTGAGAGACAGGCGTGGAGCAGGTTTTCTTTCGGATTCGCCTCTTTCGCTTTGTTGTCGATGTAAATGGTCGCCACAGTTTTCTCCACGCTTATTTCCAGGGACAACGTTGTTCGTCGACATGCCTGCGGAAATCGTCTCCAAAATATTTGAGCGCGCTTTGCAGCGGTTCGACTGCTCCAGGAGCGAAGGCGCAGAAGGTGTTTCCCGGAGCAAGGAATTTGGTTTGAAAGGTGAGTGTGTCAAGATCCTGACGACTTCCTTTGCCTTGTTCCATCGACAGCAAAATCTTTTCCGTCCACGCGAGGCCGCTCCAGCATGGAGTGCACCAACCGCATGATTCCTGCGCGAAGAAGTGTTCGAGGTTCCAGACCATGCCGACGGGGCATGTCTTGTCATCGAGCACGACCATGGTTCCGGTGCCGAGGCGGCTACCGGCTTTCTGGACGTTTCCGTAGTCCATGGGCGTGTCGAGGTGCTCGTCTACGAGGAAGTCGGTTGATGCGCCACCGGGCAGCAGGCCGCGAAACTGCAGGCCATCGCGCATGCCTCCGGCGTGGTCCTCAAGAATCTCGCGCAGTGGCGTGCCCATGGGGAGTTCCCATAAACCCGGCTTTTTGACTTTGCCGCTCACGCCGTAGAGCTTGGTGCCGCCGTCTTCGGACTTGCTCAACCCACGGAACCAGTCCGGCCCATTCTTCACGATGTGATGGACGTTGCAGAGTGTTTCCACGTTCTGGACGATGGTTGGTTTGCCAAAGAGGCCGGAGACCTGGGGGAATGGGGGCTTGGTTCTTGGGTGCGCCCGCTTTCCTTCGAGCGCATTCAGGAGCGCGGTTTCTTCTCCGCAGATGTAGCGGCCGGCGCTGACGTGAAGGTGGATTTCGAGGCTGTAGCCTGAATCAAGAATGTTGGGGCCGACGTAATTGCTTGCTTTTGCTTCGGCGAGCGCACGCTCAAGGCGATCATATGCGCAGGTGTACTCGCCGCGCAGAAAGATGTATGCGATGTCGGCCTCGATGGCATATGCGGCGACGATCATGCCCTCGATCAATTGGTGAGGATCGCGCTCCATCAGCGCGCGATCTTTGAATGTGCCCGGCTCCATCTCGTCGGCGTTGACAACGAGGTACTTCGGATGAGGCGCATCTTTTCCCATGGGCACGAAGCTCCACTTCATACCAGTAGGGAAACCCGCGCCACCTCGTCCGCGCAGGCCGGATGTTTTCACCAGTTCTGTGACGTCAGCGGGCGCGATGGACAGCGCCTTTCGCAGGCCCTGATAGCCGCCAGCGCGCTCGTAGTCTTCGAGACTTACCGCCTTCTTATCGCTCCTGAAATTGCCAGTTAGAGGTTTTTCCATGGGGCACGCTTAGTCGTACTGCGTCAACGCTTCTTCGATCCTTTCTTCGTCAAGGTCCTCAATTAACTTGTCATCGATCATCATGGTGGGAGCGTGGTCGCACGCTCCCAGGCAGACAATCGGCAGCAGGGTGAAGCGGCCATCGGCGGTCGTTCCACCCAATGGCGTGCTCAATTTTGCGCAGAGATGGTCGCGCATCTTGTCGCCGCCCATCAGCCAGCAGGAGACACTGTCGCAGATCAGAGCTACGTGGCGTCCAACGGGCTTGCGGCGAATGAGGTTGTAGAAGGTGGCGACACCGTCCAGATCGGCAACAGAGAGGCCAAGCAGCTCGGAGAGATCGTGGAGGCTCTCATCGGACACCCATCCGCGGTGCCGCTGCACGGCCAGCATGGCATCGATGGAAATGGCCTGCCGGTTCGGATACTGAGTGAACTTCTCTTCGATCTGCTGTTTCTCTTCCCCTGTCAGCATCGTTTCTCCTTCGGGCTCACCGATCGATGTCTGCGAGCACGTAGTCCAGGCTGCCGATAATCGCAAGAAGATCGGGGATCAACCGTCCTCTGCATAAAAGCGGCAGCATTTGCATGTGCGCAAACGATGGGGTGCGAATGCGCGTGCGGTAGGAACTGGTGCTTCCGTCGCTGGTGAGATAGTAGCCGTTGTTGCCCTTCGTGGCCTCGATGGGCACCATGGCTTCTCCTGGTGGCATGACTGGTCCCCAACTGACGCCGAGAAAATGGTTGATCAGCGTTTCAATGTCATGCATCGTGCGCGCTTTGGGTGGCGGCGTGGTTAATGGATGGTCGGCGTTGCATGGGCCACCGGGCATCTGGTCGACGCATTGCTGGATGATGCGGAGGCTCTGGCGCATCTCCTCGATGTGTACGATGGCGCGGTCATAGCAGTCACCGGTTTTGCCGATGGGTATGTCGAACTCGAGTTGGTCGTAGCAGGAGTAGGGCTGCTTCTTGCGAAAGTCCCATTCCAGGCCGCATGCGCGAAGGTTTGGTCCTGTCATTCCCCATTCGATTCCTTCGTCTACCGTGCAGCCTCCGATGCCCCTGGTGCGCATCTTAAAGAGGCGGTTGCGCATGATAGTGCGTTCGTATTCGTCGAGGCGAGGTGGCAGATACTTCAGGAAGTCGCAGAACATGCCGTCCCATCCTTCGGGAAGGTCCTGCGCAACGCCGCCAATGCGGAACCAGTTGGGATGCATGCGCGCACCGCAAATTGCTTCAACGATGGAGAGGGCGCGCTCGCGATCGTTGAACATATAGAACACCGGAGACATCTGGCCGACGTCCTGCGCGAATGTTCCGTACCAAACCAGGTGATTCATGACGCGGAAGAGTTCCGACATCATCACGCGAATCATCTGGCCGCGCGGCGGGACGGTGATGCCGGCCAGCTTCTCTACGCTGCTCAGATATGCGAAGTTGTTCATCACGCCGCCGAGGTAGTCGACGCGATCGGTATAGGGAATGTAGGTGTGCCACGTCTGGCGCTCGCCCATCTTTTCGGCGCCGCGGTGGTGGAAGCCTATCTCTGGCACGCAATCGATGATTTCTTCACCGTCGAGCTCGAGGACGATGCGCAGTACGCCGTGCGTGCCGGGGTGCTGCGGCCCTACGTTCAGGAAGATGAAGTCGGAGCCTTCACGTTGACGCGACATGCCCCACTCTTCAGGACGGAACTGCAGGGCTGCCTGCTCGACGTCCTCTTTTTCTGGGGACAGTGTGAAGGGTCCCATCTCGGTTGCGCGCGCCGGATGGTCTTTGCGCAGAGGGTGCCCGACCCAGGTACTCGGCATCAGGATGCGAGTGAGATGCGGATGTCCGTCGAAGACGATGCCGAACATGTCCCACACTTCGCGCTCATACCAGTTGGCGCAGGGAAAGATGTCGGTAATTGTTGGGAGGGTAAGGTCGCTCTCGTCGAGAGCGACTTTCAGGCGAACATATTCATTTCGTCCGAAGGAGTAGAGGTGATAGACGGCCGTGAAGTCGCCAGGAGGCTGATCGTCGCGGTGGGTTCGGGCTCGCTCGTCGATTGCGGTTACGTCGTAGAGCAGCTTGTAGGGGTCGGGGACGTTGTGACGCAGGGATCGAACGGCTTCGTGGATGTCGTGCTTCGCTATCCAGAATGTCGGGATTTCGTCGCGAGCGGCCTGGGGGACAGATGGAACGACCAACTCGTTTTGCAATCCTTCGTCGACGACAAGGCCGCGCACCATAGAGCACCGCCAGTAACTGCTAAACGCTATCAGGAGTCCGGAGCACGGTCAGAGTTTGCCTCTGTGCTCTCTTCTCATCACGCATGGACGGCATATCGGCATGTTGAACACCCTGCGGCCCTACGACCCAGCTTAGAGGCCGCTTTTCCTTGCCGACTGCGTCCCGCAACAACAAAACACCTTCAAGAAATGCGTCTGGCCGGGGTGGGCATCCGGGCACGTACACATCTACGGGCAGAAACTTGTCTACGCCCTGCACGACGCTGTAGATGTCGAACATACCGCCAGAATTGGCGCACGATCCCATGGAGATGACCCAGCGCGGCTCCATCATCTGTTCGTAGAGGCGCTGGATGACGGGCGCCATCTTGATGAAAACCGTGCCGGCGATGACCATGAGGTCCGCCTGGCGCGGTGTGCCGCGAATCACCTCTGCGCCGAAGCGCGAGATGTCGTACTTGCTTGTAATGCTGGTGGCCATCTCCACGAAGCAGCAGGAGAGGCCGAAGTTGAATGGCCAGACGGAGTTCTTGCGGCCCCACGCTATCAGGTCATCCAGACGGGACAGGATGAGAGTGCGACGGACAGCTTCCTCGACAAATCCATTGGTCTGCTCGGCCTGCGGGGAACTACCAGGCCGACTGATCGACCAGCCCATAAACACCGTCCGCTTTTTTATTCAGCTTCTAACTCAACACACGTCCGTTACGCTGTTTCCAATCAAGCGCGCCTACGCGCCACAAATACGCGAGGGTCGCCAGCAGCACCAGGATAAAGAGCGACACTTCCGCGTAACCTGTCCAACCGGTTTCACGAACCGCAACTGCCCATGCAAATATAAAAACGGCTTCGAGATCGAAAATGACGAAGAACATTGCAACCAGATAAAACTTGGCCGGGAAGCGCACTCGCGCAGAACCCTCTGACAAGATGCCACCTTCGTAGGGTGAGCCGGTAGCGCGATCCTGATGATGCTGGCCGAGCACATAAGACAGGCCGAGCATGGCAACTACAAGAAAGCCGACGATAGCGGCGTAAAGTGCCAGCGGCCAGAGCTGCATAGTCTCTGCTTGATGCGCGCAGATAACGGTCGCATCAACCCCCGGAAAGTATTGCTCATGTTTGATGAGATGGCAATAGGCTTGTTTCAAAGTTTTTGTTCTAAAACAAGCTGCACAGTTCCATAGCAGGGGCGGCAAGAGCGGATTGGCTTGGGCGGACAGCGTTCACCTTGTCTTTGGCCTCGGAAACGTCGCACCCGTTCAAAGGGATTTCCATGTTCGCGGTGCGGGTTTCGTGGAGTTGGCGTTGCCGACCAAATCATGGGTGTCCTGTTCCACGAGGAGACATTACCGATATACATCGAAATCACATCGAGCGCGTTCGGGCTTTTTGAGCGATCTGCCTGTTGTACGAGCTGATCTCTAACCTAATATATTTTCCGTCCATACACGGCCTTCATGGCCCATCTCGAATAGTGGTGGAAAGATTGAAGACTGCAAAAAGAATCGCAGGGACACGCGTCGATCTCCGAATCCCACTTAGTTAGTTTTAGATAAGTTGTTGAAAGCTCGATGGGGATATGTCGCGAGTCGATGTTCAACTGACTAAAGTAATGGCATCTGTGCTCAAGAGTACTTGAAAAATAAGGTCCATTGCGATAAAACATGAACAGTCAAACAACAAATTTTTACTTATATTGCGCAACAAATATGCGCCACAGCTCGCGACATGTTTTTGCAGCAGATTTCATAGTATTAGGTGAGAAGTTAGGTATATTCGTACGCAAAATCTAGTCCTTGATTTTCTTTCTTGGTTGTTGCCGTCTAGTTGAGCTGCAGGGCAACGTTCGGTCTTCAATCACGAAATCTTTGATTTGTTAATCGCGGTCCGATGCTCTAGAAGTCTCAGGCCTAGAGGATTCGTACGTGAAGTGTGCGGCAAGTTGGTGTCCACTGCAGCCAGATGATGATTTGACACGGACTGCGGGACTTAAGATGCCAACGTAATTTGCCTGTTTCATTCATACCCTTTTATCTGCCCCAAAATTGAAAGCTTGTTTGCAGAGGTGAGTTGGTGTCCTACATAAGTGTTCCTCCCCCATCGGACTCCGATGACGGAATTTTTTGTGTCTCCGAAAGAAGTGACCGCTCGAAGTTAGATTTATCCTGGGATCGCCGTCGTGCGCAGAATGCCAGGTTTAGCGGTCGGAGCGACAAGGCCTTCATGGTATTGGCCTGCCGCCTTATCCTTATCCTCATCGTTTTGGGATGCGGATTTACCGCGACTGCAGAGGCGAATGCGCAACAGCTGGCGGCGAGCTCGAACTACCTGCCTTTCGGCAACGTGAGCGTGGGATCGAGTTCGACGCGTCCGGTAACTCTGACGTCTACTGGAAGTAGCGCGGTGACGATCAGTTCCGCGCCCATCGGCGGTAGCGGCTTCAGTGTGTCGGGCGCAAGCTTTCCGCTGACGTTGAATCCTCAACAGTCGGTGACGCTGAATGTAAAGTTTGCTCCGACATCAAACGCTTCGGTGACAGGCACACTTACCGTCAACAGTAACTCGTCGACGAACGCGAGGGCCTACATCAACATGGCAGGCAAGGGCGCGATGCCAACGAGCGGCGCTCTGTTGAAGATCAGCTCGAATTTCCTGAGCTTCGGCAATGTCGCGGTAGGATCGAGCGCGACATTGCCGGTGACGCTGACCTCGAGCGGAACATCTGCGGTGACGATTAGTTCCGACCCGATCGGTGGGAGCGGCTACAGCGTGTCGGGCGCCACCTTCCCGCTGACACTGAATCCCGGACAGTCGTTGACGCTGCAGTCAAAGTTTGCTCCAGCAAAGACCGGCTCGTGGACAGGCACGCTAACGGTGAAAAGTAATTCGTCCACAGGGACGAACACCTACATCAACATGAGCGGTACGGGTGTGACTGCGAGTAATTCACAACTGACGGTGAGTCCGAGCTTATTGACCTTCGGCAGTGTGGCTATAGGGTCGAGTGCGACGCTGCCGGTGAAGCTGACCTCGACTGGGGGCACGGCGGTGACGGTCAACTCCGCAGCGATCGGCGGTACTGGTTTTACAGTGACCGGCGCAAGCTTCCCGTTGACGCTGAATCCGAATCAGTCGGTGACACTGCAGGTGACGTATGCTCCAACGGCAGCTAACGCCGCGACAGGCACGCTGACGATCAGCAGCAATTCGTCGACGAGCGGGAGTGCCACAGTCAGCATGACCGGGACGGGTACCGTCGGACCGCAGTTGAAGGTGAGCCCAACCAGTCTGAGCTTCGGGGATGTGGCGCTGAGTTCGAATGCTACGCTGGGGGTGACGCTGAGCTCAACCGGTGGCTCTGCCGTGACGGTCAACTCGGCAACGATCAGCGGAAGTGGCTTCACGGTGTCGGGGGCGACGTTTCCGGTTACCCTGAGTCCTCAACAGTCAGTAACACTCCAGGTTACGTTTGCTCCGGCAGCAGCCAGTGCGGCGACGGGCACGCTGACGGTCAGCAGCAATTCGTCAACAAGTGCCACGACCGCTGTCAGTCTAGCGGGCACCGGCACGCAATCTCAGGTCAGTCTAAGCTGGGCGGCGCCGAGCAGTTCTTCTGATCCGGTGGCTGGTTACAACATCTACCGGGCGGCCGGCACCAGTTCCTCGTATCAACTGCTAAACTCGTCTGTTAACAAGCCGACGTCGTATATGGATAACACTGTTCAAGGCGGTACCAGTTACACCTACTACGTGGAAAGCGTCGATGGTTCTGGCAATACAAGCAGCCCTTCGAACTCTGTCAACGTGACCGTTCCTTAGGGCGGCCCTTCAGTAAAGACGGACAAAGAGGCGGGTTCGGCAGCTCTCTGAAAGCTGGCGGCTTCGCCTCTTTCGTTTTTTGTAGGGTATGCGTGGAAGATGGGATTGCGGGCTAGTCCCTGGCTGAGCGATTAGCTTTTTTCTTTACACCGAGACATGGCAGAAATGTATAAGAGAGTCCACTACCGACGCCAAGTTGCGCCTCAATGCTCCTTGGAAGGCTGATTATTCACAATCAATGGTTGAAATATGGAATCACATGCGTTAAAAAGGATTCAGACAAAGCAGAAATTTTATCGATGTGCACATACAAGTATGCCCCTAGGATGGGGAGCTTATTTTTTGCTTAGATTTTCATACAGATGGGTCAAGGCGCAGGTATAGTATTTGTACGCAATAATTTTTATCTCTCCATGTGTTGCCCTCCCGTTGAGCTCAGGGTGACTTCGGTCATTAGTCGCTAAGTCTTTGTGATTTTCTAACTAGTTCCCCAAACCGCTCGAGAATCTCAGGCTGTAGAAGTTTTGCGGTCAGTTGATTTCGAGTAATGTGGTTGCCCAATGCAGTCCAGATAAATAAAGGCTCATACAAGGACTACAGGGGACCATACAACCAACTCAATTCGCTTGCTTCCC
>Ga0206862_1115_pt1 | contig 21466 bp, 20 predicted proteins | sample Alteio_BWOrgCont_43_FD_152625 | JGI IMG/M metagenome (GOLD analysis project Ga0206862, IMG submission 152625) | Enriched cells from forest soil in Barre Woods Harvard Forest LTER site, Petersham, Massachusetts, United States -... | ecosystem: Environmental > Terrestrial > Soil > Temperate forest >... | reverse complement strand
ATGCGCTCGATGGCCAGGACTGTCGCGGCCGAGCTGATCGGCCGGGGAATTCGTGTGAACGCGGTGGCTCCCGGTCCGATTGTCACGCCGATTTTCGGGAGGACGGGCCTTCCCCAGCAAGCCGTGGATGAATTTGCAAAGCAAATTCTGTCAACCAATCCGATGAAGCGATTTGGCCAGCCGGAGGAAGTAGCGGGCGCGGTGGCCTTTCTTGCTTCGTCGGACGCCTCGTATGTCACCGGCGTGGAGCTCAACGTAGACGGCGGCGCAGGACAGCTCTAATCGAGCGCCGCGAGTCCGGTGGTCGCCACAGCTGCCAGTCTATCGGCGGCCGTGGCGCCTGTAGGCCGCGTGCCCTTGGCGAAATCGCGGATTACCCGACGTGCATGGCTTCGGGTCGAGTTTCGCTGGCCCCGTCGTCTTTTTTCAATTTGCTGAAGATAATGGTTGATACCACCGTGAAGCCGCCCAGAAACAAAAATGCCAGGTGAATGCCGTGAATCATCGCGGCAGGGCTGTTACGCAAGCGGTCGGGAATGAAAAACACGGTCGTGAGACCCGCTGAAGCCACGCCAAAACTGATGGACATTTGCTGCATGGTGTTGGCGATGGAACTGGCGTTGCTGGTCTGCTCCGCGGTGATGTCGGCATAGACCAGCGTGTTCATGCTCGTGTATTGCAGCGACGTAAAGGCCCCGTAAAACAGTGCCAGCAGCACGATAACCCACACCGGAGTGCCCACCCCGATCGTCGCAAAAAGCAAAAGCAGAATTCCGATGATTACGGTGTTGGAGATCAGCACGCCGCGGAAGCCCAGGCGCGCCAGAATCCGCGGCAAAAAGAACTTCGTGCTCAGGGACCCGATCGCCTGGGGCATGATCAGCAGGCCCGATTGCACCGGCGTAAATCCGAGCCCAACCTGGTAGAGAAGCGGCAGCAGGAACGGAACTCCGCCGATGCCCAGGCGCGTGAAGAAGCTTCCGCTGACCGCCGCGCTAAAGGTACGAATCTTAAACAGTGTCAACTGAAGCAGGGGATAGGCCATCCCCCGCGCGTGAAGTTCATAACCGGCAAGCAGCGTGGCGGAAATCGCAAGCAGGCCCAGAATTTCTTTTGAATTGAGGGTGTGCTCGCCGAATATTTCCAGCACGTACGACAACAGGGCCACGCCGGAGCCAAACAAGATGAGCCCGACGGTGTCGAGCGGATGGACATTTTCCTCGCGATAGTCCGGCAGATGCAGGTAGACCATCACCAAGCCTACGATGCCGATGGGAATATTCAGGAAAAAGATATAGCGCCAGTGGAGGTAGCGAACGATCAGTCCACCGGAAATCGGACCGAGCATCGGACCGATCAAAGCCGGGATGGCGACGAAACTCATGGCGCGGATCAGTTCGGATTTGGCGAAGGTGCGCACCAGGGTCAGGCGGCCCACCGGGACCATCATGGCCCCACCGCAACCCTGCAGGATGCGGAACGCCACCAGCAGATGAATGTCGCTTGATATGCCACAGAGGAAAGACCCCAAGATGAAGAGGCCGATGGCGGACGCGAATACGCGGCGCGTGCCAAAGCGGTCGGCCATCCAGCCGCTGATGGGGATGAACACCGCAAGGCTCAGCGTATAGCTGGCCAGCACCGACTTCATGCTGAGGGGTGCCACGTGGAGGGCCGCAGAGATCGTAGGAACCGCCGTGTTCAGAATAGTGGTGTCGAGCGACTCCATGAAGAGTGCCACGCCTACGAGCCACGGCAAGAGACGTTTGCTTGCTGCCGACGGCGCGGAGGGAAGCTCTGAAGACACTGGCAAAGACGGCGCGCTGGCGGAGTCCGCGGGGTTCATAGGGCTCGGGTATGACGCGAGTTGCGAAGGAGCCGCAGCAGGCGGATGGGCACGATCGGAAGGTGCTTCAGAGCGTTCCTGGCGCCAGTGGGAAGGTTTTCAGTGATTCCGGCGCAAATTCTTCCCAGACGTCTTCCCAGTTTTTCCCTTGCATGGCCAGCGCGCCTTCCAGGCGCATCTTGAGATAATCGTCAACGGTTTCGCGTTTTCCGAACGCCTCACCGAGGTATTGCGCGCGCGCTTCGTAAATTTGCTGGGCCTTCTGAAATGCGGGTGAATTCATCAAATCTGGGTTTTCGGTGAGATTTGCTTGTCTGGCAATCTCGTAAAACGCAAGCAACTTGAGCGCATCCGCGTGTAATTGTGGACTTGGACTCGGAGTTCCCATTTTTGGTCTTCCCCTCCGGCTAACAACGTACCCTTGCGTTGCTCAGTATGCCATGATTCGGAGCGCCGCACGGTTTTGCTGGTACTAACAATCAGACGCTACTGACAGACTCCTGGGGCCGAAATTATTTCACAAAGTTCGGCATTGGGGCGCTCCTTTGGGGTAGCATCGCGCCACCCGGGACCCCCTTGACAGGAATAGCGAGCGGGAATCCCCAGCGGATCGTCCGGGCGGGTCCTGGATGTTCATTTTCCGATAGGAGGCTTACTTCATGAACCGTTACTGGATGGCGTTTTCCCTTGTTGTATTTGCACTGGTGATGTCGGCGGCGCCGCGGGTTCGCGCGCAGGGTCCGCCCAACAATCCCGAGGCGCAGGCAGCCCGGCAAAAGCAACTTGCGTTGGAAGCGGCTACGCCGAAGCTGCAGATTACCGAGGAGCGGCTCCCCCTCACCATTCCCAATCACACCCTCGGCGAAACCGAGGGCGTGTCCATGAATTCGAAGGGGCACCTCTTTGTGTATTCGCGCACCGGCACCGGCGGCAGCGCGCGCGGCGGCACGGCAGCGGAGTTGTTCGAGTTCGACCAGAATTACAAATTCGTCAAGCTTTGGGGCCCGGATAACTATGCAGCGTCTTTCGCGCACTCGGTGCGCGTGGACAAGTACGACAACGTGTGGATGGTGGACGAAGGCTCCGGGATGATCGTCAAGTTCGATCCGAACGGCATGGTACGCATGACCCTAGGGCGCAAGCCGGAGGCGATTGATTACCTCGAGCGCTTCCTGGAGCGCGGCGAGAAAGACACCGATCCGCATCCGGTGGGAGCGATGGGCACGTTCAATCGCGAAACAGATATTACCTGGGACCCCATGGATAACATGTACGTCAGTGACGGCTATGGCAATTCGCGCGTCGTAAAAATCGCCAAGGATGGCACCTGGGTGAAGACGGTCGGAACTTACGGCAAAGGCCAGGATCAATTCAATACCGTTCACGGCATCGCCACCGACGGGCAGGGCAATATCTATGTTGCTGACCGCGGCAATAACCGCATCCAGGTGTATGACTACGACCTGAATTACGAGAAGACGTTCACCGGAGTGGGCGCACCGTGGAGCGTGCAGGTTACGCCGAAATATATTTACAGCGGCGACGGCACCGGCAAGCTCTACCAGTTGGATCATAACGGCAAGCTGCTGGGTTGGGCGCAGACCGGGCTGGGCTACGGCCAAACCGGCTGCATCATTCACGAGCTACAGGCGGTGTCGGACAACGTGTTGTACCGAGGCTCGTGCTCGGAGTGGGACATCGAGAAAATCACTATCAAATAGTTAGCTCTGAACGCAGACACTTACGGGAGCTGGCTCGAAATTGCCGTACGGTACGCGTGCGCCTGGCCCGTAATTGCGGAGGGCCAATTCCGCAAGCCATGCATAGTGCATGGACAACCGAAGAAAAGCAGATTCCTCGGTCGCCACCGCGACCGTCGGAATGACACGCTCCTGGACGTTATTGATAGTCAGACCGACTACTTGTGCTGGATTTCGTCTGGGGCGCGCACTGTGTTGGGCGGCAGAACGGTGACGGGCCACGAGACGGGCACTTTTTCCGGCGGGTAGCAGACGTGGCTGTCGCAGGCCTGGTAGAGGAGCAGGCCGTCGAGTTTCAACAGCGAGCCGGAGGGTGGCCCCGCGGCTAGAAGTTTCGCGAAATCGTCGTCGAAGGCGATGGTTACGTCCTGAGTGATTCTGAAATTGCCCTCGTAGACCGGAACTTTTTCGTGGATCGCCGGCAACAGGAGGATTTTCGGTTTGGGGTAGACGGCGGGCTCCGGGGTAGCTCTTGGAGTGGCGTCCAGCTGGAGCGCTATCGGTCTGTACCCGTCAACGCCGGGCGCGTACACATGCAGATCGGGAGGCAGGGAGAGGTCGGCGATCAGCGTCACGCGGTTTCCAGGCGAGGCCACGTCGTCGCTCTGGGCCAGTTTCAGCTGGATATGCGGCGCGGGAACGTCGCGAGGCGCGGAACTGGCGAGTTCTGGGAAGATTTTGAGCAGCATGCTGCCGCCGGTGAAGCGGGTGTGGTAGTCCTCCTCGAAGAATGTTTCCTGGATGCGGCCTGTCGCGTTGGCGTAGACAAACCCTGGGAAGGCCATGCCCTTGCGGAAGCCAGTGGCTTCCTTATTTAGTACGCCGAAGCGCTCGATGGTTTCAGAATTTGGATCCGACAGCAGCGGATAGCTGATGGAGTATTTATCGGTGAAAAATTTCAGGATGTCCACGCTGTCATAGCTCACTCCAGCGAGGCCGAGGCCTTTGGCCTTGAAACGCGCGGCGGCGCGCTGAAGCGAGAGGAGTTGACCCTTGCAGTAGGGACACCAGTCGGCGGAGCGAAAAAAAAGGATTACTAGACCGTTCGGCCCTTTGAGATTGTCGAAGGTGCGCGGTTTGCCGAATTGATCGGTGCCCGACAACGTCGGCAATTTGTTTCCGATTTTTAGGATGGCGTTGGATGCGGCTTTGTACTGGGCATGGGCTGCGCCTGGCAGCGCCGCGACCCCCACGGCCAGCAGTCCCATTATTGCGAGACAAGGCAGAGCGCCCCGCAATCGTGCCGCACGCGATAAACGCAATGTTGAAGCATTCATGTCGGCTTCTTCCCCTGTGCTCCTCGATAGAATTCCCAGAAAAGCAGACTCCCCGGTCGCCGGGGCGACCCCGGAACGACAACTGCCTTTAACTGGAAGGCAGACACGCTACCCTCATAGCGGCATTGTCTCACTTTTTGCTCTCCCGGGCTTATACTGAGGTTATCGGCCCTCTTCGGAAGCGAAGGAGTTCCCCATGGCGGCAGCGCATCATCGGACGGGTTCGCAGCGAGGCTGGACACTTGGTTTCGCGCCTCTCGCGGTGGTCCTTGTATCGGGCTTGGCGCTGGGGATTTTTGGCGGCGGGTTTTATGCCCAAGCGCGCGGCCAAGCTTCGCAACCGGCGTCATCCGTTGGCGCGGAGGCCTCTTCCAAGAACGCCATGGTCGTTGTTGAGCTGTTTACCTCTGAGGGATGCTCGAGTTGCCCACCGGCGGACGATCTGCTGAGCTCGCTGGTCCGCAAGCAGCCGGTTCCCGGCGTGACGATAATCGGGATGAGCGAGCACGTGGAGTATTGGAACGACGACGGCTGGGTGGATCCGTTTTCTTCCTCTACTTACGGGCGCCGCCAAAACGATTACCGCGTGAACGCATTTTCCGGCGGCGGGCTGTACACACCGCAGATGATTCTGGATGGGCACCTGGCACGCGTCGGCAATGACGTGACGGGCGTGTATCGCGCAGTACTGCAGGCAGCGTCTGCGCCCAAGGCCGCGGTGAATGTGGCTGCAGAGCCGCAACCTGGCGAGGGCGGGCTGAAGATACGGATTTCGCTGAATATCCCAAGGGAGGTTGTGGTGGACGAGGGCGCGGACGTGGTGGTCGCCCTTACCGAAGATAATCTGGAGAGCGATGTCTCGCGCGGTGAAAACCATGGACAGCATCTCAAGCATACTGCCGTGGTACGCGTGTTGCAGACTGCGGGAACGCTGACTTTTCAGGATGCGGCACAGGCGCGGGCGTGGTCTGGCTCCGCCACGATTCCGGTCATGCCGCAGTGGAAACCAAACGACCTGCGAGTGGTTGCTTTTCTGCAGGAGCAGATGAGCCGGCGAATTCTGGGAGCCGGCTGGACCAAAGTGACGGGCGATGCGCCCGCGGTGAATCAGACCTCCGTTGCGAATCAGATTCCAGTTGCAAATCGCGCATTCCCGACCGCCCGAGCGAGTGGAGCGAACCAAACCGTCGCACCCTAGGACGGGAATTTCACTGGTAGTCCTTGTTGGCAGGAAATGAGATCTGCCAGATGTCAACACCGTCAGGACTTGTCGCGCCGACCGCCCAACCATGTTCCGTGGGATCCACCCAAACGACCTGGAAGATAAACGGCTTGGTTTCGACCCACGGAGCGTTTCGCCAGACACGCTGGATCTCGACTGGGTCTCCGGGGCGGAGCTCGCGCAGAAGGTGAAAGCGGCATCCGTGCTGATTCACGTCCAGGGTCACCGCCGGCTCGCAGAACTTCACGCCAGTGACGTCCCGTCCGGATACCTCGATCTGGAAAGATAGCGGAACTCGCCGGGTGCGACGATTTTCCACTCCGCCGCGTGGTTCGGCGCCGTTTTTCGGATGACTTTTTTCCATGGGGTATTCATGCGGCATGGCTACTGCTCTTGCCTTCGCGCTTCAAATGACGATAGAGACTCGTGCGGCCAATCCCTAACATTTGCGCGGCGCGCACGCGATTTCCGTTGCACATTTCCAAAACACGCTTGATGTGGTCTTTGCGAATCTCCTGCAGGGGCAGGGGGCGCCAGGCGTCTGCGGCGGGCTGATCCAGCGGTTTTTGCAGGTGCTCCGGAAAGTCGTCTACGTCAATGAAGTCATTGGTGGTGACCACGGCCGCGCTGGAGATGACATTTTCCAGTTCGCGGACATTGCCTGGCCAGGAATGCTGGAGCAGCACCGTCTGGGCGCGACGCGTCAGACCTTGAATCGGTTTCTGGTAGGCGGAGCTGTACTTTTTCACGAAGTGATTGATGAGCAGGGGAATATCCTCGAGCCGCTCGATCAGGCTGGGGATACGAATCTGGATTGCGCTGAGCCGGTAGAACAGGTCTTCGCGGAAACGACCGGCCAAAACTTCGACGCGCAAGTCACGGTTGGTTGCGGCGATGATGCGCACGTCAACGCGGCGTACCTCCGGCGATCCCACGCGCTGAAACTCGCGGTTTTGAATCACGCGCAGCAGTTTGGCCTGCATGGCCGGCGATGTCTCACCCACTTCATCCAGAAAAATGGTTCCCCCGTTGGCGTATTCAAACAGGCCTGAGCGGTTGTCGGTGGCGCCCGTAAACGCGCCGCGGACATGGCCGAACAGCTGGCTCTCGAGCAAGGTGTCCACCATCGCCGAGCAATTGCAGACCACGAAGCGTCGCTTGGCGACAGGGCTCATTTGATGAATGGCCTGGGCGACGAGTTCCTTGCCCGTACCGGTCTGCCCGGCAATCAGCACGTTGGTGTAATGCCGAGCGATTTTCCTGGCGAGATCGAACACCTCGAACATGGCCGGGCTGCGTCCCACGATGCCATGAAAGTCGAGACCGTCCAGGAGCTGTTGATCGAGCTCGTGGACGCGCCGGCGCTGCTGGAAGATCTCGGCCAGGTCGTCAAGGGAGCGTCTCAACCGTTCACTTTCTATCGGTTTGGGCAGGTAATCGTAGGCCCCGCGGCGGATGGCATCCATGGCTGCATCCATGGAGTAAAACCCGCTCATCAGGATCACATAGATGCCGGGATCGAGTTTCAGGGCCTTTTCGAGGAAGGCGAGGCCGGTCATTCCTGGCATTTTCACGTCGCACAGGGCCACGCGGCATCTTTGTTTGCGAATCAGATCAAGCGCCGCGTAAGGGTCGGAGGTTCCCCATGACGAATACCCAAACCGCTCCACGGTTTTCTCCAGCGTGGCCACCATCGTCGGCTCGTCGTCGAGGATGCAGATACTGAGGGTTTCCCCTGCGGAAATGTTTTCCGGCTCTTTCTCTCTTTCGGCTGTTGGGTTCATGGAGAGGACCTATGGCACGGGGAATGCCACGAAGGCCAAGCGGAAGGTGAGCAGAGAGAGAAATTCAGCCGGCGATTACCAATTCGTTCGGAGTGCTTCGCAAGACATTAATAACAGATGGCTTATGGGAGAGGTGTCAGGCTCGGAACCATTCGACGAGCGGTCCTAAATGCGTTCGAGCGGGCGATGAGGACCCCTGAATGAGTGGCAGCGATTCCACTTTGGCGCGTGCCGCAGCCACCTCTGTCCCAAACATGAACGGGGCACTAAAAGATCGCGAAGCTCGTCGTTAGTTGGTGCGCCCGTGCATTCTTGAGAATAACGTGGCCAGGGCCGCGCTGTCGGACAGGGCGGACGGGTCATCCTGGGCATCAATCCGTTCGGACATATCTTGCGCCTCTGGTCGCGAAGAGGAGGCCGGTTGGAGCGCGTGAAAAAGATCCATATCGCCGGGGCCATCGAGATCAATCAACAACTCCACCACTAGCTTCAGCTCTTCTGGCGTGGAAATGCGATCGAACGAATCGGCAGCGGTCGCGAGTGGTCTCATGGCTTCACCTCTTCACCTACTCTGAATATAGGATGCTCAATGGACGCGGGCGGTGGCTCGTGAATTGCTTTACGCGGATGCGGTTGATCAGCCGCACGGAGCAGACCTCGACAAGGTATTTGTTCGCGTTGATGGGTGTCGGCTGCATCGTCGTCTCAGGTTAGCTATAGCAGCCGGCGGGCCAAACCCGGGATTTGCGTATCTCAAGGTATATGAGTAAGTTGGTTGGATTGGCCGGGCTGCGAAGGCTGCGCCGATAGCGTTCATTTACGCACAGGTGTGTGAAATTGGCACACTGCCGACAGGCTCAGTTGCAGCGCTATTTGGGGGCTTTTGGGGTGAGACGAAGACCGCAAGGAGGCAGTAGTGCTCGGTCGGCAGCCGTAGCCCTTGCTGATTCGTCGGTACCAAACGGGCAGAGTTTCCGGAGCCTTACAGAGGAGTTTGATCGGATCTACGACTTGATTGCCCAAGGGGGCATGGAAATTTTTGGGCGCGGCAGAGGCGGTGAGAATGAGTTGAATGACTGGCTGCGCAGCGAAGCGAAACGAAACCTCTTCACTCGGTCTCATTCCAGCTGGAAGAGTCTGCGTCGAACTTCACGGTGCGTGGCGATTTTTCCCGGTCCGATGCGGGCGAATTGGAGATGAACCTCGAGCCGCGTTGCCTGTACCTCAAAATTGGGAGAGTCGGAGGCCGGCCAGGTTACGCCGATCAGATTTTGCGAAAAATCGAGTTCCCGATGGATGTGGACACGGAACGAGCGAGCGCCTCACTGCGGAATGGGATTTTAGCGGTGCACCTCCCCAAAAACGCGGGAGCCAAGGCGCTGCGGGATCGCGGAAGAAAACGCCGGTCTATGGGAGGAGTGGCTCCGGGGCCTGGACTCGAACCAGGATAACCAGCTCCAAAGGCTGGCGTGCTACCAATTGCACTACCCCGGAGCAGTGCCGAAAAAGTGTAGCAGAGGCGCCCACGCGCGCCCAGAAGTTCCTAGACACCGCGCAAATGACGCCAAGAACGCTTCGCGTATAGAAGACGACCGCGGTTTCTGCTAGCCTGTGACGGCAGGTGTGGAGAGGTGTCCGAGTGGTTGAAGGAGCACGCTTGGAAAGCGTGTGTTGGGGAGACTCAACCGTGGGTTCGAATCCCACCCTCTCCGCCATATCATTAAAATACCAACAGAGGATATGCTTCTAAGCCACAGGAAATCCCGCCCGCGCCTTCGGATCGTGGGGCTGGTCCTGACTAATTGGAAACTTGGAAGTCGGTAACTCACTGAAAATAAAGGGGGATCCTTTTAGAATCAGCCTTGGGAAATTTTCGCCCCAAGTAGCTGTGTCTGCTTGCCGAAGCCTCGTTACATCCTGCTGACATCGTCCATTACTCCTTGTTACGGAGGAATTTCTCAAACCCGACGCAGGCTCATGAGGAAACAGGCGATATATGAGGGTCCATTAACGTGATCAAATAATCGTAACTAATGGCCAACCGGCGAGCGGTCTGATCGCCTGGGCGAAGTGTCCGGCACTCTCCCGGTCGGAGGAATAGCCCACCACCACTCGTGCGCCCGCAGCGTCCAGGGCCGCTCCAATCCCAGCGCCAATACCCTTGGACGCGCCCGTCACTATCGCCACTTTTTCAGACGATGTGATCATAGTTCACCATGGTTTTTGATCTGAATCACAGTCAATTTTGCATCCTGAATGGCCGTCGGCAACCTTCCACAACCTCCCAGGTTGCCGTAATCAAGAGATGCACTTTCAGGGAGAAAGTTTCGCAACAGAGGGCGTGTCCATCACAGGTGTCTCCAGATCGCGGGTAATTCTCAGATTGCTCGCGAGAAGCCGTGTATTAGTCAAGAGAGATCCCTTACAAGTTTGGATGACTGAACGAGTTCGCGAACTCGTTCAGCAGGCGTCTTTCCCTTGAGTGCCAGATGAGGCCGATCTTCGTTGTATTCGGTTTCCCATCTTTTAAGCTTTCGAGCAAGATCCCTTTTATGTTTGAAATGCCTTCCCTGATAGAACTCCTGCGAATCGGTTTTATGGCTCCGCTCAACCTTTCCGTTCACTTCAGGGCGCCCTGGAGGTATGTGCCGGTGTGAGATGCGGAGATCGGAAAGGTGCCAAGTGAACTGTGGCCCGAACGAAGAGCCGTTATCGGTCTGAATCTTCTGAACGGCGAAGGGAAAATGCTTCTGGACCTCTTGGAGGAAGTCGATGGCGGTCTTGGTGTTGTCGTGGTCGTAGATACGCAAAACGCGAAATCGGGTCGCTTCATCAATAGCCGTGAATTGATAAAAGCGCTGACGCGCTCTTCCCACACGGGGAACGAACTTCACATCGAGCTGGACAGAGCGGCCCGGGACCTGCAGAGGCGCATCCGGTGGTTTGGGGCCGGGACGATACTTCTTCCGTGAAACCGGGCCAACGTGATGACGATCAAAGATCTTTAGAATGGTCGTCGGTGAAACGTAGGCGTGATAATGCCGTTGCAGATAGAGGCTGACTCGAACAGCGCCGTAACGACGCTCTTCCCGAATGCGAAGGATCAGCGACACGATCTCAGGTGGAATACGAAACCTGATCTTGTGTGGTCTCCGAGTCAAATCCCGCAGACCAGGAACACCGTGCTTTTCATAGCGCTCTTTCCAGATGTAAAAAAGCGCCCGTGATACTCCAAAAAACCGGCAGGTCTGGCCTTCACCTTCCTTGCCTGAATCTGCTCGTACGCCGGATTCTTCATCCCGAACCTCCTGCGGTGGGCTGTGAGGATACCCCACCTGTCCGGGATGTCTATTGGCAGCTACAGCCGGCAACCAAGTGGTTCTCACAGCGTTTAGTGGACCGAGACATTTCTACTCTTGCCAGGATCATTTCTCTTCAAGAAGAATGAACAGAGAAACATAATCGCCGAGATCGCAGCCAGCAGCCAGTAGGCGTCGATGTACGAGAGAACTGCGGCTTGGCCCTGAATCATGGCGTACAGCCGGCCCAGTGCCTGTTGTTGGGCGGCATGCAGGCTCAAGCCGGTGCGGGAGAGACGCGTTGCAAGAGCTGTAGTAGAGGCGTGAAAATTACCGGAAGCTGTGTATTCCGCTAGAACAGATTGATGATATTGACTGCGTCGAGCGATGAGGGTCGTCACAACGGACGTCCCGACGCTCTGGCCGATGTTGCGCATGAAATTCATGAGCCCGGCGGCAGCGTTGGTTTTTTCGGCTGGCAGGCCTACATAGCCAGCAAGCGTGAGAGGAACGAACAGAAAGGCCACGGGAAGGTATTGCCATACGCGCAAGAAAGCTGCCGTGCGAAAACTGATCAATAGATCAATCTGTCTACAGGAGAAATACATGCTCGTCGCCAGGCTGATCCAACCAAAGGCTATAAGATACCGAGCCTGGAATCTGGTGGTGAGTTGGCCTACCAAAGGCAGCGCGACCAGCACCACGAGGGCGCCGGCCGAAAGCACCATCCCTGCCCTTTGTGCCGTATATCCCATAAGGGTTTGCAGGAGTTGCGGCATGAGCACGGTGGAACTGAAGAGGGCCATTCCCAGCATTAGGAACATCAGATTGGTTGTCGCGACATTGAAGTTCTTGAACAAACGCACATCGACGATGGGCTCTTTCTGTAACCATTCCCATACCACCAGGGAAACGAGGCCCACAGCGGCGATCACAACCAAGGTCGTAATGAAATGAGATCCGAACCAGTCGTCTTCTTGTCCCTTGTCGAGGACGATCTGCAAGGCGCCTACCCCTACGGTCAGGAGAGAAAATCCGATGAAGTCGAAGCCAGAAAGGCGTTTCTTCAGCCTCGCTAGGTAAGGCGGATCTTCGACAAGTTGATAGACCAGCATGAATGCCACAGCGCCGACTGGGACGTTGAGGTAGAAAATCCAACGCCAAGAGTAGTTGTCGGTAATCCAACCTCCCAGTGTGGGACCAATCGCAGGGGCACAGATGGCCGTGATTCCATACAGCGCAAAGGCCAACCCTCGCTTCGCGGGAGGAAAGGAATCACCGAGAATTGCCTGAGCCATCGGCTGCAAGCCTCCTCCGAACGCGCCCTGTAAGACTCGAAACAGAAGAAGGAGCCCAAGGCTGGGTGCGATCCCGCACAGAAAGGAACTGACCGTGAAAAACACAATGCAGATCAAAAAGAAACGCTTCCGCCCAAGGAATCCGACCAACCATCCACTTGTTGGCAGAACGATCGCGTTGGAGACCAGGTAGCTGGTTAAGACCCATGTGCTCTCGTCATTGCTTGCGCCGAGATTGCCCGCGATGTGAGGCAAAGCTACATTAGCAATGCTTGTATCGAGGACCTCCATGAATGCAGCTAGCGAAACCGCGATCGCAATAATCCAAGGATTGACTCTGGGCTTCCAAACAGCCTCTTGCGAGATGCTAGATCCTGCGGTGCTCATCGGATGCTCACATCGGGTTCAACGGACAAGCCCGGTTTCAGCAACCCTTCCGCATTGAAGTCCTGTCCCGCAGAGTGATCAAAATCAATGCGCACTGGCACCCGCTGCACGACTTTCACGTAGTTTCCTGTGGCATTCTCCGGAGGTAACAGGCTGAACACAGAACCCGTACCGCCCCCCATGTTGGTTATATGTGCTTTCCAAGTGCGGTTGTAGGCATCCACCTTGATTTCGACGGGCTGTCCTGGCTGCATACGGGCAAGTTGGGTTTCCTTGAAGTTAGCTGTAACCCAGACATCGTCTAGCGGCACCACCTGTACCAATTCCTGCCCGATATCTACGTTCTGACCTACTTCCACTGTCTTCTTGCCGATAATTCCTGTGACTGGGGAACGAATGACTGTATAGCTGAGGTTAAGCTGCGTTTGAGCAAGCTGCGCCCTCCGTTGCAGAACCTGGGCATCGGCTGCCTCTGCCCTGGCGCGAATCAGAGACACCTGCTGTGGGGCAGTCTGAGCGCTGCGTAAATCGTCGCTCGCCTGCAGGAGCTTCCCTTGAGCCTGTCGAACGGCTTCCTCGGCCGCCTGTACACCGGCTGTGGCGGACGCGACAGCGGCTCGATTTGCCGCTGCTGCTGCCACGGCCCCATCGTATTGCTGACGCGAGATGTCTTCTTTTAAGACAAGCTCTCCATAACGTGCCAAGTCCGCGTCACTCTTCGTGGAATTAGCTTTAGTTTGCTCCAAGCTCGCTTTAGCAGAATCGAAATTCTGCTCGGCAGCCCTAAGTCCCGCCTGTGCGTTGACGACGGCAGTACTTGCTGAATCGAGATTGCTCTGTGTTGCAACGAAGGTGATCGGTATGTTGAAGCGAGAACTCGCGGCGCTGGCCTCCGCGTCCGCGAATGTCGCCAGGGCCTGATCCTCTGCAATCTGATAGTCCTGAGGATCGATGGTCACGAGCACATCGCCTAGGTGAACAATCTGTCCCTCGATCACCGGGACTCCGAGCACATATCCATTGATCCGGGCACTCACAGGCATTATGTGGCCATCGATTTGTGCGTCATCAGTGCCTTCGAATCGAAATGCGTTTCGAATGAAATAGCCGGCAACAAGCAACACGGCGATCAGCATGATGAGTCCGGCCAGACCTTTCCGGGGATGATCCCGCAAAGCACGGCGAGCTTGACTTACTTTCGTGCCTGGTTTGTTTTCTGTCACAGTAGGAGTGTCCTTTCCGGTCGAGTCTTCGTTGTTGTCGGTCATCAATTACCCCCCACATATTGTTTGTAGCTGGTTCGCGCGATCCCTAGGCCGCGGGCCAGCATGAGTTTGGCGAGGTTGTGGTTGTATACGCTCGTGATGTACTGGTCGTTGGCGCTGGCGAGAGACTGCTCGGACTGCACCACTTCGACGCTGTCGGTCACGCCGGAGGTGAAACGATCTTTAGAACGCTCAAGATTCTCATTGGCCAATGCGACATTTATTTGCGCTACGTCCACTTGCTCTTTGGCGGCGTCGAGATTAAGGAAGGCAGTTCGCACGTCATAATCGACCTGGCCGCGAGTGTTTTCCGCCTCTGCCTTCCGCTGCTGCAGTGCCGTTTCCGCCTGCGTAATGTCGGCCGCGATCCGGCCGCCAGTGAAGATCGGGATGCGCAATCCAGCCTGGAAGTTGAAGTTTCCATTTGATTGACCGAATGTCTCTCCGACATCGCCGTAATCGCCATTCACGGCTAAGACGGGGTAGCGCTCGCCTTTACTGGCAGAAACCGTCTGCTGGGCAGCTTTCAGAGAATCGAGGGCTGCGCGGAGGTCACTGCGTGAGCTATAGGCCGTCTTGAGCGCATCTTCAACAGTGGGCGGATTGATATTGGAGTACGGAAGTTGGTCGGCGATATCAAAGGCTTGTCCAAGAGGCAATCCGATAGCGCGGGCCAATGTGAGTTTTGCTATCGCGAAGTCGTTACGCGCAACGCTCAAGTTGTACTCCTCGGCATGAAGTTGAACCTCCGTGCGAGTCGCTTCGATCCGTGGACTGGTGCCTGCTTGGTACTCCTCGACCGCTTGATCGTAGAGGGCCTGCGCATTGCGTACTTGAGCTTGTTGTGCCTCGATACGGGAGCTACTTTCGATCACCTGCAGATAGGCATTGCCCACAGTCAAGGTGACGACATCGAGCGTGTCTTGGTAGCTGAGTTGAGCGGCCTGTTCGGTAGTCCGCGCCGCGCGAAGGCGCTGGATTGATTCGAAGTTGAATAGCGTTTGGCTGAGGCTTGCATCTACCTTACTGTAAGCGTAGGGTCCGAGAACACTCGGAATGTCTGGTAGGCCTTTAAAGCCAAAAGTTGCGAGGCTTGTTTGGCCGACGTTTTCGGATATGCCTCCGCTCACCTGTGGTAGCAGATTGCTTAAGGCAATCAGGTGTTGACCACGTGTGAATTGGACATTTTCTCCGCTCTCGATGGCTCCTAGGTTGTATCGTAAGGCCATGTTGACGGCGTCCTGCAATGTCAGCCGAATCACTTCGTTGCTTGCCACCCCATTAGGCACACTCCCGGTGACTGCAGTATTTTGAGCTGCGGCCGAGGTCGCGACGCAGAGAGTGGCGACGGCTACAAAAATAACGCCTGAGAGCAGTCGCGGTATGTTGCTAGGCACAAAGCGGACGGCGTAACTCACTATCTCCTCCTTCTGTTCCAGAATTCCTATTGCCGGGGCTTCCTGCCCACGCCAAGTTGGATCGGCCCATTGTTTTTGCGCGATCGGAGCGTGTGAGTGTATGTGACCGCGGCGAGCGTCAAGGCTCCGCCAATCACGCCTGCTAAAATCGTTAACGTTGTCATTGGTTTTCTCTTTCCGCCGCTTTCATGCGCTGAGTCTCTTTTCGTCTTCCGAACCCGGGTGTTGCCAACGCTGAAGACGATTCCAGTCTCGTTTGAACAAGGCGACCTTTTGGAGTTCCCGTTCGGCCCTGAGCCAATCACCAAGCTCGTTGCCTGGGAGACCGGCACGCTCAAGGTAGATTTCATATGCGCGACGCCTGATTTCTTCGTGACTCACAGATATTTCGTCAGCCTGTCGTTGATCGGGCATTGTGCGAACACCTAATTCTCCGTTGTCCTTATTCTCTGTTGCCACACTCAGCTCCTTTCATTCTGTATGTCCTTTTTGTCGATCTCAGGCTTCATTCGGTACCATGTTGCGAGCCCCAAGGCAGACCTTGGGGCTCGTAGGAAACGGACTCTAACCGTTGGTTCAAAACCGAAAGACGATTCCAGCGGAGGGCTGGGCTGTGTGGGTTGCTGAATCGGAGTGCAGTGCCTGCACCCAAAATCAGGTCGTTCATACACGAATCCCCTGTATTCGGCGCGGAGGGCGAAGTGCCGGCTCAGGTCGTAATCGACACCGCCGCCATAGACGAATGCCGCCCGGGCTTGGCTCTGCTCGCCAGGAACGAATCCGCCCGCATTGCCCGTCGGATCAAAAACCAAAGCACCCGCGCCGGCAAGAACGTAGGGGGCAAACCTGTGAACGCTGTGCGGAATCGTAATGACGAGCGCACCGGTGGCTTGGTGTACGTTGGCTTCGACATTGAACTGGCCCGTGGACGTGACGTTCTGTTGCTCATTACGGTCATAGCCGTAGCTCGCATCGGCCGCCAGCCACCGATTGAAGTGGTAGCGATAGCTCAAGACAAACCCGCCTGTATTTGTCGTGTGTTGATTGATGCCGTTTCCGCTCGAATCCGCGGTAAAAAAGCCTGTTCCCTGAACGCCAATCTCCTGGTGTTCTTCCTGGGCCATTGCGGCCGAAGCAGACAATAAGATGGCCAGGAATGCGGCTACGAAAAGCTTGCGATTCATTTTGTTCTCCTTGCGTTAGATTCCAGTTCCTTTAGACGTCCGCCGCTTTCACAGACTCGATTTCACCGGCGATGCTTTAATCCAAGCTCACTGCGGTACAGAAACACCAAAACGACCTGCACAGCGACCAACATGATCATCACCATGAACCTCCATTCGTCTTTGCTCTAACCACAAGAGCTGCGGGCTAGCGCGAATTGTTATTGATTTGCAACGTCTCGATTCCAAACATCCGGGTGGGCGCGATACGGCGATTGAGTGTCTCCCGCAACTTCCTTCGCCCGCGGAGCACGCGCGACTTAACGGCGGAAATGGACACTCCCATCATCTGAGCGCTCTCTTTGAGAGATCGCTCGTCGAGCTCGCAGAGCTGAATCGCTGTGCGTATCCCTGGCGTCAGCTGATCCATCGCAAGAAAAAGGAGGCGCTCTCGTTCTCCTTGCGAACATCTGAGTTCCGGACTCGGACCTAAGTCAGGGACCCGCAGCGCAAGTGACGTTTCTTCAGTCACGGTTAATTCATCGATGGATAGGGCCCTTGTGCGGCAGTTTTTTCGCATGTACATGAGCGCTTCGTTGATCGCGATCCGCGTCAACCAGGTGGAAAACGACGATCTACCTTCGAAAGTCTTCAAATATACAAACGCTTTTTGAAAGGTTTGCTGAATGATATCTTCGGCATCCTCTCGATTTGGTGTCACGCGATGCACAACGCATAGAATCCTCCGTGCATGGCGCTCAACCAGAACTTCAAAAGCGTGACTGCTTCCGCCCTTAGCAGCAGCGACGAGCACTACGTCTTCTGCGCCCGTCAGATTGTGGAAGGGAGTAAATACACCGTCTCTGTTATCTTTCTTGTCTATACAATCGGCTGGCATAGTCTTGATCCTCCTCCCCTCTGAACTGAGGAGTTGGTGAGTAGGTAGCGTGTGCTACATTGCTTGAGTTCACTCTTGTCCGGGCGTCGTGTTTCGTGCCCTTCCCCCGAACCTCAGAACCCGTTCGCGCTGAGAGGCCGGAAACGATAACGCTGAGCAAGAGAGCTGTTAAAAAACTGGCGACTATTCCGGACAGGCCGCACCAGCCCCTCATTTTCAGTTCCTCAAGGACATGCTTGGTGTAAAGGTTGTTGGCTAGAAAATGCGCACCCTCTTTTGACATGGCGCGCAAGAGTTTTTCCCCGTCCCTGTCGATGAGCGTCACGTCGTTGAGGTCCACAATGCACGCACGGCCATTGCGGGTTCGGCTCACCTTCTTCCAAGTTGCTCTCAATTCGCTAACCCAAGGCCCAAACAAGCGCCCTTGCAATATGCATCGCGTTTCCGTTGGGGTTTCCGTGATGGTGATCTTCAGCACGTTTCACTCTTTGGGCGCCGCATCGGTGCGACTGTCTGTCGACACCGCGCTATCAAGCCTTCGGCTTGGAACTCCATCGGTTGATCACGTCACTACCCTCAGTCATGACGAGCGCCTCACGGTGTTGAGAAATGCAACGGGCGTGCCAAAGCTTGGCGGTTTTCCGAAACCGCCGAACTCATAGAGTTATGTGTGGGTTGGCGGACAGAAAAGTCGTCCGTCAGATCCAAGTGCCACGATCCCGCTGCCACTCAGATGGCAGGTGCCAGGTTTCTGGGACAGGCGAAATCCTCAGTTATGAGTCAGCAGTAATAGTAATGATCAAGCGTTAATCACTAGCATTCTGGTGCAACGTGGGGATTTCTCTGAGGTTTCGAACAACGGAAGCGGATGGACGATTCTAATGTTCCGAAGGCAACTTTATGGATATCTCATTAGCCTTTGAATTCCGACAGGCTTGGCGAATGTGGGTGGCAGATAGTTGTTAGTATCTTCCGGTGGCCTCGCTCCCGTTTGTAGTTCGAGTGACGCGCACCTGCGCCCTCTAAGAGTAGGCCACCGTAAGACACTTGCTTCGAGGCAAGCGTGGAGATTTTGTCCGCCGCCTTGGCCGCGGCCTATTGCTTCAAGAATGATGACGACCCGGCGGTTATATATAAGCCGTGCGCCTATCCATTTATGCACTTCTCCGTTTCCTATACTCCTGCACTTTGATTTCCGCATCGATCTGCCGATCCACGCAATTCTGTTCGACGCTGAATCCGTAATCCACCATCGTCCAGACCGTTTTGCCAAGGCTCTCAATCGTTCTCACCCAGCAGGGGCCAATGAATATTTCAAGAATTTCATGATCCATGATCCCGCTGCCTCCCCGTGATTCCATATTTGCCCCGCTGCCAGACACATACCAACCCCGTTGTCTTCCGATACTTAGCCTTGCGCCGCCTTTTGGCCGCCTCGGGATAGGGCTATCGGAGCTTGCCACTGAAGCACGCTTGGCACATCCCGAGACGATAGCTTCGGCTCCACGGCGGCGTTCCTCACGGCCCAATTTGGACTCAAAGTTCAACCTTGGCCTCTCTTGCAGGTAATCCGCGAACCGAGGAGGCATTCGTGCTGTACGCATTGCAATTCTTCTGCATGACGTGAGAGTGCACACGCAATGCCATGGCCGGCCTAAGTTTCCTTTATGCTGGAAGCGCTTGGCAAACTGTGAGATAGAAGGAGAGGCGGATCAATCTCAACTGACAGTGCCAACATGGCACTGTCACAGACTTGGCACTTTGCCTAACTAGATGGCACCTGTATACCGGTGAGTGGTTTGAAGCTCGGGCAGGGAAGAAAGTGCTCAGATGCTTGGGACAGCACTATGACGAATCTCTTCGCTCCGAACAAGAATCCAATCAGCTTAAAGGAACACAAGACGATGGAAAGACGGATAATACCATGGAGTTGCAACTCACTAGAACCCAAATGCGGTTAAGACTACTCGACGCCAATTCGGCGATCGAAAGTGTTCTAGAATTGGAACGCGGTTGAGGAAGGGCTGCATCTGGCTGTAGAAGGGGGCTGCCTTGGAAACGGACGAGAGATTCGGCCCCAGCGGCCACAGTCGTAATCAGCGCAGATCCGAGCAGATGGTGGGTAACAGTCCTGCTCCGGAATGTGTGTTCGAATTCGGAGACGTCCCATCTCCAGATCCTGCTGTTCTCGTCCAAAGAGACACCGGCACCGGAAAGGAGCTGATCCCTCGCGCGATTCGGGGGGCTGGAAGTGAACACGAACGGCTGAAGCTGCTTCTGGACATGACGAACGCCATGGTTTCGAATTTGGAGTGTCGCGATCTCCTTCGCGCGATCTCGGCGAGTATTCGGCAAGTCATGCACTGCGATGTCGTCGGGGTATGGATACACGATGTGGAGCAGCACGGATTGCGCCAACTCGCTATGGACTTCCCGGAAAGTAAAGGATTTGCCAAAGAGGATTCGCTGCGTCCCGTCGAAGGGTCCAAGTTAGGCAGGATATTCAAGAGCGGCAAGCCTGTTATGGGAACAATAGCGGATTTCACGGATAACGACGCAGCTGCCCGTGAAGAAGCCATCGAGTCTGCCTGCGCACTGCCCCTGATCAGCAGAAACCAAACGCTCGGCCTTCTGACACTCGCAAGCCGGGTCGAGAACGCATTCAGCCCCGAAGACGTTGATTTCCTGGTGCGAGCAGCGGGGCAAGTGGCAATTGCGGTCGAGAATGCATTGGCTTATCGCGAGATCGCCGAATTAAAAGACAAGCTGGCCCAGGAGAAGCTTTACCTAGAAGACGAAATCCGCAGCGAGATGAACTTTGACGAAATCGTTGGAAAGAGCGCTGCGCTGCGCCGTGTTTTGAAGCAAGTGGAGACGGTGGCGCCTACGGGATCGACAGTCCTTATTTACGGCGAGACGGGAACCGGAAAGGAATTGGTGGCCCGAGCACTCCACAATCTGAGCCCTCGCGTTTCGAGTGCTTTCGTGAAGCTGAATTGTGCGGCCATTCCGACGGGCTTGCTCGAAAGTGAGCTTTTCGGCCATGAGAAGGGCGCGTTTACTGGCGCAATCGCGCAACGCGTTGGTCGCTTCGAACTAGCTAACCATGGCACGGTGTTTTTGGATGAGATCGGCGAAATCCCGCTCGAGCTCCAGCCGAAGTTGCTTCGCGTTTTGCAGGAACGCGAATTTGAGCGCCTCGGAAGCTCCCGCACCCTCCGCTCAGATGCGCGTTTGATCGCAGCCACCAATCGTGATTTGGCTGTCATGGTAGAGCAACAGAAATTCCGCCCCGATCTTTTCTACCGATTAAATGTGTTTCCGCTTCGCATTCCACCGTTGCGCGAACGTCCCGATGACATTTGCCTGCTGGTCCGTCATTTCGTGCAGCAGTTCTCCCGGCAGATGAACAAGAGAATCGACAGCATCCCTTCGGAAACGATGAGCGCTCTATGCGAGTACCGCTGGCCTGGCAACATCCGCGAGCTGCAGAACGTGATCGAACGCGCTGTGATCCTTTCCCAGGGATCGGTGTTGCGGGTTGCTCTATCGGATTTTAAGACCAACGGTAGACCCACCGCCCCCCTGGGGAGCCGAGGCCAGTCCGGAGATCATCGGAACATTCGGAGCGTTCTCGACGAAACCGAGCGCAAACAGATTCTGGCGGCACTAGAGGAAACCCGTTGGGTGGTTGCTGGATCCAATGGTGCCGCAGCTCGCCTGGGAATGAAACGCTCGACTCTTCAGTTAAGAATGCGGAAGCTCGGAATTGGTCGTGGGAGTAAGGGAACCAACTAAGGAGCTCTGCGGAACGTACCTGCCTGTTCCGGCAATCCCTTGGTATTCCGC
>Ga0206862_1113_pt1 | contig 21648 bp, 12 predicted proteins | sample Alteio_BWOrgCont_43_FD_152625 | JGI IMG/M metagenome (GOLD analysis project Ga0206862, IMG submission 152625) | Enriched cells from forest soil in Barre Woods Harvard Forest LTER site, Petersham, Massachusetts, United States -... | ecosystem: Environmental > Terrestrial > Soil > Temperate forest >... | reverse complement strand
GTGATAATCTGATGAGTAAGCGATGCTCCGCTGGCGCACCAGCGAGCCGGTCGAACTGAAAATTTCGGTTTGGGTGGGACGCCCGAGAGGGTCAAAGGTCGTGACCGTGGTTTCACCCAAGGCGTTTACATTGGTAAGCACGATGCCGGCATTGTCATAGAAATTCGTGACGGCCTGTTGGACAACGTTGGTGATATTGTAGGTATTCGTGCTGGGCGGGTTTCCGGACTGTTGAGTGATGACGGTAACGATGGCCGGCCCCGCGACAATTTTAACGCGATCCAATCCATCAAAAGCGGTGGCGAAAACATTGCCGCCTTCATCGGTGTACTGGATGACGTTGCCGCGCCGGTCAAGTTGCATGGAATTGGTCGCTTCGGGAACGCCGCCCGGCGAATAGAACGTGCGGGTGATGATGCGGTTGACATCATCATAGGTCGTCTGCCAATACGCGCCGTTTGATTGGATCTGTTTTTGGATGCGTCCATCGAGGTAATACAGCCAGCCGTTGGTCGAGCCGTCAGCATTGCTTTGGAATTTCGGCAAGCCATTGGTGGTGTAGGCGATTGAGGTGACGCCGCCCAGGGCATTGGTGTAGGCGCTGACCAACCCGCCCGGCTCATGGGCATAACCTTCGGTGGCCAGCACGGTGACGCCGTTGGTGTCGAGATGCTGCGCTTGAACCAACTGGCCGATTTTGTCCCACAAATTGGTGGTCATCGCCCCGCGCGGATCAACGGTTAGTATTTGGTTCCCGTACTTGTCATACCGATAGAAAGCTTGGGAATAAAGATTGTAACCGGCGGGTGCTTCGACGCCGGTGCCCTGGGCATTGGCCTCGGCCCGCCATTTAATCTGTGTGGTTTGCCTGCCTGCGCCGTCGTAATCGAAAAACTGATAATCCTGCGGGTTGAAATGCGGCCCCTGATACCAGTTCAACTCGCCATTATCCGTGTAATAGGCAAATTCTGAAAACATGGGGGTGGTCTGGCCGGTGCCGAACACGACATGCCCGATGGGGCGGCGCATGTCATCAAAGGCATATTCATTGACCTGCCCGGCGGCATCGGTGCGCTGGACAATCTCACCCTGACTATTGCAGAAGTAATAATTGGTGATGGCCGGGTCGCCGGTGCCGGTGAATTGCACGGACTGCGTGAGGTAGCCGCGTCCGTCGAAACTCCACTGGTTGGTCGCGGCATCGGGCGAGTTCGCGGCACGGACTTGTTGCAGGAGCAGTCCAAACGCAAAGTTGGTGAGGGTGAGATTACCGTTCTGAACCACATTGGTGACATTGCCGAATATGTATTGGTTGGTGATGGTTGGCGTGCCGCCCGGAGCGTATATGACGGATTGCGGCAGGTAGGGATACTGCGAGGAATATACCGTCTGCACGGAATTGCCGATGGGGTCGGTCAATTGTACCGGCAAATTGTTGGCATTGTAACTGGCGGTGTTGGTGGCGTATGAGGTAACGCCGCTGCCGGTCAGGTCGCCCCATGAAAAACTGTTGGTGAGATTCCCGTGGGCATCATATTGGAACTGTGTCCATAGGCCGCGCTTGTCGCGGGTCTGATAGAGACTGCGGGGATAGCCGGGGCTGGTGGCATTGTCGGCATACCAGCTCTGAATTATTTTCTGGCCAAGCTGGTCGGTGTTGGTGGTGACCAGGCTGTTGGTGTAATCGTACCGGGTTGTGTTGCCATTGACATCCACGATGAGTGTATAACCGCTGATGTGATTGGTGAAAGCGTTCGTTAAAACGAAATTATTTGCATAAGTGAAAGTGGCATTGGTGTAGAGGTTCAAATCCTGGCCAACTGTGGCGGCTTGGGTCACCACGCGCCGCTGGCTGTCATAGGCATTTTGGAGAACACGGCCATCGGGTTTGAAATCGTCCACCATTAAATGCGTCGAATCCAAGTACGCCGTGCCGTTGTTGGTAAATTGAACGTGCTGATATTCGTAGGTTTCTTCCGATGAATCAGCGCGAACGGCCAGCACGAGGTCGCCGAAATCGTCATATTGATAGGAAACCCGCTCACCGTCGCTGCTGTAGGCGTCAATCACATACCCGGCGGCGTTGTAATCCAAGCCAAGATAATTTCCATTACTACAACTGATCCGGGTGACGCTGCCGTAAGCCGGGTCGCTCGAATTGGTATCGTAAGTGAACGTCCACGAATTGCCCTGCGTATCCTGCCAGAGGGTCAGATACGGCCGCTGGCGCGAAATGGAATTGGTCGGCGTGACGACCGGGAACGAATTGACGACATACGTGCGGGTCTGGCCGTCAGCCTGGGTGAGCGTATAAACCTGATTGGTTCCAACGGTTGAATAAACGATTTTGGCGTTGAATGGATTGTAGATGGAACCAATGTGACCGTTGCCGTCGTTATCCAGTTGCGGGTTGTCGGCGGGCGTGGGCAAAAAGACATTGGCGTTGGTGGCCTGCTGCCGGTAGGCAATCACCGAGCCGTTCAATTCGACCGCAGAGAGAATGATGTTGGTGCCGGATGTTTGCGCCGTGTTGGTGGCGACGGTGATGTAGGGGACGATATTGATGCACCAGCCGTAGCCAAAACCGTTCAGGTCGTCCTGGTTCTGGCTGGAATAATTGCGGCGCAATTGGAGGGGCATCGGCCCGGCCACAGTCAGGTCCACCGTGTCTTCATAGAACTCTCCGCTCATCACGTTGACAGGCTCGGCGACATAATTGAGCGCGTTCTTCCACGCGGGCGTGCCGGTATTGCCGCTGCTCAACTCATGCGTTAGCGCGGTGGTGGTAGGGGTGGATTGAGGCAGATAAAAGAGGCCGTCAACCTGCTGCGCCGAACTGATCTGCGAAGGCGGCGTGAAGGTCGCGGTGACCTGAAACTCGTTCACCGGCATTTCATAAGGCCAGAGATTGAGAGCGCCGGGATACCAGTCGGGCGTCATCCAGTAATAATTGAAATCGGACGCGTCATAAATGCTGCTGCCATTGTATAGATCACCGTTATACCCGGTGCCCGCGCTGAAACTGTCGTCCGCTGAAAAATCATCCGCCGGTTCGCTGGCCGAAAAACTGGTGGAAAGGGCGGCGGGGGTGCTGCCGAAATAAAGGCTCGGCTGGCCCAGGACACCGTTCATGTTGACGCTGATGACGCTGGCGGATTCACCTTTGCCAACGACGACCAAACCCATGCCCCGATAGCTGGCCGCCGTGACCGCGATGGGGCCGGGGGTGATGTAGGCTCGGACATAGGGAGCATCCCAACCGCTGAACGCATTGGTGACCGCCGCCCATACCGTTGGGTCATAGTTCATCAGCTTGGTTGGGCCTGCGCCGGGCGGATTGGTCGCGCCCATTGCCAGATAATTGTTATTATTGAGTTCAATGATGCCATTTCCGCCGTTGGTTGCTTCCTGCTGTGCCAGTCGCAAGAGCACCACCGCTGAAACGGCGTTTTGCGATTGGTAATAGCCATTGATGGTGCCGTGTTCCTGCGCCGCGATCTCACCGTCCATGATGGATGAGAAATCATCCGTGCCGGCGAGCGTATCGTTGCCGGAATTAGGCTGGCTGGTGCCGTTGCCCGCGTGGGCCATTTCACTGTAGAACATATCCATGCTTGGCCGCATGAAATTTTGCGCCCCCAATAGTACCGGTGTCAGGCGGCAGATTCCTTCGGCATCCCACGACACGACCTGAACCTTGTGCAATTGCTCGCATTCGGGCAGGAACGCGCTGACATGGGAATAATAATCCTCACCCATCATGTAGGCAGCCAGTCCCTGATAATTTTGGACGGCGGGAATGGTGTTGGTATTGAATGACCATTGATAGGTCATCTGCTGATATTCCTGCGCGTTGACATTCATCATCGCCGGGGTGACCTGGCCAACGTTGAAACAGATGGCGGCGATGTCCGTTAAATTGAAAGGCCGCGGCGGGGTGCTGAACTGCAACGCTTCCGATACGCCAAGATATTGGTTCGTGGGCGAAAAATTGATCGCCTGATGCCGGTAGTGCGTCATGTAAATTTCAAAGCTGGTGTCATTGGTCCCCAAAGTCAGTGTGGCGACTTCGATATTGGTCAGGGTCGTGTCAGTAAACGTTCCCTGATTGGTGTTGCCCATAATATAGGGGGCCAGCCAGAGCATCAGGTTGCCCGCGCCATTGGTGGAAGCGAACAGTTCGCGGTTGTGCAAATCGGACATTCGCAATGGGCCAACGACCATTTGATTGGTCGGATTGTTCTGGCTGTAAATGGTCAGCTTCACCGTATCAAAGAAGTTGGTCAGCCCCGGTGAAATGTTGGTGATGCCTGGTGAGCTTAGCGTATCCACGCAAACCACCTGCGTGGGATTGTTGACCAGCGTGGGTGTCGGGAACTGCTGCCAGCTTGAATAATAATCCTGCCGGTTATATTCGTTGATGCCGATGTCGTCCAAAGAAATCCCCGGCGCATTGGCCAGCAATTGCTCATTCAGGAACAACGGGAACAAAACGCTGGGCGCGTCGCTCTCCGCGCTCAAATTCAGGATGTTCGTGTCGCCATATAAATAACGCTGCAACCATTTGAAGCCGGTATTGTAATTTGTTGGCATATAATCATACAGATCCAGGCCCTCGCTGATCTGCGTGTCTTTGAGCCAGGGGAAGATGTGAACGGTCTGGTTGCTGATGGTCGTGACCACCCACGGATAATTGACGGTGATGAGCGTGTTGGTCGTGTAAAGCTGGCCGTATTGGTTCACCGCGCCATGAAGCTGCATTCTTAATAGGGTGCTTAATCGGCTGTCCTGCATCTGCACATTGTTGTTGGTCGGGAACACGTAGGCCGCTGGATAACCGGCCTGACGCAGCAAATAAACGAGCAAAGCGCATTGTTCAATCGGCGAGCCTTCGCCTTCGAGATAAACCGCCTGGGCGCTGCGGTTGACACCGCCCGCGTTCACCTCCGGGGCTGATGCCGACCCCGTGTTGGGGTTATAAGCCAATGCATCGGAGAGTTGAATGTTGTTGATGACGTAATTGGCCAGCGCAACCGGGTCATCGTTCAAGTTGGCAACGAGCTGGTCTAGCATTGGGCTGCGGCGCAGCTCCGGGCTGTCATCCACATTGGTGTAAATGCTGCCGACCAGCGGGATGGAGTTCGTGATTACGGCGTCCAGGTTGGTCAATTCAGACGGGGATGCTCCCTGATAGAACGAGGGCATGGGCGTGCCATTGAACTGCGGCTCATCAATAAAGATGGAACGCCACGGCGGACGCGTCTGAAAATCCATGCTGAACAGTCTGTCCCACGCCACGCCCGCTGAATTGGTCACCATTGGATACAGGTTGGTGCTCACCGGCACCACGCCAACGCCTTCCAACACATAGCCATAGCCCAGGTTGGTCGTGCATTGGGCAGTCACGATGTAGGTGCCGCTTTGGGCGTTGGTAAATTTCGGCACCACTCCCCAGGCACCGCCGTTTTCCATCACCAGTTGAACGGTCGTTTGCAAACCGTTCGTATTGATCGTCACGGAAAAGCCGTTGGTCGAAAACTGATACCAGTTGGTTGAATCCGCCGCAATTGTCCGGCGCGGGATGGTGATGTAGTTCGTGGCAAAGGCAGCAACCAGATTGGTTTGCCCGGCCACAAAATTGGTCAGGTTATAGACCAAAATACGCAACGGCGACTGGAACACCGTGCCGTCAGTGTTGCTGCTCTCATATTGCGCTCCGCAATAGACGCCAAATTGATACGGCTGACCGGCATATAACGTGGACTGGCCCGCTGTCGCGCCAAAGGCGGCAATCGGATTAACAAAATTGGTGATGTAACCGTAGTAATTGGTCGAGATGCCCGAAACATTCGTGGATGATACGAGGCTGATGTGGGTGCGCGTTTCGCATTGCAGCCGGGTGAACCAAGGAAACGTGCCGCTGAAATTTTCAGAATTGTTTCCGAAATCATCCAGCCGGAAGCCGGTCTGCTGGTTCAAGGGGATGATAAACGACGTGAAAGTGGGGTCATAGCTGGCGCCGCGTTGCAACCGGGTGGTGGTCAGACTGGTGACGCCGTTGCTGCTGACGCTGGCAAGCTGGCTGATGCCCGGCCAATTATTTGATACTGCCAGCATGGCGGGTGGGCCAAGGGCGGCGATTGAATTGCTCGGTTGCCAGGTCGTATCAATTTCCGTCCCCAACTGATTCGGCTCGAAATAGAGTTTGATCAAAAATACGTTCGTGGTGTCCAGGCCGCTTAAATCTGGATCAACTACATTGGTGCTGGTGATGGGGAAGTCAGGGGATTCGGTCCAACCAGCAACATAAGCATTTCCCAGGCTATCCGACGCCACGGCCTCGGCGGCATCCGCGTTGGTGCCGCCCAGGTAGGCAAAGTTCTCCAAGGTCTGGCCGTTGGCGCTTAATTTCGCCACAAATCCGTCCAGTAAGCCGGAATTGATGCTGCCATAGTTGTAGTACGGTGCAAAATCTGTCGAGCCGGTCTGACCGACAATCACCGTCTCGCCGTCGGGTTGAACGGCAATATCATTAACAATGTCGGTGTTTGACCCGCCCAAAAAGCTCGAATAAAGCAATTGCCCCGATGACGACAGTTTGGTCAGGAAAGCGTCAGAAAATGCCGTGTTGCCATTGCCATTCAAGCGGGTTTGCAGCGCGTTGGTCAGCGGAAAATTGGCCGAGTAAGTGATGCCTACCACGTAGGCGTTTTGGTTGGTGTCCACGCCAATGCCATACCCGGCATCCTCGACGTTGCCTCCAATGAATGTGGAATAGATAAGGTTGGTTCCGGTCGGGCCAAGTTTAAAGGCAAAGGCATTGTATGAGCCTCCCCCATAGGTTGACTGCATCGCATTGGTTATGGGAATATCCGAAGACGACGTGAACCCGGCAGCATATAAGTTTCCCGCGCTGTCCGCCTGAACATCTTCAACCACATCAACGTCGCTGCCGGCAAAATAGGTCGAATAAGCAATCGAAGTGCCGTTGGTGGTGAATTTAGCCACAAAACCGTGGGTGTTGCTATTGGCGGCTTTTTGAAGGGCGTTGGTCGTGTAAAGATAAGTGGCGCCGTCGGCACCCCACGTTTGACCGCCAATATAAATGTTGTTCTGCACGTCCAGGGCAATGCAAAAAGCCCCAGTTTGAACCCAGTCAATGCCTCCAAAATAGGTCGAAAATACCAATTGCGAACCGTTGGTGTTCAGTTCTGTCACAAAAGCATTGTCGGCGTATACGCCCTCAACCGTATACCATGATGTATTTGGGGGGGTGCTAAAAATAGCGTTCTTCACCGGAAAATTGCCTGTCATCGTATAGCCCGTAACATAGGCATTTCCATTGCCGTCCACCGCCACTCTCGCAGCGCCGTTATATCCCCCTGTACCCCCAAGATAGGTGCAATAAATCATATTGGTTCCCGTGCTGCCAATTTTGGCCACAAAACCGTCATAATAACCGCTGTCATTATAGTTGGTTTGAAATCCGCCGGACTTGATTAGATTGGTGAGCGCCCCCGATGTATAGCCGACAACATAGGCATTTCCGGCTGAATCTACCGCCACACCCCATGAGGCTGACCATCCCGCCCCTCCCAGAAACGTCGAGTAACTCAACACCGGGTCAATCACCAGCGGCTGGCTCTGGTTGTATTGCCCCACTTCAATGCGGGCCTCATTCCCATGAAGTTGCCAGCTGCCAGCAATGTCATGCCGGACGCCGCTGATGATCTGATAGATTACCGGTTTCCCAAAACGCGTTGCCCGGCCTTGAACTGAAAATGCCAGATCACCGTTAGCTCCAATCATCACTTGGTCGGCTCCCTCCAACTTCAACCGTATCGCATCGGGGTTGGCATGAGGGGCGATGTCAAAATCATACTCCAAGTGACTTTGATTGCCGTAAAACGCCAGGTCTATTCCCGGATAAACATTTTGATAATGCACACGCCTATAAGCGTTAACGCCTGTGCGCCATTTTGACGGGTCGTTGCCAATGAAATAATTGATCTTCTCCGGCAAGGTTTGCTCTCCCGAAATCATCGCATTGGTGTCGGCCCCTTCCATCTGGATATGAACCAGACCCAACTTGTGCCCGCCATACCGGGGAACGAATGACCGTCGGTCAAGTTGATTCAAGTTGGTGTCCATATCCAATGCCAACGCAATCTCGTCCGGCAGAAAATACATGGTGTAACCGCTCCCGCGTGAAAGATACCGCGCCTGCGCATCGGCTTGGCCGATATTTGGCTCGAAGCGCAGCGGCATTTGGCCGTAACCGGCGACAAAGTTCACGCCGCCGTTGGTGTTTCCGGCTTTGGCGGTAATAATGGTCGTGGCGAGCAGAAGCAGCCCGCACAATAGTTTGGTCGTTCTCATGCTGATTTTCCCCCTTGTTTTTAGTTTAGCGTTGCGCCGTTGGTTGGGCTGTCTATCGAAATGGTCAAAATGCCCGCAGAAGGATTGTTCGGGTCGGCGGCTTCCCATAATGGCGGTGTGTTGGTGTCCAGAATTACCTCATAAAACCCATTTGGGTATGGCGGAATGTTTAAAATAAAATTCGTTTGGCCGGTGGTTCCCATTGCCGCGCCAGTCCACGGATAATCCGCTACATCACCCAAAACTGGCGTCGTCCATACTTCATAACTCCCGGCACCCGAAACCGCGTTGGTCACGGTAATTGAAAGTTGGTTGGTCCCCGTGGGGGATATTGTCAGGATCGGGGCGGTTTGCGACCAAGCGGTCAGGGCGGTGGCAATAACGACGCCGAAAATACCGATTATCGTAATCCAATGTCTTCTGATGGTTTTCATGGGTTTTTTGAGTTTGCGAGGAAACAAACATTTCCCCTATATGACTAATACGTTGATTATCGGCAAATCTTTCAAAAAAGTGAAAGATTTATTCACGATGTAAAGCCTCGTGTTTAAACGCCAGCATTTTCGCCAGCATTTGGCGAATGCCTGCGCGCAAGCCCAAAAAAAGCCCGCATCGAACCCGGTTTGGCAAAAATGTCGCTTTGCTGCGGCGAGGACGGCATTTGACGCAGGAAAAATTGGCGGAAAAAGTTGGAACAAGCCCTCGTTATGTCCAAAGTATTGAGGCTGGCGAATACTTTCCGAGCCTGCCGACTCTCGCCCGATTGAAAATCGTCTTACGATGCAAGTGGAACGAATTGTTCGGTGGTTGTGATAAGGTGTAGAAGTTTTTTTCATATTGTGTTTTCCAACGTCACAATTGAATCGGTTTTAGCCTTGATATGTGTAAGAAGCCGTGAGGCAAATTCCACGCCAAACGGCTTGGCGATATAATCCACCGCGCCAGCTTCAAGGCCGCGTTGCCTGGCTTCTTCCGAAAGCTGCCCGGAAACAAACACCACTGGCGTATGTCGCGTCAGATGTCTCTGCTTGAGTTCGCCACAGATTTCGAGGCCGCTGATCCCTGGCAAGTCAATGTCCAGAGCAATGAGGTCGAATTTGTTCTCTTGCGCCAATTCCATTCCCTTTCTCCAGGTGTTGGCGACCAGCACGTCGCAACCGACGCGCGTTAGAACATGCACCATCATCATCGCCAACGGCGTGTCGTCTTCGACAATAAGAATTTTTACTTTGTTTGTCATGCCGTCTTGCCCGCTGTTCCGCCATTTCACGAAATTAAAAATGCCATGTAAAGCAAAATCGTCACGCATACGTGATGATGTTTTTGCCACTGTTCAAGTGTGCAACGCAACCTGGATCGGCAACTGGCGAAATTCCTTCGCAAGGAAAGGGGCGGCCTTTCTTACGCAAAGTTCGCCAAGAAAGTGGGCGTATCCTATCAAACACTCTTCCGCATTGAGCATGGCGAGCATCACCTGACTTTGGACAAATTGGAAACCATTCTGGTGAAGTTGAAAATCCGCCTGAAAGACATTTTCCCTGCCGAATTTTAGGCGATTGAATCGGCTTCGGTCTGGTGTTGGTGTCCGAAAGCGTAGGCGATGCGCGGAACGGTTTTGAGTGGAGCGGTCACGCCGGAGCAACGACGCCAACGCCAGGCGGAAGCAAACGCGACTGCGTTTTCCTTTTCCGTCCGCGACGAGCGCGCGTGAAGCCGCAGCGGAACGCGCGTTGGTCGTGGCGGGCGATACTTGCGCTATGCGCTTCGGTTTCACTTTGTGCGGAAATCGCACAAGGCTGTATTTATCTTCTGGCAAACTCGCCCAATGAAAGCACCTGCTTGCGCCCAGGGCGGCGTGATTCGCCTGAATAAATGTGTCATCATTCTGTCTAATACCTGGGGTTTCCCTGTTGGGCAGCAATTGTCGGTTGACACGGATGAACATGGAAATAAATTGAAGATAATGGGGAAGTTGCCTGACACCAGGGGGCATTCCGTTGGCAATGAAATGAAGTCGAAAGTTGTAATGATGCCGTTACAACCTTCATTTCCGGTTTTGAGTATAATTCGTCTAAAAAACGAAAGGAAAACTATGGAAATAAAAAATGACGTTTCGGAGTCTGACGCTCTGACGATCAGTAAAGGCGCATCCGCCTTGGGCATTCACGAATTCAGCCTGCTCTCGCGCATTCAAGCGGGCGACATCACTGCCGCAAGGCTGGGGTCGGGTGAAATGGCCATTCCAACCAGTGAAATGGAACGGCTCTCAAAACTGTCCATTCATTCGCTGGCGATTCCGCCGGACAAATCGGAGACAGTTCTTTCTGACTCGCAACTTGGAATCAAACAGGGATGGGGCGGACTCAAGCGACAAGGTGGTGAAACGGCAGATTATTCTGTGCCGGGCTATCCCTTCCGGTTCACGGAAAGCGAAATCAAGGGCTATCGCGCTGCCTTCGGCGTCATCGCCAATGAATTTCAATCGCTGGCTGAGTTGAAAAAGCAGTTGGAAAAACCTGCCACGGTCGTGCAATCACCCGAAAAGGAAATCTGCACTTCACAGATTGGTGTCTGGCAGGTGCGTTCCACTTTGTTAAATCTTGGTCCAAGCGACATTTTGCTTTGCCAGAAACAAAACGACTTCGCGGTGATTGAAAAGTTTCGTGACAACGTGCCTTACGCCAAGGCCAACGGCAACGCAGAGATTTTGCTGGAACGCAATGATCCGCGCGAAGCGGCGGCGGCGTTCAATGCCAATGCGAAACACACGCTGGAATTCATGGCGAGCAATCAGGTCGCGACGGCGCAGCGGGTGGTTTGGGGAGAATTTCAAGAGCATCGTCCGGCGCGGCTGGTGGCGGCGATTTCGGAGCGTTGCCGCTTGGCGGTCTCGGATGAGGAGAGGATTTCACAGAGGCAATCGGTGGAACATTCAAATTCAAATAAGCAAGGCCACAACCGGGGCATGAGCATTTAAGGAGGGTGTATGAATGAAGACATCGAACGTCTTTTGAATTTAAGAAATCCTCCGCAACGGCTGACAGCGGAAGAGGCGGCGGGCAGGCTTGGTCTTTCCCCGCATGAAATTCCCATTCTGGTAGCCAGAGGCTTGTTGAAGCCGTTGGGACATCCCGCCCCGAATGGCCCCAAACATTTTTTAACGGCAATCCTGGATGACTTGAAACGTGATGAAAAATGGCACGGCAAGGCATCCGACGCGCTTCAGGAATACTGGCGTCAAAAAAATGCCCGGAAGCAAGATTCGCCGGGCAAATGGCAATCGTCCCGGCTGCAAACCCAAACTACAGATTCGGAAGATTGACACAAACATCTGATTCACAAAACCCGGCGCTTTGACTGCCCAGTTTTCCACCACATGCCCCAACCATGCAAAATCTCGCTTGCAAATATGAGCGAGAAGTTCATTTTATTTTTGCTGTTCTAGTATCCAGGCAGAGAGGATTGCATCGGCACGGTTTTGAGCAGCCCTTCATATGATCCGTGCCGGCCCTCTGAGCGTCTTGGTGAAGGCGTGTTTAAGACCTCATCGCCAAAGGCCGAATGCAAGTTCGGCCTTTTTCCGTTTTTGCAAAAAATTGTAGAACGTTACGGCGCTTCAAGAACGCGATAGAAGCGCTGGCTGTTGGTGGCATTGCTGTCCTCAATGAACATTGAATTGCCGGGGAAATTGGAGACAGTCGTGAGTGTGAACCAGTTGGAGGTCAGATTGGTGCTGGCTTCAATGGTATAATTGAATCCTTCCGAGCCGGTCAAATCGAAACCGAATTCCTGTGAACCAATGTGTTCAAGCTGGCTCAGGAGAGGTGTGCCGATGGGATAAACGGTGATGTTGACGATGGCATTGAGCGGCGGAATGGTCACCACGTGATTAGTTGCCGGGTCATAATATCCCTGGTCCTGCAAAGTATCATTACCGCTGCCACTGTTGGCATTGACATACCACTGGCCATTGACGGCCCCGACAGAATAAAACCCGTTGGAGTCGGTGTCCAGGAAAGCTGTCACAAATTGGTTGGTGCCGATGGTGGCACTACCCCCAACGCCGACATTGGAAACCGGAACCCCCTGGTTGTTCAACAAATGGCCGGAGATGGTGGTGGTGACGGGCAAGCCGATGAAGTTTTGGAGAGAGGCCTGGCCGTTGGTTAAAACAATGTTTTCAGCCTGGTCGAAGATATAATCGGCGTATGCATCGGCTGTGATGCTGTCGTTAATATTCGGCGAACAATACCAGGCAAAATCGTTCGTGCCGAGGACGTTGGTATCCTCCAGGGCAACGTCAGCGTAATCCCCATTGGCATCGGTATAACTCTTGCCGTGCAAGATTGCATTTTGGTCGTTGCACTCAATGGTCATATTTGGAACGGGTACATTATTAATGGTAAGCTGCCCGTAAAAGAGAGCATTTCCCTTGTACAAGCCGATATCGGCGTTGGCCACATTACCGAGAGTAGCATTCACCTTAAGTGAGTTGCCTTGCAAGGTGACATAACCGCGACGGGACAGGCGCTCCGGATTGATTACTATTTTCCAATTGTTCGAAGTGACTTCGGCGGTGTAGTCGCCGTTGGTATCGGTAAAACCGACAGCAAACAGGCTGCCCGACTCGAACTGCAAGAACACGCCGCCGAGAGCGTTGCTGTTGCCTGCGTCGTAAATCTGGCCCGAAATGGCGACCGTCCCGTTTGTCACCACCAGATTATTGGTGGCCGACATCCCATTTGTGAGCGTCACCTCCGGTAAAAGGTTTTGGTCTGTATAAAACCCCGGCAATGCGGGCGTTAACACATAAGTGCCCGGGTTGAGTGCGAGAAAATAATGGCCGGAACTGTCCGCGATGGTCGAACCGACATAATTCTGGTTTGGTTCCTCCAACGCCACAACGACGGCGTTTGGCACGGGAGTGACGCCATTACTATAAACGATGCCGCTGACGGATTGATTCAAGGCAGCATTGGTCACGTCAAAGGTTGCCGTGACGGGCGCGAAGGCCCCGGAGGGATTGCTGATGACGCGATAAATCTTCTGGCCAACGATATTTTCAATGGTGGGCGCAAAACTCAGCGAGGCGGTGATTGCGCCGGTGGCAGCATTACTGTCGTAGGGCACGCTGATGTTGGTGATACCGCCAATGATGCTGGCGCCGCCGTCCGTGAGATTGAACGCATCGATCAAAGGTTCGCCGGGATCGACGACCCCATTGCTGTTCAGGTCGAGATAGGTTTGCACTTTGACCGTCTCGCCATTGGTCAGGCCGGTGATATTCAATGTGATGGGACCGGCGTAGGTGTTGCTGACCACCGAAGGAGTGACGGTGAAGGAAACGGCCGCGCGGCTGATGTTTGCCTCGCAAAAAAATATCGCAAAAATCACGGACGAAATCACCAACAGTTTTGTGCAAGTTCTCATATCATCACCTTCTTTTTAAAAATTTAAACGTTTCCAGAATGGTATCATTTTATCATAACTTTCCTTCTGAAACAAGGTTCGGATTTTTTGATTAACAATTCGCGGTAATCGATGAGGGCGGAACAGCGAGGGGAAAGGGATTCCTGAATACCTGGAGGAAAGCCCTTTCGCCTCGCCCGCCCGTCAAAGCCAAAGTCTTGCGACGTTTTGCGAGCGGAAGCGTCCCCGGCGAAAGGGTGTCGGGGTGAGACCGGGAGCGCGGCGCGAGCAAAAGCTCGCAAGTCTTCGGCGCATTCTTTTAGAGGCTTTTTTCAAGTCGGGAAACGGGGCAGTCAAAGCGTCCCGCAGGAAGGCGCGGGCGGAAAATCCTCCGCCCGCGCCTTGCTTTTCACATGGCAGCGGCCATTGCCGGGGTTTCGACGTGCGCACTGATGCCTTGCGCGCGTTTCCGTTCGTATTCGCCCAGCGAGGGCAGTTCCACCTTGGCCTTGCGCGAATAGGCACGGTGGACGGCGTTGCTGTTCTGCCCCAAATGTTCCATTGCAAAGCGTTCGGGATAACCGGCGGTCTTCGCCCGTTCCGCCCAGGCGTAGCGGTAGCTGTGCAGCGTCACGCCTTTGATTTTTAGGCCAACGCAGCGTTGCTTGAACTCGGTGGCGCGGTCGCCCGCGCGGACACTCCGCAGGTAGGGGAACAATGGACCGCTCCCCGGCAAGTCCCGCAGGATTTCTGCCACGTCTTCATCTATGCGCATGATGGCAACCGAGCCAGTCTTCTTACGGGCATAGCTGATGACATGGTTTTCCCAATCAACATTCTCCGCCTCAAGAAACGCAAGGTCGGACTGCGCCGCGCCCAAGTGCCACGCCAACTTATAGAACGCCTTGCGTTCGGGATTTAACTCGCGGGCAACAATGGCCTGATGTTCCGCCAAGGTGATGCCGCGCTTCTCCTTGAACTTGATGGCTGGCCAGCGTTTCTTGGGCAGCACCGGCCACGGCAGCCAATTCATATCAAGAGCAAAGTTGTGAACACGTCGTAAATAGATGTTGGTGCATACCGAGCCAACCTCCAGGACTTTCAGAAAATGCTCGGCCTGGGTTTCCAGCACGACCAAGTTGCGGATGGAATCAAACGCCTTGTCCTTGATGGCGGTAAGCCAGCGGCGATGTGTCTCGCCGGTCTTGAGTTTGGGGATTTCGTCCATGACGTTCTGCCATGTCCGGGTCGCGCCAGTGGGGTCGCCCGCCTTCCAATACACCCGCGCCAGATGCAAACTGAACGCCGGGGCTTCTTGGTGTTCGTTCTTGGCCGCGACGAGCCGAAAGGCTTCGTCCTTGTCGCGGGTCTTGAGGGTTTCCTGTTTGCCGGTGGTGTTGTCCTGGTAGTAGTAAACACCCCACGGGCGAAGGAATACGCTGTATCGCTGTTTCATGTCATTTTTCATATTATGACTATGAACCAACTCGATCTGACTCCGTTAGCGAGTTGTGGGCGAGTTCGTTTTGAGTTGTAGCGGGGTAATCCCGCTACTGAAACTTTCACTGAAACTCGGCCTTTTTTCCGCTATTTTCCTCACAAATCCCAACAAAAGGGCTGGAGGCGAGGGTCGGAATCGAACCGACGAATGAGGCTTTTGCAGAGCCCTGCCTTACCACTTGGCTACCCCGCCTACGGGGAAAATTAGAATAATTTTCTTTTACTCACGAAGCAAGTTGAAGTTTCAGCAGGGCCCGTCGGTTCAACCGTTAAAACCCAATTTCTTGCGGTGTTTCCAGAGGTTCTTCGGTCTGAAGATCCCCGCTGGGGTAATAATTCCGGTGATCAGGTCGGGCGGCGTCACGTCGAAGCCGGGATTGCATGCGCCGCTGGTCGGATTGGCCACGCGCACATAAGCGCGCTTTCCGTTTTTCATTTTCCCGTTTTCAAGGACGCCCCATGCGCCAAGAACTTCGTTTTCGCTTCGTTCCTCGATGGGGATCTGAAAGCCACTCTTCAGGTTCCAATCGATCGTCGAGAGCGGGATAGCGACGTAGAAGGGGATTTTGTGCCGCGCGGCCAGGACGGCCTTGGTGTAGGTGCCGATCTTGTTGGTCACTTCGCCGGTGCGGCCCAGAGTGCGGTCGCTGCCCACGATGACGAGGTCCACCTTGCCGCGTTGCATCAAATGGCCGGCGGCGTTGTCGGCGATGATCTGGTGCGGAATCTTCTGCTGCGCGAGTTCCCAGGCGGTGAGCGTGGCGCCTTGTGAGCGCGGGCGGGTCTCGTCGCACCACACATGAAATTTTTTTCCGGCGGCCTGCGCGGCGTACATCGGAGCGGTGGCGGTGCCGATATCCACAAACGCCAGCCAGCCGGCGTTGCAATGGGTGAGGACACGCGCGCCATTGCGGATCAATTTTTGGCCATGCCTGCCGATGGCTTCGCAGTGTTCGACGTCTTCGTTCGCGAACTCCTCGGCAGCGGCAAGCGCGAGCGATTGTTTCTCAGCCACACTCCTGCCCCGCGCCATCTCACGGCGGACATCGAGCATGGCGTTGACCGGGTCCACAGCGGTGGGCCGCGCGGATTTGAGGACGTGAAAGACGTTTTCGGTGTGTGCGGAAAATTTTTTCGTGTCGTTGCCGCGGAACGCGCGTGCGCCCTGTGCCAGTCCATACGCCGCTGTGGCGCCGATGGCGCCCGCTCCGCGCACGACCATATCACGGATGGCTGCTGCCGTTTCCTGGAAGTCTTTTGTGGCGACGATTTTGAATTCGTGCGGAAGCAGCCGTTGTTCGATGAGCAAAACGGAATTGCGGGCGGCGTCGAAGGTGACGGTGCGGAAATGACGCGTTTGGCCGCGAATGGTGACGTTCATCTTTTAAATTTTACGCGTCCAAGCCCTGTACCCGTCAGCGCACTTTTATCTTCATCCCGCGGATTTTCTTTTGGATGTCGCGGTAAGCCGGTTGCTGGCGGAATTTTTTCAAATCCGGGTCGCGGGCGAGCCAGTTGAAATCGGTATAGCCGAGTTGCAACGCTTTTTCCAGTGCCAGCGCGGCACGGTCAAACTGGTCGGTGAGCGAGTAACTGCACGCAAGATTGTAAAAAACGAGCGGGCTTTCCGGCTCGAGGCGCGCCAGGCGTTCGTCCACCTGGAGCCCGTCCGTATAGCGGCCGCGTTGGGTGTAATGGTCGCCAAGGAGTTGCAGCGCATCAACGTACTCGGGGTCACGACGAACCAACCCTTCCATGAAGTCAATCTTCGTGTCGAGTTCGCGCTGATTAATACGGTTTCGTTTCTCCGAACTATTCTTCGCCTGCATAGAACTTCTACGAGTAATTTCTACGGGTTATGGCGGCATGTCAAGCGGGGCATGTGAAAAACTTTTTATTGGCTTCAAATGGCTTCTTCGCGCAAAATCCAGCAATCGTCAGGCTGGCCGTTAATCCATTTAACGATCCAACGATTTAACGAATCAACCATATGAAATGCTTTATCACCGGCGCTTCCGGGTTTATCGGCTCAAACCTTGTCAATGAATTGATCGCCAAAAAACACCAGGTCAAGGCGCTGATCCGGCCCGAAAGCGACCTGCGCGCGTTGGAGGGCATGGAAGCGGAATTTGTGAAAGGCGACTTGAGTGACCGCGACTTTTTGCGGCGTGAGATGGAGGGGTGCGATTGGTGCTTCCATTGTGCAGCCAGCTATCATTTGTGGCTGCCGGATTACAAGCCGATGTATGTCGCCAACGTCGAGGGCACCTACAATGTCATCGAAGCCGCGGGACACACCAGCGTGCATCGTATCGTCTATACCAGCACCGTGGGTTGCATCGGCCTGCCCAAAGAAGTGGACGGCCAGGTTGTCCCCTCCACCGAGAATGACACAATCGCGCACGAGGATTTGGCCAACGATTACAAGCGTTCGAAATGGGAGGCCGAATTGCTGGCGCTGAAATTTGCCCGCGAAGGTTTGCCCGTCGTCATCGTCAATCCCAGCGCTCCCGTCGGCCCGCGTGACGTCAAGCCCACGCCGACCGGTCAAGTCATCGTCGCTTATCTCAACCGCGAGATGCCCGCGTATCTGGAAACCGGCCTGAACTGGGTGCATGTCCGCGACGTGGCCGCCGGGCATATCCTGGCCGCTGAAAAGGGGACTGTCGGCCAGCGCTATATTTTGGGGAATAAAGACGGCAATTGGACGATGGAAGAAACGCTGAAAGTTTTGGAGGAGATCACCGGCATATCCGCGCCCAAGACAAAGATTCCCCATTGGTTCGCCATGGCCGCCGCGCATATTGACGAAGGCACGTCGTTCTTCACCAAGAAAGCGCCCAGGGCTCCTGTGGCCGGCGTGCGAATGGCCAAACATAAGATGTGGTTCAACCCCCAAAGAGCCATCCGTGAGTTGGGCTTGCCCCAAACCCCGCCGAAACAGGCGTTCGCCGACGCTGTGCAATGGTTTCACGAGAATGGCTACGTGAAGAAATGATTCCACGCCGACGATCTTGGGCAGCGAGGAATTTTGGTGTTTTGGCGAGGCTTGAGCGAAGGAGCATGCCCACAAGCAGCCTGTAACTGCTTGCCGCGCCGTAGCCGCGCGAAGGCGGGAGCGAAAACGAAGCCAAAACCCAAAAGAACCGCTGCCGTTTACCCCGCGTTCTCGATCGGCCTCGCCGATATCTCCAGCATCCGCTCGATGGGCAGCCGCGCGCGCTTGATGATCTCCGGCGGCAATTCAACGCGCGGCGCGAGCCGCTTCATGCAGTCGCGCACCTTCTCAAGCGTGTTCATCTTCATGTATTTGCACTCGCTGCACCGGCAATTGTCCGTCGGCGCGCGCATCGCGTCGAACACTGGCGTGCAGAGGAACTCCTTGCCCGGGCACTCCTTCTGCATCCGGTGGATGATGCCCGATTCCGTCACCACCACGAACTGCTTCGCCGGGCTGTTCTTGCAATAGTCGATCATCTTTTCCGTCGAGGCTACTACGTCAGCCAGGTCACGCACCTCGCGCAAACTTTCGGGATGCACCACCACTTTGGCTTCGGGATATTGCTGCTTCAATTGGAGCAGGTTGTCGCGGCGGAACTCCACGTGCGCGTAACAATTGCCCTTCCAAAGCGTCATCGGCCGGCCCGTCTGTTCCATGACCCATTGGCCAAGATTTTCGTCCGGCACGAACAGCAAATCTTTGTCCTTCGGCGCGGCGCGGACGATTCTCTCCGCGTTGCCGCTGGTGCAGATCACGTCGCACAAGGCTTTCACCGCCGCGCTGCAATTGATGTACGCGATCGTCCAAAAATTGGGGTTGGTGCGCTGCAATGCGGCGAGCTTGTCCGCGGGGCAGCTTTCCTCCAGCGAACAGCCCGCGTTCTTGTCCGGCAGCACCACGATCTTGTCCGGGTTCAGGATCTTCGCCGTCTCGGCCATGAAATGCACGCCGCAGAAGACGATGACATCCGCGCTGGTTTCTGCCACCTGCTGCGAGAGGCCCAGCGAATCGCCCACATAGTCCGCCACGTCCTGGATCTCCGGCACCTGGTAATTGTGGGCCAGGATGACGGCGTTGAGCTGCTTTTTGAGCGTATAGATTTCGTGCGCCAGCGGCTCAAACGTGTTGCGCGGCATGGTTTCTCGCGGTTGGATGGCGACTTCAGTCACAGCTTAAAATTAATGCCAGATGCCATGCGAGTCAATGGAGGGAATTGTCGCTTGGGGAGCACAGCCGCCTCGGCTGTCGGGTTCGACGCCCTCGTCGAACCTTTTTTTGGTCTCTGCATTTAAATCCCAAATCCGTGTTCATTGGTGGTTCGCTTTCTGTTTTCCAACTTCCGACTGCCTTTGTTTCCTCTGTTATCTCCTGTCATTTTTTATTCACCCCTTCGACGTTTGGTTTTTGGATCTTCACTGGATCTTGGATGTTGGGCACTTGGTGCTTTTCCATTCGTGTTCATCAGTGTCACTTGTCCCGTCATAGCCTTGGCGACGACGGATTGAATGTTTCTGCAATCCTCTATCCTCCATCTTCGTTTTTGCTCTCTCCTCCTCCGTCAACTCCCTCCACTTTCCCGGCGCCAGATCGCCCAGCCACAGATTCCCGATCCGCATCCGCATCAATCGCAGCGTTGGATGCCCGATGGCCGCGGTCATCTTGCGCACCTGGCGGTTCTTGCCCTCGATCAATTCCAAGCCGATCCAGCAATCGGGCACCGTTTTGCGGAAGCGGATGGGCGGGACGCGCGGCGCAACTGACGGTTGCGGCTCCAGCATCCACGCGCGGCACGGCAACGTCTTGCGGCCCTCGATGATGAGGCCGCGCTCCAGCTTTTTCAGGCTCTCCGCGAAAGGGATCCGCTCCACCTGCGCCCAGTATTCGCGCTCGTGCGCATGGCGCGGATGTAGCAGCCGATCGTTCCACGCCGGCTCATCGCTCAAGAGCAGCAACCCCTCCGAATCCGCGTCCAGCCGGCCGATGGGATAGACGTTCTTCGGAAACCCGAACTCCGCCAGCGCGCGGTTCTTCGAGCCGTCGCTCGTGAACTGCGACAGCGCGCCATACGGTTTGTTGAATGCAATGAGCACAATGATGTTTAACCACCAAGGCCCCAGGACACAAAGTTTTTATTTCCGCCTTTCTTCCGCGCTTCATCCCGCAGGGAACGGGATTCTCTCAATGAGCTTCCTCCTGATGAGGTGTCCACACCCTGTCCCTTCTCCTGGGGGAGAAGGTTAGGATGAGGGCGAGATCTTTCCCGCCTTCAGCGGCTGATATTGTTTTTCCGTCATCCGTTTTCCGACTTCCATCCTCAATCCTCCATCTTCCATCCTCGCCTTCCCATGGCCTCTGTGGTTAATTATTCACGTGATCCGCAACATCATTTTCGACTGGTCCGGCACCCTGGTGGACGACCTGCCAGCCGTTTTGAAAGCCTCCAATTTCGTCCTCGCCCAGGCCGGCAAACCCGAGATGTCCCTGGACACCTTCCGCGCCGAGTTCGCCCTCCCGTTCACCAAATTTTACGACCGCCACACGCCGGACGTGCCCATGCCCCAGCTCGAGGAATGGTTCCACACCGAATTCAAACGCGCCCAATCCTCCGTCATCGAACTGCCCCACGCCCGCGAGTTCCTGGAGTTCTGCCGCGCGAAAAAGATCCGCACCTTTTTGCTGAGCACCGTCCACGGCGACCATTTCAAGGTGCAATGCGCCGTCACCGGCTTCGATGCCTACCTCGAAAAACCCTACACCGACGTCTGGGACAAGCGCAAAAAGATCCACGAGATTTTGCGCGAGAATAGCCTGCGCCCAGAGGAAACCCTCTTCATCGGCGATATGGAGCACGACATCGAGACCGCGCACCACGGCGGCGTTCATTCCTGCGCCGTCCTCACCGGCTACAACACCGTTGACCAGTTGCGCGCCGCGGCGCCGGACCTCATCGTCGAGCACCTCTCCGAACTGCGCGACGTCCTGGAGCAGAACAATTTCCTGCACCTCAAACCCGGCAAATTGAAGGACGACAACACGTCCGCGCCGATCTCCACCGTCGGCGCGCTCATCTTCAACCATAAGAATGAAGCGCTGATGATCCGCACCCACAAATGGTCCAACCTCTGGGGCATCCCCGGCGGAAAGATCAAATATGGCGAAACCTCCGAGGCCGCGCTGCGCCGCGAATTGCTCGAGGAAACCGCCCTCAAAGTGTCTGACATCCAATTCGTGCTCGTGCAGGATTGCATCCACTCGAAGGAATTTTATCGCGACGCGCACTTCGTGCTCCTGAACTACACCTGCCGTTGCGTCGCCAAAAACCCGCAGGTAAAACTCAACGAGGAGGGCAGGGAATACCG
>Ga0206862_1112_pt1 | contig 21684 bp, 13 predicted proteins | sample Alteio_BWOrgCont_43_FD_152625 | JGI IMG/M metagenome (GOLD analysis project Ga0206862, IMG submission 152625) | Enriched cells from forest soil in Barre Woods Harvard Forest LTER site, Petersham, Massachusetts, United States -... | ecosystem: Environmental > Terrestrial > Soil > Temperate forest >... | reverse complement strand
CCCAAATCACTAGATGATTCAGTGCACTTGTCGAATACCCATATTCAAAGCCTAAAACCGCTTCTTCAGATAACAGAGAATCATAAATATTAAATGCCGCCTGCTTTGAAGAGATATGTTGCAAAGGAATATATTCGGAATCGTCTCGTTGATTATGAAGAACGGATTGTCGATGAAAAAAAGTCCCTCTACCGCTATCTTGCCCTGTTATTCTGACAGCAATTCCTTCCTCGACTAAGGTTGCATACGTTAATATTTCACCGTATCCCCAATCGATGGGTCTTTCGCCACGCAACATTTCTTTACGTGCTTGCATCACTTTTTGCACGCGAGAGTGAAGCAAAAAAGATTCCGGTAAAATTTCCAAACGTTCGCCGACTGATCGCAATTGTTCCAAAGAAACACTGGTCTTCGTTGTTATGCGCCAATCTTTATTTGAATATTTTTGCTGATCCAGTTCAAATATAGACGCTGCTTTTTTATTATCCCCATGATCGCCATTGTTATTGTGATCGCAATTGCCATTATGATCGCCATTGTTATTATGATTGTTTGATATTAATTTATTAGTGACTAATTTACGCGCCACTTGACTTTGTCGTGCCTCCAAAGCATCTCGATATTCTTTGTTTATTTTCTCCATAAGTGCCGTGGTGATAATGCTTTCTCTTATCAATTTTTCTGAGTAAATCGCTCCTACGGTTGGATGTTTTTTAATAAATTGATACATCAAAGGTTGTGTCACCGCAGGTTCATCTGCTTCGTTATGCCCTTGCCTTCGATATCCCACCAGATCAATAATCATATCCTTGTTAAATTTATTGCGATATTCTAAAGCCAATTGTGCCACACAAAAAACGGCTTCAGGATCGTCTGCATTCACATGAAAAATGGGAATTTCCATCATTTTACCAATATCGGAACAATATAAGGTGGAGCGAGCATCACGAGGATTGCTGGTCGTAAAGCCTATTTGATTATTGATAATAATATTGACTGAACCTCCAATTTTGAAGCCTCGTGTGTTTGACATATTAAGGGTTTCCATCACCACGCCTTGGCCTGCAAAGGATGCATCCCCATGCATGAGAATTGCCATCACTTCTTTATAGAAATTGTTCTGTCTTCTTTCTTGACGAGCACGCACAGAACCACAAACGACCGGTGAAACAATTTCTAAATGAGAAGGATTATAAGCGAGTGAAACATGTACTTGTTCACCTTTGGTTTCGAAATTGGCGGAAAATCCTTGATGATATTTCACATCTCCCGATTCTAATTTCAGATCATGTTTTCCTTCAAATTCATCAAAAAGTTGACCAGGTAATTTCCCAAGCAAATTAGTTAAGACATTTAAACGTCCTCGATGCGCCATCCCCATCACTATTTCTTGTGTGCCCGCTGCCCCTGCACTTTGAATCAGTTCATCTAAAGCAATGATCAAGGTATCACACCCCTCAAAAGAAAAACGTTTTGCTCCCGGATATTTTGCATTGAGATATTTTTCAAGACCCTCCACGGCAGATAATCGTTCGAAGATGTGTTGTTTGGTTTCGGTGGTCAGTTGAGAGATTTTTTGTGGTAGCATTTCTACCCGTGTTTGCACCCAATGACGTTCAGGCGAATCAGGAATGTGCATAAATTCTGTGGCAATGGTCCCACAATAAATCGAGGTGAGATCCTGTAAAATTTGTCGTAGCGTTCTTTTTTCTGGTCCTCCACCCAGTGAACCTGCATTAAATATTAGGTTCAAATCGTTTTTATCTAGGTGATAATACGATAACATCAATTCGGGGACCAACGGTTTAATGCGATTTTTCAAGGGATCAATATTAGCGTGTAAATGACCCAATAATCGATACGCATTGATCAGGGCCTCCACTTCTGTCTGTTTACGTTCGTGCATGAGGGCATTTTGTACTTCTGAATTGTTAAACAGATCCATCATTTCCGGAGCATTATGCCTTGAGGCGCTAGGCGCATTCGGAGCATATAAAGGCATCATTTCTTTAGGATGTCGCGCCAATTTTAAAAATTGCTTAACAATATCGGAATGAAACGCTTCATTTGCGGGAGAATAACCCTCCAAGACATTTTCAAAAAAGGTTTGCCAATCTTTCGGTACCGATTGCGGTTGGTTTAAAAAGGATTCATACATTTCGGAAAGATAAGTGCTACCCGCTTCTAAAAAAGAGAATTTTTGTAGTTCATCCATCGATAAATGACGCTGAGTCGTCATGATCGACCTACCTCCAAAACGTGGCTGGGAATGCTTATATAATTATAGGCCACTCAACACTATTATGACTAAATACCTTCATCCGACATTTTTGTTCTAATGCTGGCGATTGCTTTCGAAGGGTTAAGATTTTTAGGACAAACCTCTGCGCAATTCATAATGGTACGACAACGAAATATACTATAAGCATCATCTAATTGCGCCAACCTTTCTTCTGTGGCCTCATCGCGGCTATCTTCAATAAAACGCGCTGCTTGTAAGCTCGCTGCTGGACCCACAAATTTATCTGGATTCCACCAATAAGAAGGACAACTGCTGGTGCAACAGGCGCATAAGATGCATTCATACAAACCATCTAATTTTGCGCGTTCTGCGGGGGATTGTAATCTTTCGTGTGGAGGAGGACTCTGATTATTTTGTAAATAAGGTTTAATTTTTTCATATTGTTTATAAAAATTGGTAAGATCCACAATCAGATCTCGAATGACCGGCATTCCCGGCAAGGGCTTTAAAATAATCGGTTCTTTTAAACCCGTGAGTGCTGTCACACATGCCAAACCATTTCTTCCATTGATATTCATGGCATCCGACCCACACACTCCTTCACTGCATGAGCGTCGAAACGATAACGTTTCATCCTGCTTTTTTAGCAAAATCAACACATCTAATAACATGGATACCGATGTTTCTTCAAGATTCACTTCATAATCTTTCATGTAGGGTGCTTTATCTGTTTCTGGATTATATCGATAAATAGAAAGTTTGAGGCAAGATTTTTTATGACCAGATTTCATATTAATAACTCCTTTCCTTAGGTGGAAAAGCAGGCACAGTGAGTGGTTTCATATTCACTGCACGTGATTTCAAGGTACCTTCTGAAAAATAAATCGTGTGTTTTAACCATTTGGCATCGTTTCGTTTGGGATAATCTTCTCTCGCATGTGCACCACGACTTTCTTTACGATAAAGTGCACTCACAGCAGAGGCAATGGCAACCTCCATTAAGTTATCCAATTCTAATGCCTCAATTCTCGCAGTATTAAAGATTTTACTGAAATCGGTAATACTTGCCTGTTGTAGGCGTTCTTTCAATTTCATAAGTTTTTTAAGCCCTTGTTCCATGGGTTTTGCTGTTCGGAAGACACCAAAATCTTGTTGCATGATTTTTTGCATTTCTTGGCGTATGGTAGCAACACTTTCCCCCCCTTTATGGGTATTCCATCGATTTAATCTTGCAAAAGCGGTATCTAAATTTTTATCGCCCACCATATTTTTTTCAAAATCACTGGATTCAAAGTGTTCTTGAATATGAAGGCCTGCAGCACGACCAAATACCACTAAATCGAGCAATGAATTTCCACCCAATCGATTCGCCCCATGCACGGAGACACACGCACATTCTCCCACTGCGTATAATCCAGGCACAATTTTATCTTTGCCTTTCTTATCCAACGTAATCACTTGACCATGCTTGTTAGTAGGAATTCCTCCCATCATATAGTGGCAGGTAACCGTAACAGGAATGGGTGCTTTAATGGGATCAACATTTGCAAAAGTTAAGGATAAATCACGTATCCCCGGCAAATGTTCCTGAATAATTTTTTCACCCAGATGATCCATCTTGAGTAACACGTGATCCTTCTCTGGACCTACACCCCGGCCCGCCTTTATTTCTAAAGCAATGGCTCTCGAAACAACATCACGTGAAGCTAAATCTTTGGCATGTGGGGCATATTTTTCCATAAAACGTTCATTGTCTTTATTTAATAAATACCCACCTTCACCTCGACAACCTTCAGTGACTAAAACACCCACGCCTGCAATACCTGTTGGATGAAATTGCCACATTTCCATATCTTGTAAGGGAAATCCTGCACGCAGTATCATGCCCAAGCCATCCCCTGTATTAATCAAAGCATTCGATGTCGTTTGGAAAATGCGCCCGGCACCACCCGTGGCAAGTACCACCCCCTGGCTTCGCATGAATATCGGTTCCCCGGTTTCTATAGAAATGGCAACGATACCGGCGATATTGTCATCGATATCTTTTACTAAATCGAGTGCCATCCATTCATTAAAAAAAACCGTTTTTGCTTCAATATTTTTTTGGTACAACGTGTGAAGTAAAGCATGTCCTGTTCGATCTGCTGCTGCTGAAGTGCGTGTGGCTTGCCCTCCTTTACCAAAATCTTTGGATTGACCGCCAAAAGGTCTTTGAAAAATTTTTCCATCCTCTAACCTAGAAAAAGGCAAGCCAAAGTGTTCTAATTCATACACCACTTCTGGCCCGAGGCGACACATATATTCAATACTTTCTTGATCCCCTAGGTAATCTGAACCTTTTACCGTGTCAAACATATGCCATTTCCAATGATCCTCATCTACATTGCCTAATGCAGCTGTAATTCCGCCTTGCGCAGAGACCGTGTGAGAGCGGGTTGGAAATACTTTAGAAACGACGGCCACTTTTAAACCACTATGCGCCAATTGCAAGGCAGCTCGAAGGCCTGAGCCTCCCGCCCCTACAATGACAATATCAAAAGTCTGGATCCCAAGTGGCATATTATATACTCCACAAGATTTTGAAGCCCCATAATAAGCAGCACAACAATGCCAGCCCAAAAATTGTGAGCGATATTAAACGAATACTGGTATTTTTGAGATAATCTGTGCAAACCGTCCAAATCCCAATCCATGCATGCATTAATAAGCTAAATAAAACAATTACACTTGCAATACGCATGATTTCTGAATTAAATAAGGCTTTCCAATACGTATAATTGAATGAACGGGTATAAAAATAGTAGCCTACCCAAAAGATAAAATATAAAAACAGTATGACCGCGGTTAAACGTTGCAACAACCAATCTTGTAAGCCACTTCTTCCCAAACTGGTGGCTACTCGAACATAATGCATCTTGTTTTTTCCTTTAAAATCCGAACAAAATCCAGCCTATACAAATCACAACCACGACAAAAAATACGATTATGACGACGCTCGCACCTATTCTTCCACCTTTTTTTGTATCTGCAATGTGGATATCCATCAACATATGACGAATACCCGCTAAAAGATGAAATAAAAAGGCGATAGCAGCTATCCCTAATACGACTTGGAACCAAATATGATTAAACGTGGTTCTAAGCTCTTCAAATGCTTGTTCCGATTGTAAAGATTTTTGCAATAACCAAAGCATAAGTGGAATAAGAAAAAAAATAATCACCCCTGAAATTCGATGCAATATTGAAATTAACCCAGGCAGAAATAAATGAAATGGATTCAGATCGATTATGACTGGTCGATGATTCACCGTCGTCTCTTCCTTGACTCAAATAATCCTGGTTAAAGCGATAACAAACACCCCTCTCTCGACTCTAGTATACGACTGGATAGAGAGCAACTTCATAAGACAACTGTAAACCGAGTTAACCGTCTTATTGACACGTTTCTTTCTTCCGCTTTTAATAAATAGATACTTCTGGAAAAATTAGGAATTGAGCATGGCCCAAGATACGGCAGAACTTAAGCTTCCTGGGAATAAAGAACCCCTTCCTTTAAAGATCTTAAAAGGCACCCTGGGACCTGAGGTAGTGGATGTCTCACCACTCACAAAACATCACTTTTTCACTTTTGATCCTGGGTTTGTATCCACGGCGGCTTGCGAATCAAAGATTACCTTCATAGATGGCGATAAAGGTATTCTGCTGCACCGAGGTTATCCAATTGAGCAATTGGCTGAATATTCCGACTATCTTGAAGTATGTTATTTATTATTGAATGGAGAATTACCCAACGAAACCCAAAAAAGAGAATTTGTTTATAGAGTGCGCCATCATACTCTAGTACATGAACAACTCAGTGATTTTTTATATGGATTCCCACGAGGCGCACATCCGATGGCCATTATGTGCGGTGTTGTCGGTGGCTTATCTGCTTTTTACCATGATTCCTTAGAAATTACCAATCCGCTTCATCGAGAACTGGCGGCGATGCGATTAATTGCGAAGATGCCTACCATTGCTGCGATGGCGTATAAATATTCCATCGGACAACCCATTATCTATCCAAAAAATAATCTGGATTTTTCGGCTAATTTTCTGCATATGATGTTTTCAGTCCCTTCTGAAACAGAAGATCCCAATCCAGTATTAGCGCGAGCAATGGATCGTATTTTTATATTGCACGCTGATCACGAACAGAATGCTTCCACCTCTACAGTAAGAATTGCAGGATCCTCGGGTGCTAATCCTTTCGCCTGTATTGCTGCCGGCATCGCTGCATTATGGGGGCCAGCCCATGGCGGAGCCAATGAAGCGGTCATTAATATGCTGCAAGAAATTGGGGATATTTCTAATATCGATAAGTATCTCAAACGCGCCAAAGATAAAAACGATTCATTTCGTTTAATGGGTTTCGGGCATCGGGTTTATAAAAACTTTGATCCTCGAGCTCAGGTGATGCGTAAGACTTGCTATGAAGTGTTAGATGCTTTAGGAAAACATGATGACCCCCTATTTAAATTGGCTTTAAAACTTGAAGAAATCGCATTAAAAGATTCTTATTTTGTCGATAAAAAACTATATCCCAATGTTGATTTTTATTCCGGTATTATTTTAAGAGCATTGAATATACCCATTAACATGTTCACGGTCATCTTTGCGATTGCGCGAACTGTGGGTTGGGTCACCCATTGGAATGAAATGATCAGCGCAAAAGATTTAAAAATAAGCCGACCCAGGCAATTATATACCGGTCATACGCAACGAGATTACGTACCACTCGTAAAGCGTATCTGATATCCATTGACAATTATCCTTTGACAATGCCTTAAAACCCTAGTTGTTAGTTAATCAGCTTGCAAGTTGCCCATTTTTTCCATAATATTAAAGAAGCACTCAAACTAGACATTCTTTTGATACTACGCTTCAAGGACGAGGTTGTATTAATATGGTTGATGATGGGTCTAAGCAGCCAGAATCAGACGTTCCAGCACCTAACGTGAACGAAACTGAAAAAAAACAAAGTGTCTATGAACAACTTCAAAATCACCCACATTTTCAAAAAATAAAGAATCACCATTTTTGGCACCAGAGTGAAGCGTTCTGGAATAAATGCCCAAAATGGTTGAAATATGTCATTATTATTCTGCTCATTTTGATAGCGCTAAAAATACTTTTTTCTTTCTTTGCCTTTCTTTTTGCTAAAAAATCAACCGGCCCCCCTCCCGTCCCTGTCGTCGTGGCGCCCGTCCAACAGATGCCTTTTCCGGTTTACATTCCAGCCTTGGGAACAGTCACTGCAACCAATACGGTGACTGTAAAAACACAGATCAACGGCAAACTGCTGCGCGTTTACTTTACAGAGGGTCAAAATGTAAACGCAGGAGATATGCTTGCCGAAATTGACCCTAGACCTTTCCTCGCACAATTAGCACAATTTGAAGGACAATTGGCTCGTGATCTGGCCTTTTTAGAAAATGCAAGAATTGATTTACAACGATATAAAACACTGTATGCGGAAGATTCCGTCACACAACAAACGCTTGCGACGCAAGAATCCTTGGTAAAACAATATGAAGGCATCGTAAGATTAGATCAAGCTCAAATTGATGCCACAAACTTAAACTTATTTTATTGCCGAATTGTTTCTCCGATGAATGGCAGAGTGGGGCTACGTTTGGTTGATCCAGGAAATTTTGTACAAACGACGGACACCACAGGATTATTTGTCATCAATATGGTGACCCCCATCACGGTCATTTTTCCCATTCCGCAAGATAATTTGCCGCAAGTGATAGATAAAATGACTGTGAACAAAACATTAAGAGTAGAAGCCTATGATAGGACAAAAAATCAATTGCTTTCCTTGGGTGCTCTCTATGCCTACGATAGTCAAATCGATGTTACCACCGGTACGATAAAATTAAGAGCGAGTTTTACGAACGATGATAGTCATTTATTTCCCAACCAATTCGTGAATATTAAATTACTGGTGGATGTTTTGGAAAATGCGATAGTTATCCCGACCGCTGCAATCCAACAAGGCGCAGAAGGTCCTTTTGTCTTTTTAGCGAATCCTGATAATACTGTAAAAAATGTAGCGATTACTGTGGGCGTCAGTAACGACAACAACACTGCGGTAACTGGTGCAATAAATCTTGGTCAAAAAGTGATTTTACAAGGCGCTGAAAAGCTTAGAAATGGATCTAAAATATTCATTCCTTCAAATGCCACAAATGCGACAAATGCGACAAATGCGACAAATGCGACAAATGCGACAAATGATAAAAAAAGCAAAAAGGATGAAAAAAATGATCCAAAACCAAAATCTGATTCAAGCACAAAAACAAAGCCAGATAAACACGAAATACAAAAGCAGTTTATGAAGAAAGAAAATCACGTGCAACCTGATTATTCGAGCATTTTGATATGAACCCATCACACCACTTTATTCTTCGACCCGTTGCCACTTCTTTATTGATGCTCGCCATTTTATTGTCTGGTCTTTTAGCTTATCAATTATTACCTATTTCCGCATTACCCGATGTCGATTATCCCACCATTCGAGTTGCAACCTATTACCCTGGCGCAAGTCCTGAAGTCATGGCTTCTGGAGTGACAGCGCCACTTGAAAAACAATTCGGACAAATGCCAGGCTTAAATCAAATGACTTCGAATAGTTCCTATGGCGCTTCCATTATTACATTACAATTTTCACTTGATTTGAGTTTAGATGTTGGAGAACAAGAAGTGCAAGCAGCTATTAATGCCGCGGCCACTTATTTACCTACTGATTTGCCTTATCCCCCCATTTATAGCAAGATTAATCCTGCTGATACCCCCATTTTGACATTAGCCTTGAACTCTGAAACCATGCCTTTATCAAAAATTGAGGATCTCGCCGATACTCAATTTTCCCAAAAAATTTCACAATTATCGGGCGTTGGGTTTGTGTCTGTCAGTGGTGGCCAACGACCTGCTGTACGTATCCAAGCAAACCCCATGACTCTATCTGCTTATGGCTTAACCCTAGAAGATGTTCGAACTGCCATTTCTGCCGCAAATTTAAATATTCCTAAAGGAAATTTTGATGGAGAACTATTAGGGTACATTATTAATTCTAATGATCAACTATTTACGAGTGAAGATTATAAACCCATTATCATTGCTTATGTTAATAATGCGCCCATCCGACTTTCAGATGTGGCTAAGGTGGAAGACGGGGTTGAAAATAGTGAATTAGCGGCATGGATGAATACAAAGCCCGCAATCATCATGAATATTCAAAGGCAACCAGGCAGCAATGTCATTCAAGTAACCGATCGCATCAAAAGTATTTTGCCACATTTACAAGCTTCACTTCCCGCCGCCATTGATGTCAACATCTTGATTGATAGAACCATTGGGATCCGCGCTTCAGTCAGAGATGCTGGTTTTGAAATGTGCATTTCAATCGCATTAGTCATCATGGTAATTTTTATATTTTTGCGCAACATACCGGCAACGATTATTCCAAGTATTGCAATCCCATTATCTTTGGTGGGCACTTTGGGTATCATGTATCTCCTCGGTTTTAGTATTAATAACTTAAGTTTAATGGCACTCACCATCGCCACAGGATTTGTGATAGACGATGCGATTGTTATGATCGAAAATATCTCTCGTTATATTGAAAATAAGGAACCTGCTTTACAAGCGGCTTTAAAAGGATCAAAACAAATTGCTTTTACCATCATTTCACTAACCGTTTCTCTCATTGCTGTACTTATTCCCCTGCTCTTTATGCGAGATATTATCGGTAGACTTTTTAGAGAATTCGCACTTACATTAGCCATTACTATCCTTATTTCTGCATTTGTTTCACTCACGCTGACGCCTATGATGTGTGCTAAAATGCTTCGATACCGTTCGAGGGAAGAATATAGCCGATTTGAAAAAAAATCCGCCGACATATTAGATGCTTTGATTAAAAAATACGCGGATGCACTCAAAATTGTTTTTAAACACCAGACATTTACACTTGGAATATTCGCAAGCACTTTGGTTCTCACCATATTTTTAGTTTATATGATCCCAAAAGGATTTTTTCCGGTACAAGATACAGGGGTTATTCAAGCAATTTCATCTGGTCCACCTTCCATATCGTTTGAGGGCATGTCTCATCTTCAGCAATCTTTAGCTCGAAGTATTCTAGAAGATCCTGCCGTTGAAAATTTAGCTTCTTTCATAGGCGTGGACGGCACCAATGCTTCTTTAAATCGAGGGCGATTTCTCATTAAATTAAAACCCATAGCAGAACGTCATATTTCTGCAACCAATGTTATCCAAAGATTGAAATCAAAATTAAAAAGCACACCCAACATTACATTATACCTACAACCGGTTCAAGATATCACAGTAGAAGACAGAATTAGCCTTGCGCAGTATCAATTTAGTATTAGTGCAGTCGATTTATCAAAAGTGGTTCATTGGAGCGATGTTTTCACACGATATCTAAGCGATAGCCCCCTATTAGCAGATGTTAATAACGATCTGCAAATGAATGGATTAAAGTCGGTGATTCAGATTGATCGTGACACAGCCTCTCGTTTGGGACTCACGGCTTCTATCATTGATGAAAATTTATACGATGCATTTGGGCAAAGACAAATTTCAATCATTTATACGCAATTAAATCAATATCGAGTTGTATTGGAGGTGCTTCCAGAACTAAAAAACAATCCAATGGCCCTTGATAATTTGTATTTCAAAGCGAATAATGGTAATCCCATTCCTTTAAGAACTTTTACGCAAATCTATGAAACCAATGCGCCGCTAGTGATTAATAGACAAGGACAATTTCCAGTTGCAACCTTATCTTTTAACTTGAGCCAAGGGACCGCGCTTGGCGAAGCCATTCAAATGATTAATGATGTGAAAGAAACCCTCGAAATACCTTTAGATATCCAAGCGGGTTTCGAAGGTGCAGCCAAAATTTTTCAAAATTCCCTCAAAAATGAAGGCGCACTCGTCGTTGCCGCTATCATGGTGGTATATATTATTTTAGGTGTTTTATATGAAAGTTATATTCATCCACTGACGATTCTTTCAACACTTCCTTCCGCCTGCCTTGGGGCTTTATTTGCGCTCATCATCGTTGGAGACAATCTAAATATTATCGCACTGATTGGAATCATTTTATTGATTGGTATCGTCATGAAAAACGCGATCATGATGATAGATTTTGCGTTAGACTTAGAACGATCTCAAAAGAAAAGTGCAGAAGACGCCATCTACGAAGCTTGTTTACTCCGTTTTCGCCCGATTTTAATGACCACCTGCGCGGCACTCCTTGGCGCCGTTCCACTTGCGTTTGCATCTGGCATGGGCGCTGAATTACGGCAACCCTTGGGTGTTGCTATCATTGGCGGATTAATTGTGAGCCAATTACTTACCCTTTTTACTACCCCAATAATTTATTTGTCTTTCGATAAATTATTGCGTTATCTGCATCAAAAATTATTTATTTCAAAGCCATTATCCAACTATTCGAGTGACCCCTTGGGTTCTTCGGAGGATACATGAGTATCTCATCCATTTTTATTTATCGTCCCATTGCGACCAGTTTATTGGGAATTGGCTTGGCTTTGGCAGGCATTGTTGCTTTTAACTTTTTACCAGTCGCTCCGCTCCCTCAAATGGATTTTCCAACCATCAATGTTCAAGCGACGTTTCCGGGCGCAAGCCCAGAAATTATGGCATCCTCCGTAGCCACCCCTTTAGAAAGACAAATTGGCCGTATCGCGGGTGTTACAGAAATAACCTCAGTAAGCAATTTAGGGGCCACTCGACTGACCGTTCAATTCGATTTATCGCGTAACATAGACGGTGCTGCAAGAGATATCCAATCGGCAATCAACGCAGCACAAAATCAACTTCCTCCCAATTTGCCAAACCTACCCACTTATCGAAAAGTAAATCCTGCAGATGCTCCCATTATGATAATCACATTGACTTCGAACATTCTATCTCGTGGACAGATGTATGATGCTGCTTCCAGTATTTTACAACAAAAACTTTCTCAAATGCCAGGTATTGGCCAGGTCATCGTCGGTGGCAGTTCATTGCCAGCTATCCGAATTGAATTAAATCCAACTCAATTAAATGAACAAGCCATTGGATTAGAACAGGTTCGTTCGGTTGTCGTAGCGCAAAATGTTAACCGCCCCAAAGGAAATCTAACGATAGATGGTAAAAACTTTAACATTGAAACGAACGATCAATTATTTTCCGCAAAAGACTACGAATCCATTATTATTGCTTATAGAAATAATGCGCCTGTACGTGTAAAAGATGTGGGAACAGTCGTTGCATCGGTAGAAGATATACGCAATGCTGGACTCTCCGACGGCAAGCAAGCGGTGGCTTTAGTTGTATTCAAACAACCAGGTGCGAATACCATTGAAACCGTTGATAACGTGCGACGTCAATTGCCTATGTTAAATGCTTCTATTCCTCAAGCAATCGATTTAACCATCACAATGGATAGAACAGTCACCATACGTGCCTCTTTAAAAGACGTAGAAGGGACTTTATTGATTGCTATCTGCTTAGTGATTGCAGTCGTTTATTTCTTCTTGGGGAATTATCGTGCCGCTTTAGTTCCAAGCATTACGGTACCTTTGTCATTATTAGGCACCTTTGGAATCATGTATCTATTAGGGTTCAGTTTAAATAATCTCTCACTGATGGCATTAACCATTGCAACCGGGTTTGTGGTAGACGATGCCGTTGTGGTTTTAGAAAATATTTCTCGTCACATCGAATCTGGTCAAACACGATTGAATGCCGCTTTACTAGGTGCGAAGGAAGTGGCGTTTACAGTCGTTTCTATGAGTGCTTCCTTAATTTCTATCTTTATCCCCATTTTATTGATGGGAGGTGTGGTTGGGCGACTCCTGCGTGAATTTTCTGTCACCTTGGCAGTGGCAATTATCTTGTCTCTCGTTGTGTCTCTTACCCTTTGTCCTATGATGTGTGCACTGTTACTAAGACAAGAGAAAACTTTGAGTGGTTCTTATCGCTGGGTGAATTGGTTTAAAGAACAATATGCTAAAAGCCTACATTGGGGACTTGAACACGATAAATTAATGCTTCTTTTTACACTGATTGCTATTGTATTCTCAATTTTACTTTATATCTATATTCCAAAGGGATTTTTTCCACAACAAGATACCGGACGTATTAATGCAATTTTTCAAGCGGAACAAAATATGTCATTTCAAGCAATGAATACCAAACTCACAAATTTTGTTTCAATTATTAAAAACGACCCTGCCGTAGCACATGTCGTTGGCTTTATAGGTTCAAGCTTTTATGGTGGAAATACCGGGAATCTATATATAACATTAAAAGCATTATCCGAAAGACATTACCTAAATTCTGATGAAGTCATTGCTCGTTTAAGGAAAGAATTAGCAAAAATCCCAGGGGCCGTGGTTTATATGCAATCTGCACAAGATCTGGTGGTAGGCGGTCGTCAATCCAATGCTCAGTTTCAATATACCTTGACTGCACATAATTTAGCAGAACTCAATGCTTGGGCCCCTAAAATTTTAGCAAAGGTTCAAAAGATACCCGGCATTATTGACGTAAACAGTGACCAGAGAACGCTTGGGCTCCAAATGTTTATTACTATGGATCATGATACAGCTTACCGATTTAATATTACGCCATTGCAAATAGACAACACGCTTTATGATGCGTTCGGTCAACGCCAAATATCCACCATGGATACAATGATAAATCAATATCATGTTGTGATGGAAGCCGCCAAACAATTTTGGCTAGATCCAAAAAGTCTGAACGATATATATGTCGCTTCTCCAGCAAATAACATGGTGCCTTTATCGACGCTTGCAAGTTTTGATCCCTCTTATACTTTTTTAGCAGTCAATCATCAAGGCCAATTTCCTGCTGTCACGATTTCATTTAACTTACAACCAGGCACTTCCTTGGGAGATGCAGTGACTGCCATCACACAAGAAGTACAAACATTAAATTTGCCTGAAACAATCAACACGACGTTTTCAGGCATTGTCCAATCCTTTCAAGATTCTTTGAAGACGGAGCCATTATTAATATTAACAGCTCTTATTGCGGTTTATATCGTATTAGGTATGTTATATGAAAGCTTAATACACCCCATCACCATTCTTTCAACATTGCCTTCCGCAGGTGTTGGCGCATTGCTCGCGCTTATTTTCACCGGCACGGAACTCAACATTATTTCATTGGTAGGCATTATTCTATTAATTGGTATCGTAAAAAAGAATGCAATCATGATGATAGACTTCGCATTAGAATCAGAAAGACAAGATCATTTATCTCCAAAAGAAGCGATTTACCACGCCGCTGTTTTACGATTTAGACCGATCATGATGACCACCGCAGCCGCATTATTATCGGCAGTGCCGCTTGCGATAGGTTGGGGCGTGGGATCCGAATTACGACGACCCTTGGGGATCGCGATTATTGGTGGATTATTATTAAGTCAATTGTTGACACTCTACACAACGCCAGTGGTTTATTTAACTTTAGAGCGATTTTCCAGGTGGAGTTTGAAACAATGGCAATCTTTAAAATGGGGTAGAAAAAGATGGGCAAGCACCTAAAATTACCAAAATTAAAGATCCAGAGGGTTCGAGCTCTGCTTGGAATATTTTGGTTGATGGGATTATTTTTGCAAAATGCCTGCACGGTGGGCCCTAATTATGCGCCCCCTTGTATGGAAGTACCGGAACAATTTAAAGAAGCCCCTAAAGGATGGAAATTTGCCTGTCCTTGCGATGCAATCGATCGCGGTCCTTGGTGGGAAATGTTTCATGATCCTCTCTTGACCAAAATGATGTGTCGAGTGGGCACTTATAATGAAAATATTGCGGTCGCTTTTGCTCAATATCAACAAGCGCGCGTATTGATTGATCAAAATTCGGCTGCTTTTTACCCGCTGGTTTTCGGAGATGCCTCGATCACTGAACAAAAAGTATCTTCTTCTGGAGGAATAGGATCGACCAGTCCAACGGGTGCTGTTATCGGTACCTCCGGCAAAGGCAGCGGTTTCGTAGATAAATTTACGACTTACTCTATCTCTGGAACAGCCACCTGGGTTCCGGATTTATGGGGCAGCGTAAAACGAATGGTGGAGGCAAGTATTGCGGGTGCTCAAGCCAGTGCTGCACAAATGGCAGCGGTCACGCTTTCAATGCAAGGCACGCTGGCACAAACTTATTTCCAATTAAGAGCCGCGGACCTCAATCAAAAAATATTAGATGATACGGTGATAGATTATAGAAAAACGTTACAAATAACCATTAACCGTTACAACGCAGGGACCGCACAGCGTCTTGATATTTTACAAGCACAATCTCAACTCGATACTGCCATCAATGCGAGTCAAGACAACAAAATTGCTCGTGCGCAATTTGAACATGCGATTGCAGTGTTAATGGGAATGTTACCAGAGTGTCTTAGTATTAAACCGATTATTCAAAATTTAACGCCGCCTTGCATCCCGGGTGTCATCGCCTCTACCTTATTAGAGCGAAGACCTGATATCGCCCAAGCTGAACGTCTAGTGGCAGAAGCCAATGCAAATATCGGTGTCGCCATCGCTGCCTTTTTTCCAAGCATCACCATCACGAGCACAGGCGGATATCAATCAACCGATTTGTCGAAATTGTTTAGTGCCCCCGCTAGCTTTTGGTCAATTGGGGGACAATTGATGCAAACGATATATGATGGCGGGGTCCTGATTGCAAAAAAAGACATTGCCTGCGCCGCTTATAATCAAAGCATAGCGAATTATCGGCAGGTAGTTTTAAGCGCTTTTCAAAATGTTGAAGACAATTTAGTCCAATTACGAATTTTAAAATCAGAGGTGAGGGTGCAAGCAGACGCTGTCGATAAGGCAGCGGCTGCTTTAAAAATTATTATCAATCAATACAGAGTGGGAACAGCGCAATATTCAGATGTCATTCTCGCTCAAAATACATTATATGCCGCGAGACAAACATTAGTGAATCTAAAATCAAGACAAATGGTGGCAGCCGTCGGTTTAATTATGGCCCTCGGCGGTGGTTTTCATATGTGTGATGTGAGCGCCGCGGGGTATGAAGAATATGTAGTCACTTGTCCTTGTACTGAACAAACAGCTAATCCGTGACCGTTGTGCTCGTGACTACTGGTTCTGCCTCAGGTTCATCGATGCCTTCTGTTTTCTGTTCTTCGAGCGAAACGGATTTCACCGACCAAATTGGAAGTAAGACTAAGGTCGTTAAAACGGAACAAGCCACTAAGACAACAATAAAACTGTACCAACCATAGTGATCTGTCATTTTTCCAAGTGGATAACCTGCAATCGCGGCGCCTAAAGAAGCGAAACATCCTACAAAGCCATTCGAAGTGCTGGCAGCTTTCTTGCTCACAAATTCTGCCGCAGCCAAACCGACAAGCATTTGCGGTCCAAAAACCAAAAAGCCAAGTAAAGCAATAAGTAACGATGCGGTTAAAAAATTATTCGGCTGTAAGTACCAAAGTCCCATCACGGAAAACATCAGCCCTACAGAGGATAATATAATAAGCGGTACACGTTTTCCTTTGAACCAATTATCGGAACCAAAACCCGCAATTAAAATCCCGAAGAATCCCCCAATTTCAAACCAAGACACACAGGCCGCAGCAGTAATTTTATCGTAACCCTTGGTTTGAAATAAATACAACGTTCCCCAGTCATTGACTGCGGTGCGAATAATATAGACAAAAAAGTAAGATATCGCCAAAACCCAAATATATTTATTACAAAGCACTTGTTCACACAAAATTTGTTTTATTGATAAATAGGTCTCTGGCTCATTTTTTCTATCTTGCCCATCTAAAATTTCTTCATTTTTAAATTTTTCGATCGAGGGTAGACCGAGTGTTTCAGGCACATCTCGCAAACAATAGATTAACCAAAAACCCACTCCAATGCATAAAACACCTGGAATGTACATGCCAAAACGCCATCCCCACCAAACAGCAGAATAGGCAGCCACAAAAGCGATTAAAAACCCGCCCACCGTATGCGAGGTCGTACAAGCACTCCACCAGGTCCCTCGTTCGGCGCGACCAAACCAATGCGTTAATTGTTTGGTACAAGCCGGCCAACCCCAACCTTGAAACCAACCATTTAACCCCCAGAAGAGCGCGAGCAGCCAAATAGAAGAAGATAAACCAAAAAAGATATTAAAGATGCCCGTTAAAATAAGCCCAATCGCCATAAAATAGCGAGGGTTGGATCGATCGCTTATAATCCCTGAAGTGAATTTGCTAATCCCATAGGTAATTGAAAGCGTGCTGGCAAGGGCGCCAATATGGGCATTCGTCAGATTTAAATCGCCACTTAAAAAGGGCGTAATAAAAGTAAAGCTTTTTCGAGTAAAATAATAAAAAAGATACCCAACATACATTCCGTAAAAAGTGCGTATACGCCAATAACGGTATAATTCATCCACTTGCGTCTTATCCTGAATTTCAGGTAAGGGGGCTGTTGGGTTCAGCAACTTAAGAATTGACTGAAAACTCATTACTATCAAGTCTCCTAACAAATATTTACTCAACAAACAGCTTGCAAAATTTGCAAAGAAAACACCGTAACACGTTTAGAAGAGATCATCAATATCAAAAAGAGTTAAACAACTTATGTAAAGACTTTTTACACTTGGGTAGAGAGCACATCTAACATAGATTCTGCTGAGGTATAAGGTATTTTTAAAGCTTCAGCCACCGCAGGATGGGTGATTCTGCCGTTACAAACATTCATGCCTTTACGCAAAAATGGGTTTTCTTTACACGCTTGCCGGTAGCCTTTGTCTGCCAATAGACACACATAGGGTAAGGTCGCATTATTTAACGCGAGTGTAGCAGTTAAAGGCACTGCACCCGTCATATTTCCCACACAATAGTGAACCACACCTTCATCTATAAAAGTAGGAGATGAATGCGTTGTGGGACGGCTGGTTTCAAAACAGCCCCCTTGATCGATAGACACATCGACGATTACCGATCCTTTGTTCATTTTTTGAATCATCGCGCGGGTAACGACTTTTGGGGCCGTGGCGCCAGGAATCAACACAGCACCCACCACTAAATCGGCCATCACCACCCATTGCTCCACATTGTCACGACTGGCATAACTTGTGATCATTCTCCCTGAAAATTGGGTTTCCAATTCACGTAGTCTTTTTAAAGATTTATCCAGCACCGTGACGGATGCCCCCATTCCTAATGCCACTCTGAGCGCCTCTGTACCCGCGACACCACCTCCCAAAATAACTACGCTCGCAGGCGCCACGCCTGGAACACCGCCCAACAACATCCCTCGACCACCTTGTGATTTTTCTAAGCAATGCGCGCCGGCTTGTATTGAAAATCGTCCAGCAATTTCACTCATGGGGGTTAATAAAGGCAACGATTTTTGTTCGTCAGTGACGGTTTCATAGGCAATGGCGGTACATCCAGATCGAATTAATAATTCTGCTTGGATCGGATCAGGCGCTAAGTGCAAAAAAGTAAACAAAATTTGATCTTCTTTCAACCGTTTACATTCTTCTGGTTGAGGTTCTTTCACCTTCACTATCAAATCAGCCACTTCAAAAACTTCTTCTGCACTAGGCAAGATAGTCGCCCCGGCAAGTCGATAACTCTCCTCGCAAAAACCGCTGCTGTCGCCAGCGTGTTGTTCTACATAGACCTCATGATTACGTGCAGTCAGTTCGTGCACAGAGCTCGGCGTTAAACCAACACGATTTTCCTGATCTTTAATCTCCTTTGGAACTCCAATTCTCATTGTTCAATCCTTCGGTTTTCCCTTAGAGGATTCTATCAAAGCCCATTCCGCCTCTGAGTATTCTGACTCAGGATCTTGAATTTTAGACTCAATTAAAACATCTTTGAGTTCTTTACGTGCGATTGCGTGGTTTTGATCAATTTTTAAAGCTTTCTGGTAGGAAATTGCTGCTTGCGCCAAATCGCCCACTTTGACTAATTGACGGGCATCTTCGATATGCTGATCAATTGAGTTAGCTTTCACGGCCATAGTAAAAAGCAATAAACCCGTGGAGAGCATTGCAAAATAAAAGGGGTATCGCCACGATGATCTGCGTGGTTGCTTCAGTCTTTCTTGGCGATTAGCCAACGCTTCGATTTTCTGTTCGATTCCATTCATTGATATTACTCCTCAAACTTCCTTATGATTAAATACCATCGAATGCTTTAGTTAAGCAAGCCTTCAGTGTAAACTATCCAGATATTTCGTCAGTGAGCCCACGAATGATTTTCATTCAAACACGAAAATTATCCTTAAAAATATTTAAAATCAGCATGTTAGCCGTGTTCTCCTGCTTTCTTTATGTAAGCAGTATCGCGCATGCAGAAGAACAACCATTTGTTAAAACAGGTCTACAATATCGTAAACTGACCACACAAGAGTCTCAGATCATCCACATTTTAGAAATTGATCCCAACCAATATACCATCCTACCCCAACATGCCAAAGGACAAGCCCAAGGTCTGGATACCCTCAGTGCTTTGGCAAAAGAATACAATGCCATCGCTGCAATTAATGGCGGTTTCTTTCATATGCATGATGGTAAAGAAGGTTTGCCTGCAGGTATTTTAAAAATTAAAAATCGATGGTATGGAATTGCCTATGCTTATCGTGCCGCCGTAGGATGGTGGGAGAATAAACCCTCTCTACTCATGAGTCGATTACAAACAAAAACGACTTTAAAGATCAAAAATCATCGTTTTCCCATTAATGCAGTGAATCAACCGGGTTCCTCTGATCGTGCTGTGCTCTTTACCGATACCTTTGGAAGATATGCGGATTCTGCACCGGGAGGAAAAGATTTTGTGATTCAAAAAAATCGAATTATTGCGATTGTAGATTCTGGTAAAACTGAAATCCCACAAGAGGGATACGTTTATGCGATGGGGGCTAATTTACAACATCCGTTTTACGCCCCAAAAATCCAAGATAAAATCACCCTCGATATTCAAGTGATTCCGGAAATCTCTGCGAAAAAAAATGCAAAACTTTGGCAAACGGTTGATAATATTGTGGGTGGAACACCTTTGCTGATTTCAAATGGCCGAGTGGTGGTCGAAGCAACACAAAAACATATGCAATCCTCGTTTGCTACCAAACGTCGTGCCAGGACCGCTTTGGGTGTTTTGAACAACCAACATTGGATGTGGGTGGTGGTTGAAAAGAATCAAACCAATGAAAGCGTAGGCATGACATTGCTAGAATTAGCGCATTTTATGAAGGCACAAAATTGCCAACAGGCCATCAATCTAGATGGCGGTGGTTCTTCTGGTATGTATTTGGATGGTAAATTAGTGACCTCGCCTGAGGAGGAATTCGAAGATTTACTGACACCCTCGATGCCACGCTCTATTGCGGATGCGATTATTCTCTTAGAAAAGAATTAGCGTTCGGAAGGTCTGATATTCTTTGCCATATAGTCGTGCAATATCCGGACTGACACCTTTATTCCTTTATTTGAAATTCATCGCATCTAGAATATTATCGCTTAGCGGTACCGATACTATCTGGAGTTGTATCGGGAATTTCTACCTTCACCCATCCATCTTGCAAATCATCTTGATCGCTATTTTGCTTTGCCGACAACAACAGCATGTCATCACGATCTGTGACATTAGCTGGCTGTTCCATCGCACGTACTTTTTCCATTGCCTTTGCAGCATGTGCAAATGCAGTGCCGATATTCGCGGATGTGAGTGGAAGTAGAGCTCGAACTTCCGTATTTGCTTGAGCCACAAAGGTTGATTTTTCGAGTAAAGTATTTAAAAAATCTAAACCTACTTGTCGCTCTGCGGTTACTGAAGGAAGATTTCGCTGTAAATGGTCAAGATAAATAACAAGTTTTTTAGTATTTTCTAGGGTGAGAATGTTAGACAATTCTTTTGTAAGAATATGGTTTAATGATTTAAAATACCATTCTAAAAATTCCTCTATTGTTGACATTCTCGGAAAGTTTTTTTGTCTGATTTCAGCTACAACATGTCGAGTTGCTCGAATATTGATTTCTTGTATAACCGATTTGACGCCCAAGATCTCTGATAATCCCTTTTGGTAGATTAGAATATCATGATTTGCATTTTCTTTCAAACGTTTTCTGCCTAAAGGCTTGTCCAATTGATTTCTATATTCACTGGGACGGTGATAGTCTAAATTTCTACCATCATTTGCTTCTGCTAAACTCACATCCAAGAGTACGATTTCTTGTAGGTTTACACCAGATTCCCAAGTATTCGAATCGCTGTAAACGAACTCAGCTAATTTAAGATAATGGGCAACAATCTCAGATTTCTGTGCAAGTTGAAAGAATGTTTGATCACGG
>Ga0206862_1111_pt1 | contig 21704 bp, 22 predicted proteins | sample Alteio_BWOrgCont_43_FD_152625 | JGI IMG/M metagenome (GOLD analysis project Ga0206862, IMG submission 152625) | Enriched cells from forest soil in Barre Woods Harvard Forest LTER site, Petersham, Massachusetts, United States -... | ecosystem: Environmental > Terrestrial > Soil > Temperate forest >... | reverse complement strand
CTTAAACAGGTGATATTGCCCGAGGGCAACAAGTCCGACTGGATGGATGTGCCGGCCGAGACCCGCACGAAGCTCAAGGTTCATTTCATCCGGCAGATTGCGGAGCTTTTCCCATTGGCGCTGGTGGGGAAATGAAAATTTTTGAAGGAAGAAGGAAGAATGCAGATAATCCGACCGGGCAGAATGTTTTCCATCCGTCCCTTCGGGACGGTTTTGGGAATCTTGTTTTGTGCGATGATGGCAACGGCGCAGACGAATAATCCGACGGATGCAGAGGCGCAGGGGCAACAGTTGGCGCAGAAGATTTTAGCACAACAACCCGACCGGGATTTTACCAATACGGGAAAGTTACAAATCCGGGGTGCGGACGGAACGTCAAAGGAAGTGCCCGTCACCTTCACAATCATCGTCACGCCAACGAATTGGTCGTGTCTATACGATGCGACTTTCACCAATCAAAGCGGACTTACGGGAGGTGAAGAACTTAGAATTGTGCATATCAACGGCCAGCCCAATAATTATCTAACCACGGTGTTGCACACCGGCATATCAAATGATGTTTTGTCATCATCAGACACGGATGCTTTTGCCGGTTCCGATTTTTGGAACGACGACCTGGGACTTAGGTTTTTCCAATGGCCGGACCAAAAAATCATCAAAAAAGAATTCATGCGGGGGAGGGGCTGCATGGTTTTGGAAAGCAGGAATCCAACTCCGATGTTGGGCGGTTATTCGCGGGTGGATTCGTGGATTGACGAGGAAATACTGGGGGTTGTCCATGCGGAGGCGTATGATGCGAACGGCAAGTTGCTGAAGGTGTTTGACCCGAAGTCGTTCAAAAAAGTGAACGGGCAATGGGAATTGCAAGACATGGAGATACGGAATGTGCAGACGGGTTCGCGGACGAGGATCGAGTTTGATCTGGGGAAGTGATTGGGAAAAAATTTAACCACGAAACACACTAAAAAACGAAAGGGGGAGATATGAAGGAAGATGTGCTGGAACATTCAATCCGCCTTCATTGCGCTACGGCGCGACTGGCATTCAAAATCAGAGCCTCGTTACCTCGGTTCCTACAGCACAAAACGGCTCGCGGGTACGCTCGCCCCACCAGTCTTCGCTAAAGTGCAGTGCTTGAAAGTGGATTGACAGAAGGGGCAATGGGCGGCAAAGTTCAACGCTGTGGGTATGAGCAAAAAAATCCATTTACAATTTTTGATGGCGTGCCTTTGGTGCGGTCTGGGCGCGAGCGGGTTGGCCCAGACCAACGCTGCGCCGATTGGTACGAACACTGCCACGCAGAACGCCCTGTTGCAGATCCAGGACCAGCTTCATGACGCGCAAATGGCCATCACCGAAACGCGCGCCCGGGACGAGGCCGAGGCGGCGACGAACACCGCCCTGTTGACGGCGCGCATCCAATCGCTCGAACAAACGGTGGCGGACCAGCACGCAGCAGACGAGGAAGACGCGCGCAAGACGCAACAGCTCACGCTGGTACTGGCGGCGGCGTTTGCGATCGTGGGTTTCGGCGCGGTCATGCTGGTTTTCTATTTTCAATGGCGCGCTTTCTCGCAATTCGCTGAGATTTCCGCGCGGCAATTGGCGCTTCATGCGGGTGGTTCCACCCTGGCCGGCGAACTGGCGGCGGGCATATCCGGGCCAGCGCGCGCCACCGTGGAAACGTCCAACCTGCGGTTGCTGACACTGGTGGAACAATTGGAAAAGCGGGTCGTGGAAATGGAGCATTCCGCGCACGGCCAACTGGCCGCGCCGGCGCCGGTGGTGGTGAAGACCAACGGCCATCACAAGGAACCCGCCAACCGTGTGGCCGATCTGTTAGCCGACGGCCAGACGTTGTTGAACGCCGAGCAACCGGAGAACGCGTTGAAATTGTTCGAAGAAGCCCAGTCGCTTGAGGAGCACAATACCGACATACTCATCAAAAAAGCCGGCGCGCTGGAACGGTTGAACCGCGTTGACGATGCCATCGCCTGTTATAACCGGGCGATCGAGCTGGACAAAGCCGCGACGATGGCGTGGTTGCAAAAAGGCGGGTTGTTCAATCGCCTGGCCCGCTACGACGAAGCGATGGAATGCTATGAGAGGGCGCTCGAGGCGCAGAAGACTTAGAGGGGCAACATTCAACATTCAATTTTCAGGGTTTGAGAAGGCACGGATCGGCAGACGCGAAGGGTTAAGTGAGAGCCTCGCTACTTCAGTTCCCATGAAAAAATGGCGGATCAGTTAAAATCGACGCGGCGGCGCTCGGTTTCGAGTTGTTTGCGCATCATCTCGATTTTCATCTTCAGGAGTTCGCGGTTTTCCTCGGTACGGGCGGCGAGGTTTTTTTCCAACTGCTGGATCTGCGTTTCGTAGGTGTTCAAGCGTTCCTGGAGCGGAATCTGGAGTTGGTCCAGGCGGCGGACGAGTTCGCCGATCTCGAAGGTGGCGGCCTGTTGCGCGGAAAGCATTTCGCGCCGTTGGGCGGCCAATTCCTGCACGAGCGCTTCCTTGACGGCCTGAGCAAGGTGCGGAGCGAATTCGGCGGGAACGACCGCCTGGTTGCCCTGCCCGCGCGGCATAATCACAGGCACTGTCGCAAGGGCGGTTGCCGAGAGGGGAGCAGGAGCAGCGGCGGCGCGGCGTTGCCGGAGGGACAATCCTAAAATCAAGAGTGCGACGGCGGAGATCACCGCGCATGTTCCGGCGAGCCATTCGTTGCGGATGTGGATTTGCCGTTCCTGGCTTTGCGCATTCAGGGCTTGTTCCCACATGGCGGCGGCCTGGGCGCGCTCGCGTTGGGCGTCGGTCTTTGCGAGATCGCGCTCTTTTTGGGCTTCTTGTTGCTGTTGTTGGGCGAGTTCGGCCTGTTCCTGTGCCTGTTGCGCCTGTGCTTCCTGGTGTTGTTCCTCCGCACGTTCGGCGGCGATCTGCCGGGTGAGGACGCCGGGCATCAATTTTTCATTCAGTTCGTCCAACGCCGCCTTGGTTTTGACATTGATGGTCTCGCCGCGGCGAACGATGAGTTGTCCGGTGTCGAAATGATTGTCAACGACCAGCCCGGCGATGGCCCGGTCGCGGGCGAGCTGGGTGAGGTCTTTGTCCGGCGTGCAATCGGGTTTCAACATATCGGCCAGAGCGTGGGCGAAGGGCTGATCTTCCTGCGAGAAACCGCTTTCCAATTGGGCGCGCGCCTGGGAGAGGGTGAGGATGCCCGACGAAGTGATGAGCCAGCCGCGCGAGGAGTCATGGAGAGATGGCCTCTCACCCAGGGCATTGACCGGGACGAGTTGCACGGTGTCGCCCAGCACAAAGGTCAATTCCCCATCGGGCCGGACGGGTTGGGTCATTGTTTGCAGCAGCATCTCCAGGTACCGGCCTTCTTCGATGCCCCCGTTGCCGCCGCGCGCCCAGGCCGCCGCAAGCGAGATGGTGATGGGGAAATTTGTGTGTTTTGCATCAAAGGCGGTCACAAAATAACCGAAATCCTGCGACTCAATGGTTCCGTTGGTTAGGATGGACTGTTGAAAGGTGCTTTGGATCTCCTCCACGAAATCGATGCGAGTATTGGAGAAGGCGCCCAGAAATGCCCGGGCGATCTTATTGGTGGCGCCGGGATAACTTTCAAAGATGGCCGGGGTCTTCAGGGCTTCGGACGACTTCAACGCGGCGGTGGCCTGGGCGTCGATGACATCCAAAGCGACGGGGGTGGTGATATCGGTGTCAGCGACATCGCCGACCTGGTAGGCCGCCGGATCTTTGGCAATGGCAGTAAGGCAGACGAGTGAGAGGGCGAGAATGACTAGGAGTGTGGTTCTCACCATAAAAATGATTTTTGTTCGCCAAGCATGATATCGCCATTCCAAAGCGTGACGCGCCAGGCGACGAGTGAGCCAAAGTATTTATAATCCGCACCGCCGATGGCCAGCGAAGTCCAATGGCGGGAAGGTTTCAGCACCAGGTTGGTCTGGAGGGTGACGAGCGTGGGAAGAGCATGATCGCCGACGCCGCGCAGTTCGGCACGGAGGGTGAGCGACTGATCCGCGGAATTTTGCGTCTTCCATAAAATATCGAAGCGCATGGCGGAGACCTGCTTCGGGTGGCGGCGCAATTGTGCCTGGTAGGCGTCACGGTCGAAGAGGCTGGGTGATGGGGCGTCCACGCCGTTGGTGTCGAGAAACAGGGGCAGGACTTTGATGACGCGGCCGGTGATAGTATCGGACGCAAAAGACGGCAGGGAAACGAGCGCCAGAAACAGGGCTATAAGCAGCCAAATGGAAAATTTATGATTCACCAATGGCAGAATCGTAAAGGGAGAAAGGGAAATCGTCAAACCACAGATGAACACGGCCTGTAAACCCGATTCAGAGCCCTCATAAAATGGCAAAACTTCTTGTAATATAAAAATACATTTGTCAATTCTCGCCAGACTTTATCATAACTTTTCAGCCACCAAAAAGACATTCTGCGATAATAAATCATCTTGGCTCCGAGTGCATAAGCAGGAATCCCCAAAGCACCATACCGAACGCGCAGGCTAAGATCGGCGCATAAAAGAATACTTCTGGAAATTCGACTCGGTTGCCATTCCGCTCATAAGCAAGATGCCACTGCAGTTTCCGGATGCGGGTGCCAACGGGCATGCTTCTCGGTAACGACGCATCGGTCGCTCCAGCCCAAAAAACCTGTTCATCACCATGAGGATCGCGCACTGTGTATTCTGTCACATAACGGGGAGATCCAGTTGAAGGAACGTCTTGGCTCGCCACTATGACGCCGTCTACATGTGTTAGGAGACGTTGTCCAATCGTCTCCCACCCAAAACCCCACAAAATGAAGAGACCGAAAAGAATCAGCACCCACGGTCTTGGTTTGTAGTTTCTACTCATAACAGAAAGGAAATCACGGCTCGACGGAGTCTCGCCCCACCAGATTTATTTATCCCAATAAAAATTGACGATCTGGACGTTGTTGCCGGCGCGGAAGAGGATGGCGTAAAAGTCGCGGCTGTCCTGGCCGATTCTTGCGGTGATGGTGACTCTGAAGGTGGAACTGCGGACGGTGCAATAACGGGCCATGCCGCCGGCGACGGCGGCGCTGATGCCAGCGGCCGAGAGTTGATTAACACTCGAAAAGGGCGTGGCATCGGAACCGGTCTCGTCGCCGGAGGGGCCGGCGCGATATTGGAGGATGCTGGCCACGGTATTGGTGTCCACGCCGGGAATCAATTGCAAGACATTGGCATCGGCGGTGTTGATATTGATCAGTCCGGTCGAAAAAGGCGTGAACACGTCTTTCAAGCCAAAAGGATAATCCGGCGGCTCGCTCTGATCGGCTGAATTGGCGAAACCCAGTTGGTGGTGAAATTTCTGCGGCACGTTGGAGGAGCTGCCTCCAAAATAGATTTCCGGATGCTCGGAGATGCCGCGCACAAGCAGCAGTTCACCCATGTCATCGATGGGCGCTTCCTTGCAATTATACGGCGGGTTGAGGCTTTGATAATAATCGTTCTTGGCGCCGGCGATGCGAGGGGAATCGCCCGGCTGGACCCAGTCCTGAATGGAATCGGAGATGACGGAGATGTCATCGGCATCCACACCCATGACGGTGAGAGTTTGTTGGAGGAGGGGTGTGGGGGCGGAATTGATATTTGCGTACCGTTCCAGGTCCACGATCTTAAGCGAGACGGAGCCGTTGCCGACGGGAAAGCTGGTAAGGGGAATGCCGACAAGGGGGCTGTTTGATTCGCCGACAGTGCCGGCGCCGCCGGCCCAGAGTTCGTTCAATGAATCATAGGGTTCGCCGGGAATGGAGGCTTCCTGCACCAGAGTCCAGCGGGCGAGTTCCGCGCCGGAACGGCCCATCCAAATGAGTTTCTGGTCGTCATTGGCGGTCACAGCCAGTTTGGTCTCCACTTTCATGGAAAACGCCAGGATGGCCGCCATGGTGGCCAGGATAAAGATGGCGAGCATGGCGATGAGCAGCGCAAAGCCGCGGCGGCGATGATTTGGAAAATAAATTTTCATTCGGTAACATTACGGAGGCGATCCGGTTTTGAGATTGAGCCCATTGCCGGTTCGCTGGATGCCTGTATTTAGCCCAGAAGCACCACCATTGGCACCGTTAGGCACCTGAACGATGGTCGGCATCATTTGACACGGTACGGCAATGATGCGCGAGGTGGAAAAGGCCCGGGCCGAATTTCCGAAATTCGAAGTGTTTCGCCCAAGCTCCAGATCAACGCGGATTAGCTGGGGTATGGAATTGGTAGTATCCCATTTATCGTCCCAATCACCGGTGTTGGTGTCCCAGCATTCGACGGTGAATTTTTGGACATTGCGTGCGAGCACCAGGGGATTGACCTGTTCGTCGGGGTCCATGCCGGTGAGGATGGGGTATTGGCGCATGACGAGGTCTTTCTCGCCGGTATTATCAACGAAAGTGTTGCCGGGGTTGGGTGGCGGCTCGATGGTGAAGATGAGGCGGCGGACAGAGAACCCTTCGTACCTACCTCCGCGCGGAAAGTCGTCCGGCAACCGCGAGGTGTATGCGAGCATGGGCGAATCGCCGTTTTCCACGACGAAGCTGTAATACTGGGGCGAGGCCTGGAACGACTGGATGGAGGTCAGGGAATCTTCGATGGTATGGATGGCGATGCGCTCGCGCTGCACTTGCGCCGCCGCCTGCTGCGCGGTATGCGTGCTGTTGAGGATCAAAGTCCAGATGGAATAAATCGCCGCGACGACCATGCTGAAAATGGCGACGGCGATCATCACCTCGATGAGGGTGAAGGCCAAAGAGCGGCGTTGTGCCCGGGTTTTCATCTGGCCACGGTGGCTCCATCCATGCTGCCGGCCGGGGAGGCGGGGCGGTAAAAGAGATAGCTGCCTTGCGAGATAATCGCCTGATTTGGGTTTTGGATGGCGATATCGGCTTCAAACAACCTGTTGGTTTCGACTTCCTGGATTTGGTAGCTGTAGGTGTAGCCCTGATAGGAATCGCCGAGCAAATCGCCGAGGTCGCCGGTGACTGCGCCGTTCTCAACCAGTTGGTTGGTCAGGGACAGTTCCGAAGCCACCAGGCCGGCGTCCACCATGGGGCGCTGCAAGCGCCGGGCTTCTTCGAGTGATTGGGAAACGAGGGCCAGGATGGCAAAGCTGGCGGTGCAAAAGGCGATGACCGCGAACATCACTTCCAACAAAGTGAAGCCGCGCCTGGAAATGTTTGTTGAAACTTTCATCGGACCAATCCTACGGAGGCCAGGGCGGTGGTCGGCTCGAGGGTGATTTTTCGCCATTGATCGCCTGAATGGAGCACGAGGACGGTCTCATCGCAGGTGCCGTTGGGGAAGAAGCGCACATAGGCGATATCGGAGGCGCCAAAATCCATCAAGTTGATGTCGAGCATGGCGATGTCAACGTACTGGTCGAATTGGACGGAATTTACGGAGGCCTGGCCGGCTTGCGGTGGCGGCGCGGAAGAATTGCCGCCGCTGAAGTCGATCTCCTTGGTGAGGGGATGGAAGGTGACTTCGGTCACCTGCCCGCTCAGGATGGCTTGGGCGCGTGCGTGCGTGCAGATCTCGAGGGTGTCATTCACGGCTTTGCGCAACGGTTCCTGGCGGGTGGCGGAGAGGATGGCGGGGACGCCCATGGCCACGACCAACCCGATGATGCCCACGACCATCATCAATTCCAGCAGGGTAAAGCCCCGGGCGCGACGGTGCCGGCATTCCAAGGAAGGTTTGACGGCAGATACGTGACCGGTGGCGCTTTTCATTATTGTCCCGATTGCATGCCACTGCCAATGTTCGACACCATCGAGAACATGGCATCCAACACGGCGGCGAGCAAAAATCCGACGATGGCGGCCATGCCGATGATCAAGAGCGGTTCGATGACGTTCATCATGACGCGCAGGGCGATGTTCAGTTCGTTCTCGTAGGTCTCGGCGACGTTGTTGAGGGCGTCGGCGACGTTGCCGGTTTCTTCGCCGATCTTGACGAGGTCCACCATGAGGCGCGGGAAGACTTTGCTGGCGGCCAGGGGTTGCGCCAGTGATTTGCCGTCCGTGACGGCGTCGCGGGTGCGGGCGGTGGCTTCCTTGATGATGACGTTGGGAACGACTTGTTCGGTGATCTTGAGCGCGGTGAGGACGGGCACACCGTTTTTGAGGAGGGTGCAGAGGGTGCGGGCGAATTGGCCGTAGAGATTCAGGCAGATGACTCTGCCGACGACGGGCGCTTTCATCTTCCACTGGTCGATGGTGCGGCGGCCGGTTTCCGTGGATTGGAAGCGTTTGAAAAGGATGAAGGCGGTGATGGCCAACAATGCCATGAGCCACCAGTATTTTTTGAACCCGTCGCTGATATTGATAAGGATGATCGTAATGGTGGGCAGGTGCGTGTCGCCGGTGGTGCCGAAAAGGGAGATGAATTTGGGCAACACAAAGGACAGGAAGAAAACGATCATGAGGATGCCTACGGAGATCACAATGGCCGGATACACGAGCGCGGAGGCGACCTTGGACTGCAATTGCGCGAATTTCTCAAAATGGTCGGCCATGCGCCGGAGGACGTCCACGAGGGCGCCGCTTTGCTCGCCGGCCTTGACCATGTTCACGTAAAGTTCGGAGAAGACGCGCGGCTGGCGGGCCATGGCGTCGGAGAGGCTGCGGCCTTCGGTGACTTCCTGCTTGAGTTCGCGGCTGACATCCGAGGGAATGCCTTTGGTCTCCAAATAGGTCATGCTGTTGAGGGCGGTGGCCAGGGGCATGCCGGATTGGAGGAGGTTGGCGAGTTGCTGGGTGAAGGTGGCCAGTTCCTGCAATTTGGGTTTGCGCTTCTTCTGGAGTTGGGCGCGAAGGGTCGGCGGCAGGAGGGACATCCAATCGGTCTTCTGCCCGGCCCGTTGGGCGCCCGGCGCGACGGCTTTGCCTGTATCCACGGTGATGGGAAAAAGCCCGAGACGCTCGATCTGCGCCACGGCCGCGGGACGGTCCATGACTTCGAGAACGCCCTCGACCAATTCGCCGGAACGTTTGCGCGCCTTATAGGAAAACTGCGGCATAAAATATCATGATTTAAAACCGTTGGGGGCCAAAAGTTTCAAAATCTTGGCGAAAAAACCGGGTAGTGATGGTTCTTCTTCAAACGCTAAACTTCGAAATCACACTTGACGCGCGGGGCGATTTCAATTGGACTGTCGCCAATATGAAAATGAAATTTCTCGCGGGATTGACAGGCATGGGGATGGTCATTCTTACCGCTGGTTGCGTTGGCACCGTGAGCGGGACGCATTCGCCGGCCATGAGCTGGGGGCAGGATTATGTGGAGGGTCGTTATGACCGTTCGGTGGACCAGGTTTACCAGGCGTCGGTGCAGGTGGTCCAGACCGACGGAACGTTGATCACCGAATACGTGCCGCATGACACCACCAATACTGTGCGTGCGCTGTTCGGAAAGGTCAACGACCGGAACGTCTGGATCCGCGTGGAAGGGATCGACCCCCAGATCACCCAGGTGACGGTGCAGGCGCGAAGCAAGTGGGGCTCCAAGGACCTGGATCTGGTGCACGAATTGGAAAAGGAAATCGCGCTACAACTGGCGCGGTGAGTAAAATTTGTCGCCTTTCAATCCGATACTCTGTTCATAATCGCCCATCACCTTGCCGGGTGATGGTTTCTCTTTCCCTTTGATTTCCAGTTTAAGAATACTTAATCGCCGGCGCGCCAAGTCGGCCACGGGCATGTCGGGAAAGAGTTCGATGATTTTTTCCAGGGTCGGACGGACGGTTTCAAAGTCCGCGCCGCCATGGATCTGCAAATCGGCGAGGAGATTGAGCCAATGCGCAACTTGTCGGGAGGGCTGGCCAGGTTGCTCGCAGAGTTGAATCAGTTCATGCGCAGTCAGGTCGAGACGGCGATGGTGCCGGGCATAAAGGATGGCCAGGTGCTCGCGGGCTTCGGCGTCGAGCGGGTGCTGTTCGAGGTGCTTGACGAGGTCGGCGGTCGCTTTATCCGGGTCAACATCCTCGGGAACGATATGGCTTATTGATTCGCGCAAACCGGCGCTTTGGATGCCGACAGGGACGATCACCGGGCGGCGGTCTTTGGCGTCGAGCAGGATTTTTTTGGTGCCGCCCAGGTGGGCGATGCGTTGCGCGGCGGCGTTGGAAGCGGGGGAGTCGGGGAATTTCTCGATGATGCGTTGCAAGGTGTCGCGGGCGGAATCGACGTCGTTGACGATCTCCAAATGCCAATCGGCGATCTGGTTGATCGCGGCGACGACTTGCGGAGGCGGCGCCTCTTCCGATTCGCAAAAATGGTTCAAGGTCATTTCCGCCGACGGAATATCTTTCATGTCTTCGGCCTGGATGGTGGCCAAGAGAATTATTCCCTCGTAATCGTTAGGAAACTTCGCGAGCTGTTTGCGGATTTCGACGATGGCTTCGAGCGGCCTGCTCAATTTTCGTTTGGAATGGGCGATGGAATAATAGGGCTTTGGCTCGACTTCGACGTTGCCGCCATCGTAGAGCGACGCAAAGGGACTGGCGATCATATCAATGATGCTGTGTCTCCAGGTGATATACATAATAATGCCAATGATTAACATGGAGATCAGACCGAAGATTGCGCCGGGCCCTCCCAGGGTGCCTGACTGTGCCTCACTAAAATCCGGGACGATCTTCTTGATAACGAACCAGAGAACCACGCCAGTCACGACCCATTTGATGGCCAACTGCGGCCGATCCGGGCTGTGTTTAAAAGAATACCAAAACAGCCACACCAGGAAAGCAACGCCGAATGCCGAAAAAACCGTGTTGCACACGATCTGTAGAATGTGAGTCATGGCCTATGCCAAGCTCGTCCGGTTTGAGGGACAGCGCAAGCAAAAACAAGCGCCGACACCAGCCGATCCGGTGCAACTGCCACGAACAGCAAAAACATTCAACGCTCAACATCGAATATCCAAGGGCTGCCATTTCGATGGCCCGGCAGCTTTGCCCGCTAGGGCACTCGCAGCAAATAAAACATTCCCGGATTGGTAAAAGAAATAGCGTCGGTAAACGAGAAATTTCCGTTGCTGTCAAAACTGCCGCTGGTAAACACCGTCCAATTTGTCAACGGCAACAGCAGATTCGTTGACGTCATCACGTGATAGGTCCCCCCGGGCACGCCATTGTTTGTCCCGCTCGCGATGAAATTGCCGTCACTTGCGGAGACGCGCAGGATTTGCGGCGTGGCGACATAGGTGTATTGGTCCGCGGCATTCGTCGCCGACACTCCGTAGCCGAAGATCGGCTCGTTCACGTTCGCGCCCGGGCCATCATCTGTGTCCGGCTCATAAAGACCTGACTGAACGGTGACATTCACGGTCCCGGAACCGGCCGGTACAACGACAGAAATCTGTGAGTCGCCAAGCACATTGGGTGTGGACGCCGGCGTGCTGCCGAAGAACACGAAAAGATGCCCGGCCGTTCCGGAGAAATTATACCCGTTGATCGTCAGGGGGTCGCCGGTCGCAGCGGAACTCGGGCTCAGATTGGTGACCGCGGGCGCAAGGTTCACCACATCGAAATTACTGGCGGCAAGCTGTCTCAGGCCGTCCAAAATATCGTCCATGTCCCAGACAAGACTGATGCCGTTAGTGGTATTGATGGCAGCAGATGTGCCGGTCACATACATCGAGCTGCCGATGTCCGCGAGGATCAACCCATAATGTTGCATCGCGTGGGCCACGATCTGTGACTGCGGCCCCATGGAGGCGATGAGGGAGTTGACGGTGCTGTTGTTTCTCAGGCGCAAACGTGAGCCGAAGGGTAATGTGCCGGTTGCGCTTACAATATGCGAAGCGGGATATATGTATTGGTCGCTGACAATGTTCTTGGGAAGGGTCATTCGCAAAGCATGGTTGATCGCGCCCTGGCCTCCTTGCGATACCGGGATCCCTTCGTCCGGTCGCGCAAGCCCGGCGAGGATGGACAACCCGGCGGCATCGGCTGAGGTGTAACCGAGCGGGCGAAAATCATTCGTGTTATAATTCCACACCGTTTCCTGCGCCGCGTGCCACAGGCCGTCGGTGTGGCTGCTCTCATCAATCAAATTCGTATCGCCCGGGCGCGCGGCCCCATAAAATTCGTACCCGATATTATTGTCCTCGTCCCAGATCAGGAGGTGAGAGTCGCCCCGCTGGCCGGTGTTATAGCCCGGACCACCTGGATTCGGTCCGTTCTCATAATCACCCTCGATGACCGCGTTCGTTGGTATCGGCGCAGGAATGATGTCGCTCTCGCCGGGGTAATTATCAATGATAACACTCACCTTCGCGGTACTGTTGCCGTGCACAACATTGTATGGAATGCCGTATAAGGGGCTGGTCCCGTCGGCGGGGCTGTCCGTTCCCCAATCAGGATGAATCTTCGTGGTCCCCCCAATGGCGGAAATGATGCTTGCCGAATTCGTCGCCACGGGGGCGCTGCTGATGTCCTGGTTCCACGGATTATTCGAGGGGAAAAGATTCTGGCCCAGCAACTGCCCCATTGCCGGCGTGACCGCAGCTCCAATGGCTGCCGATGCGACCAATGCCGCCAGTTGCTTCATGGATCGTTCGAATGGTCGCATGTTAAACGCGGGTGTCGGCCACCCTACACTAACTGTATTTCAAAATCTTGCCGGGGCAATTTAAATTGTGGTTGGGGTTACCCGTATCGGAAGGGTTTGGACATGGGAAAGGTATTGGGAAGATGGCGGATTTCGCGGACCTCACCTTCGGCGAGCAGTACTTCGACGATGTCGAAGCGGATTTTCACCGGTGGATTTTTGGCCAGGCGCAGGTAATCGAGCGCGCATTGCGAGAGGCGGCGGCGGCGCGCGGCATTCACCGCCGCGGCGGGGCGGGTCCATTCCTCCGAGGAGCGCGTTTTGACCTCCACAAACACCAGGCAGTCGTCGTCGCGAAAGACCAGGTCGATCTCACCGCGCGGGGAACGGAAGTTTGCGGCGAGGAATTTCAGTCCCTGTTGTTTGAGAAACTTTTTCGCGGCGTGTTCACCGAGGGACCCGCGGCGCAGGTGTTCGGGCGAGAATTTGCCGGCCACGCGCGTTTTAATTTTTTCCAGCAGGCTCATGGGATGCCAGAGAATTCGAGGGAATCAATCCGCGAGGTGCGCGGGTTCGAAGAGGTCGGGTTCTTTGGGTTTAATGGGGGAGAAGCTTTTGCGGTGGATGGCGCAGGGGCCGAGTTTTCCGATGGCCGCGAAATGTTGCGGTGTGGAATAGCCTTTGTGGTCGGCGAAACCGTATCCTGGGAATTGTTTGTCCAGCTCGCGCATGGCGCGGTCACGGGTGACTTTGGCCAGCACGCTGGCGGCGGCGATGGAATAACTGCGGGCGTCGCCTTTGACGAGGGCCGTCTGGCGGTAGGGGAGCCATTTGATGCGGAGGCCATCCACCAGGACGTGGTCGGGGCGGGGTTGCAATTGGTCGAGGGCCAGGTTCATGGCATGCCACGCGGCCTGGCGGATGTTGAGGCGGTCGATCGTTTCGGCATCGACGCTGGCGATGGCGTGGAGGATTTCGGGGGAAGCGATGAGGCGCTCGAAGAATTTTTCGCGTTCGTCCTCGGGCAATTGTTTGGAATCGTTGAGGCCGCGGAATTTAGGGGGCAGGCCGCCCGTAAGCCAGGTTTTTGGGAAGACGACGGCCGCGGCCACGACAGGTCCGGCCAGCGGCCCGCAACCGGCCTCATCCACGCCCGCGACATGGGAGAGACCCTGCTGCCAGAGGTCGCGTTCAAAGGCCAGGCGGTTCCAAAATTTTGCCACAGGGGAAGAATCCGGTTTTGACGGCAACGGTCAAAGCAAAGTTGTTCAACTTGTTCACAATTGTATGTTGTAGGGTGGCAACCTACTACAGGTAGGTGGGTTTGGATTAGAAAGGGTTGTAATGGCGGGGTGCGCTGGGTCTTTTATTTGTTGACATTCATTGGTTTTTTGATAAGAATGCGTCATCTGTTCAAAGAACGGGTGGGTGTCAAACAAGACAGATGTCAGTAACCAACAGAATCCAGAAAGCGACATTCAGTGAGCCTGCCGATGCAGTCCTTCCACTTGATTTTTGAACTTCCATGTTATGAGCCAAGCAAGATTATTCGTTGGAAACCTATCCTACCAAACCGGAGAAAATGACCTGCAGGATTACTTCGCCCAGGTCGGCGCTGTAAAATCCGTGAATCTGATGATGGACCGCGTCACGGGCAAATCACGTGGTTTTGCGTTCGTGGAGTTATCGACGCCGGAAGAGGCACAGAAGGCCATCGAGCAATTTCATAACAAGGACTTTCAAGGCCGTGCCATCACCGTGAATGTGGCCCGTCCACGCGAAGAGCGCCCCCCGCGCCGCGACCGTCCGGATTTCCGCAGTGGCGGCGGTGATCGTGGCGAACGCCGTGAGCGGTATTAAGCCTCCATTAGTTTTCAGACCGGCCGGATGACCTCCGGCCGCTTTTTTTTTGAAATAGTTTTTAGGATTGAGTTTGACAGCTGTATTCGCCAGTTTATCTTAAATTGATAATCATTTAAATTATGGCCGACGTTCCTCCAAATCCTCCCGGCGCGCCCATGGGCGCGGAGCCGCTGAAAAAAACCACCGGTAAAGTTCAGCCCAAGAAAGAAACAGTCCGCATCAATTTGCCGCCCAAGCCGTCTGCCGCGCCGACGATCAAGCTGCCGACGTTGCCGCCCGGCGGCCCGACCGGAGCGCCATCCGCCGCCTCGCGTCCTGGGTCACCGGCTGTGCCCGCCTCGACTCGTTTAGCCACTGCAGGCGGTTCGCCTTCGGCGGCTGCGCCCCGTGCCGCCACCGCGCCCGCCGCGGCGAAGCCCGCGCGCGCTCCTTCCGCCCCGTCCACCGTTGGCACGCTGGACACGATATTGGCCGTTACGGCAATGGTGATGGGCCTGGCAGCCATCGGCACCACGCTTTGGATGATGTTTATGCTGAATAACATCCTCGCTAATAATTCCTGAACGAAACAAAAGGAGACCTGGAGTTAATTATGGCTTCACCCCACATCGTTACGCTCACGCAGGACAATTTTTCACAAAATGTCCTGCAATCGCAATCGCCCGTCCTGGTGGATTTTTGGGCCGAATGGTGCGGGCCGTGCAAGATGATCGCGCCGCTGCTGGATGAGCTGGCCGACGAATACAACGGCAAGATCACGATCGGCAAGGTGAACGTGGATGAACAGCAATCGCTCGCGCAGCAATACGGCGTGCGCGCGATCCCGACGTTGTTGATCTTCAATAAAGGGCAGATCGCCGAGCAGATGGTCGGCGCCAAGGGCAAGCGCGATCTCAAGGCGAGCCTCGACCGTGTGGCGGCGTAATTCCCACCTTCTTTTTTCGGGGAGATCCAAGCGATTTGATTTGTCTTTTCCAGCCGTTCCGGCTTTTGTGGTTCCATGATTCTCACGCCAGGCCAGTTGAATCGCCGCGCCGAATTTTATCATCAGCTCGGGACGATGGTCACGGCGGGTGTTCCACTGATCCAAACATTAGAGACGGCTTCGAGAAACCGGGCCACCGGAAGCATGCGAAGATTCATTCCGATGATTGTCGAACAGATGCATAATGGGCATACGTTCGGCGACAGCATGCAACGTGTCCAGGGATGGCTGCCGGAATTCGATGTGGCGCTGCTTACGGTCGGTGAACAGACCGGCCGGCTGGACCAAAGTTTTAAACTCCTGGCCGAATATTATTCCGCGCGGGCGAAGACCATCCGCGACACGATTGGCCGCTCGCTCGTTACCCTGGCGACGCTCCATGTTTTTCTCCTGGTTTTTCCATTGGGGTATCTGACCAATTTTGCGAAGGGGATCATGGATAACAATTATTCGGAATGCACGCCATTCATCGTTGAGAAGCTCATAGTGTTCGGAGCGCTATATGCGTTTGCGCTGTTCATGATCTATATCTTCCAGGGAAACCGGGGCGGAAAATGGCGTTCGATTCTTGAATCTGTACTGCACATGGTGCCCATTCTTGGCAACGCGCGCAGAAACCTGGCTCTCTCCCGGCTGGCGGCCGGATTGGAAGCTCTGATCAATGCCGGGGTGCCAATCGACAAAAGCTGGGAATACGCCGCCGCCGCCAGTGGTTCCCCGCGATTGATCGACAGCATTTCACAATGGGGGGACGAAATGGACGGCGGCGCCACCCCTGCAGATTTGATCAACCGCACTCCTTATTTTCCACAAATGTTCGCCAATCTGTACGCGACGGGTGAGATGAGCGGAAAACTGGATGAAACGCTTTTGCGGTTGCAGGCCTTTCACCACGAGGAAGGCACGCGTGGCATCGACCGGTTTACCCGGGTACTGACCGGCGCGGTGTACGGTACGGTCGTGATACTGGTGGCCTATAATGTCAGCCATTTCTGGACGAACTATTATGGAACCCTTTCGAATACCATCAATGGCTATTGAACCATGACCATCGGAGAGATTTTGGGAAATGAGGAGTTGCGCCGGCATGAATTTCCGGTGGCGCGTGAAAAGATTTTTTTGGCGCATGCCGGTGTTTGTCCGTTGCCGCGGCGGGTGGCGGAGGCTATCGCCGATTGCGCGGCCAAAGCCACGCTCGGGGACCAGGAGGAATTCATGCTCTCGCGCCTGGAAGATGCCCGCAAACTTGGCGCGCAATTGCTCAACTGCCAGCCGGATGAGATCGCCCTTGTCGGTCCCACATCGCTGGCGTTGAGTTTCGTGGCCAGTGGGCTGAAACTGCGCCGCGGCGACAACGTGCTCATCTATCACGACGATTATCCCTCGAATGTTTACCCCTGGATGGCCATGGCCGAACGCGGCATCGAGGTTCGTCTACTTAACACGCGCGGTCTGGGCGTTATCCGGCCCAAGGACGTGGTGGGGCAGGTGGATGAGAATACGAAGCTGGTGGCGCTGGCGTCGTGCCATTTCATCAGCGGCTTTCGCATCGAGATCTCCGAGATCGGGAAGATGTTGCAGGAGCGGGGTATTTTGTTTTGTGTGGATGGCATCCAGACGCTGGGCGCGTTTCCGACGACGGTGGAGCACGTGGATTTTCTGGCGGCGGACGCGCACAAATGGCTGCTCGGCCCCTGTGCCGCGGGGATCCTGTATGTGCGCAAGCAATCCCAGCCGATCCTCACGCCGCCGGTTTACGGCTGGCATAATGTGCGGAACCCGAATTTTGTGGCGCAGTCGGAGATCGTCTTCCGCAACGGCGCGGTGAAATACGAGGCGGGCACACAGAACCTGCTCGGCGTGGTGGGTTTGATCGCGTGCATGGAGATGGCGCTGGAATTGGGGATCGAAAACATCGCCGCCGAATTGCTGCGCAAACGCGAGTGGCTTGTCCCTGAGTTGCAAAAGCGCGGTTTTGCAGTCGTCAATGCCGATTCGAAGCCGAACGCCGGCAGCATCACTTCATTTTTCCATTCGCAGAAGGACATGGTGGCGCTGCATAAGAAATTGACGGAGGCCGGAATCGTCAGTTCATTGCGGGTGGATCGAAAAGGGAAAAATTACATCCGTTTCGCGCCGCATTTTTACAATACGGATGCAGAATTGCATCGGGCAGTGGATTTGCTTTCGGCGTAGTGGCAGGCATCTTTGCCGCCTGGAAATCGATTTCTTTCTTCCTGGAAATAAAAAACGGAGTCCGGTTACCCGGACCCCGTCGTGAGAGTTATCGGAGATTAATACCGATTGCGGCGTTGGCCGCCGCCGTATCCACCGCCGCCGCCGCCGCCGCTGTGCTGGCGGTCGCCACGGGGACGATCTTCGCGAGGGGTCGCGATGTTCACGGTGAGGGCGCGTCCATCCAATTCCTTGCCGTTCAGGGCTTCGATGGCCTTCTGCGCTTCTTCGGGCGAGCTCATGGTCACAAAACCAAATCCGCGGGGACGGTTCGTGGTGCGATCCATCATCAGGTTGGTTTCAGTGACCGTGCCATGCGCGGCGAACGCGTCATTCAGGTCATTTTCAGTGGTATTGAAGGAAAGATTCCCTACAAATAGTTTATTGTTCATTGATAATTTTGTCCAATTACACGCTTTCAACGGACTGTTCCCGAACATCGGTTTAAAATCATCACTGAACGCAGTTCACTTGAAGATTCCCATGCCTCGAATACAAACGAGCTACAAGACAGCTCAATCATCGCTCCTTTCCCAACAATAGCAACACTTATCGGTAATTATTAATATAGGCCCGAAATGGGCAAGCAATAGCCGGTCCGTCCTCAAGGCCCGTCGCAATGACTATCGCATCAACTGTTTTTCGAGGTAATGGACGACCTGGCGGACGTTGGCGTCCACTTCCATGCGGTCTTTGACGAGACGACACGCGTGAAGCACAGTGCCGTGGTCGCGGCCGCCGAAGGCTTCGCCGATGGTGTTGAGCGAGCTTTCGGTGAGTTGCCGCGAGAGGAACATGGCGATCTGGCGCGGGAAGGCGATGTTTTCCGGGCGGCGCTTGCTGGTCATGTCGGCCAGGCGGATGTCGAAGTGTTCGGCGACTTTTTTCTGGATGACTTCGATACTGATGGAGAAGCGGCCTTCTTCGTGCAGGATTTCCCGCAAGAGGTTCTCGACGACCTCGATCGACAATTTCTTGCCGGTGAGCGAGGCAAAGGACACCACGCGGATGAGCGCGCCTTCCAGGCGGCGGACGTTGGTGCGGATGCGATTGGCCAGGAAGTTCAGGATGTCGTCCTGCAGCGTCACGCCCATGATCTGGGCTTTTTTCTGGAGGATGGCCAGGCGCATTTCGATGTCCGGGGGCTGCAGGTCGGTGACCAGTCCCCATTCAAAACGCGAGACGAGGCGGTGTTCCAGTCCCTGAATTTCACTGGCCGGCCGATCGCAGGTGAGCACAATCTGTTTGTGCGCTTCATGCAACGCATTGAATGTATGGAAAAATTCCTCCTGGATGCGTTCTTTGCCGGCCAGAAATTGGATGTCATCGATGAGCAGCACGTCTGTCTGCCGATATTTTTTGCGGAAGGAGGCCAGCTTGTTGTTCTGGATGCCGTCGATGTATTCGTTGGTGAACTTTTCGGACGAGAGGTATGCCACCCGCGCGCCCTTTTTGGTTGCGGAAACATGCTGGCCGATGGCGTGGAGCAGATGCGTTTTGCCCAATCCGACGCCGCCGTACAGAAAAAGCGGATTATAGGATTTGCCCGGGGCCTGTGCCACCGCCAGGGCGGCGGCGTGCGCGAAACTATTGTTATTGCCGACGACAAAAGTATCGAAGGTGTTTTTGGGATTAAAATTGATGTCAACGCCGGTGGCGCGCTCGTGGACATGGTCGGCGGTCTTTGCCCTGGCAGGCGGGGGGACGGAGGCGATAGAGGCGCCGCCCGGGGCGACTTTAAAGCGGATCTGCAATTGCCGTCCGGCGGCGACGGTCAGGGCATCCTGCAAAAGGCTGATATAATTGTCCTTGAGCCAGACTTCAGAGAATTCGTTGGGAGTTTCGAGGGTCACATGGTTGCCATCCACCGCACAGGCGCGCAAGGGGGCGAACCACATGCTGAACGTGTCCTTGCTTAACCTTGACCTGAGTTGTTCCTGGGCTGAATTCCAAATTTTCTCCGCTGAAAGTTGTGTTTGCATTCCGTCAAAAAGCGCGCATTTCAAGCCATTTATTCACCTGACCCAAAATCAGTATGAATTGATTATTTGTGTATTTCACATGGCAACGAGCTTTATTGCAAATTCAAATTTTCGACCGCCACCTGCTCGATTTGCCAGAGATAGTATTATGTCAATTCCAACACCGTGATATATAACCGTTTACATTCAAAAACCGCTGTCCTTCCACCTGTTAATTCCGCTGAATCAAATATTCCAATAAGAAATCAATCGGTGCAGATGTTTTTACCAAACTGACACAAAGTTACTAGGAGAAGATGTTAGTTCTTGTTCACGAGTTATTCACATGCTCCTCATCCGGCTGTAACATTACTTTGAAACCCTCTGCACTGCGATTGACTTTAATGCCATGAAATGACGGACGAGTCAATGCGAATCGTCGGAGCGGCGGGAAATGTCGGCGGGGAGATCGGAGTTCGCAAAGGGCGGGTTAATGGCAAACCGCCTTTTACATGGGATAGAGCGCGAACTGGCGGCTTTGGGCTTAATGGGGGAAGGGTGATAAATAATATTTGCTTATACTTTCAACTATAGTGTTGACAGAAATAAGTCATTATGATTTATTAGTCGCGTTGCAACCGTTGAAGGCAAGGTGGAGGTTGCAGCAAATTGATCTTTGTAAGTTTTTAAATTTCGGTCTGCGTTCGGGTAACAAATGCAGATTGGAGTTCTCCGTGTTCCCACGTTGTTACTCTCAAATTCCCCGGACCTTTCGGCCATCTCCTGGCTGACTGGTCCGGTTTTTTCTTTTTAACAGGGCTTGTGTTTGTTCCTGTATAGTTGAAGTTGGGAATGGAAGGCGTTGAAACTCTGCAGGAAGTCGCCAATGAAATCGTTTTGGCGGCCTTATGCCGTCGGCGATGGTATTGCACGCGGCGGAAAATGGCCGGGTTCGCTAATAGAGTTTAGTTCCACTTTTACACCGTCTTGCCGATTTGACGCTCGTAAGCTCGTGTAATGGCCGCTTTCAACTCATTGGGCTTTATTTCGTAAACTTGGAATTCGGCTATATTATCATCCTTGAAGTGTAGTTGGCCTTCGCCGACGTTTCCACGGTGTTGGCCTTTTGAGTAAAACTTATTTTTTTCAACTTCCTTTGAGGCAAGCACCCAATATTTGATCACATCCCTCCAAACGGCTAACTTCCTGTAAATTCACTCCATTGACTGCGGTAAAACGCGCTTCTGACGGCGGTTTACGTTTCCGCAAGTCTAACCTTATCGCCGGAGTAAAGACATTCTGAAAGATTCTGCCCAAATGAATAACACGCTCAATTTGTGTTTCTTTCAGTAAGAAACTTCGGATAAGGCTCATAATCGTGTTTTGGTTCACGCCAGTAATGCGTTCAACGGCGCGGATGCTGTTGCCCTCTGCGAGCATTGAAATCACAGAGCTTTTCTTTTCGGGTGCGAGTTTGTTTGCCATAACGATTTAATTTTTACTTGCAATTACTGTAATACCGAAATACATTCATTGCAAGAACTATTTCAGTAATACCGTAATTATTTTATGCCGCAAAAAAACAAGGTTGGACGGCCAAAACTGGCCAAAAACAAGGTTTATTCGCCAGGAATCTCAATTCGGCTCGTTTTAAGCGAGCGGCAAGCCATTGATAAGGCGATTGCCGCTTCCAGACTCACCCAAAGCGAATGGGCAAGAAAAAGCTTGCTTTACGTGGCCGAAAATAAGATTGTCTTGCCATAGTAAGTGGAGATAGTCGGACTTGAACCGACCGCTGTTGGGTGTAGGGCCGAACGTGCGGCAACCTGCTATCCCCCCTATGTTAGCCTCTCGGCGTGTTGTGGTTTGATCCCCTGAAAGAACCAATCACAACCGCCGGTTTTCTTTTCGCGCTCCAGCCTCAACCCTTTAGCCGGACACGCTATCGTTTTAACTTCATAAAAAAGAAACCGCCTCAGTTCCAAACTCGAAAAACCCAGGCGCGGGTATTTTGGAACCAAAACGGTCTCTTAATCTCAATTCGCCTTTATTCGGTT
>Ga0206862_1110_pt1 | contig 21711 bp, 17 predicted proteins | sample Alteio_BWOrgCont_43_FD_152625 | JGI IMG/M metagenome (GOLD analysis project Ga0206862, IMG submission 152625) | Enriched cells from forest soil in Barre Woods Harvard Forest LTER site, Petersham, Massachusetts, United States -... | ecosystem: Environmental > Terrestrial > Soil > Temperate forest >... | reverse complement strand
AGATGGGAGCTACCCATACCGTCAATGTAAAGAATGACTCATTAAAAGAACTCATCACCGATTTGAAGATAGAATATGGGTTTACAGTAGGACTTGAGATGTCCGGTCATCCTGATGGATTAAATACCCTCCTGGAAAATGTACGACATGGAGGCAAAATTGCTCTTTTAGGCATCCTTCCTCATGGAACTATTGTAGACTGGGATCTCATTATTTTCAAAATGCTAGAATTGAAAGGAATTTATGGGCGAGAGATCTTCTCCACATGGTACCAAATGATTCATCTGCTGCAAAGCGGACTAGATTTAGGTCCTGTCATCACGCACCATTTCAAGGCAGATGATTATGAAGAAGCTTTTCAAACCATGCTTTCAGGAAAGACAGGGAAAGTCATATTAAATTGGATCTAGTCAAACAAAACATAAACATATTCAAGAGGACAATATGACAAAATACCTTCTAGCATGTATTCTGGGTTTTACTCAAATGAGTTGTTTTGCTCAGGATTTTGAGAGCTCCATTTCACCGATTAGCGATGCCCTTCAGGCTGAGATGGTCTATTCTTGGAAGGAGAGTAATCCCGTTCCCATCACCGATTTGCGTTTAGTGACCGTAAACTTTTGGGGCTTTGATGACCAACCTCAACAAGGGAACTTGATCGTACACGCCAATCTTGCAGAAGAGGTGGTAGAAATTTTCCAGGAAATGTATGAAAACCAATTCCCTATTGAAAAAATGATTCTGGTAGAGGCTTATCAGGGTAGCGACGAATTGTCGGCTGAGGATAATAACTGCTACTGTTTTTGTTCAAGACCTGTAGCCGGACTGGTCGGTGTCTATTCCAAGCATAGCTATGGGATCGCAATTGATGTCAACCCGATACAGAATCCCGCCTCTAAGAATGGGGTAATTGTTCCTCAAAACGGAGCTGCATATTTAGATAGAGACAATCCTGTAAAAGGAATGATCGATCACGATTCTATCTGCTACCAGGCCTTCATTAAACGTGGATGGGTATGGGGAGGCGATTGGCAAGAGACTCGGGGGTATGTTGACTACCACCACTTCGAGAAGCCGCTACTTAATTGAAAGCTGTAAAGAGTGTGCGCGGATAGCGTCCGGATGTTAGCCTGAGCCAATCTCGCGGAGCGTTTGGAGTGCGCAAGGCCTCTTGCGCTTTGTTATGATGAATGCCCTAATGAATCTATAAAAAATGCTATGGTCTCATAACAAAGCGCAAGAGGCCTTGCGCACTCCAAACGCTCCGCGAGATTTTGTGATGAATTACTTTTGCAATTGTCTAATTGAGTCCACGCTTCCGTTGTACTCTTAAAATTTTTCTATCTCATCTTTGGATAATCCAGTGGCTAATATAATATTCTCAATTGTTTGTCCCATTCTCAAAAGATTTTGAGCAATTTTTAATTGAGCTGCCTTTTCTCCCTTTTCCATTCCAACCTTCTGCCCATTTTCAAACTGATAATCTAAAGAAGCTTGATAGGCCCATCTATACTTCTCAGCTTGGTCATAAATCAGAAGATCTTGCTCATCCCATGTAAAACGATCCAGCTCTTGAAAGGCCCTCTTGATAATCTGATCATTTTTTAATTAGCTTTAGAAAATCTTCTTCTGTGGTCTCTTCGCCATGTTTGAAAAAATAGGTCCATTTTTCCGTCATAGTTGAAAGATGGTCAATATCTTTATTAAATTTTGGAAGCTCCAAAAAAGTATAAGAAAAATCTTTGAGATCATTCTCTAGAGTTTTTCGATCAAGGGTGATGTGATCGGATTTATATTCCGCCTTATTGGGGAACATCACAAAATTGGCAATAGCTAAAAAAATCACTTCCTTTAGATCCTGATAGAGCTCTCCCGGATGCATTTGGGAAATATAAGCTTTAGAAGCATAATATTGCGCTCTTTTCTCAAATCCCCTTTCGCTCGCCACTTGCATTTCGACAATATAGCTGTTACCTTTTGCATCCCGGCATAAGATATCCACAATACTTGTCTTTTGCGCAAATATTTCAGGATCCTGTATTGTTTTGAGAAATGTAACCTCCTCGATTGGACCATCTTCTTTAAAAACGATCATATCATTCAAAAAATGAATCAAAATATCTTTGTTTTTGTCTGTTCCAAAAATTCTTTTAAAGGCTGCATCATTTTTAGGATCCAAAAACTTAGATAACATAACTCTTCTCCATCTCAAATCTTATGATAGAATATGTAAGGCTTTTAAAAAAGACAAGAATATTCCTACAAAGATCGCAAATGCGTTGGTTCGCCTAGATTTTGCCAGGGCTATTTCAGGTGATTTTTCTTGACATGACTTTTTCCATGTTTTTCAAAAACAAAGATGCGATCAATAATATCTAAATGATATGTATAAGTATTTGAAACACAGAGGCACAGAGAACACAGAGGATGTCAAGAGATATTTATGAAACAGTCGTGAGATTTTGTTATGCAAATGAAAGCATGAAACTTGTTTAAATACTATTGTTTTAATATAATAATTTATGTATATAGATAAAACATTTAGTAAATAAAATAAAATCGAATAAGTGGATTTTTATGGAAGAGAACAGCGGTTCCATTCACTTTAATTTCCATGGATCTGAGTATACGCTCGCAAAGGAAGGTTCCCCAGAACATCAGGTAAAAATCTACGGGACGATCTATGCTGTTTTAGGTCCGTCAAAAGAACTCGAAAAAGTTTGTGACTTAATGCGTCACCTGAGTTTTTCATCGGAACCAGATGGGAAGGATATTCAAAAGCAGCTAACCGTTTTAGAAAAAAGACTGACAGAACAGAAAAAAATCCATGAGGCTGAAGACATCATTGTTTCACACCCTAGCTATGCAAAAATGAAAACAAGCCGTGAAGCGGAAGAAGTGAATGAGATTTCTACACTCAGTGAAAAGGACGACTTAGAAAGCAAATCAACAGAGCTTTGGAAATGTGTAGGCCGAACTCCTGATCCCCATTCTCGAGGATATATCTATAAATTCAAATTAAGGGAAGGCTATTCCTTTAAGAGTGATAGTAAGAATTACCCTTCTACCCATGCACTTCTTTACAAGCTACTGCCTGCGGATGAAGATATTCGCCTTATAGAACGATTATGGGGATTGAGAGAGCTAAGGGAGATTCTTTCAGAACTTGGCTACTCAATGGAAATGTCAGACCCCTCCTCAGAATATATTATTGATTTACCAGACAGCGAAACTTTAAATACAAGGTGGGAAAAATTACGTGAAAAGCACCTTAATTTCCCTTCCCTAGATGTGAAATCTCTTGAAGGAATTGCCGATGATGAAACCTTTATTCAAAAGTTTTTATGGTGGCATGATGTCCTTCTTTCTTCAGGTAAAGAATATGTTCATGATCACATTCAACATGTCGTTGTTATCATTAGCTGTCTTACTGGCTTACGTCCAGATATAGAAAATAAATTCTCTAGTTTAAAATTTAAAATTGTCAAAGAAGTTATCCAGGTTAGGGAAAAGCTAAATCTCTTCCAGGAGTTGAAAGATAAAGGCAAATTGCATTTATCTGCAGAAGAATCAGAAAATTTTGAACAAGGAATTAAAAAGTTAAAAGGAGCCATAGGCTTCTACGTTGATGTGTTTGCCAATACCCCTCAATTATATAGATCGCATCAAACTCTCGCAGAGTTTAATGCTACTTCATTGAGCTCTTTTGATGATGTAACTGCATGGTTAAACATTCTTAAAGATCGTAACTGGACAGAAGGCCCAACCATTTCAAAAATTCTTCAGAACATCGATCAAAAATTACATACATGGTATCTCCAAGAGGGTTCCAAATTTATGAACTATAATGGCTATACTTTGACGATAAATATATCTCAATTCAAGCTAATAAAAAACACCGTAGAAAGAGCTTTTATATATAGTCAGATAAAAAATATCGCACAAAGTGTTTTCAGTGAGGGAAATACGGTTGTAATTGAGATAAATGGGGAAAGAAAAGAATTTACTAAAAAAACATCCTCTGAGTTTTATAAACTAGCCGAGGAATCAATGAAACTCCTCAAAGAGGATCCATCAAGTCCCCATTAACCCAGGGGCTTTTAGAAAGATTTGATAAGACATGTACCTTTCCAGTCTCTCAATTCTGCCGCCGTTTCACGGCTCGTCTTTTAGATCGTTATGTACCCCAGGCTTACGCCTGGGGCTACGTGCTATCGCAGCTCCGCTGCTAAACACATTGGATTCTATAGCGGCGAAGCCGCGGTAGCATGTAGCCCCAGGCGTAAGCCTGGGGTACATAACGATTTTAAAAGACGAGCCGTGAAACGGCGGCAGAATCAACTCTTGCTAATTAGAAAGCCCTGCCATTAACCTGAGTTTTGGGTTATCCTGTAAGTATTCAGAAGGACAATTAAGCTGCTTACCATCATGGCAAAGGTAGCAAACAACGGTGTCAGCAAGCCAGCCATTGCTAAGCCGATACCAAGACAATTATAAAAGAAAGCCCAAAACAAATTTTGATAAACGATCTTTCTTCCGAATTTTGCAATTTTCCTTAAGAAGACAAGTTTATCCAAACGCGGTTTAGTGAGTAAGATATCAGATACCTGAACAGACATATCGGAAGCAGTCATGACTGCAATCCCAACATCTGCTGTTGTAAGAGCCGGAGCATCATTCATCCCATCACCGATCATTAAAACGACTTTTCCTGAACTCTGAAGTTGATCAATAAAAGTTCGCTTCTCTAGTGGAAGCTGTCGCGCTCTCCAAAATGTGAATCCACACTGTTTCGCAACGGAGGCAACGACCCTTTCAGAGTCTCCTGAAACCAAGTAGGATTGCATATCGTTCAACTGACAAGATAGAGTCAATGATTCAGGTCGAATTCTATCTCCCAGTAGTATCTTTGTGATAAGATTCCTATTTTTTGCAAAATAGACCGGAGTCAACCAGCCATCTGAGCTTTCATCAGAGTGAATGATGAGATGATTCTCCTTCAAAAAAAGTTCAGAACCCAGCAAGAAAAGGTCATCATGCAACAGGCCTTTGATTCCTTTTCCTGCAACCTCCTCAATTTTATCGAAACACGATGGCACACACAATAATGCGCTATTGATTGCAACAGATAAAGGATGATTGGAATGCGCGATCAGCCCTTTCAGCTGACAATGTTCTGTGAAGGAAAGTTTCTCTAACCCCTCGCAAACGGTGAATTTTCCCTCTGTGATTGTTCCTGTCTTGTCAAAAATAACGCTATCCTCCCTCCCAAGAAAACGCAGGCAGAGTCGATTGCGGATGATCGCCCCCATTGCAGCCATAGCTGTGATGACATAAGATTCGGCCAAAGGGGCTGCAATCCCTATGGCACAGGGACAAGAGATCAGCAATACAGCAGCAAAACGTAAAATCGCTGTTTGAAAAGGTGTAGATGCCCCATCGGATGTGTGGGACAAGATGCAATAACAGGCTGAAGCAAGACCAAGAAATAAAACGGTTGGAACAAACCACTTGACGATTCTGTCGACGAGGCTTATTGCATCAGTTTTACGCCCAATATCCATTTCCACAATCTCATAGATCTGATATAGGGCTGTCTCAGTAGGCTTTGAAGTCACTTTGATTGCTAAGTGCCCTTGCTGCAGAAGAGTTCCGGCTAGAATGAGATCCCCCTTTTTTTTGAAGACAGGAATCGACTCACCGGTCAATAGAGACTCATCACATGTCCCCTCCCCCTCCTGTACGCTCCCATCGAGAACAATTTTCTCTCCTGCTAAGACGATAAGCAGGTCGCCCGGCAAGATTTCTTTTAGGGGGACAAAAGCCTCTTTTCCAGTAGCATCCCTTTTTCTTCCTCTCCTAGGCATAGCTTTAACCAGATGGAGCAGGGAATCTTTTGCAGAAAATTTTGCCTTAGATTCAAAGATTTTTCCTAGAAGCACAAAGGCAATGATGACACTCATCGAGTCGAAATAGACATAAGGTGAGCCGGTTAACAATGCCACTAAAGAAAGAATAAACGCGGAAAATGTGCCCATAAAGATTAGGGACTCCATTCCCCAAATACCAACCCGTAATCCATTCCAAAACCGTTTCCATATAGGCCATGCGCTATAGGTCATGACTGGCAGCGAACCTAAAAGAGAGAGCCAGGCAAAAAGGAGCGGATATTCATCCATATGCTCATGGAAATAACTGGTATAAATGGGATAGGAAAACATCATGATATTTAAGGCAAAAAAGGCAGCGACGATAAATCGCAGTGCAAGCGATCGACTTACAGCCTGTCCCCTTTCAATCTGAATCGAGATGGGCCGATATCCGAGCTGTTCTATTATACGGATAATTTTTTCTTTAGAAATCAGAAAAGGGGTGAATTCGATGGAAGCCAAATCGGTGCAGTAATCGACGCTGCATTGTTTAATCCCAAGCTGCTTTTCTAAAACAAGTTTAATCAAGAGAGCACAGGAGGGGCACCACATCTCTCCAATTTCCAAATAGATTTTGGAGTAGTCTTTGAAATCTATGTCCTTATCACGATTCAGACGAATTTCCTCGATCAGGTTCGGATTAGAAATCAGCCCGCATTGGAGCGCCTGTTTAAAGATCGGATGATCTTTGAAGTGGGCGACAACATTTTGGGCAGAAAGAATGGAATAGACCGTTTGGCATCCTGTACAGCAAAATGGAAGTTGATCATGAGAATAGAGAGTGGTTCTTATGGCTGTTTGGCAAAGTGTGCAGGGTCTATTATTTGTTTCCATTTTGGTATGAAGCACCTCTGCTTGTGATTAAAATGAGATTAATCTATCATATTTCTTTAAGGAGATTTTAAACTATCAATTTTATTTTTTGAGGCCTTTTTCATGAGATTACCACTTGCCTATTATGGAAATGCTATTTTGAGGAAAAAAGCAGCTTCAGTAGTTGCTATTGACGATCAGGTCAAAAAGCTTGTTGCCGACATGATTGAAACCATGGATGCGCATAACGGATGCGGACTTGCCGCTCCGCAGGTCAACTGCTCGCAAGCCATATTCGTTACCTGCATCCCAAAATATCATGAAGATGAGCTTGTAGAACCGGGTAAGTTAAAGATCTATATCAACCCTAAAATTGTTGATTTCAGCCGTGAGATCTGTATTTTAGAAGAGGCCTGCCTCTCCATACCAGGTATAGAGGAGGTAGTAGAGCGCCCCTTTCGAGTGACGATTCAAGCAACTGACTTAGATGGAGAGAGTTTTACGGAAGAATTCGAGGAGTTTGATGCGCATGTGATTATGCATGAATATGATCATATCCACGGAGTGCTTTTTATCGATAGAATTGCGAATAAGCGAAAGATGGCCATCGAACCCAGGTTAAAAGCAATCAAAAAGAAATACAATCCTCCACAGAGCCAGTGAGATCTCGCAATATTAAAATCATGGTGCAGTGCCGTTTGTATGAGACCGCAGGTCTTTGGGAGTGTCAGAGCTTTAGCTCTGCTTTCCTATCGACACTTTAGTGTCGAAAGCTCAGGTTCGGGTAAAGGTGGAATAGGCAAAAGCGGCAACAGATCCGGAAATTATTATGCTGAGTATGTATTTTCGTATTGTCATTGCTGTTTGAACTTCGGGAACAGTGCTCAGCATTTTTCTACTCGAAAAATCGAGCTTTATCACATGCCTGTAACGTTCAAGGAGGCTCAGGGTAGAAAGTTTATTTCGATGCAATTCGATAAATGTTTGCTTCCTCTCTTCAAAGATAGCTTTCACTCTCGCATCATTCATGACTCCAATTGATAAAATGGACACATAGCCTATAAGCTTTTGGGACGCGTCGCAAAATTTCAATAAATCTTTTGCTATATCAAAAGAACGATTTATGTTTTGTTCCAAAGTTTCTTCTTCTATATTGACTGGGTGATTGGTGTGATAGCTTTTAATCTCTTTTATGAAGTTGTTCGCGTGTACTCCGATTAAATTTGCACTTTCAATTATATTACCCTCTTTAATTATATTGAGAAGAGCATTAAATTCCTTTAATACCTCTACGATATTCGTTTGATAAGTGGCACTACTTAATTCTTCAAATACTCCATCGGCAAAGACATTACTTGCTTCTCTCAATCTTTCCTCATCAACTAGATCTTTAATACTAGGAATTAATTGAAGGAGGTGTATTTTGATTTCATCGACAATTCCCCTAATCTCCTCTTTGTTATAGTTTTTGACTCTTCCCTCAATGTCATGGTGACACATTGGACAACGCACTATTGAGTCAGTTAAACACCCAACATGATAAATATGTTTACAAGCAAGCTGAACGATCATTGATTCGTTTTCTGTATATTCATCCAAGCATATTGAACACTCCCTTTGTTCAAAAGCAAAACTTGAGGGCGTATATTTGCAAGGAGTTAGCATAATAAATTACCTATTAGTTAATTCAAAATTAATTTCAGTTTTCTTTATTGGTAAATAATATAGTTTCTGATATTTACAAGCAAGTTTTTTATCATAGCGTGCCCTTGCCCATATCCCACAAATATAACAATAAATTAAACACAAAGGCACAAAGGCACAAAGGCACTAAGAGACTAAGAGAGAAACATTTATTTTGTTTCAACCTTTGTTTCTTTGTATCTTTGTGCCTTTGTGTTTAATTTGTTGTTATATTTGTGAGATGCAAGGGCAGGCAGGGGGCTACTGCCTATATAAAAGCTAAGAGGGCTCTATATGCTCCATCGTAAAAGCCGGTGCATTTGATTTTGCTCTACCCATAGCCGTGGTCCAGAGGGAAAGGAGTATACAGGTCACCAAAAAGACGAAAGCCAACCAACCAGTGATTTTACGCAATACATCGGCTGTTGAAGTTCCAAATAATGAGTCGCTAGCTTCGCCACCAAAGGAGGAACCCAAGCCTGAATTCTTACTTTCCTGCATCAAGATAACGCAGCAGAGAAGGACACAGAGTAGCATAAAGAGGGCTATGGTAAAAAAATAAAGTATCGTCATCGGAAACTTTCTCCTGAAAAATTGACAGGTTATACAGATTGAACTTTTGGTTTACTATCATTAACGATTTGAGAAAAAGATTCAAGAGAAAGTGATGCGCCGCCGATTAAAAGTCCATTGATGTCGGGTTGATTCAGCAGCAGAGAGGCATTGGAGGGGTTAACCGACCCACCGTATTGAATCACGATTTTATCGGCAATGGAATCAGAGAGAATCTTGCGAAGAGTCTCACGGCAAAATGCATGCATCTCCTGAGCGATTTCTGCCGTGGCTGTCTTTCCGGTTCCAATGGCCCAAACCGGTTCATAGGCGATGACTAACTGATGCAGCAGTTCCGGCGGGATTGCATTGAGGCATTCTTTAAGTTGCATTTCTACGACAGGAAACTGTCTGCCTTGATCTCTTTCCTGTTCGGTTTCACCGACGCAAACCACAGGGCGTAAGCCAACCTCTAGAGCACGCGTAAGTTTCTTGTTTACGCCCTGGTTGGTTTCCCTATAAAATTTTCGCCTTTCTGAGTGGCCTAAAAGAACGAAAGAGGCGCCTGCTTCTTTGAGCATTTTTCCAGCAATTTCCCCTGTAAAAGCACCTTCTGAGGCATCATTCATATTTTGCCCGCCAATCTTGACTTGAGATTGAGCTGCCAGCTCTGAAAGAGGAAAAATGGCGGTGAAGGGCACGGCCAGCCAGGGTTCAGCAGAAGCCGATGCAACTAAAGGAATCAGTTTTTCAAGGAATTCTTTACCTTCCTCAATTGTTTTGTACATCTTCCAGTTGCCTGTGATGATGATTTCCCTATCCGTTTCCATAGCTGATCAATCCCCTTTTTAAAAATAGGTTACTTATTACAAAGCTAGTTTGCAAGCGCTTTTTTAAACACTATCAGTAAAAAGGCTATTTGACTAAAATCATCCGTTAAGAGAGGTAGCATGACACAAATTGAAGGCACAAAACCGCTGACCATATCGCAGTTGACGCAGGCGATCAAACAAAACCTGGAGTCGACCTTCAGCTTTGTATTTTTACAAGGCGAAGTCATCAATTTCAAAGAACAGACATCAGGCCACCTCTACTTTTCCTTAAAAGACACTCATTCGCAAATCCTCGCTGTCATGTTTAAATCGGATGCTTCTCTTTTACGAATGCTGCCTAAAACAGGCGACCATGTCGTAGTTAAAGGAGAACTCAACGTCTATCCTCCCAAAGGGAACTATCAGGTTATTGTTAGAGAGCTTTCTTATGTAGGCTTGGGAGAACTGCTTCTGCGGCTTGAAGAGTTAAAAATTAAGCTTCATCAATTGGGTTGGTTTAAGAAATCGAGAAAGAAGCCCTTGCCGCATTTGCCTAAAAAAATTGGCGTGGTGACGAGTCCAACGGGAGCTGTCATCCAAGACATCCTCAACGTGTTAACACGTCGATTTTCCGGGTTCCATCTGATTTTGAACCCAGTTAAAGTACAGGGAGAAGGAGCCGCCCAGGAGATCGCTCAAGCCATACAGGAATTCAACAAATATAATCTCGTTGACGTCATCATTGTAGGACGCGGCGGAGGAAGCCTTGAGGATCTCTGGGCATTTAACGAAGAAATTGTTGCTGATGCCATCTACCATAGCCGCATTCCGATTATCAGTGCTGTGGGGCATGAGACAGATCACTGCATTGCAGACTATGTTGCCGATGTGCGCGCACCCACTCCCTCAGCTGCCGCAGAAATTGTGATCGCTGAAAAAAAGCAGCTGCTTGAGGGGTTAGCTCAGAGTAAGAAGAGATTACACAATACTTTGCTGCACCTCATTCACAAAAATAGTTATCGCCTTGAAGGCCTCAAACGGCACCCCTTTATTCAGAATCCTTTGGCCCACATTGAGTTCCGTATGCAAAATGTGGATGGAATTCAACAGGACCTGGCCCAGTCCATTAAACATAAAATGCAATGGCTCAGGCATAGGTTAGATGCCATATCTAAACAAACAGAAGCCCACAAACCCTCAAACCAAATTCGCTATTATCGCCAACGGCTTGTCGACCTCCAATCTCGCATCGGCCACTCTTGGAGAAATCGGATTCATCAAAAAATGAACACGATTAAAACCGCAACACAAAGATTGCATCACCTTTGGGAAAAGATGCTCTCTCAACGGCAACGAACATTTCACCCCGAGAAATTGTATCAGCAGCTAGATCGCCTCATCCTCCAGTCCTACTCAGCCAAACATCAAAAACTCAATTACTTCTCATCCATTCTAAAATCGATAGACCCAAAAAATCTTTTAAAAAAGGGCTACAGCATTCTATTTGCGGAAAAAGGGCCTAATGTTATACATTCAATAGAGGAACTAGAAGTTGGTCAGCAGGCAAAAATATTGCTGACGGACGGAGAAGCTCTCATTACCATTAATCAATTGATTTCACATGAACGAAGACCTTGAACAAAACCCATCTCCCATTACTTTTGAATCGGCATTTCATCGACTTGAAGAAATATTAGAGAAAATGAACACGAATACTGTCAGCCTGGATGAATCTTTGCTGCTGTATGAAGAAGCAGATGCGTTAATTGCAATCTGCAATAAAAGACTCAATGATGCCGAAAAGAAGGTCTCCATTTTAATGAAAAATCGAAATGGAGAATTGATGCCCGGAACCGATGATAAGCCTATGGTTCAAAATTTTGGTTCGACATCGAACCAGACGACTTAATTAACCAAGCCCTCTCGGCTATAAATACGAATTTTATCCTAAGTGCGAATTTTATTATGGATTACAAAGTCCTTTCCAAAATACAAACTCCAGATGATGTTAAGCTTTTAACATTAACGGAATTAGATCTTCTTGCAAGTGAAATTCGCCATCGGATCATCGAAGTGCTCTCGATCAATGGGGGTCACCTGGCATCAAACTTAGGTGTTGTTGAACTCACTCTCGCACTGCATCGCGTGTTTAATTCCCCTGAAGATAAATTCATTTGGGACGTCAGCCACCAAACCTATGTGCATAAACTTTTAACAGGACGAAATGATCGTTTTCATCAAATCAGACAATTTAAAGGACTGTGCGGTTTTTGTCATCCCAAAGAATCTCCTCATGACCATTTTCATGCAGGCCATGCGGGAACGGCTCTTTCGCTATCGTTAGGAGTGGCAAAAAATAGAGACCTGGCAAAAAGGCAAGACTATATCATTCCCATTATCGGAGATGCAACACTCACCTGCGGACTCACCCTTGAAGCTCTCAACAATATGTCTCGTGAACTCAAAAGATTTATCGTCATCTTGAATGATAATGCAATGTCAATATCCAAAAATGTTGGAGCTATCACGCAGATTTTAAGCCGGCTTCTCAGCAATCCCATAACGAATAAGATCCATCAAGAACTCGATACAATCGTTTCAAAAATTCCTAGCTACGGCCCCATGCTTTCTCAGCAGGGCCATAAAATCACAGAATCCATCAAGAATCTTGTCAGTCCAGCACCCTTTTTCGAACAGTATGGTCTGTCTTATATCGGCCCTATTGACGGCCATGATGTCAGGAAGCTTATCGATATCCTGGAAGGTGTTAAGGACTCAAGCTGGCCTGTCGTCATTCACGTGTTAACCCGCAAGGGACAGGGAATGGAGGAGGCGATACAAAACCCTATCTCCTACCATGGAGCCAAGCCATTTAGTCGAGATACAGGAAAATTCCTTCCCACGCCTGTCAATAAACCTACATTTCCTAAAATCTTTGGCGCCCATTTGTTAAAAATGGCCGAAAACGATCCATCCCTAACTGCCATTACACCCGCGATGTCAGCGGGCTCGTGCTTGGACGATTTTATGAAAAAATTTCCCGATCGCTGTTTAGATGTAGGGATCGCAGAGTCTCATGCGATCACTTTCGCCGGAGGTATTGCTTACGGCGCTAAAATGAAAGTGGTTGTTTCTATCTATGCAACCTTTCTTCAAAGAGCCTTCGATAATTTATTTCATGATGTCTGCCTTCAAGAGCTTCCTGTTGTTTTTGCAATCGATCGGGCAGGGATTTCCGGACCCGATGGAGCGACTCATCATGGTATTTACGATATATCCTTCCTCAATGCAATGCCAAATATGATTATCAGTCAGCCGAGGAATGGCCAAGTTTTAAAAGAGCTTTTGGAATCGGCCTTCTCCTGGAAGAGGCCTGTAGCGATTCGCTACCCTAATCAGGTTACAGAAGATGCCCAAACCCCTTTAAAAGAAAGGGAGCCGGGTAAAGGAGAGGTTTTGTGCGAAGGGAAAGATCTGCTCATCATAGCTCTTGGACATATGAATAGTATCGCCTTGCAAACAAAAGCCATTCTAGAGGAACAAGGAATAACGACAGCTGTATTTGATCCCGTTTTCTTAAAGCCGCTTGATTCAGAACAACTTTCTCGGCTTTTTGCAAAACATCAAAAAGTGGTTACCTTAGAAGAACATTCAGTGGCATGCGGGCTTGGTTCAATTATCAATAACTTCATTGTCAGAAACAGCTTCAGCCCTATCCACATTCTTAATTTAGGCATTCCAGAATCGTTCATTGATCATGGCAGTAACGCTGAACTCTTGAATGAACTGGGTTTAACCCCTCCAAAAATCGCCAAACAAATCCTTCACCACTTCAGCTTTCTTCCAGAAAAGGAAAAAAATGCCTTTCCATCTTCTCCAACGCAAAAGGTTTCCTCTGCATGATCATTGCACTATTTCCCAATGAAAGCAAGCAATCCTCTCTCTCAATAGCCTCTGATCTATGTCAATACTTACTCTCGCGTCAAATCCAAGTCGTCACAGAAGATAGGCATACCCCCTTTTTAAAGGAAGCAATCCCGCTTTCTCAAATTGATCCAGCTGCCATTAGTTTCCAGATTTCGCTTGGGGGTGACGGAACAATCTTGAGGCTAGTTCATCGGCATCCCAATATTCACGCCCCTATGCTTGGAATCAACCTTGGCAGCCTTGGTTTTCTTGCAGATATCCCATTGCATGATATTTACCCAAGCTTAGATGATCTTCTCGAAGGAAGATACACGATTCAAAATCGGATGCGCATGGACGGGTTTACATCCAGCGGAGACCGCTCCTTTGCTGTAAATGAAATTGTCGTTCACCGAGCACAAAACCCCTGTTTAGTTGAGTTTGCTATCTATGTAGACGATCTTTATTTGAATACGTTTACTGCCGATGGGGTGATTATCGCCACGCCTAGCGGATCAACAGCCTATTCATTAGCAGCCGGAGGGCCTATTGTATCGCCTGAACTCCAAGCCTTTGTCTTAACGCCTATATGTCCACATACTATTTCAAATAGACCTATTGTTCTAATGCCTAAAAAGCAGATCCAGATCAAGTACCTCAGCCATCTACTCCCCTTAGAAATTACCTACGACGGGATTTCTAACTTCACCCTCCTTACCGATCAGAGTTTAACAATTATAGTGTCGGAACAGTTTTTTCCATTAGTCAACTTATCCCGCCATAGCTACTTTTCTACTTTAAGAGAAAAGCTTGGATGGCAGGGAAAATTAAAAATTTAGCAATTTCTGCGAAAATTTATTTGTCATATCTCATTCATACTTAATATTTTATAAAATGAAGCGCAAAAGCGCCTCAAAAATTGTAAAAATCTTCTGGAAGATTTATTGCGTAAGGGGTATTTAAAGTGTTAAATACTTTTTGTTAATCGCTTGTTGTTGACCTGTTTTGAATATGTCGATTATATGCGGTTGCAAGGGTAAAAAATGAAGCACAAGACCTTTAAAATAGTTTTAAAGCTCTAAAACAAACAGGAGATTGTTATGAAAAAAATTCTAGGATTAGTTTTCATGGCTGTTGCAGCCCTATCACTATCCAGCTGCTGCTGCGATCGTGATCCTTGCTGTGATCCATGTCCTCCAAAACCAAGATGTTGTCAACCAAAACCATGCTGTCCACAGCCTTGCTGCCCTCCACAGTGTGAACCAAGATACTTTGACAACAACTGCTGCTATTAAGATTTGAAGTTTGCTTGCAAACGGATAATCAAGAACAAGGAGGGATTCTTCCCTCCTTGTTCAAATCAGGACCAAGAATTGAGAGATAGAAGAGAGAGTGAAAAAAATTTTGATTATTTGCTCAAATAGTCGCTTGATAAGTAGAAAAAATATGTGAAATCAAGTAAATATAGCTTCTCTCAATAGAAAGATTATGAAAGCGATAGGAGCGAATCCATCATAAAATGCAGATCCCCTTAGAAATGAGCAGGATGGCCCGTTTGAGTGAATCCACGAGGTCACGGGTACTAGGGACTGATTGAAAATTAGCATTCAAAGTATGTTTTTCAAAGAATTTTACGTAAAAACAAGACCTTAACCCAAGGAGTCTTTAAATGAAAAAACAACTGGGAATATTTGCCTCGTTGATCTGTTTGAGTGTCTCAGCACTCCTATGGACGGGCTGTTCCGGTTCAAACCGTTACGGCAATGATTGCTGTGATCCTTGCCCTCCTGTTTGCGAGCCAGCAAGACCAGTATATTGTCCACCACCATGTGAGCCGCAATGCTGCCCGCCTCCACGCGAGCAACCTTGCTTCCCACGTGCTCAATGCGAGCCATGCCCTCCACCATGCCAGCCATGTCCGCCTCCATGCGCGCCATGCCCTCCGCCATGTGCACCAAAGGCATGCCCTCCACCATGTCCATGTCCTCCACCATGTCCATGCCCTCCACCATGCCCATGCCCTCCAAAAGCATGTGCACCTTGTCCGCCACCTTGTCAGCCATGTCCTCCACCTTGCCCAGAGGTTTGCCCACCTAAGTGTGCAGCTCCTCTAAAAGGATGCAAAAATCCTCCTCAAGGTGAGTGCTGCTGCAACGGCGTGACTGTGAGAGCAAAAAACCCAAAAATGTGTATGCTTGGTGATCAATATCCATTAGACATCGAAATTACTGCTTGCAACGATGTTTGCGATGTAACGATCACAACAACTCTTCCCGATGGCGTTTCTTTTATGAGAAGCCAGCCTGAAGCTAAAGTTGACGGGCAGAAAATCATTTGGGAATTTGGCCATATCAGCAGAGGACAAACTGTTCCTGCAAGAATTTGGTTAAAGTGTGAAAGAGAAGGCGATCTTTGCACCTGTTTCTGTGTTCAAGCAACACCAGTGGCTTTCTGCGCGCTACTTTGCGCTAAGCCAGTGCTCGTTTGCGAAAAGACAGCAACTTGCGAAGTCTGCCCAGGCGATCCTATTCACTACACCATTAATGTAACCAACATTGGTACATGCACAGCCAATGAAGTTGTCGCTGTTGACAACCTCCCAGCTGGCGTTGAACATCCTAGCTGCCAGAGAACATTAACCTTCAGACTTGGCGATTTAGAACCTTGCCAAACGAAGAAAATTGATTTCTGTGTAACAGCTGTTCAAAGAGGCACAATTACAAATACTGTTGTTGTATCTGCATGCAATGCTAACCAGACATCCTGCGAAGCATCTACATGTGTATGCTGCTGCGGCGTAGAGTGCGAGAAAACTGGACCTAAAGAAGTGCTCGTTGGTCAAAATGCTGACTACCAAGTCACAGTTACCAACACCGGAGACAAAGTGTTGCATGAAGTTGTTGTCACAGACACAGCTCCATCAGCAACAGCTATTGTTGCTGCACCAGGTGCTAACATTTGCGGAAAACAAGCCGTATGGAAGCTGAAAGAGATGAAGCCAGGTGAGAAAGTCACATTCAATCTCCAGTTGACAACATGTACTCCAGGCTACTTTACCAATCATGCTAACGTCACAACATGTGAAGGTTGCACATCTTGCTGTGAAGCAGGAACACATTGGAAAGGACGTCCTGCTCTTGAAATGTGTGTAAATAACTCTGACAATCCAATTTGCGTTGGAGAGACAACACGCTTTAAGATTACTGTCCAGAACAAAGGACAAGAGTATGATTCTAATGTTAATGTTGTTGCAACATTCCCTTCTGAACTAGTTCCGCTTAATGCATCAGGCGCTGGCTCAGCTCAGTTGAATGGACAAACAGTAACATTTGCACCTTATCCAAATCTAGCTCCAAGACAAACACTTGAGTACTATATCACCGTAAAAGGCAATGGCCGCGGCGATTTTAGACCAAAAGTATCTTTGAGCTCTGATTCCATTAAGACACCAATTACGCAAGAAGAAAGTCTCATTGTGAACTAATCTTCTGAAGCATTTGGTTTCTGACCTTGAGGCAGACTTCTATGAAGTCTGCCTTTTTTTTGCCACAAAATTATTTAAAGGATTTCTATTATGATTCGCCCATTGATCCTATTCGTATCCCTATTTCTAACACCCCAACTTTTTGCTCAAGATGAATTTGATTTGGAAAAAGAATATCCACTTCTACAAAATATTCAACAGGTCACTTTCAGCAGCATGGGATTTGATAAAGCCGGAGAAGCCTATTTTTCGCCTGATGGTCAAACGATCAGTTTTCAAGCAGTTCCCAAAGGAAAAGAACATTATCAAATTTATGTGATGAACTTAGAAGAGAGCATCCCACGCATGGTGAGTACAGGTAATGGGGCTTGCACCTGTTCATATTTCAGATGCGATGGTGAAAAAATGATCTTTGCCTCGAGCCATAGCGACCCCAATGTCGATGAGGACAATTCTCAAGCTGTACCTGGATATAAGAAAAGCAACAATTATGTGTGGGAATTTACTCCCTACATGAATATCTATGAGGCCAATACAGATGGATCTGAGTTGACTCCGCTAACAACAGGACCTTTTTACCACGCGGAGTGCGCCTATTCTCCCGATGGAACACGCATTGTTTATGCAGATAATTCAACTGGAAGTATGAATCTATATACCATGGCGGCTGATGGAACTGACGTTCAAGCTGTCACAACGACTACGAATTGTTATAATGGCGGACCCTTTTATTCGCCAGATGGAACGAGAATCATCTTTAGAGCGGATTACGATCGCCCTCATTATTTGCAAATCTATGTCATTGATGCGGACGGGACAAATCTGCAGCAGCTTACCAACAATGGCGCTGTGAACTGGGCACCTTACTGGCATCCGAATGGACAGTATATCGCCTTTACCACCTCTTTACATGGCCATGCACATTACGAACTCTATCTTCTCAATATTAAAACAGGCGAACAAACACGACTCACACATTACGCAGGATTTGATGGATTACCCACCTTCAATTCTGATGGCTCCAAGATACTCTGGACATCTAAACGATCAGATGATGGAAGCTGCCAAATTTTCATTGCTGACTTCACACTTCCTGAAGCAGCAAGTTAAAGCATAGCGTTTGCGATTACAAGGATAGTTTTCATCCTTAAATTGCTTATCCTGCCGCCGAAGGCGATCCTGCATATCCTGTTATAAACACATTGAGAACATGATATGAAGGATCGCTTGCCGCCGAAGGCGATCCTGCATATCCTGTTATAAACACATTGAGAACATGATATGCAGGATCGCCTTCGGCGGCATGATAAGCAATTTAAGGATGCAAACTATCCCTGTTTAACGCTTAATCGCAAATGCTAGCCAAAGGCAACTGTTTTGCTTTCCACTTTCTTCAAGAACTTCGCGGTTCTCAATAATAATTGTTTTGACATATGTCATTTTGTTTGGTATAATCAAAGTTACTAGCAGGTTAAAGATGTCACAAAAATGGATAGTGCAGCTTAGTCGAGATGCCGAAAAGAAATACAACAAACTTAAGCGCAATGGCTCAAAACCCTCCATAACAGACGTCATTAACTTACTCATCATTGAAATCAGAAAAGAGGGTCCCTATCGAAATAATTGGTCTAATTATGGACCTTTAGAAGAGGATGCGTTTCACTGTCACCTAAAGAGGGAACACCCACTTTTGTGGCATGTTGGAAAATTATTGATAAAAAGAATCAACTGATTGAGGTTTATTATGTCGGCACACATGAAGGTGCACCATACTAGAGAAAATGCTTGCGAAATTGTTGTGAAAATGCCAGGCAAGAAAAGCGTACATTCATACATACCCAATAAATTTCTCGGACACCTAGAAGCCTTTCTGAATAAATATGCAGAACGTGACTCTGTTGACTGGACTGTGGTTGCTAAAGATAGTATTGCCAAACACAAACAAGCAGGAATGGTTTTGCGTGGTGCGAGATTTCGTGAAAGCCTATCCCAAAAAGAGCTTGCAAAACTTACTGGAGTTAGTCAAGACAACATCTCGCGCATTGAAAACGGAAAGCGTAAGGTTGGGGAAAAGGTGGCTAAAAAGCTAGCAAAACCTTTAAAGATTAATTACATTTTGCTGTTGGAGGATGACATCTCTTAAATAAAAAACACCCATCTTAAATTGCTTATCCTGCCGCCGAAGGCGATCCTGCATATCCTGTTATAAACATATTGAGAACATGATATGCAGGATCGCCTTCGGCGGCAGGATAAGCAATTTAAGGATGAAAACTATCCCTGTTTAACGCTTTATCTCAAACGCTAGCCAGAGGCAACTGTTTTGCTTCGCGGTTTTTCAGGAATAGCCTAAGTTTTATTTGACCTGTTCTATAAGCTGAAGAAGCGGCCAGGTCTGGTCTGCACCAAAGTATTTATCAAGATAGGTTTTGAGTTTCTTGTGCAGATCCGCACGATCCCTTCGACCCTTCAACCAATCGATTAGTACCTGTTCCTCTTCTTTTGTGAGGAATTTTACAGCACCATAATGGAATTTTGCAAAAGCTACGATGCGTATTGCTTCCTTAATTTGGCCTTTATCCAGTCCTATCTTCTCCGCATAATCTTGTATGCTTAAAGGCTCATCCCATTTAAAGCAGAAGAGCTGTCTCTCTGGAATAGGCGATTCTCCATTAGGTACACGACTTTGAGGGACATCAGGATTGCAGGTAAAGAGATCAACGTATTTCACTGTTCCCAAGGTCCCATGGATCAATCCAGGCCCACTACATTTAAAAAGAACTGCTGAAGCATAGAGCTGTCTGCCCTGACATCCCTCTCTCCAATTAAAATAAGCCTCATTGGTCTTCATTTTTATCAAGGATAAAGAAGGGCAGCCATCAGCCTCAATGGAAGTATAAAACATAGGAACATAAGCTGTCTTTGGATACTCAATTTTTTTGCGAACGTCCTCTTCAAACTCAAATTCCTGTTCATGTTCAATATGAATCTCAAGCGCCTGCTCGATATCATGCGTTTCCTCAACTGGGAGCTGTTGCTCAACTTGATGTTCAGCCTGTTGCTCCTGTTCTATTTCTGCCTCTACAGCTAACTCTTCGTCGCGATCTTCTTCGATGGGAGACTCTCCCAGATAATCGGCTTTTAAGTTACCCAGTTCTCTCTCTAGCTCGTTAATACCTGTTGTCAAAGCAGAAAGCGAAACTTCTATCGTTTCAGGAGATAGCTGACTACGCCCCACAACCTCTTGCAACCTTTTCAGGTTTATAATTTCTTTTTGAATCAAAGCATTCAAGGCGTCTACAGGCGCTTCAGGATCTTCGGGGACACCTTGCACTGTTAGAGTTTTATAGCTATCTGATTCTAATAAATCACATTTGATGAATAAATCACGCATGATGTTATAGTCCTCTGGGCTAGTGCAATGCTTCAGCACAGTATCAACGGTGTGAATGCCAACCGCAATGATATCTCCCTCCCGCGCTAAATAGTTATTTGGACGTTGGGATTGCACCTCGTTTTTCAGAAAAGTCCACATAAGCTTAGCGGGTGTGGATTTTCCCTCCAAACTTGGATTTTGCAGCTTTGATTGCAACCCAGGGTCTACGAGATAAGTGAGGGTCTGGCCTTTTCCCCAGAGGCGGAAACGAAAGCCTCCTTGTGAGAATCGAGTGAAGTTCGTATCGGATGATAAGGTGGCTATATGTGAGCTTTCTTTGGGAAGAACTAAGTCTGTTCCGCGTGTATCCTTAAACATGAACAAGGTGACGACGCTATCTGGAGATATGCCTTGACTATCAACCTCTGCAGCTCCCTCATGACTTTTCAATAGAAGATGCCCTTCCCCACCCGGAAAACGGACTGTGTGACCTGTAGCTTTTCTAAGTGCGTCGGCAACGTCCTCGCTTTTTTTTCCGGCCATCAGAGCCCCTATATCATTCAAGGCACTGCCATTGTGCAATCGACCCGCTACGACTTCCAATAGCGGTTTTCCATAGTCATAACAAAGAAGATCAGGTTGTTTTAGAAAATCATGGATAAGATTAACAAAAACAGCTCCCGTTGTTCCCTGTTGGTGTGACAGTTTAGGGTTGATTTCGATACTGTTTGGCAGTGTATGGATACTCTCTGCATTGCCTGAGCTTCCCCAAATTTCTGTTGTGTGCTTGGCCGCTAAAGCGGGATTGCCGATAATCCGTTTCGAAAAATGTTGATACTCCGTAAAATAGGCCTTCCGCAGATACTTAACCAATAGTTTTGGATTATCCCCTATCTTTTTAGCCATTTCAGCATAGGAAGACTCCCCTGCTTCCATAAGAATCAAATTAAAATCGTCTGCAAATTCTTGTTGGATCTTTGCACCTCGTTCACCACTAGAAAGGAACTCTTTCTTGACCTTGTTCACATATTTGAGTACGCCTTTTTCACTGACTCCATTGCGAATATAGTCTAAAACCGCATACATGACCATCATCTGATTGGAGGAGAATAAAGAAGATTCCGCTGGGTCTCCATTTTCATCAGCGGGCTTAGT
>Ga0206862_1103_pt1 | contig 21992 bp, 24 predicted proteins | sample Alteio_BWOrgCont_43_FD_152625 | JGI IMG/M metagenome (GOLD analysis project Ga0206862, IMG submission 152625) | Enriched cells from forest soil in Barre Woods Harvard Forest LTER site, Petersham, Massachusetts, United States -... | ecosystem: Environmental > Terrestrial > Soil > Temperate forest >... | reverse complement strand
CGGCGGTTGAGGTCGATGGTGCGGCCTACGATGCCGGCGTCAGAGTGAAAGCGTTCGCGCCAAAGAGCATAGCTGATTAGCGCGACGGGCGCGGAGTTGTCGTCTTCATCCTGAGTGAAATTGCGGCCCTGCATCGGAGCTACTCCGAGCAATGGAAAGAGAGACGCCGTGACGCGCTCCGAGCGGGCATGGAGCGGTTCGCCGGCTCCGGTCACTTCGTATTCGGAGGCCATGAAGCCGCCGACGGCGCTGAAGGTCTGGTTGTTGCGCGCGAAACGGATAACGTCGGGAGCGGGCAGGTCGACCGGGTCGAGCATGTGCTCGATGCCCTCGTGCAGGCGGACAAGTCGCGCGGGATCGTTGAATGGTAGCGGGCGCAAGAGCACCGATTCGACGATGGAGAAGACGGCGGTGACTCCACCGATGGCGAGGGCCAGAGTGAGGATGGCTGTGATGGTGAAGCCAGGTGCTTTGCGAAGACGGCGGAATGCGTAGCGGATGTCGGAGAGCATATTTGTGCTCCTGTTGGTTACAGATCTTTTGACCTATTCTTTAATGCCGTCATTTTGAGCGGAGCGAAGAATCCATTTCAAGTCCGAAAGTTTTCAGATGTAGCAATAGGCAGAAATCTAACAAGACTATTGCTCCGTTTCGCATCGCATGGATTCTTCCTCCCGTTGGTCGTCAGAATGACGACGCTTTTGTTTCAACTGACTTACTCCGTCCGCAGAGTGTCTGCCGGTTGAATACGGCTGATGCGCAGCGTGGGCAGGAAGCTGGCCACGAGGGCGATGAGCGCGAGGGTGAACAGAACTGCGCCGAATGTGATCGGGTCGTGAGTTTTCACTCCGTAGATTTCGCTGGCAAGCGCGCGCATGGCGATGAGTGAAAGCGCGACGCCTGCGGCCAGGCCTGCGCCTGCGGCCATGAGGCCGGAGGAGCCGACGTGGATCATTGCTTCTTCTATCGTCGAGCCGAGCGCGATGCGGATACCGATTTCGCGCGTGCGCTGCACGACGAGGTTCGAGACCAGCGAGTAGATGCCGATGGCGGAAAGCACGAGTGCGAGCGAGCCGAGAACTGCGAGCAGGAGCACCTGGATGCGCTGCATCTGGAGCTGCTCGTCGAGGATCTGCTGCATGGAGTAGAAGCCGGAGAATGGCAGGTTGGGATCGGCTTCAGCGAGGGCGCGCTGCATCGATTCGGTCAGGCCGGGGATGTGTCCGCGGGTGCGGACGATCCAAGAGGGCTGGAACCACATGTGGGCTCCGTTTGCCAGTCCCTGCGGCGTTTGCGCGGTGGCCAGGTAGTAGACGGGCTCGTGGGAGATGGGCGCGTCCTGCGCCATTCCCGGTTTTTTGGCTATTTCAGAAACGACGCCAACGATAGTGAAGACCGTGCCGTTGGAATCGCCGGAAACGAAGTGGCGGCCCAAAGGTGACGATTCGCCGTAGAACTGTTTCGCGAAGGAAGTATTGACGATTGCGACCCGCTCCGACGTTGCTGAGTCGCTGTCGGTGAAGGCGCGTCCGGCGAGGATTGGAATGCGCAGGGTGGCGAAATAGTCCGGCGTCACGTAGGCGACGCTCGAACCATCCTGCGCTCCGGCGTGCTGGCCATCTTTAAGCCAAATGGGCTCGTTCAGCCCGCGCTCGTACGGCACGCTCAGGCCAACGGCTGCGCTTTGAATGCCGGGAATCTGACGCATTGCCGCGACACTCTTCTGCATCAGCGACTGGAAGGCGGCGGAGTTGCGATAGCGGGCGTCGTCGAGCGAGACTTTGGCGGTCATCACATTCGTCGGGTCGAAGCCCGGTGGAACTGATTCGAGATGGATGAGGGTGCGGACGAGCAATCCCGCTGCAGCGAGAAGGATGACGGTGAGTGCGACCTCTGCTCCGATGAGCCACTGACGGGTGCGGCCTGCGCTGCCGACGACGGCGTGACTCCCCGCAGCAATGGATGAGCGGAGATCGACGCGGCGAGTCTGTAGTGCGGGCAACGCACCGAAGAGCAGGCTGGTGATGAGCGAGGCGCCGAAGGTGAAGGCGAGCACGCGGGCGTCAAGATGGAAGCCGCCGATGGGGATCATCCATTCGGGCAGGAAGCCGCGCAGGCCGCTGAGGATGAGCAGGGCGAGAAACACTCCGGCTGCGGCGCCGACGAGCGCGAGCAGCAGATTTTCTACCCATAGCTGACGGAGCACATCGAAGCGCGTGGCTCCGAGGGCGAGGCGTGTGGCTACTTCCGGCGTGCGGCGCGAGATGCGGACGAGCGTGAGTCCGGCAAGGTTGGCGCAGGCAATGAGCAGGATGAAGCTGACGGCCAGCATCAGCGCTGAAACTTCATCATGCATGTCGCCAGCAAGTTCGCGCTGCATGGGGCGGGCGTAGATCCATGCTTGACCGTGATTCCTGGTTTCGACTTCTGAAAAGTCCGGCAGGTGGACGTGATTGAGTTGGGCGTTGACCTGTTGCCAGCTGACGCCCGGCTTGAGGCGAACGTAGATGCCGCAGTTGTTGCCGCCGCATTCGCCGGTGGGTGCGGGTTGTAGTGGAGTGAAAAGGTCGGCGTTGGTCGGGGTGACGGCGTTTTGCGGGAGAATGCCGACGACCATATAGGGCTCGCCCTTGAGGTCGATCGACTTGCCGATCAGCTTCGGGTCGGAGTGGAAAGTAGACTGCCAGAGCTTATAGCTGAGGACCACAACCGGCGGACCATGCTGCACGTCTTCCTGTTCGCTGAAGCTGCGGCCAAGATAGAGTGGAATGCCCAGGACATCAAAGTAGTGCGCTGAGACGCGCGTGTTGTGAACGTAGCGCACCGCGCCGCCCGCGTCTGCGCCGGCTTTCAGGTTGACCCCATTGCTGATGCCGTACGAGGCAAAGGTGACGCCGGTGACGTTGTTCTTGAGCAACTGCCAGGTCGCTCCATCAAAGCTGTTGTCGTCATCGGTAAACGGCTTGCCGCTGCGCTGGCCTACGCCTTGCTTGTGGACGACCAGGGCGGCAAGGCGTTCCGGCTCGGGGTAAGGCAGGCGGCGCAGCATGAATCCGTCGACCATGCTGAAGACGGCCGTATTGACGCCGATGCCGAGGGCCAGGGTCAGGATCACAGCGAAGGCGTATCCGGGATTTTTGTAAAACTGGCGGAATGCGAAGCGGAGATCGTTCAGGAACATGCGGGCACACCCCTGATGCGATGTATTAGCAGTTGGACTGCCAAAGGATGAGCTACTAAATCTTTAGAGAACAGATGCTTACTGGCATTTTGATAAGGCGATCGCTGTCCGGAAATGAATTGGAGTGTGCGGAAATGGACAGGCTGCTCGCTGGGTGTTCTATGAGCAGATCTCGAGGCCGTATCCGGGTGCGAGCGCGAGCAGCCGATTGAGGATGGAGGGGTCTTCGTGCCGTGGCCGCTGTTTCAGTGAACCCGGCTCGCCAAGTTCTGCCCACATCCGCTCAAAACCGCCCGGGGAAAGAATGACCAGTATCTTTCCGGGGATCGCCCCGACGTTCTTATAGGCATGGGGCGTGCCCTTGGGAATTCGTACGAAGTCGCCATCCGCGACGTCGTACGCGCGGGCTCCTAAGATCACAGAAAACGCACCTTCAACGATGTAAAGACACTCGTCTTCTTTCTGGTGAATGTGTGGAGGAGGGCCGTTGCCGGGGAAGGATTCAATCTCGGTCACGGAATAGGCGCCACCCGTCTGCTCGGCCGTGGTCTTGATGGCGTAGAAGTCGCCCATGAGCCAAAAGCTCTGCCCCTCTCCCGTTTCGAGGACAGTGCTGTCCGTGTTGTCCAACACATTTTCACTCATTAGTTTGTTGGCGGGGAATGGCGTCCCTCATTTTAGCTCGATTGATGTCGATTTAACTATAAAATTCCAGCGCAAGCAGATGGTCGGCAATTTCCAGCCATTCGCCTTCGACCTCTGCTTTGCAAGGCGGCTTCGCTGCCTGACCATACCAATACGCAGCATTCGGGGCATCTCCTTCCTTGCGATGGAGATAAGCGTGCACCCAGGCGGCGTCCGGCGATTCAATCTCCTGGGCAATTTCATGGGCGCGGCACCAATTTCCCTTTGCGTCCCACCATAAGGCACGCAACAGCGGCGAGAGGCCTGCGGACGGCTCGTCATCCCTTAATGAGTTGCGGAATTCCTGAGATGTCATGATCATCCGGCGATGGGAAGGCGATTTCCAGTGTAGTTCCTGAGCAATATTATAGAGCCATAATTGTAAATAGGATTAAACAGGTCGCAGTTTGCGATATGATGAATAAATCAGGGTTTGAATCAGTCTCTCGGGCGGAGCGCCTTGTGGATGCAAGGCTTTGCCGCTGGAAGCGTGCAAGTTTTGATGGCATTGAGTGAGTTAAGAATCGGGCATTCCGCCGTGGTCGAAGGTTTGCTGCTACCAGATGAGATTCAGCACCATCTGATGCATATGGGATTTATGCCTGAGGCTCTTGTTCGCGCTGTCCGCCGCGCGCCGACGGGGGACCCGACGGTGTACGCGGTCGATGGGATGGAAGTGGCACTGCGGCGGGAAACGGCACGGTGGATTTCCGTGCGTGAATCTGAAGAAGGGTCACGATGAGCGACTGCTGCACGACAGCGACGATTGAGATTGCACCGGTACAGCGCGTCGCGGGAAAGATTCAGACTGTCGCGCTGGTTGGTCCGCCGAACTCCGGCAAATCGACGCTCTTCAATCGCCTGACCGGGCTGCGACAGAAAGTTGCCAACTACCCCGGTGTTACAGTTGAGCAACATTACGGCAAACTGAATGGAATCGACCGCGGTCACCTGACGCTCATCGACCTGCCGGGAATTTACAGCTTCAATACGCACTCTGAAGATGCCCGCGTGGCCGTCGAAGTTCTGCACGGCAAGATGCCCGGCGCGCCTGTTCCCGATGCCGTGCTGCTCGTTCTCGATTCCATGCAACTGCAGCGGCAGCTGATGCTGGCCGCGCCAATTCTTGCCTTGGGCCTGCCGACACTCGTTCTGCTGAACATGAGCGACCTGATGGAGACGCGTGGCGGCGAGGTAGATACATTGGCCTTGGCGCGCGAACTGGGCGTTCCGGTTGCGAAGATCAGCGCGGCGCGCGGCACGGGGCTGGACGCAATCAAGCACTTTCTGGATAAGAGAAGCGAGCCAGTCTCGCTAGCGCCACGCCTGGAGTTGCCGGTTGTAGGCAACCCGCGGTCCTACAGGCAATGGGCTACCGGTATCAGCACGCGGACGAAATATAAGGCGCCGATCTCTTCCGAGTGGACGCGCAAGCTCGATTCGATTCTGCTGGGACGTGTAACCGGGCCACTGCTCTTTCTGATTGTCGTTTTTGGCATCTTCCAGGTCGTGTTTTCCGTTGGCCTTCCAATCAGTAATGCATTTCAGACATTACTCACCGACGCGGGCAATAGAGCCGGGCTTTTGCTCGGCCACGGATGGCTGGAATCGCTGCTGATTGAAGGCATCTGGAAGGGCGTTTCGGCGGTTCTCGTTTTTCTGCCGCAGATACTTTTACTCTTCTTGTTCGTCGGCATTCTTGAGGATTCGGGTTATCTTGCCCGTGCTGCACTGATTGCAGACCGCGTGATGCGCGCAATCGGCTTGAATGGCAAGGCGTTTATCCCGTTACTCTCCGCGTATGCGTGCGCAGTTCCGGCGATCATGGCCACGCGCACGATTGAGAACAAGCGCGACCGCTTTGCGACGATTCTGGTTACGCCGTTCATGACGTGCTCGGCGAGACTGCCCATCTACATGCTGATGATCGCTGCCTTTATTCCGAACAAGCCTCTGCTGGGCGATTTCTTTGGATTGCAGGCCGCTGTCATGCTCAGCCTGTACGTGCTCGGCTTCCTTGCGGCGCTGGCGACGGCGCGACTGCTGAAGTCGTCGATTCTGAAGGCGTCGTCGGCTCCGTTCATTCTGGAGCTGCCGCAATATCGTGTGCCGACGGTGCGGTCGCTGGGGCTGCGCCTCATCGATCGCGGCAAGGTATTTGTGAAGCAGGCGGGCACCGTGATTCTTTGCGTGACGATGGTGCTTTGGGCTCTGAGTCATATTCCCTTCCATGCGGACTTGCCGCAGAGCATCATTGGACACGTGGGCCAGTGGATTGAGCCGGTCATCAGGCCTCTTGGTTTCAACTGGAAGATTGGCATTGGGCTGCTCAGCTCGGTTGTGGCGCGCGAAGTGATCGTCGGCACACTGGGCACGCTGTACGGCGCCGATCCGGCGACGCAATCGCTAAGCCTGCAGGCGGCAATGCGGCACGATCTTACGTTGGGCGGCGCGATGGCTTTGGTCGTCTTCTTTGCGTTTGCAATGCAATGCACTTCGACGCTGGCGATTGTGAAGCGCGAGACGAACAGCTGGAAGTGGCCTGCGTTGCAGTTCGCTTACATGAGCGTGCTGGCCTACGTTGCTGCACTGGCGACCAACGTATTGATTTCGCATTTTTTCTAGTAAACTGAATAGCGAGGCCAAGTCCTTATTGCGCGTGGGATTTGAGGTCTGCACGGGTGCGGCCCCCTCCTGATACGACATTCATTCGTCTGTAATTTGTAACGGACATAATTACTCATTACCACCGCTGCGGCGGGCGCGAGTTCCCTGCCCGGCGGTGATGAACAGGTAGAAACAATGATTTCAGTCAGCAATGTAAGCATGCGGTACGGGTCGAAGATTCTGTTTGAGGACGTGAGCACCACGTTCACTTCGGGCCGTCGCTATGGTCTGACCGGGCCGAATGGCGCGGGCAAATCGACCTTCATGAAAATTCTCACCAGTGAGATCGATGCCCAGAAGGGCACGGTCGTTCGCCCGAAAAAGCTCGGCGTGCTTCGCCAGGACCAGTATGCCTTCGATGCCTACCGCGTGATCGATACGGTCATTATGGGCAACAAGGCATTGTGGGCAGCGATGGAAGAGCGCGATGCCATCTACTCGAAGGCCGAGTTGACAGATGACGACGGCATGCGCCTGGGCGAGCTTGAGGGTATTGTCGGCGAAGAAGATGGCTATACCGCTGAAAGCGATGCTGCGATTCTGCTGCAGGGTCTGGATATTTCGGATGAGCTGCACGAGCGTAAGATGAGCGAGCTGCAGGGCGGCCAGAAGGTGCGCGTGCTGCTGGCGCAGGCGCTTTTCGGTCACCCGCAAGCCCTGTTGCTGGACGAACCGACCAACTCCCTCGATCTTGATTCGATCCACTGGCTGCAGGATTTTCTCGTGCGCTTTGAAGGCACGCTAATCACGATTTCGCACGACCGGCATTTTCTGAACAGCGTGTGCACGCATACGGCGGACATCGATTACCAGACGATCATCACCTACACCGGCGGCTACGACGATATGGTGGTGGCCAAGACGCAGGTGCGCTCGCGCCTCGAGGCGCAGAACGAGCAACGCGAGAAGAAGATTGCGCAGCTGAATGAGTTTATCGCGCGCTTCTCTGCCGGTACGCGTTCGAGCCAGGTGACGAGCCGCAAGAAGGAAGTCGAGCGGTTGCAGACGAACGAACTGGCGCGGTCGAACATTCAACGCCCTTATATTCGCTTCGATCAGATGCGCCCTTCGGGCAAGCACACGCTGGAGTTTGAGGGCGTGCGCAAGACGTATAGCAGTCAAGTTGTGATCGATGGCTTTGCCGGCTCCATCATGCGCGGCGAGAAGGTCTGTCTGATCGGGCGCAACGGCCAGGGCAAGACGACGATGCTGAAGGCGCTGCTGGCGAGCGATCCTGATCTTGCCGAGAAGGATTTCGATCTCGACGCGGGGGATGTGAAATGGGGACACGAGGCTCAGATTGGCTACTTTCCGCAGGACCACGCTGGCGTGATCGAGCACGGCAGGACCGTGAATGAATGGCTGCACCAGTTCGATCCCAAGGCCACGACCGAAGATATTCGCGGCATTCTGGGGCAGATGCTCTTTCGCGGCGAAGAAGGATTGAAGCCGACCGCGGCGCTTTCGGGTGGCGAAGCAGCACGCCTGCTCTTCTGCAAACTGATGCTGCAAAAGCCGAACATTCTGATCTTCGACGAGCCGACGAACCACCTTGATCTGGAATCGATCAACGCGTTGAACATTGCTCTGCAGCGCTATGAAGGCACGGTGCTGCTGGTGACGCATGATCAGGATTTGATTGAGGAAGTCGGCACGCGCATCTGGCACTTTGAAAACGGCACGATTGACGACTTCAAAGGGCCGTACGAAGAGTACGTTGCAGCAACCGCTGCGGCGAAGTAAACGCTTGTCGGATTCGGCATCAAATGCGCGGGCTTAGGCCCGCGCTTGGTTTATGGTCTTCCTTTGCTCATACTGAACGCACAATCGATTTCGAAGGCCTTCGGCGCGACTTCACTCTTCCGCGACATTTCGTTCACGGTGGATGATGGCGATCGCATCGGTTTGATCGGACCGAATGGCTCCGGCAAATCGACGTTGCTGAAGATTCTCCTTGGAGAGATAGAGCCGGATTCCGGTGAAGTGGCTGCGCGCAAACTGACGCGCTTCAGCTATGTTGCGCAGGATTCGGAGTTTGCTCCGGGGCTGACAGTCCGTTCTGTTATCGAGATTGCCCTGAAGCGTACCGGCGTTCCGGAAGCAGAGTGGGAAGCACGTCTCCGCGAGACGCTGGGCCGTGCAGGGTTTGTCGATTTCGAAACAGACGCGGTTACATTTTCCGGAGGCTGGCGGAAACGGCTGGCAATCGTTGAAGCGCTTGTGCAGAAACCGGATGTGCTGCTGCTGGACGAGCCGACGAACCATCTGGACCTTGCTGGAGTCGAATGGCTGGAAGGCGTGCTTGCGTCATCTCCGTTTGCCTGTGTTGTGATCAGCCACGATCGCTATTTCCTGGAAAATGTCTCCACCCAGATGGCGGAGCTGAATCGCGCATATCCCGGCGGCCTGTTGCGCGCGAAGGGTAACTACAGCCAGTTTCTGGAGATGAAGCAGGAGTTTCTTGGGGCGCAGTCGCGTCGGCAGGAGGCTCTTGAAAATCGCGTACGCATCGAAAAGGAGTGGCTGCGGCGCGGCCCGAAGGCTCGCACGACGAAATCAAAGGCGCGCATCGACCGCGCTTATGAACTGATCGACGAACTGGCGGACATTGGCGGACGTTTGCAGACGCGCTCGGCGGGGATTGACTTCAGCGCGACTGACCGCCAGACAAAACGGCTGGTTGCGCTGGAGGACCTCGATTACTCGGCTGGCGATAAGAAGCTGTTCAACGGACTGACTTTTGCGATCACTGCAGGCATGCGGGTTGGGCTTGTCGGTCCGAACGGCAGCGGTAAGACCACCCTTCTTCGTCTACTCAGTGGCGAAATTGAACTGGATGCGGGATCGATTCAGCGTGCCAATGCGTTGAAGGTGGTTTACTTCGAACAAAACCGGCAGATGGATGAGTCGCTGACGCTGCGCCGCGCGCTTGCTCCAGAGAGCGATTCGGTTATTTATCAGGGCCGGGTCATTCATGTTGCTTCGTGGGCTGCTCGTTTTTTGTTTACTGGCGAGCAGTTGAACCAACCGCTCTCGCGGCTTTCCGGTGGCGAGAAGGCGCGTGTGTTGATTGCAAATCTGATGCTGCAACCCGCGGATCTTCTATTGCTGGACGAACCGACGAACGATCTTGATATCGCCACACTCGAAATTCTGGAAGAGAGCCTGCTTGAGTATCCTGGCGCGCTGGTGCTGGTAACGCACGATCGCTATATGCTCGATCGACTCTCGAATGTTGTGCTTGGCCTCGACGGCATGGGCGGCGCGGAGCGCTTTGCCGATTATCTGCAGTGGGAGTCGTGGCTGGCTGAACGCAAACAGCCTAGGCAACAGAGTGCACAGCAGACCATCAAACCTGTTTCGACGTCATCAAAAAAGAAATTGTCTTACCTTGAGGCACGCGAATGGGCCGAGATCGAAGACCGCATTGCTGCTGCGGAAGAGACGCTGCAACAAAGGCAGACAGTGCTGGAAGATCCTGCTGTAGTCGTGGATGCCTTCCGGTTGCAGGCAGCGCTTGCGGAAGCGGAAGAGGCAAAGTCCGCCGTAGATACGCTCTATACCCGCTGGGCCGAACTGGACGCGAAGCAAAGTTAGACCGCATCCCGTCATACGCGGAGGTGGTCCGGCCGCCAGTTTTGAATCTTCTTCTTAATATCCTTTGAGCTTAAGTTGCCACTCAGAGTTTCTTCGACGAGTTGGGGGATTTCTGCGTCGGATGCAAACCTCAGCGCGACGAGTTGTTGCTCCGTCAAATCGGCGATACGCGATCGCAGCGGCTCCGAAAGAAGCGCTGCCAGCCGCAGCCGCTCCTCCATGCGAATGAGCCGGTCCTGCACTTTTAGCGGATTGATGCGCGTAAGAAACGCAAGCACCAGCAGCGCGATTGAGAGAATGACCATCCACGCGGCCGCCAAACCTGGATGCCGCACGAGATACACGAGAGCCAGAATCGCATTCGTGATGAGGACTGGAATCACGAAAAAGTGAAATGGAACATGTCTCCGCTTGTAGTTTGCGTAGGACTGCGCTTTGGTTTCGCTCATGCTTGTTCATCCTATAGATAAAGTGCTGCGGTGGTCATGAATCCAGTAGAGCTCGCGATTTTACAACGTGTTACATCTTTTTCCGGTTAAATGCTGTAACCTTTTCAACGTCCCATATTCTTATGGGCAGCAGGTCTCCCACCGGCGTCCACAATTGCCTGGTCTTAGGCTTGCAAATCCATGGAGGAATGACAACGTATGAAGCACTCAATGAAGACCTTGATGGTTGCCGCGGCAGTTTCTGGCTTGCTCGGCGGTGCCGCAACCGTGCAGGCAGCGGCCTCGTCAACCAGCACCACGCCTGTGGTGAAGGTGGGCAAAGCGTCGTTTGCCAAGAGCGCATTGGATCAGGACACGAGCAAGCATTCGTGTAAAGGCAAGAACGATTGCAAGGGGCAGGGTGGTTGCAAGGGCAGCGATAACGGCTGCAAAGGCAAGAACAGCTGCAAAGGCAAAGGCGGCTGCGCAACTGACGGTTCAAAGCCTCACTAGGCTCGGGACAGCGGCGGGCCGCGCTGCCTGCGGCCCGCTGTGTTTTTGTGTTCTGCATTTTTGGGGAGTAAGAAGTGCCTGCGAATCGCTTTAACGGCTTTACCGAATACGGTGTTGGGATCGGACTGCGCATTCCGCACTATCGGCACATTCTCGGCAAGAAGCCGGTGGTGGACTGGTTTGAGATCATCTCGGAAAACTACATGGTTGATGGCGGGCGACCGCTCGAAGTGCTCGACCAGATTCTCGAACAGTACAACGTGGTGCAGCACGGAGTGTCGATGTACTTCGGCTCAGTCACCGCACCTGACCCTGAGCATCTGAAGCGATTAAAGCAATTAGTGAAGCGGACCAAGACACCGTGGTTGAGCGATCATCTCTGCTGGGGCTCTGTGGACGGGCGCTACACACATGACCTGCTGCCGATGCCCTATACATGGGAAGCGGTGAAGCTGACGGCGGAGCGGATCAGGCATGTTCAGGATTATCTTGAGATTCCAGTCGTCGTCGAAAATGTTTCGAGTTATGCCGAGTACCACGTCTCCGAGATGGCGGAGTGGGAATTTCTGAATGAAGTCGTCGAGAGCGCGGACTGCGGCATCCTGCTCGACGTGAATAATATTTACGTTTCGTCGCAGAACCACAGCTTCGATCCGTTCACATATGTGAATGCTGTGCCGGCCGATCGCATTGCGCAGATTCACATCGCCGGCCACTCGAAGTTTGAGAAGTACATTCTCGATACGCATGATCATCCGGTGCTGGAGCCGGTGTGGCAGTTGTACGCGCGGACCATTCAGCGCGCCGGGCCGACGGCAACGCTGCTGGAATGGGACGACAACATCCCTTCATTTGAAGAAGTACATGCTGAAGCGCTGAAGGCGAACAGGTTTCTGCAGGCTGCGGCTAAACCGGCTACGCCGGAACTGGCAGAGGCATCGCGATGAGCGAGCTACTGGAGATACAGCGCCGCGTTGCTGCCGCGATCATGCATCCGCTGACGCAACAGGAAACGATGCTGCGCAAGCGGAAGGATGGCACCTCCAACAAGAGCGAGGCCGATGCTCTCATTAAGCCGAATGACAGGCTTTCCTCATTTGAGCGACTGGAGATTTACAACCGCCAGTACTGGTTCCGGCTGTACTCTTCTTTCGAGGAAGATTTCCCAGGATTGATGGCGGTGATCGGCCGCAAAAAGTTCGACTCACTGACACGCGCTTATCTCACAGACTTCCCGTCACGGTCGTTCTCGCTGCGCAATCTAGGATCGCAGCTCGAAAATTGGCTGCTGACGCATCGTGCTTCCATTGAGCCGCGCGCGGAGCTTGCGCTCGACATGGTTCGCATCGAGTGGGCGCACATTGAAGCATTCGATTCCGCTGCGGAGCCTTTGATCGATGCGGACGATCTCGCCGATATCCATGACGGCTCACAGTTGCATCTGCAGCCCTATCTACGCGTGCTGAACCTGCGGTATCCGGTAGACGATCTGATCATCGAGCTACGCAGTGAGAGCGGGAGCAGCGACGCGAGCAGCAACAATGCCAGCGTTGCGCGCAAGCGGAAGAAGGCGCGCCACGTCGCGGCAATGGAACCGGAAGAGATTTATCTTGCAGTGCATCGTCATGAGAATTCGGTGTACTACAAGCGGCTCAGTCGCGAAGACTACCGGCTCTTGTCAGCGCTGATGGCGGGCGAGCCCATCGGCAAGGCTATCGATGTGGCCTTTGAAGACAGCTCGCTTCCTGAAGACGAACGCGCCCCGTTTCTTCAGGCGGTGTTTCAAACGTGGTCTTCGCTGGGCTGGTTTACCAGATAACGAAAGGCATGCATTCTTTATGAGCACGCAACCAGTGTCTATTTCCACAAACAATAGGCCTATGTTCCTAAGAAGGATCAGCGGTTACTACTGCATCTTCAAGCATTACGCCGCACGGCTGGATTCTCCATTTCTACTGCTGGTACGGCTTTACTGGGGATGGCAGTTCACGCAGACGGGTTGGGGTAAGCTGCATCATCTGTCACACGTGCAGGAGTTTTTCGCGAGCCTCGGTATTCCTGCCCCTGGGCTGACGGCGCCCGCTATTGCTTCGCTTGAATTTTTCGGCGGTATTCTGCTGATCGCTGGTCTCGCCTCCAGGCTTACAGGTTTTCTGCTTGCGTGTAACATGCTCGTCGCCTACATCACCTCTGATCGCCAAGCGCTGGCGTCGATTCTGAGCGATCCCGGCAAATTCTATATTGCCGATCCATTCACCTTTATGTTTGCGTCGCTCATCATATTCATCTTCGGCGCCGGATTCTTCTCTCTCGATTACTACTTTACCCATCGGCGCAAGCGATAGTTATGACCGCACCTCAGGCTGCAGCGGGAGTGCGGCAGGAGCGCGAAGCGGCGCTCATCGCTGCCATTCTTGCCGGAGAGCGCGAGAAGTTTCACGACCTAATCCGTCCGTATGAGCGGCAGGTGTATCTCACCGCGCTCACTCTGGTAAAAAACGAGGCTGAGGCGGAAGATGCGGCGCAGGAGGCCATTCTGCGGGCTTATCGCAAACTGGCCAGCTTTCGCGGCGATGCGAAATTCAGCACATGGCTCATTGCAATCACGCTGAATGAGGCTCGCACGCGCTTGCGCGACGAAAAGCGCGCAACCTTCGATTCGCTCGACAATCACACGAGTGAGGAAGGTGATTACACGCCGGCTGCCCTGACCGACTGGCGCGAAGTTCCATCCGAGGCGCTGGAACGGCAGGAAATACGCGCGTTGATGCGGCAGGCTGTCGCCGAATTGCCGGATGCCTTTCGCCAGGTTGTCATCCTGCGCGACATGGAAGAGCTGAGCGTGAATGAAACCGCCGAGGCACTGGGAATTTCCATTTCGCTGGTCAAGGTTCGTCTACACCGCGGGCGCCTGCTTCTGCAAAAGAGGCTGGCACCGCTGCTTCGTATTGAGTGGAAAGGCAAAGCAAAAAGTGGGATGCTGAGGAGGTTACCGTGGTTCTGAACTGCAGACACGTATGGGACCGCATCTCCGACTACATCGATGGAACGCTCGATCCCTCCGTGCGCGCCGATGTAGAGAAGCACCTTGCCCACTGCGAAATCTGCTCGGCGGTTCTCGATTCGACGCGGAATGTCATCATTCTCATGGCCGATGATCGCGTCTTTGAGCTGCCGGTTGACTTCAGCAAGCGCCTGCATGCGCGGCTGGATCTGGTGTTGGCGACGGAATCTCCAGAACAAGCTTAAGTTTAACGTGGAGGGTGGTGCAGCATGGAGTGCGTCCACCATTCTGCTGCCAGCAGAATCAGTGTCAGGATCGACAGCCCAAATTGTAACCACTCCGACCGCTTCTGCTTTGGTGTAACAGGCTGCACGCGCCACTGCGAAGCTGGCCGCCTGCGCAAGCTGCGCACTCTCCACAGAGCGTAGAGATTGATCAATGTGCCAGCGAGTGCAAAGAGCATCATGGGAATGCGGATGGCATCCTGATGATAACCCTTCGCTGGCGCATCCGTACCAGCAGCGGCGGCGAGCGAACTGAGGCCGATGAGCACGCGGATGCCGCTCGTCGCGACAACAAACGCGCAAGCACTTTGCAGAAAGGCGAAGACGAAGCTTGACCATCCGAGCCAGCGGAAGCGACGCTTCTTTTCCGGCAGGGTCTCTATAGATTCTTGTGTCAACGGATTCATTGCCTTCCGATTAGAACGGTAGCAGATAAAGCAGCGATTGCAAGGCCGCGATTTTATTCAACGCGTGCTGTAGGACAAGCACAATTTGTTTGATCCGGCTCTGAGGGTTCGGTTACAACTTGGTCGTGTATTTTTGGTTCGCCGCAACGAATAATGAGTCACGTGCGCACAACGTATATTGGTTCACGTGGAGCGTATCGATTGGGAGGAGAAACGTTGAGGAGATTCAAGCTCGTTTTGTTTGCAGCCGGTTTTATCGTACTGGGCTCATCGCATCTTTCCGCGCAGAGTGGCACGACGTATCGAGACGGCCCGCGGCTTACGTGTGCCTCCGACGACGGCAACCGGCATTACTGCGCGGCCGATACGCGATATGGTGTGCGCATGGTGAATCAGAGAAGCGGCTCACCCTGCAAACAAGGGTATAGCTGGGGCTATGACCGGCGCGGAATCTGGGTCGATCGAGGATGCCGGGCTGATTTTATTGTGAGGGTCTTGTATTCACCCGGTCCGGGCTACCCACCGGGAAAGCCGGGTTATCCGCCACCACCGCCTCCCGGTGCCGTCATCACTTGCTCGTCTAATAATGGCGGACGGAATTTTTGCCCGGCCAATACACGTAACGGAGTGCGCCTGGTCCGGCAACGAAGCGATGCTCCATGCCGCAGCGGGTATAGCTGGGGATTCGATCAGCGTGGCATCTGGGTAGATCGCGGGTGCAGAGCTGATTTTGCTCTCGGACGATAGCTGTAGCGTTCATGAAAAAAGGCCTCCGACTTGCCGGAGGCCTTTCTCATTTCACTATGGATTACGCAGTTTTGCCGAGATAGCCGTTCGGGTTGAGCACATATTTCTTCGCTGCGCCTTTGTCGAAGTCGGCATAACCCTGGGGAGCATCATCGAGACTGATGACGGTTGCGTTCACGATCTTCGCAATGGGCAGACGGTCATGCAGGATCGCCTGCATCAGCTGGCGATTGTACTGCAGCACTGGAGCCTGTCCGGTGTGGAAGTGCAGCGATTTAGCCCATCCTTTGCCGAAGCGGATTTTGAGAATTCCCTTCTTCGCCTCTTCGTTCGGCGCGCCGGGATCTTCGACTACATAAAGGCCCGGAATGCCGATACCGCCGGCGACAAAGGTAATGTCCATCAATTGATTCAGCACGCTGGCGGGCGCGGCTTCATGCGGGTTGCCATGAGCGCTGGCTTCAAAGCCCACAGCGTCGATCGCCGCGTCGACTTCAGGAACACCAACGATCTGTTCAATTTGTTCGGATAGACTGTTGTGCTTGCTGATATCGATCGTCTCGTATCCCATCTTCTTCGCGTGGGCCAGGCGCTCAGCAATCTTGTCGCCAACGATGATCACCGCCGCGCCCAGAATGGAGGCCGCAGCCGCAGCCGCCAACCCGACCGGGCCGGCTCCGGCTATGTAAACGATCGAGCCAACCTCGACTCCAGCGGTCTTCGCGCCGTGGAAGCCGGTGGGCAGAATGTCGGAGAGCATGGTGAGGTCCGTGATCTTCGACATTGCCTGATCCTTGTCGGGAAATTTGAGCAGGTTGAAATCGGCATAAGGAACGAGCACATACTGCGCCTGACCTCCTACCCATCCGCCCATGTCGACATAGCCGTATGCGCCGCCGGGCTGCTGCGGGTTCACATTGAGACAAACGCCGGTGTTACGTTCGCGGCAAGCGCGACAGCGTCCGCAGGCAATGTTGAACGGCACGGAGACGAGATCACCGACGTTGATGAACTCAACGTCCTTACCTTTTTCGATGACCTCGCCGGTGATTTCGTGCCCGAGAGTCAAGCCCTTGGGCGCGGTAGTGCGGCCCCGCACCATGTGCTGATCGGAGCCGCAGATGTTGGTTGAGACAATCTTCAGAATTGCTCCGTGTTCGATGGAGCGGCCCTGAGGGGTCTGCATTTTTGGATAAGCAATGGATTGGACCTCAACCTTGCCAGGGCCCATGTAGACAACACCACGATTCGTGGCCATGGTTCCTCCGTGATACTACGGTGAATGTGTGGCTGGTTTACGACTGGTGCGATGCGATTGTTTGCGGTTTAGAATGCTGCGGCGCCCGCTTCTGCAACTGCGTGGTCCTGCTCGCCTGAGCCGCCGCTTACGCCAATGGCCCCAACGACTTTGTCGCCACTCTTCAACGGGATGCCTCCGGCGAAAATCATGACCTTTCCATCATTGGATGCGTGGATGCCGAAGAACTGGCTGCCGCTCTGCGCATGCGACGCCAGGTCTTTGGTGGCAATGTCGAAGGCGCGAGAGGTGAAGGCTTTCTTCTGTGCAATGTCGATACTGCCGAGCCATGCGCCTTCCATCCGAATAAAAGCAACTAGGTTCGCGCCTTGATCGGCCACAGCGATGTTCATGGGCTGCCCAATCTCCTGCGCTTTCTTTTCCGCTGCGGCAATAACGCCACGCGCATCTTCGAGCGATACGCCTGTCTTCTGCTGAGCTGCTGCCATCTTTCGTCCTTTCATGTGTGCAACTGAGATGAGGTGAAGTGCGCCTTATATCTTATGTGATGCGAATATTTCTTGTGCGATGCGGAGTCGCGCGGATGAATCGCAGTGACCGGCGGAACGATTGGAGGCTCTGTGAAAAGAAATGGCCTCCGGCGAACCGGAGGCCTTCTTTACTTCAAACCGCAAACCGCGATTAACTCACCTTGGCGAAGATGATAAGCAGGGTGAAAAGAGCCAGCGACTCAATGAAGGCCAGACCGAGAACCAGCACGAGCTGGATGCCGGCGCGTGCTCCCGGGTTGCGGGCCATGGCCTCGGCGGCTGAGCCGGCAACGCGGCCCTGTCCGAGGCCGCAAAGGCCGGAAGCGATGGCCATGCCGATGCCGGCGCCGATGGGAACCCAGCTGGGAGCAGAGCCGCCGGTGGATTGAGCGAACGCGGGCGATGCCATGCAGAGGACGGCTAGCGTCATGAAGACATATTGCAGTTTGCGCATTGTATTTCTCCTTGCTTCCTTCAAAATGTGCCGTCAGTGGGTGGTTGAGGCTCACCGTGCTGGCCCCCTCACGCTCACGGCCGCGATGCCGAAGTGGAAGCAGAACTCCGGACGCGAAACTCTAGATCAATGCCCTTCCTGCGCCGTCGCTTCGCCGAGGTAAATCATCGCGAGCAGCATGAAGACATATGCCTGGATCACCGCGACGCCGAGATGGAGTCCGAGGAAGATCACCGGAACGGCGATCGGAATCAGCGAAAAGAAGACCAGTGTCAACAGATCGCTAGCGAACATGTTGGCGTAGAGACGAACTGTCAGCGACATGACGCGCGCCAGGTTGGAGATGATCTCGATCGGGAACATCAGCGGCGCGATCCACCAGATAGGGCCCATGAAATGCTTTAAATAGCCGATCGGACCCTGTGTGCGCACGCCGTGGTAGTTGTAGTAAATGAATGTGACGATGGCGATACCGAGGGGAACAATGGGGCTCGCCGTCGGCGTCTCAACCCCCGGCAACAGGCCTATCACGTTGCAAATCAGCACGAAGAGCAAAATCGTGGTCACGAATGGAAGGTGCGACTGGTAGCCATCATGCCCCATGACCGACTGCGCCTGCCCGTCAACGAAGTCATACACCATCTCAGCCAAATGCTGCATGCTGCCTGGCTTCTCAACGCTCAACGATGCCCGCACAACGATGAAGAACAGGACAAGCAGCAGTGCCACCACCAGCTCAAGCGTCAATGCGTCACCAATGGGAGCCGCCGGGTGCACAGGATAGATGTTGAGCTTATTGAGCAGCGCGGTGATGGATGCGCCGAAGAGCTGATTGAGCAGACCGGTAAGTGCGTGAACTAGGCTGTGCATGACTTCCTAAATCTCAATCCCTGTGGGGTATCTTGCTGCGGATGTCCATCAGGAGCGTATCATGCGCACGGCTTCAACAGTCAGGGCAAAAATGCCTAGTGCCAACCCCGCCACCAGCGCGTAAACCGATCCATGGAAACACTTTAGACTAACATAAAGAATGCCTCCGGCGAGCAGGAGGCGCAGGAAAAAGGTGCTTAGCACGCGTCCTGCCCCAGCCGCCTTTTGATTGTCTAGCCGGGCGTTGATGAAGGCTACGAGGCGCTGCCACTCCCACAAGCCGGTCGCGGAGATGACGGTTCCAGCGAAAAGCAGCGCGCCTGTCTGCCAGCCATAAACGAATGCGAGAACGACGGCAAGCACGATGCCGATGATCGCGGTCATTTTAAAGGCCCGGCGAAGAGCGGCCTTCAAATCAGCGTCGGTGAAATCGAATATCGGAAGACCGCTCTCTGTCACTTGATGTCTTTTCCTGATGCGGCAACCAATCGGAAGATTTGAACGAAGCCGGCTACGGAGCCCAGAATGATGCCGACCAGATACATCCAATGCTGGTGCAGCCACTTGTCGAGCCCCACGCCGAGAATCCAGCCTACAAAGACGGAGACGGGAAGAACAAACGCGATCTGCGTCAGCTTCTCGGCGCGTATCAGCGAGGCCATTCCGCCATCGTCGGGTTTTGCGCCGTTCTTTCTCGGAGGCGGGTTATTGAAGGCCATGGGTCCGAAGCTTGTTATATCAGAAGCAGCTAAGAAGCGGTCAGCTAAGGTCCTGTCAGTCAAAAGCCGGCTAGCGATAATGTGGTCAGCGGCGACGATGCTAATCCAAGTGCCTCTACTGACCGTTTTATTGCTGACCGGCTTTAAGCTGACAGTAGTACTGCTGTCAGATTCTTAGCTCCCCCGACGCTATACTGGCATTTACCTATTTCAAATTGCAGCAAGTTGAGGCACAGACGTGTTTGAATCCGAGTTCGAGCGGAACCTTTTCGCTCTTCGCAAGGAGAAGCTGAACCAGATCACCGCTCTTGGACAGCAGGCCTACCCGAACCAGTACATCGCTTCCCATGCTATCGCCGACATCTGGGCGAAATACCGCGAAGCTACTGCGGAGGAGCTTGAAGCGAACCGCGTCACGGTTTCGATCGCTGGCCGCCTGATGGCGATTCGCGGCCAGGGCAAGGCGGGTTTCGCGCACCTGCAGCAGAACGGCGAGCGCTTGCAGATTTACGTCCGCAAGGATGATGTGGGCGAAGAAGCGTTTCTTCTCTATAAGCTGCTCGATCTTGGCGACCACATCGGCGTCACGGGCTATCTCTTTCGCACGCGCACGGGTGAGTTGACGGTGCACGTGCAGACAATCACATTTCTTTCGAAAGCGATGCTGGCGCTGCCGGAAAAATATCACGGCCTCTCGGACGTAGAACTGCGCTATCGGCAGCGCTATGTCGATCTCTTCATGAACACGCAGCTGAATGAAGGCGGCCTCGACGAGATCAATGTCCGCGACGTGTTCATCAAACGCGCGCGGCTGCTGAAAGCTGTACGCAATTTCTTCGACGTGCGCGGCTACGTCGAAGTGGAGACGCCGATGATGCAACCCATCGCCGGCGGCGCTGCGGCGCGGCCCTTCGTGACGCACCACAACACGCTCGACATGGATCTCTTCCTGCGCATCGCGCCGGAGCTTTACCTGAAGCGCCTTGTCGTCGGCGGTATTGATCGCGTGTATGAGATCAACCGCAACTTCCGCAACGAAGGTATTTCGACGCAGCACAATCCTGAGTTCACGATGCTTGAGTTCTACCAGGCATACGCGAACTACCACGACCTGATGCAGTTGACGGAAGAGCTGATCGTTTATGTCGCGAATGAAGTAAACGGCACGGCGATTACTCACTTCAACGGTGACGAGATTGATTTGTCGAAGTGGCGGCGTTATTCCATGCGTGAGGCAATCATCGAGTTCTGGCCTGAAGCTGCGGGAGCAAAGCCAACGATTGCTGACTTCGATAGCGATGAGGCTGTCATCGCGCTTGTGCATCGCCTGCGTGCCGCAAAGGTCCACATCGAATACAAGCCGGGAGAACCACGCGGCAAGACAATTGCCACAATCTTCGAGACTGTTGCTGAAGATCACCTCATCCAGCCAACGATCATCTACGACTTCCCTCTTGCCGTGTCACCGTTATCCAAGCAGAAGCCTGACGAGCCGGACTGGGTGGAGCGCTTTGAGTTCTACATTGGCGGATTCGAAGTAGGCAATGCATTCAGCGAGCTGAACGATCCCGAAGAACAACGAAGGCGCTTTGAACAGCAGATTGCCCAGCGCGCGCACGGAGACGAGGAAGCCCATCAGATGGACGAAGACTACGTGCGCGCTTTGTCCTACGGTCTTCCACCAACCGGGGGCGAGGGTATTGGCATCGATCGTCTGACGATGATTCTCACCGGTGCGCGGTCCATTCGTGATGTGATTCTCTTCCCGCTGCTTCGACCACAGAAACCTAGCGAAGAGACAGAATAACTACGCGGCAGTAAGAATCAGCGGCTTGTCCTTTGTGATCATCAGCGTGTGTTCATGATGCGCGGCGAGCCCTCGGTCTGCTGTGCGCATCGTCCAGCCGTCTCGGGCCAGAAAAGCGCGGCTCGACTGGCTGGCGATGATCGGTTCGATGGTGATAACCAGTCCTTCGGTCAGAACCTGCTTAGCCTGTGGATCGGCAAAATTCGGGACGCTTGGCTGCTCATGAATAGTGCGTCCGATACCGTGACCGCACAGCTGATGAATTACGAAGAATCCGCTCCTGCGGACTTCCGCTTCGACGGCGCGGCCAATTTCAAGCACGGCATTTCCAGCACGTGCAGCATGTAATGCCTGCTTGAATGCGCGTCGTGTGCAGTCGGCGAGGCGCTGGCCGATTTGCGATCCATCCCCAACTACGATTGTCTCGGCGGCGTCTGCCATGAAGCCATCTTTCTCGATCGTCACATCGAGCTTGAGAAGGTCGCCATCGCGAAGTCTCCGCTTGCCTGGAATGCCGTGCACAATTTCGTCATTCACGCTGATGCAGCTCACGCCGGGAAATCCGTAGACAAGTGCAGGAGCTGAGCGCGCTCCATGCCCGTGCATAACCTCCGCACCGACAGCATCTAACTCCGCAGTCGTTACGCCGGAGCGAGCGGCATGCTTCATCGCTTCCAGCATTCTCCGAACGACACGGCCTGCGGCCTTCATACCTTCCAGTTCTTCTGGCGTCTTGATGGACATACGAACCTCGCTTAAATCTGGTTACTCGCCTAGCAAAAATCGTTGTGTGCGCAATGCCCTGCCCGTCGCGCCGTCGCACTCGATCAGTGTAGCGGCCA
>Ga0206862_1109_pt1 | contig 22090 bp, 15 predicted proteins | sample Alteio_BWOrgCont_43_FD_152625 | JGI IMG/M metagenome (GOLD analysis project Ga0206862, IMG submission 152625) | Enriched cells from forest soil in Barre Woods Harvard Forest LTER site, Petersham, Massachusetts, United States -... | ecosystem: Environmental > Terrestrial > Soil > Temperate forest >... | reverse complement strand
AATTGAATCCACAGTTCCTTTTTTATCTGACGATCTCTGATGCGTTTAGAAGTCTAGGTGAAGCAGAGATGTACGGAGCAGGCGGACAGAAGCGCGTCCCAGAGAAATTCATCAAAGATTTCAGGACCGGTATTCCTTCGAATGATGAGCAAGAGGCGATAGGGCGATTTCTTGACTTCAGGACAGAACAGATCGATGCATTGGTTGCCAAAAGGCGAATACTGCTCGAGAAGCTGGCCGAAAAGCGAATGGCGGTGATTGCCCACGCCGTCACCAAGGGCCTCAATCCTTCTACGCCCAAAAGAGACTCTGGTGTCCCTTGGCTAGGAAAAGTCCCCGCGCATTGGAGCGTTCTTCCATTGAAATATGCCGTGAAGTTTCAAAGAGGGCATGACCTGCCAGCAGATGACAGGGTCGCAGGAGATGTCCCTTTAGTATCTTCCTCCGGGATCTCATCCACCCATGACCGTGCGGTCGCAAAGGGCCCGGGAATCGTTACTGGGCGATACGGAACAATCGGCAACTTCACTTATGTGGAGCAGGACTACTGGCCATTGAACACAACTCTCTATAGCGTAGATACACGAAGCAATAACGTCAGATACCTCTGGTTTATGATGCATGTGCTTTCTGACATATTCATCATGAACTCAAAAAAGAGCGCAGTCCCCGGCGTGGATAGAAACGACCTCCACCCGGTCCTAACTGTTCTGCCTGCTAGGAAGGAACAAGATGGAATCGTGGAGTATCTTGTGGGAGCGGTCGCTAAGATTGATGGTCACTCGGAAAAGATTGGCCACGCAATAGAACGTCTCATAGAGTATCGCTCCGCCCTGATTACGAATGCCGTTACCGGAAAGATCGACGTGCGCCATGTGCCTTTCCCCTCAAATGAAGATTTGATTGCTTTGGAGCTGGAGGCATGAGGCGATGGCTCTGAATGCACAGGGGTACTTCAATTGCCTCAACTCCTACCTGAACATAAAGGATTATTGCTTACAACAGACAAAGGCAGACAAAATCATCCTCACAGAAAATGGCTTCGTTGAGAGTGGATCAAAGGAGGTCGAATACAAAGTCAACCTGGTCACTACTGGAGAAGTTATCGTAATGAAGTTGGACCAGCCGAAGTCGACCAGAACTGGCAAGCAGGAGTCGGCCCCGCCGCTATTTCACTTTCTTGATGACAACGCCAAGCCTTGGTCAAAGCGCTGCGATTTCGTGGTGTTCAATCGCCGGAAGAACCAGATTTTCGCTTATTGCTTGGAATTTAAATCGGAGAGCATTCCGCAGGACGTTACCACTCAGCTTCAGGCCAGCATCGATTGGATAAAGTCGCTTCATGCCACAGTCAAAGCCTACACGGGAAAGCGCTTTGCGATGCGTGTTACAAAGTACGTGCTTAGCAACCATCCTGCTCCCGGCCCGTATCTGGACGCGGAACAAAAGTACCTGCTGAGGGACCACACAATTCGCCACTATCACTACTCGGACATCGACGGAATGGCATTGGAAGATTTGGACAACACGAATGTTGACGTGATCTTCTGAGACAGTTGATCGGAACGCAGAGGACTTGAGATGCACATAGAGATCGACTTTGAAAACGAGATTGAGAATGCACTCGTCAGTGCAGGCGGCTATCAGAAGCGCGACAAGAAGGAATACGATCCCGAGGCCGCTCTCTTTCCATCTGATGTGGTTGCCTTTGTGCAGAAGACCCAGCCGCAAATCTGGTCGCGCATCGTCCAGTTGGATGCGAACAAGGCACAAGCTATATTGCTCGACAGTCTGGTAAAGGAGCTCGCCGCCAAGGGGTCGCTCGCAGTGCTCCGAAGCGGCTTTAAGTGTGTCGGCAAGACGGTGCGGCTGGTCTATTTTGCCCCTAACACTGGACTAGATCCATCGGCAACCAGCAGATATGCAGAGAACTGCTTGACAGTGATACGGCAGGTGCAAACACAGACGGGAGCAATTCCCGACATCGTTCTAGCGGTGAACGGGCTTCCTGTGGCGACGATGGAGCTGAAGAATTCGATGTCTGCTACACGCTGGAATGTAGAGCACGCCAAGTCGCAATACCAATTCGAGCGCGATCCCAAAGACCCGCTCTATGCCTTCCAGCAGCGTTGCCTTGTTCATTTTGCCGTCGATACGGAACTCGTCTATATGGCAACCAAGCTGGAGGGCAAGGACACGCACTTTTTGCCCTTCAACCTTGGGTTCAAGCATGGGGCGGGCAATCCTCCGATGGAGGGAGATGTCCGCACTGCCTACCTATGGCGCAAGGTCATGACCCGCGACAGCCTGATGGACATTCTGGCACGCTTTATTCACTTGCAAGTGGAGGAGAAGACAGTATCAACCGCGAAGGGTATCAAGCAGTTTCGCAAAGAGACCATGATCTTTCCGCGTTATCACCAGTTGGATTCTGTCCGCACTCTGACGGCGCATGCGCAGCAGCATGGAGCCGGTCACAACTACTTGATCCAGCATTCTGCTGGTTCTGGAAAGTCGAACTCGATTGCCTGGTTAGCTCATCGCCTTTCCTCCTTGCATGATTCCGCAAATGTGAAGATATTTCACTCAGTAGTGGTGATCACTGATCGCCTGGTCTTGGATCAACAATTGCAGGACACGATCTTCCAGTTTGAGCACAAGCTCGGAGTTGTGCAAAAGATTGACGAGGACACTCAGCAGTTAGCTAAAGCTCTTTCGGATGGCGTTCCCATCATCATCTCGACAATCCAGAAATTCCCCTTTATTGCACAGGCTATCCGCACTATGGAGAAACATGGAAAGTCCGTCGCAATCTCCACGGTTGGCAAGCGCTTCGCTGTAATTGTCGACGAGGCTCATAGTTCGCAAAGCGGTGAGACCGCGATGGAGCTGCGCAAAATACTCAATAAGGACGGCATTGAATCAGCGGTAGCCGCCCAGTTGCTTGAGACAGAGGAAGATGAATTGAGCGAAGAGGCTCGGAAAGGGCTTCTGAGGGAACAACTGAAACGAACTCGACAACCCAACCTGAGCTATTTTGCTTTTACTGCCACCCCCAAGTACAAGACGCTGAGCGTATTCGATGAGCCCGGACCAGATGGGAAGTCTCCCTTCCATCTTTACAGCATGCGGCAAGCAATCGATGAGGGCTTCATCCTTGATGTTCTAAAGTACTACACCTCCTACAAGCGGTACTACAAGCTGGTACAGAGCGCAGGGGACGATCCCGAATTGCCTAGACGCAAAACCGCGAGAGCTCTGGCACGATTCGTAGAGTTTCATGATTATGAGATTGCGCAGAAGGTGGAGGTGATTGTTGAGCACTTCCGCACCCACACGCGCCACAAAATTGGTGGACGTGCAAAAGCGATGGTGGTTACCAACTCACGGGAACATGCTGTCCGCTACAAGCTCGGATTCGACCGGTATCTGAAAGACCAGGGTTACACCGATATCAAATCTCTCGTCGCATTTTCTGGAGAGATCAGCCTCAAGGAATTTGGAGACAAGAAGTTCACCGAAGTGGGAATGAATAACGGCATAAGGGAATCCGAACTGCCGGAAAAATTCCATACTGACGAATATAAAGTTCTTCTGGTCGCCGAAAAATATCAAACAGGATTTGATCAACCCTTGCTGCATACCATGTATGTGGACAAGAGGTTGTCAGGCATCCAGGCCGTACAAACACTGTCACGCCTCAACCGGACGATGCGGGGTAAGACAGATACCTTTGTTCTGGACTTTGTGAACGAGCCTGAAGAAATCTACAAGTCCTTCAAACCGTACTTTGAAGATACCGAAAAGGGTCCCAACCTCGACCCGCAGCACCTCAATTCTCTCGCGCATACATTAGCGAATTGGAAAGTGTATACAACTCCTGAAGTCGAAGAATGGTGCGAAATCTGGTTTAGAAATCGCATGAACCCAACGGGCGGAGAACACAAGCGCCTCAATGGATTGTTGGACCTCGCGGTTGAGCGTTTCAAGCTACTGACTGAAGAAGACGGGAGCCTATTCAAGAGTCAATTGGTGAGCTTTCGCAGCCTCTACAGCTTCATATCTCAGATTGTTCCTTACCTGGATTCTGATCATGAAAAGCTCTACACCTATGCGAGATTTTTGCTTTCCAAAATACCCCAGAGTGCTGATGCTCGAAGAGTGCAGATCGATGATGAGGTTGAACTGAAGTACTACAGATTGCAGAAGATCAGCGAAGGGGCGATTGACCTAAGGGCTGGTGAGGCAGATTCGCTGAAGGGGCCCACCGATGTAGGCACGGGGCAATCTGACGAGGATGTTCAGCTTTCTACCCTAGTGGATCGACTCAACGAACGTTTTGGGACAGAGTTCACTCCTGCGGATCAGCTCTTTTTTGAGCAGGTTCGTGAGACCGCAGTTGCCAATGAGCAATTGCGCCAGGCTGTGATGGCCAATACGCTAGAGAACTTCGAACCTGTATTCAACCACCAACTTGAAAACCTTTTTATCGAGCGCATGGATGGGAACGAAGAAATCTTTGTCCGACTCATGAACGATGAAGCCTTCCGGAATGTCGCCGCAAGTCACCTCATGCGAGCTGTCTACAACCAAGTCCGGGCAGGTAGCGAAGACAATTTATCAAACAAGTCGAGCATTATGCCTCTCCTTCAACGGTGAGGGTTTAACGTTCTGCTATCTTTTAGAAACTACGGGGGGGGGTGCACTTTTGCCGGTTCCTATCCCCCTACCCGTCAATCGGCGACGGGAGCGTTGTCACTATGCTGCTTTTGTTAACGGTTTGATTTTTCGGCGTTTCTTTCTGGATTCAAGCCAGAGGTCGTACTGAAGCTGGGCTTTGCTGAAAAAGTCCGGCGACATGCCAAACGCTTCTCCGAGCCGTATGCTGAGGTCGACACTCACAGAATTGTGCCCGTTGATGATGCGTGAGAGCGTCGCCCGCGCGACTCCGATGTGAGCGGCTACGTCGCTGACAGAGCGGTTGCCGATAAATTCTTTGAGGAGCTCGCCGGGTTGTACATATTCGAATACATCATCGATGTCTCCTAGTGATAGTCCACGAGAATGGCGTCCTCGCCTTCAAAGCTGAATGTCAAACGCCAGTTTCCATTCACCGTCACGCTGTAATGGCCCGAGAGGTCGCCCTTTAACGGATGCCATCCCCAGCCTTCGCGGTTCATGTCCATCGGATTCGTGGCGAGGTTTAAGGTCGTGAGAAGGATTCGTAGCCTGTTTGCATGTTTCGGTTGAATGCCAGCCTTCGATCCGCTTGTAAAGTACCTCGCTATTCCGCGATGGCGGAAGCTCTTGATCACACTTGCTGTGTAACACGATATGTTACATGTTTCAGATCAATCGCCGCTCGGAGCCAGGGTTGATTCGTTGATCGTCTTCTGGCCCCAGCGTTTGCGGGAGATCCAGTAGAAGATTGGGCCGGCGAGGGCGATGAGAGATCCGAAGAGGAGTGCGGGCATGTGCGCCATGCGCTCGTCGCGCGCGGCGTACATGACATAGCCGATGAGGAGCGCGGGAGGAATGCCGAGGGTGCAGGCCATGAAGAGATTCCCGGCGCGGAATGGACGTGGCAGGTCTGGTTCTTTGAAGCGGAGCACGGCAAGGGCGACGAACTCGAGCAGTAGGCTGCTGCCGTAGAGGATGAGATCGATGGAGATGAGTTCTTCAAAGCGGAAGCCGAGAGCAGCGGCCCAAGCGATGCTGCAGACGATGATTGCCACCCAGGGGACCCCGCGCTTGTTTTTGAGCGCAAGCCAGGATGGGAGCATGCCGTCCTGCGCAAGCACCATGGGGAGACGCGTATAGGACATGACGAGCGCGTTGAACATGCCCAGACCGCTGAATGTGCCGCAGAGGACGATTGCGCCTGCGAGCAGCGGGCCGCCGAGATAACGTGCGGTGTCTGTCCACGAGCCGGTGGTGAAGCCGTCGACCGGGATTCCTGCGTAGGCGATTGCGACCACGGGGAGGATGTAGGAAATGGCCACCAGGGCCGCGGCTGCGATCATGGCCAGCGGATAATTGCGGCGCGGGTTCTCTACCTCTTCGGCGACGGTTGAGGCGTTGTCCCAGCCCATGTAGTTCCACAGCGCGACGATAACCGCGGTGCTGATGCTGCCTCCGGTGAAGGCGGTTGCGTGAGTGTGCCAGTGGGGGCCGTGCAGCAAGGCGAGAACCACGAGAATGACGAAGGGCGCGATGAGCAGAATGAAGAGCGTGACGGAGCCTTCACCGACGGCGGGCGCTCCGCAGAGGTTCCACAGACAACAGGCGGCGACCAGCGCGACTTCCCAGGCGATGCCGCGCGATCCCGCTGTCCATGTGGGGAGAATCTTGCCGAGGTAGAGGACGAAGAGCGTGGGGTAGATGGCCATGTCGAAGATGCTGGCTGTGAGCGAGAGCCACGCTTCCTGATAGCCCCAGAACGGGCCCAGGGCGCGACGCACCCAGACATAGAATCCACCTTCGGATGGGATTGCGCTGGTGAGTTCTCCCAGCATGAGAGCGGTGGGGAAGCTCCAGAGAAAGGGGAAGAGCAGCAGGATGATGAGGGCTTTGGAGTAGCCAGCGCCGCCCAGGATGTCTTCGATGCCGTAAGGGCCGCCGGAGACCATGAAATATGTAGCGGCGATAAGCGGCACGAGACGCATGCGGCGCACGCGTGACTTCGACATCGGCAGTGCAGCGACGGCGTTGACTTCAGGTCCCTCCGCGATGAAGCAGGCCTATTCGCACTTTAAAAGAAACTGGATGGAAATTTGCAAGAAAATGCGACAGCTCATCGGGAAGATGAACTGCCGCTTGTGTGACGGGTTGCTGCGTTGCTCTCAGGAGGCCTTGCGGCTGGAGACATCGGACCCGGGGAGATAGTCCGGGTAGGTGCGGGAGAGTTGACCGAAGACGCGCACCCGCTCGCCGGGGATCTCGCTCCATTGGGTGGCTTCCGCAGCAGCTTCGTAGCGGATGCGGCCGTTGTTGCGTTCGAGCACGCCTTGAGCATCGGCGATTCGCCCGGCGGTATCGACGGAGACGATGGCGCCGCCAAGTTGCAGATCGCCTACCAGCGATCGCGCATTTGTTGGGTTAACGCCCATTCCGGAGAACGCGCCTTCAAAGGCCGCGCCTGAATAGGCGTAGTCGTAGTTGTCAGGGTAAGTGCCCAGATGGCCTTCACCGGTGCCGAAGTTCATGCTGGTCTCACTGGCAACACCTTTGCTGCGGCCTTCGACGGACGTATCGCTGCTGAAGAGATTTTTCACTTTCTGCCAGCAGCTGTCTTCGTCGTGCGTCTGGTGAAAACCGCCCGTGGCAGGAAGCGGGTTCGTCTCGGTTGAGGTTGTTTCCACGGGTCCCGCAGAGTGATGGCGCGGAATATCCGAGCCGGGTATGGGGCCTGGGTGACCAGCTCCGCTGATCACACTGCCCGAGCCGGTGGAAAGGCCAGCGGGCGTGACAGCGCTGGTGCCGGACGTCGGGCCGCCTGAGCCCCGCGTGTCGCGGTCGACGGCAGAAAGTTCTGGCTTGCGGTCGATCTCTTCGATATCGTATACGGCTCTGGTGCCGGAAGCTGGACTGCAGCCGCTGCGAAATGCGGCGCCTATCCGGCGAGGCTCAAATCCAAGGCCCAGAAGATCGTCGATTGCGCGTTGCGCGTCTGCACTACTTGAGAAATAAGCGACTACAACTTCACTTGTAACGCTCTGCAAGTTTCGGGAGCCATGGGGGGAACCTCCGCATGGTGGAAATCTTACGAGGCCCATAATTGGGGCCTTCTTACTTGGTACGATGCGGAGGGTAGTCGGACGAAGTGTCAAGACGTGCAAAAAGAAATCGCTTTGAAAATGTTTGCCTGCGGCGCGCGAAGAATGCGTTCCTATATAATCATTTGGAAGACAGCCGGAGAGATGGCCGAGTGGCCGAAGGCGGCGGTTTGCTAAACCGTTATAGGGTCAAAAGCTCTATCGAGGGTTCGAATCCCTCTCTCTCCGCCATACTTCCCGCTAAATCCTTCAAAATCACCTAAATACATATAAATAAATAGCTTAAGTCGGGCTCTTGCTTTCTCGATTTTCTATCCATTTCCCGGCTTTTCCCATATTTCTCTCAAGAATTCGTACCAAGCCCCAAAATTCGTACCACGCGCCTCTCAAAGCGCAGGAGCGTTGCGGGAGGGTGCCAATGATGACCTCCTCACCAGTGGGGTGCCCTAACGGGCCTTCGACACTTGCCCCTAAGTGCGGTGAACGACGTCGGTATCTGCCAGCGGAGATATTTATGGACAGGCTGTCGTTCGACTCGTAAAAATACAAGAACCCGCGCCTATGCTTACGGGTGTGCCGGTATAGGTCATGCCAGAACCCTCGGAAATCCTCTAGACTTGTGGAGTTATGGAAAGCATTCGGTTTTGCGGTGGTTCTTACGATGAAAGAGTTCAAAAGCTGCTGAGTGAAGCTGGCGCACGGAGGCACGCACATAAGTGTTGCCGTTGCGGACAAACAACGACGCCCGAGATGAACAAGTTTGGTATTTGGGAGCCCAAGAGTCACCTGGTGCGTCCAAAGAAAAAACCGAGCCCAGAAAGGGATATCTGGCTGCTGACCGATTCCGTTAGGCACCGATGAACACGTATGTCTCGGGCTAAACGACTATATCCTTCGTGGCGCTTTCGTGCGACGCTGCTCGCGGCCACCATGATTTAAAGCGGGAGAAGCGCTTCGCAAGCCGCGCGAAGCCAGATGGCGACTGCTCTCGCTCCTGGATCTGGATGGCCGAGCACACGGTCTCCAAGATAACTCGATCGACCCAGACGCGGTTTCATCTGGGCAGTTGCCTCCGCGCCTCGTTCCGCAGCTTCGACTGCAGAGAGAAGCTGCTCTCGCGACGGTTTTCCTGCAGATGCATTCAAAGATTTTACGAATGGATCCAAAGCGTCCAACATAGTCCGATCGCCGGGCTTTGCGCCACCCAAGTCGCTGATGGCGCGGCAACCTTGAGCGAGCGCTTCAGCCCATTGTGCCAGATCGGTTCTTTCGGAGTTCTCCACAACATTGCCGCAGCGCAGAAAAAGCATGCCATAGAGCGGCCCCGATGAACCGCCCATTTCACGCTGGAGAGTGTGACCGAGGGCTTTCAGTGTAGCGGCGACATTGTCCAGGGGGTACGAACCTACTGCATCTCGCACGGCCTCGGCTGCGCGTTTCATACTGATGCCCAGGTCGCCATCACCTGTAACGCGGTCCATTTCTGTGAGTTCATCTTCGGCGTCGATGAGCGCTTTGCAAGCTGCTTCGATGGCTCGCTTTGTTTTTTTGCCCGCCTCTGTTTGCGCACCCTTGCCAATTGGAGAACTCAATTCCACTCTGACTTCCGTCGCGATCCGCGCTTCTGGTTTCCCTGGAGGTTGTTTCAGCACATTGGGCCATGCAGGAGCCGTGGTTGCCGCATCGAGCCAGCGAAGCCACTCGTCGTCTATGCCGAGAACAGAGATCGAGATTCCTGCCATATCTAATGATGAGAGAAAGGTTCCGGCGTAGATCCGCTCCACGCTGAATCCCTTGCTTTCGAGAAAAGGCGTTGCATGACGGGCCACAATCGCGAGTTCCATCTGCGTGGTAGCTCCCAGATTGTTCACCATCACTGCTACGCGCTTTTCGTCGCCGAATTTTCCGTGCTTTAGAATTTCGGTCAATAACGTTTCGGTTAGCTTGTCCGCACTCTGCAGTTGCGTCCGCTTCACGCCGGGTTCTCCGTGAATGCCGAGGCCCAGTTCCATCTCTTCTTCCCCGAGTTCAAAGCTGGGCTTTCCTACTGCAGGCGAAGTTCCAGCCGAAAACGAAACGCCCATTGTAGCCAGCGCTTTCACCGCCGCTCGACCCGTTGCTGCAATTTCCGCAAGGCTTTTGCCTTCGGCTGTGGCACCACCCACCAGCTTATGAATGAAAACAGTGCCTGCGAGACCGCGTGCACCTGTAGCTTGTTCGGTTCCCTTCAGCGCAACGTCGTCATCTACGATCACCATTTCGACGGGGATGCCTTCAGCACGAGCCATTTCCGCTGCCAGACCGAAGTTCAGCCTATCGCCTGTATAGTTCTTCACTACCAGCAGGGCACCAGGCTTTCCCGACACCACCTTGATGGCGGCAAAAACGGAGTCGCTGCTTGGCGAGGTGAAGACTTCTCCTGCCACCGCAGCACTCAGCATGCCAGCGCCAACGTAGCCTGCGTGTGCTGGTTCATGGCCGCTGCCCCCACCAGAGATCACCGCAACCTGATGATTACGGATTTGTTCGGTGTCTGTGCGAAGCATAACTTTGTGCCCCAACAAACGCACCAAGCCCGGGCTCAACACAGACAGCCCCTGCAGCATTTCCTCCACAACGTTTTCTGGGCGGTTAATGAACTTTTTCATGATCGAGCCAATGTGCAGTATCGAGTTGCAGGTTTCATTCTATGCACACAAAATGACGTCAGACAGCAACTCAAGGCGACGAGTTTTATCAGTCTCGGCATGTTCCACTAACCTCGGCGCACAATGGTAACCTTCGCGGGCCGGGCAGGTGGCGTCTCAAATTGCACCTAGGGATGATCGGTGTGTTCTCGAACCTCCATCCTGCCGCCCGCACGTGGAATTGCCGCCAGACCGTCGAATAGGAGTAGAAGTGTCGCCGTGAGCGCCGTTTGTCCTTATTAAGCGTGGGTCTGAGCGAGCCCTTCATCAGGGCAATACACTTCGATATATCTCTCGCTGACGTAATGATCGACAGCCGGGAGTTTGTCGAGCACCGTCGAAATGAACAAGAAAGCTGCCTCTTTGGTGGTCAGCGTCTTCAGGAGTTGCGGCAGGATGCGCTGAACCAGGCGGGACACTCGGACATAGTCCGGAACGGGAAATGACTCAGTGATGCAATTATTTTTGCCGTTCTGAAGGCTGGCCTCGTGGGCGGCGACGTATCGATCTGCTGAGGCGCGAGGAATCCGTTTTTCTCTTAAAAACGAGGACCACAGTCCCTCTCTCCCGGGACAAGACAACAGCGCCTTCATCTGGTGGAGGTATTGCGACAGATCGCGACGCACCTGCGCGAGTTCCGCTTTTGTGCGCTTGACCTCGTGCTTGCTTTCTTTGTGTGCCGTCCACAGCAAGGGGATTTGTTCGTTGAGAGCAACCATCATTGCGACTTCTTCGTTTGTGAAATCTCCTCCAACTTCCGGAGACTGTAGGGTTACCGTGCCATTCATTGCCTGCCCCATTCTGGCTGGCAAGAGATCACCAGCACATATTAGGATTTCAATAATCCGAAATCGTGAACTTCCTGATGGCGGCAATGCGACAGCGCGGTTCACCACTCATCGTGCAGTATCATGCTGCGCTTCTTGGTTCGTGCCAAACCATCTGGACTTCGAGAAAAGTGAGCGGGCGCTTCGGAACCTTGCTTCCATACTTTCGCTCCGGTGCCGGTGCCGACCACTCCCTCGGGCGGTCACGCCACCGGGCGGAAAATACCAGCCACATCTCGCCCATCAAGCGGCCAGCCTCGAGCACGTCCGCTGCATTGCTTACCGCATAGCACCGGTCGGTGTGTGCCTTCCGGTCGTCTTCACTCTCAAGCTGGTGCTCCACGTGGACTGCCCAGAAGAAAAAGTGGTATGCGAGGCTGTCCCAAGTATTGAAGCCGAAGGTAGCCGGGTCCGTGACCTCATCCGGAGTTCCTTCGTACTTCTCCGCCAGGCGAATCGCGTTGTAGGTCGCCTCGTGGTACATAATCTCGGGTCGCAGCCGGGCGAGGTTTTCCCGTGCCTTATACTCCTCGGCCATCCACTGTTCAAAACGCTGCTCCAGCTTGGCTTCGCTCTCCTTGTAGAAGCGGACCTGAGAACGATGCCCCGTCAGCTGATACAGATACTCTCGCAGTTCTTTCATGCTGCTGCCCTTGTCCTTACAGCTACCACCCAGGCAGCTAAAGCCAACAGCAGTTGAGGAGAGTGTGATTGCCGTTTTGTTTGGGTCGCCCCGGTGAGACTCACCCTTGAAGGGGCAGCGGTCGAGCACGAAATAACGCATGCCATCGTCCTTGTCGAACTCGTCCACTATCTCAATGTCGTATTCCTTGCAGAACTGGAAAATGCGCTCTTCTACATCGTCTACAAGAGTCGGGCGCTCCGCGTCATTGCGCCGTGGCTTTAATGCGCCTTCCCGAATAGCAAGGTCGCGCACCATGTTGTACGTGATCGGTACAAACTGCTCTGGGTACGAGAGGACCTTGCAGAGGCGATGTGGGCGTTCCACGGTGTTCTCCCCTTTACGGTTCATAGTTCCTGGCAAGCGAAGGATGCGGGCACTGTTCCCCACACTCGTGTCAATCGTGACCGTCTCCGTGCTATACATTCGGGAGATGTGCTTGAGCGCCTGCGGCCATTCGTTGCCGAGCAAGTTATCTGCGCGATACCAGAGGTGGTAGCCTGAGCCACTGTCAACGAAAATGGGTTCTCCCCATCCAAGTTCGCTGAGGAACGCCCGTACCTTGCGCGAGACCGCGAGCGCAGCGTCCTTCTCTTCCGCAGTGCTGCAAACGCCGGAGGGCCGGGCCGGGTCAAAGTCGAGGACCAGCCAGGTGCGGTGAAGGATGTCCTGGTTGCGCGTGGAGCGGGCGCGAAGCTTCATGCCGTTCGCACTCCAGTCGCCGATACGTTTCGCTGCTTCCGGCTCGATTGCATTCACGGTTACGTAGACAGCCGTGATGCCACCGAACTCATCCCAGTCATGACCTGCGCTCACGTCGATGGCAGTGTATGCCATCGCTTCAGGGTCATCGAAACGCCCGCTGACGATGGTGCCTTCGGCGTCACCGACGAATGCGCGAAGCTCGCGGATGTCGCCGGGGGCCGAGATGGTTTGCAGGAACTTTAGGCAGTGTTCGAGTCGTGTCATCGAGAGCCTCCTACACCATCGAACGGTAGCGAGGATTACGCATCCGGCGTTCGTTGCCCTTGTCATCCTCACCCATTTCCTCTTCGAGGAAGCCGTCGCGCACAAGGGAGTCCCGTACGCGAGTCGTGACGGGACCAAACTTGCGGTTCCAATTGTGGGCGCGTGCCATATCGCGGAACTTATGCCAAGAATTAGGCTTCAGTTTGTGCGCTTCCTCGAAGGCGGTGAGCATCTCAGTGGTCAGCACGGCGTCAGGATTACGAGCCTCACCGGGGCAGTAGACAGTCTTTACCCGCTCCTGCCATTCGGCGAAGCGGAGCGCGGCTTCCAAACAGGCTCGGCTGATGACTTGCTCCTGATTCATCGAGGCGCTGATGGCGGCAACGCGCATCGCCAATTCACCACGACGGCCACGGTCGAGGTCCTGGCGCTCGGCACGCCAAGCCTTGACCCGCTCGAAGACATTCTTCGTCACCTTGACCGGCCAGCCCTTACGAGGACCGGAGCCAACGCAGCCGAATTCTTCGTTCACCTCACAGGTGGGCAGCCGCCATTCGTCACTCCACATCCACCGTCTCGGGCCAGGAGCAAAGATGAACCGATCGAAGAGTCCAGCGGTTGTTTCTGAGCCAAACACCTCCCGGAACTCCATCGGGTCAGATGCTTTGAGTCCGCCGAGGATGCTGAGACGAACGTATGCGGAGAGCGCCTTGCCCTTGACCGCTCCGCCAACCTCATCCTTGTAGTACAGCGTGCATAACGCAGGTGCGAGGCTGCTGCCCTGAATGTTGACCTTCGACATGAGGGTGCGAAGCTCGTCTTGCAAGAGCACCATCTTCGGTGGAACAGGAGCCTGATCAACCTTCTCGAAAATCTCATACAGGCCACGGTCGGAACCGGGGACGTTGACCTCAACCTCAAAGTCGTTGCCTCCCAACTGCAGGTGAGCGCGGTCCATCGTCCGGCTCTTTCCGACGCCCGAAGGGCCCAAAAGCGCGGCGTACAGGGTCGGACGGATGGCCTCATAAAAATCCGCCTCAACGTGGATGCGAGGCGTGGAAAGCGTCAGCAAGCTGACATAGCTCCATCCGAACGGACCGCCGAGGTATTCCGCCTGCTCCGCGAGCCAGCCATAGGCACACTCGCGGGACATCGCGAGCGGGTAATCTTCCGGGTTTGCTGCGGAGCCGGTTGAGTTGTTGACCGGCTCTACGGGTTCTGCGGCGACCGTGACAGGTGTCGGTCGTGTCGGCGGCTTTACCGGAGTCTGTTGCACAGATGGTGAAGCGCCGAGCGCCATGAGACGGTGGTAGTCCTTCTCCCCGGCTTCAAAGGCAGCCACCTGCTCCGGTGACGGTCGAGCAATAGGGCGCTCAATCGGGCGGTCGAGGTCCGAGCCATCAATCGGCATGATGAACGGCACCTGGTGCGGTAACGGTATAGCTGATGTGGTTGTCGCCATTATTTCGTCTCCGTGGTGGTCATCGCGTACACGGTGGTGCGGCGGTCACGGTCGCTCTGGCTCCGCGCCATGACACCGCGCTTGGTTAGGTCCCGGCATACGAGCGCGATTGTGGCAGGCGAGGAGCCGGTTGCAAGAGCGAGGTCCAACGAGGACATCGGGAGGTTGTCGTTGGCGGCCAGCGCCTGGGCGATGAGCCGTCCGGTGGGCGAGAGTTGCGATTGTTTCATGGTGTTTCCCCCTGAGAGCAAATACCGACGCGGAAGCTTCCACTTCTTTTCTTCCGCTCGATATGCGCGATATTTTTCTGCGCACACTAAGGGGTCCGTAGTTCGAATCCTGTTTTGTCTCAATTCTTAATTAATTAGTTGGAGACGCAAGGCAAAGTGAAGGAAAGGAGGTGTCATCGTGTCATCAGGGGTGTCATCAAAAAAAAGATGACAGTCTAAGTCATTTAAAATCTATAAATTATAGGTAAATTTGATATCAGCGTCATCAATCAGCCGATGACAGTCTAAGTCATTTATTTTCTGGGCAATACACCCTTAATGGGGGGAGAGAGAGAGGTAGGAGAAGATTTATAAGGAGAACCTTGGAATTCCGTTGATTTCTTCTCACCCTATGAAGCAGTGATGACAGCTGGATTTTTCCAGCGTCTAAGCTAGAGATTCCAATAAAGTTAATTGGATGGATGAGTGTCATCACGTTGCCTGATGACACTACTGATGACAGATGACAGTGAAGGCCGGGGCGAAGCCCCGGGGCGCTCGTCTCCGCTCCTACCACCGCCAGCCGTCACGGAAAATCCCTCCTGTGGCCCGACCACCAGCAGGCTACTGCCGTCGCCGTAAGCAGGGTCAGGCAGCGCACCCTCATCCTTTCCACCTGATGACGTGGGTCTACGTTTTTTGAGTTCACTTACCATCCCGTCGCCGAACGGTCGAAGAGTGTCGGACTCGGGTCAAATCGGGCGAGAGGCTCCGTGCCATGAGGTAGTCATTTGGTTTTATCTAATGTTCCGGATGGTCTATAAGGCCCGCAACAGCTATCAAACAGCCGCCGGGACTGTAGAGGCGTGCGCTTCTTTATGGACGACCTCAAAGGCTTTCCTCCAAGGGAGGACGGTAAACCACGATCCACGTTTCGTTGACGCAGGCATCTGCAGCGACCTGCGGATATCCTCTTTTTCCCGGCGGCGGCGTGCAAACGGTATTTCCTTTCATGACGCTCGCGGACAAAATAGAAAAGATAGACCATTTGCTCACAATTAACGAACTTGCTGCCTTGATATCACTCAGTGCAAAAACTCTTTATTCGAAGGTCGCGGCTGGAACGATCCCGACAATAAGGATCAGCGGGTCTCTGCGATTCGACCCAGTCATGATAGCTGACTGGCTGCGGGCTCAGACCGCGAAAGCTGCTTGATCCCTTACCGGAAACTGATCGCGTTCACCTTCGTCTGGACCTCTTTGCCTTCGGCAGGGCGTATATACCTCTCTACGGAAGCCAAGTCGCTGTGACCCGAGAGTTTCATGACGGTGCGGAGGTCAAGCGCGTTGCGCAACAGCGTCGTGATGTAGGTCGCCCTGAATTTGTGAAGATACCAACGCTCACACTCTTTTAATTTGTGGCAGGATGCGCATCGCCCACAATTCAGGCCAGCATCCCTTACAAGCACCTTCAGGCGACGCAACAGGTGTCCATCCGGCACATCGATTTTGCCGCCGCGCCGACCGAAGATCAGATTCCCCTCGGGGTGAGCCCGTCGGTACACCTGTAACCGCTTAAGGAGGGGAGCCTGAAGGGGAACCTCCCGTTCCTCATCATCCTTGACCTCAAATTCCCATCGGGGCTTGCTTTGCACCTTCAGCGTTTGCTGCTGACCATCGATATCGCTCCATTCAATGTGCATCGCCTCCTGCTCACGTAGGCCGCAGGACAATAAGACATCGAAGAGAAGCTTGTCGTAGTCCTCGGTCAGCGAAGAAAAGAATTTTTTCAGTTCAGTGGGGTCAAAAATCTCGGGTAGGGGCTCATCGTACCGTGGCTTGGGACCGGTGACTTCCCGCACCTTGTTGCGATCTATGCCCAGATACATCAGGTACGAGCGCAGGTGTCCATGTCTATTGCTGATGGTGCGAGCCGACTTACCTGCTTTTCGCATCGACGCGAGCCAGCGGACTACATCATCTTGCTCGATCTCGTCAGCATATCGTTTGCCGCAAACAGCCAAGAAGTCATCTATAGCGCGTCCATATACCTCTGCCGATTCTTCCGCGCCGCGAGCGAGGGCAGCCTCAATATAGCGATCTCGCGCCTTTGCTAGGCTGACCCGCTGATCGTCAGCTATTACCTTGACTCCAACAGCCTCTGCTTCCGCTTTTGCGTTAGCCTTCGCCTGCGCCGTCTTCCATGCCGCCAAGGCGTCCGTTGCACCACCCTTTACGCGCGTCCAGACGGTACGGGTACCGTCGTAATGCCGCAACTCATAGTGTCCGCCGGTGAGCTTATGCTCTTCGCCTCCGATTATGACCGTATCCGTTTTGAGCCGCCCGTTGGGGCCGATCACTACCGGATAGCGCCCCCAGCCGTCCTCTGTTTTAACTTTCTTGTAAAGACTGACTGTTCTATTCGCCATTTGGCTCGCATATTCCTCTAATAAATCGTACCATCATCGTACCATGCTGGAGAAAACAGCATGAATAAAGGAGAATATGCTGAGTGTTTAGAATCCCTATCTCTCCGCCAGACTTCCTGCCAAGCTATTCATTCCAATCGTAAATCGCTGATAAATAAGAGACTTGTGGCATTATTGGCAGTGTTGGCGCTTTGTGCCCATCAAGAGCGAGGAGCAGCTGGATCTGCAGTCCGTGCATCGAGTGCGCGAGCGCTGGGTGATGCGCCGGACCGCCGTCGTGAACCAGATTCGCGGACTCCTGCTGGAGCGCGGCATCACGCTGCGTACCGTGACATCAGCATTTTGGCCTATCAGGGTGTGGATCATGACTCATTTGATTCATGCATCTTTGGGCGCTGACCCAGTCAATTAGCTTCCAGCGGCCGGGACAAATTGTGTCTATTCCTGAATCGGAGTCTATATGGCTGTGGTGATTTTGGAAGTGTCTATGAGACGAATTGTGTCCTTTGCTCTTGCACCATTCAGTATGCAATCGTGCAGCAGACAGATCCTTCAGCAGTGTTTCCGCGAAGGCTCATGCGTTTTTGAGAGGCGCTAACCAGTTCACGATCGACTTCATAACAACCTCGTCGCGCTGGTTAAATACAACGGTGCGGGAGCGAACGATACCGAAGCCCGGCCGGCTAACCGAACGGCGAGTTTCTAGAATCTCGGCCCCGGTGCGGAGTTTGTCTTCTGGATGTACCGGATGAGTCCAGCGCAGCTCTTCGACACCGGCGCCGATCATCCCACCCTTCACTCTGATCGATTCCACTCGAAGACGCATGACGATAGCGGCGGTCAGCCATCCGGAAGCGCAAAGACCACTGAAAAAGGAATTCCTGCCTGCGCCCTCATCGATGTGGAATGGCTGGGGGTCGTATTGCTCGCCGAAACTTATGATTTCTTTTGCCGTGACGCGGTAGCTTCGTAAGGAATCAAATTTCTGACCCGGATAGAAGTCCTCGAAGTACATCTCCTGTTCCATAATCCTCCTGCGTAAGTAGTCTTAGTAACCGACTCTTGGTTATAGGTCCTTAAACTATTGTTTCCAACGACATCTTTGCGGAATCCACGTTCCGAAGTCGGACGTATTTGATGACCACCTTCCCCGGCGATGGGGTTGCTGCGATCGTGAAAGCCGTGCCCAGCTTGCCGCTCCCGGTGTGAACAGGCATAGAAAGTAATTCGTGCTGATGGGCGTCGGAAACAAACAAACGTCGATTGTCCGGAGACAAGATCAGGGCGCGGAATGAGCGATTCGTCAAAACACCTTGTTGTATGACAGAGATCTTCCCCGTCACTGGATCGATTTCCCATACGGAGATGCCTTCGTTGGCGAATGCTGTATAGAGAAAACGGCCTGATGAGGAGATGGCGAGGTACCGCGCCTCACACGGGGCGGTCTTTGGAGACGTCATCACGCGCTGTTGATGTTCCACCCTCCCAACGTCCGCGTGCCATCGGTAACAGTCAATCGATCCATCGAACGTGTTGGACACGTAAAGAAGTTCACCGGACGGATGTGAAGCGAGTTGTCCAGGTCCCGAAACAGGCTGGGAAAAAGCCTGCCCGGTTCGCATCATCCTGCCGTTCTGGAAAGCAAAAACACTGAGTCGGTCACACCCTTCATCTGTCGCCAGGAGATGTTGTCCGGTCGCGTCGAACATGAGCGTATGCGGATGAGCGGACGCCTGATAGTCAGGGTGAGAGCCGGCACCAACCTCTTTCAGAATCTGCGACACTCGACCTAGCGTGCCGTCGAACGCAATCGGCAGCACGTTGTATGCGCCTCCACCGTGAATAGCTACGACAAGGTACTTGCCATCAGGCGACACGGCGACATGCCTCGGCTTGACGCCGGACAGCGACAGGGGTTGTCGATTCAGCGGGGTGAGACTTCCGTCATGAGCATGGATCTTGTAGGCCTCCACTGTCCCACGAGGCAAATTCTCATGCTCATCGACTTCGTTCGCTACATATAGAACCCGCTGATTGGGATGAAGCGTCAGAGATGCAGGTGAAAGGCTCGGGATACTTTGTTTCCAGTTCCAGTGATCACCATGCACCTCAAAGACGTGAATTCCGGAAGCACCGACGCCATCAGCAGGGCTAGCCCTATCTCCTGCCGAGGCGAGGTAGCCGAAGCCGGTCAGGGGAATCGCATTCGGGCCGTCCGGCACAGGAATCGCCCTGCTCAAGACGCCAAGAGCGGATGCGTATCCCATACCTTGCATAAACGCTCGGCGGCTCCAGGGCGTGTGCGATCTCATCTTGAAAATAACACCTCAATCAAGCTGCTTCATAATCGAACAGACATAGCGTGGTGAAAAACATTGTTGGGGTCGTAGCGCCGTTTCACACTTTGCAGAAATGGATATAAGCCTTGATCTCCGTAATACAACTGCGGCCAAAATGGATGAGCGAGCATATCGCTATCGGGATAATTGATGTAACAACCTTGGTAATGCTCTCCGGGATACGGCGTTGAGGCATAGCGAGGATCGACCTTTGAACCGGAGTATAAGTCGCTGTAAAAATCCTTGAGCCATTTCAGGCGGCCGGCATCGTCATCCGCATTCTGCCAGTAAGACTGAAACTGCAGCTTCATGATGGATGAACGCTGCCAGATCGATGTCTCCTCGGCGAGCTGACTTCGATTGGTTGCGCCTCCATAGGAATCAATCGCCAGGAAAAATCCTCGCATATCAACTCCGGGCACATCGCGCGTCATGTGCTGGTACATGCACTTTGCTTCTTCAGTGGTGAACTTGCTCTTCATGTAGGCTGACTTATACTTCGCGCGACCGCTTCCTTCAGAACCGCCGTGACCGATGGTGGCATCGAGCCACAATCGGCGACTCATGGCATACTGTCCCGCACATGCCTCGCCAGTGACTGAAGCGTGTGCGATCGCCCTTTCTCCAGTTGGGGCGGGAGCGCCTGGAGATGGATTGCAGGACGAAAAAAGGCTCAGAAACTCATTCACCACACTCAGGTCTCTGCAGGTTCCGTCCGGGTTGCAGAATTGTAAAGAGAGGCCGAGGCGTTTTGTCGAAGCGTGGGAAATATCGAGAATGGCAAAGAGGCCAAATGTATCGGGATCCTTGCCGCGCGTCTCCCAGTAGTTGCCATAGGTTCTCAGAATGGCGGCAAAGCGATCCTCAGTCATCGTTGCCCAGTCAAACGACAAGCCGGCGTGAACGACTTCTTGTGGGGCTTGAGGCAATTTATCGAAAAAGAATGATGTGATGATGCCGAAGTTGCCCCCGCCAGCACCACGGCATGCGCGGAAGAGATCGGGATCATGCTGCTTGTCGACGCGACGCAGAATGACTTTGCCGTTCGCATCAACCGTGAGGATATCTACTGCTGACAGCCAGTCGACAGTGAGCCCGTGAAGGCGAGAGAGCAGGCCATATCCACCGCCGCTGATGTGTCCACCAGCGCCTACGGAATAGCATGTGCCTGCCGGGATCGTCACGCCGTGGCGCTTGAAGAGATCAAGGTAGACTTCCCCCAATTGCTTCCCTGCGCTGATCCTGTATGGCGTTGCGTCTTCCGCTGCGTGCGATTCCTGCAGAAGGCTTAGATCGAGTATTGCTCCGCCGGGATTGTTGACGACGAAATCTTCATAGCAATGGCCGCCACTGCGCACCGTAGGGCGCAATCCCGCATTAACGATCCGCTGTAGCGCCTCCGCTGCATCGGATGCGCTTTCGCACAGCTCGATACGGCTGGCATAATCCGCGTCTGACGGCGGCCAACGAAGGTTGCGGCTCCTTTTCAGGGTTTGATAACGCGGGTCTTGCTGGGTAACGGTAATTGCCATATCGCTCCCGGATCATCGCAGAGGTTAAAACAGATACTAGCTCATTACTGCTGTCCAGGTAGCGTCTCCATACTCGCCCATGTGAACGGTGCCGCTCGCGTTGCTGCCGGAGACAACTCCGCGGAAGGTCCAGAAAATGGAGTTGCCGGCAACGTCCATCTCGCTCGTAAGTTCGATGCGGTCGGTATGGACTATGCCCTTCAGTCTGGATTGATATATTTCGCCCGCCTGGGCGCCAGTGAGTTGATCTCCTTCCTGCTGTAGGGTGAAGCGCTGTTCTCCGGTGCCGCCGATGTATTTTGATTTTGACAGTCCAGTTATCGGCGATCTAGACTGGCGCACCTGCGGTATCACTGGGTTTTCATCGTGCCCGGGGTGCGTAAGCCCTTCGGAGATGGCATCGGCCACGACCTTGTCTTCGCCGGACGCCATCATGTACGGCATGATGGTGACAGAGCTCTGCATCTTGTCCGGGCGCCTGCCGGTGCCTCCATCCACTAGGATGCGAGGCGTGCCCTCCGTTCCCAGTCCTTGATGTTCGTTGAGGTAGACATTTACTTTCAGGACTATTTCCATCGACGAACCTGACGCCGTTAGGAGCTGCTCAAGCTCATCCAGCACGTACTTGGTGTGTTCTTCGATCGTGCCTTGGAAGTGGGCACATACACCTGCGAGAAAAAGCAGATTGCCATACGAAACAGCTTCGCTGAAGAGCGACGCCTCTCCCGGCTAAGCTGTTTCGCTCAGGGCTGCTGCGCCGCCGACAGCCACGTTTTTGAGGAGACCTCTTCTCGACTGCTGTTCCATATGTTTCTCTCCTTTGGATTAGGTGTAACTGTTCATTCGCCAAGCTGTCGCTATGCGCGACCCTTCATAAGAGTTGCCTTCAGGCTGCGGCCAACAATCTCTGCCTCGCCCGGCTGTAACATCCACGTAGCAATAACAATCGTATGCTCATCCGATGGAACACCCGCCCTTGAGCTGGTGCCCGTTGCCGGATTCAGTTCGATTGACGGCGTTTGCGCGCGTAACTCTTCCTGCACTAGCTGCGGCGTGATGCCCACAACCGATGGGTCATAGGAAAGCAACAGATGAGGAACATGATTCGCAACTGACGGCATAAAGACGCGCGTCTGCATGGTTGGCACATCTTTCACGGCATTCGCAATGATGTCCGTC
>Ga0206862_1091_pt2 | contig 22129 bp, 20 predicted proteins | sample Alteio_BWOrgCont_43_FD_152625 | JGI IMG/M metagenome (GOLD analysis project Ga0206862, IMG submission 152625) | Enriched cells from forest soil in Barre Woods Harvard Forest LTER site, Petersham, Massachusetts, United States -... | ecosystem: Environmental > Terrestrial > Soil > Temperate forest >... | reverse complement strand
TCCCCAGAAGCGAGCCTGCTCACCATCGCGCGCGTATTGCACGGATGGCGAAGAAAATTCCGCGCGCAGGTTTTGCCCGTTGGCGTGGCTGCTGTACATCTCGAACACGTAATAGTTGGGAGTTGCGACAAACCGGTCCTCGTGGGCGAGAAACAGCGCATTGATGTTATTGATCAGTTGAGCATTCGTGGCCAGGCTTACCTTATCGGCATTGCGATTGAAGCAATCGAGCGTTAGCGCGGTGGCGAGCGCGTCGCGGATCGTTAAGGGTGCAATAAGAGTTCCCGCCAATTCCTCAGGGCGCTAAAGGTGTCGTCCGTTGCCCCTGTTTTCTGTTAGTTACGCGTTTCCTTTTTGCTGTCACGGCAGAGGTCGTGAATTCGAGTCCCATTCCCTGGACCATTCTTGAGCGGGCGCCGCCAAGCGGTAAGGCACTAGTCTCCCAGGCATCGCGAACACCCCCGTAGAATTCTCCGAATTTCCTTCCAATGATTGATCGACGAAAAGCCTGAAGACGCCTGCCAATCCCCAATTGAATCGCGGTTGCCACCTCTTCAGGGAAATGCTTTGGAAGTTGAGCCACGGTATTTCTCGCTGCGTTGATTGTGGTATCGCTCAGCTCCTCGAAAATGGATGACACGATTTGCTCTCCTATACCGGCATGCCGCGCCATCCGCGGGAAGTGGCGCGGCGCGATGGTGTTGATGCGGTACTGACGGTTATCGCCGACGGACATCGCCAGACGGAATTGATTCGGACGGATCTCACTGGCATCTACGCTGGGCTGCGCCGAGATCACGTCGTAGAGGGGTGTCATTCGATAGCGGCCTCCCGGCGACACAAAGACGCTGAAGTTCTTCGCGTGTCCATCCGTCGCGCCCACCAGCCAGAACACGATCATCGTCTTCATCAAGGTTCGCTGATCCTCGGCTGGGTTATCTCCATCGCGCAGGAGTCGCAGGATGGATTCGATGCCGGGTCCGCCGTCGCTTTGATACTTCAGGGTGGGCGGAACGGAGAGAGCCTTGCAGCAATCTTCCTGGGGTATGCGCAGCAACCGTTCGTCTTCGGTCCAGAGCCGGTCAAACCGCTGCACGATGAGAACGGGGCTTTCGCCGAATTGAGTAATGCGAGCCTTGGCGGCAGGGATGCCAAATGACTCCAGAAGTTTCAGACACAGATATTCGTTTTCGACGCTGTGGGCGAGGTCGATTCCATTCGGGAGGCGTCCGATCGACGGCTTCAGAATAACCGTCGTCCTCTTCCAAAAACAGCTCACTCCTGCAGCCTTCGGCTGATCACCTATTTCGACATTCGTTTCCGGGCGAACTCTAGGCTCCGTTCGGCTCCTTCTGTCAATCCCGCTTGTGCAGCTCCGCGCGGCGCAAACCAAGCGCGCCGTGCTCGCTTCCGCGCCCCTGTCGGGCTTCGGGGATTGACAGCGCCTCTCTCCGCTCTCCTTTCGCCGCCATGAAACGAATGTCTTTTTCTTGGCCGCATTCCGGCCAGAAGGAGGCAAATCCACCCCGAAGGAGCTTAGTTCATGTTTGACATGGTGACGAATTTGATCTCTGAGAGAAAGATTCCTACCCTCGACGACCTACAGATGAAGGCTCTCCTGCACCATCTGTTCACTGCCACACCCAGGGCCGTCTGCATTCAGGTGGCCGAGATTGCGTACCGATACGACCACGACCATCCGCGCGCGATGGACGTGTTTCTTGCCTCTGCGCTGCCACTGGCGGAGCGGGCTGCACGCAAGCGGGCGGACAGGATCTTTGTTCATCCCTCCGACTGGCAGATCGAACTGATGTACGACGGCGCAGTAAAGGCCGTCATCGCCGTCTTTCAATCGAAATGCAACTTGAAACCAGAGGACGATGCTTTTCGGCGCTATCTGCTTCGGGCGATGGCGTTGGGAGCTGTACGCGCTTACTTCCGGCGCGGGGAGAACGACAGCATCCGCACGGCAGCCGATCTCGCGGCGTTCGCGGTCCCGAAAAGGCCTTCTCTGAATGAGGTTGAGGACGAGGTCATCACTTGGGAACTGCTGGACCGGGTGACGACCTTTCCGCAACTCAGGCCACCGGTGCGGGCAACCCTTGAGTGCATTCGTTCTCTTGGTCCTGATCATGCGCTCAAGGAACATGCCTTTACTGCATCGGGCGACCCGGACGCGTGGAAACGGGAGCGGGGCAGAAGGCCGATCCTCGACCCGAACATGATTGCTCAGTCGATGGGAGTGAGCAAAGCAAAGGTGCACCAGTATTTGCGCGAGGCCCGGATCATTCTCCGTCAGGCATTCAATCAAGACGGCAAGCTGTTTCTGACGCGCTGAAGCCATGATCCTGTGGGCCGTATTCCCCTGTGGCCCACTTTGCAAGTGAACTATCCCTGCGCCAGTCATCGTTCCCAAGGTGGCTGGCGCTTTCGTTTGTCTGAAACCGAATAGGAGAAACCCATGAATCGTGAATCAGAACAGTATCGCTTCGCCCGCATCGAAGGCTATCGGATGACGCTGAGCCGTCTGGAAGAGCGGTTCAAGGACAGCGCGGTCAACGTCGAACAAATGGAGGTGGCCGTTGCCGAGCAGCTTTCGAAGAGGACTCTCTGCGCGCCGTGGCGCAGGTCGGAAGCCGAACGAGCAGGCTGCCACGAAGGCATGCGGCTTGCCGCTGTTCAGTTCCTTTCGCAGTATCGGGACGCAATACGAAATCTCAGGTTGAACCTACCCGTATAGGCGCAGGTCCACTTGGATCTCGGGGTTCTAGTCGCCGCTTAACTTCCCAGGAAGCCAGCTGATGCAGCGCTACTTTCATTGCAACCCGGTTGTCGCGCAGAACAGCGCACGACGGATTTATTTCCGATGTTCGGGATGCCGGCATTTCTGACGCGGCGGATTCCGTTACGGATTCGGCCATTGCCGCTGCCGCTCCAGGTTATGCCGGTGGCGTTACACATGGTGCTGACGGCCGGGCCGAAGCTGCGGATGTAGCCCGATACAACGTGAAACAATGACGATTGCAGGCAGAATCTCTGTGTTTCCGCAGTTTGTGATCTAATGTGGGTCATTGAAATAGATATCCCGGCCAATTGGCAAGCACTGTGTAGCGCGCGTCAGCGGACGCGAAGGAACTGCTCGAATGGCTCGGTGGCGCAGATCCGAACGGCCACCCTCGATTCTTCGTCGAGCGGCCCAATATGTCCGCATGAGCACCGAGCATCAGGAGTATTCAATCGCAAACCAATCCGCTGCGATTGCTCTGTACGGCGCTGCTCACAACATAGGGATCGTCCGATCCTTCGTGGACGCCGGAAAAATTGGCACCACAATCAAGCGTAGAGCAGGCTTGCTGGAGCTATTGCGAATCGTCGAATCCGGAAACGCCGATTTCACTGACATTCTTGTATATGACGTAAGTCGATGGGGGCGCTTTCTCGATTCGGATGAGTCCGCTTACTACGAATACCTCTGCAAGCGGGCTGGAATCTCAGTGCACTACTGTGCGGAACAATTCGAGAATGACAATAGTACAACTTCCAACCTTCTAAAGGCGTTGAAGCGAACGATGGCTGGGGAATACAGCCGAGAACTGTCGGCAAGGGTATCTGCTGGGCAACAGCGGCTGGTAGGGATGGGATTCTGGCAGGGGGGTAACGCTCCCTTTGGAATGTTGCGGCTATTGGTTGACGAAAACCGGAAGAGAAAGGCTCTCCTGAAGAAGGGTGAGTGGAAAAGCGTGAGTACGGACCGCATCGTTCTGACTCCCGGTCCCAAGAAAGCAATTGAGACCATTCGGCCTGCCTTCGACCTCTACACAAAGCAAAGGAAGAGCAGACGAGAAATCACAAGGATTCTGAACTCCTCCAACAGGCTTCGAAGAAACGTGCCATGGACAGTGCAAATGCTTCGCGATCTATTTACCAATCCGATATACAAAGGCGCGTATGCCTACCGAAGGCATGATCAGACGTTTGGTCAATGTAAGCGCCGCCCTCCCGAGAAGTGGATAGTTCGCGAACACGCATTCCCAGCAATCATTTCTGACGAACAATGGAATCAAGCGAGGGCACGTGTTCTGGAGGAGACAAAGCCTCTGGTTGATTCTGAAATGCTTGAATCTCTTAGGAGGCTCTGGAAGCGGAAAGGGACACTCAACTCAACCCTGATAAATGCCAGTCCGGAGACTCCCTCAACGCAAGCGTATCGTAATCATTTCGGCGGGCTCCACGAAGCCTACAGGCTCATTGGATATCCGGCGGTGAGATGGCATCGCTACATCCACATTGTACGTATGACACGCCAGCTTCGTGCCGATGTCTGTGATTTGATTTGCGAAAAAATCAAGTCAATGGGTGGATCCGCGGAAAAATTGCCTGTTCCAGGTCTCTTGCTCTTGAATCACAGCGTGACAGTAAAGGCCTTCATATGCAATGGATCAGTGCCGAAAAACCGGAACATGGTTTGGACACTACTCTTGAATCAGGTTCATCACGCAGATGTCGTCATAATCGCAAGATTAAAGCCTCCCGAACGCGACGTACTCGATTACTTTGTGATTCCAGCTGTTGCGCGATTGCGAGGTTCGTTCCGGACAAGAGAAGTTGAGAATGACCCATTTCTTGAGATTTACAGGTTCGATAATCTGGAAGCATTCATCGGGTCCTTTCGGCAGTTTTCCATTGCGGAGGTGTCATGAAAAAGATCTATCGCGATCGAGCAAAGATGAAACCGAAGATCGAGACCGTAAGAATAAGGCAGAGTCGTGCGCTGCCCATTCGTGCGCAGGTGATAGGGCAGGGCTTGTCTGATATGGATTCCATGTTCAGGCGGCTCTTTGCCGACGAGAATTTCATCACTCTGCTAAGGGCGGAGTCTATGACGGAAATCCCGGGTCGATTTGACCGGATTCTGAAGGAGGTGATACGTGGGCATGAAGTCACCCAAGCAGGATCGAGGTGAGTGTCAGCGCAAATGGCACCGAACGCGTAAAGAGCATCTACTGCGCATTTCGGGCGATTTCCGTCAAGATCTTTTGGAACGGGAACTTGACTTGACAGTTTGTTGCCGATACGCGCAATGGCTGTTACATAACCCACGAGTCCATCGCTATCTGATTAAGAATCATGCATCCGAGTTGCACTCGCTGCAGAACTGGTTGAGTGAATTTGAACGCATGATAGAAATGTAAACGGAACACCGTCGGGATGGTACCGCTGCGATTGAACAGCCCTCTACGGTATATGAGCTTTCAATTCATATGTGCGACTGGCGACTGCGTTCGAACTCAGCCACAACGCTCTGGAGTTGCCGCAGTTCGCTGGAATGATACCTGCTCAGGTATCGCAGAACTCTCCGATTCTTTAGTAGTCCCTGTACAAATCGGCAACAAATTGTCAGATTCACTTGATCACTGCGTAGGTTCTTCGGAAATGGGCCGGAGAGACGCAAGAGGTTTGCTGAGTGCGTCCGATACCATTTCCGCCAGCATTCGCCACCATCTTCACTCGCGGATTTCATACCCGGTTCTCCCTTCCTCGAAAAGTGGTTTAAGACATAGGGGGATAGCTATCAAGGTCTCTGCTTCAAGGAGGGTAAGGAAGTTCTCGTCAGAAAAGAGAGTTCGAAAAATTGAACAGAGAAGCTGGAGACTCTTGCCAACCGAAGCGGCTCGTTCGGGCAGCGCTCGAGTATTTCTGACGCGCAAGGTCTCAATGTGTACTTTCTTTTTGACTCTGCCGTGATGTTGGTATTTCATGCGAGCCCTCGAAAGGAAAAGCGAGCAAAGGATTCAATGAAGTCTCGCAGATCGTCAGATCTGTACAAATCCAGGATTAGATCATTGTCTTTGGTACGCGCGGACCATACTCCTCGGAGTTGAGAAACTGCCGGGAACACGAAATAATCGAGGACAGAACTGGAGGGCGGCAACAACCGACCGATGATGAGTATATCGGCTGGAGCCACCTTACCTAACAAAAGCCTCCACAGTGGCGTGAGCTTTGGCCGAACCCAACCTTTGCAGACTGACACGTGCACGGTCACCTCTCGGTTCAAGAGCAACATGTTTCGAGCTGGCAATTTCTCTGCAGTTCCGCCTAATGACACAACGCCCTTGCAGATTTCGTCGCAGATTGTACTTCTGATTCGTCGCGACAAGTTAATTGCATTTACGAAAGAGTAGTCCTTTGGAAGCGGGTATCCAATGAGCTTGTAGGCCTCGTTGACTCCTCCAAAATGGCGTTGGTAGGCGACAGTCGATGGTATATCCCTAGCCGCGTTTATCAGATGGGAATTGAGGTGTCCTTTCCGCTTCCAGAGCCTCCGCAGGCCATCGAGCATATCCGAATCAACAAGGGGATTTATCTCTTGCCGAATACGGTCTCTGGCCTGATTCCACTGTTTTTCGGAGATGATTGCTGGAAACGCATGTTCTCGGACGAGCCATTTATCCCGATTCAATCTTCTGGATGAATGGGACGTGTGCTCAGTTTTGCCGTACGGGTAGGCTCCTTTATAAATCGGGTCCATCAACAGGTCGTTTAACCTCTGTAACGTCCATGGAGTGCGTCCTCGAAACCTTTTCTCGATATTTAGGATCTCAATAATCTGATGGCGGCTTTTTCTTTCCTTTGTGTAGTAGTCAAAGGCAAGCCGAATGGTGGCAACTGCCTCTGGCGGCCCGGGTGTCAGCAGGACGCGGTCTCTGCTGATGCTTTTCCATTGCCCGATTTTGAGGATGCGCTTGGGATTGCGATTTTGATCGACTAGCTGGCGCATCATTCCGAACGGTGCGCCTCCACCTTGCCAAAAGCCCATAGAAGCAAGGCGACGCTGACCAACAGAAACCTTGACTCCCAGTTCGCGACTGAATTCCCCAGCCATCGTCCTCTTTAGGGCCTTCAAGAGGTTAGAGGTAGGGCTATTGTCGTTTTCAAACTGTTCGGCACAATATCGAACCGAGATTCCAGCCCGCTTGCAAAGATACTCGTAGTATGCGGACTCGTCCGAATCCGGGAAGCGTCCCCAGCGGCTCACGTCATAAACGAGGATGTGGTCAAAATCCGCTGCTCCCGATTCAACTGTTCGTATCAGTTCCTGCAATCCTCTCCGATGCCTAATCGTCGTCCCAGTCTTTCCCGCATCGACGAAAGACTGAACGATGCCGAGATCGTGGGCGGCAGCGTAAAGTGCAATTGCCGCGGACTGGTTCGCAATCGAATACTCCTGATGTTCGGTGCTCATGCGCACATATTGGGCGGCACGGCCGAGAGCGGTTATATCCTTCTCGCCCGCCTTTTTGTCGCGCGGGTTTACGGCAAAGTGCGTCATCGCCCGAATAAAAGCCACAAACTGGTTAGGGACCCGGAGCAGAGAGGCCAGTATAGATTGTTTGCCTCCCCCGTGCTGCAGCGGCCAGACGACAGTGAACGCGCGCTCGCTATGTATGCTGGTCGCAGCGAGATTCCCGTCGTGTCAGGCAGTGACAGCTTCCGCGTTGACACTGATAGCGCGCAATCGTCGCAGAACTGGAAGCGTCCGGCCGCGCGCCCATCCCGAAGAATATGAGGTGAAAGCCATGGAGAAGAGACCCGCACATAAACCAGGCACTCAGCCGATACGTTGTGCAATCTATGCCCGCACAGCCACCGTGAAGAAACCTGATGAAGACAACTCCATCGCTCAGCAGGTTGGCAAGTGCAAGCGCTTCGCCAATGGAAACGAATGGATTGTTAAGAAAGATTACATTTTCACTGATACTGGGCAGTCCGGATTAACCGTGAACTCGGGTCTTAAGGATCTGATGCGTGTCGCTGCTATCAATCCGAAACCGTTCGATGTCCTGCTCTGCACTTCAACCGACAGGATCGCGCGGGACACCAGTCTTTCGATCCGGATCGATGAGGTCCTCAAAAAGTATGGCGTTGAAATCCGCTTTACGGAAATTAGCGAGACCCAGATTTGAAACAAGGGCATTGGTGTTCAACTTGTGGCCGCTAGGCATCGCATCTCAGAAAAAAGCCAACGGCGCCGGTGGGATACGAATACTACTGGAAGGACGAGCGACATTCGCAGAAAGCGAGCGAGCTACTCCTAGGGGGCGTTGTTTCTGGCGTCGGATGACTCCTGTTTCGTCACGGGTAGACTTGTCGACTGGCCGAGGGACCCGTGGGCAGCGAGGTCAATCAATTTCGTCGGGCATCGGATAATCGATGAATATCTGTTCGTGCAGCACGAACGGAGGAAATTCGAGCACAAACCTGTTATATTTTAAGCTTGTTCGTGCTGCACGAACAATGGTAAAGTGCGAACAACAGCTGATTCCTGTGGACCCCCATCACCCATTACGCGGACAAACCACTCTGGATGAGGCACTTGACGCCGTAAAGCGGACGGCTGCCTTGGAGCTGCGCGTTGTTCCCCATGCGCTACACCGGGGCCTCGGAGATGCGGTGCTGGAAGCCGACGCCCCAACCGCGCGGGTTCAATTCGTGGCTGAAATCAAAACCGCGCGGCACTTCGCGACCATCGGGATGGTCAAAGAGCGACTAGCCCACCTGGCCCCTGACCTCTACCCCTTGCTGGTTGCACCGTATATCACTCGGGCATTGGCGGAACGCTGTCGCGAGTTGCAACTGCCTTTCATCGATACCGCAGGAAACGCGTACATCAATGTCCCCGGCTTGACCATTTACGTCACGGGGGAGCCAAGGCCAGCGACTCTAAAGGGCGCCCCCCCGCACTATCGGGCATACACCGAAGTGGGGATGAAAGTGATCTTCGCGCTGCTGTGTGACCAGGAACTGGCGGATGCAACGTACCGCGAGATCGCGCGAGCGGCTCAAGTCGGTTTTGGAACAGTAGGACCAGTGATCAAAGACTTGGAAAATCGCGGTCACCTCGTGCAGAGGGGGAGAAGAAAAACTCTCGTTAACACACGGGAGTTGATGGAAGCATGGGTAACCCGTTATCCCGACGCTCTCCGACCGAAACTCTTCCGAAACCGTTATCAGGCTGATGTCGATCGGCTGCAGGCTCTGGACTTGTGGGGGCTGAAGGCATTCTGGGGAGCAGAGGTCGCCGCACAACGGTTGACCGGGTATCTTAAACCAGAGCACTTCACCCTCTACTTGCGTGGTGACGCCAAACCTCTTCTCACCCAGGCAAGGATGCGGCTGGACGTGAACGGCAATACCGAACTCTTGCAGGCATTCTGGAATCTCCCCGAAAACCCGACGCATCCAGATCTGGTCCCCGCTTTGCTGGCGTATGCGGATTTGATGGCGACACAGGACGGACGTAATCTCGAGACAGCACGCCTCCTTTCTGAGCAGTTTCTCGAGCCCCTATACCGTACCTGAAAATCGCCCTGTCCCCGAACCAATCCGCCACATCCTTGCCGTGGTGCACCGCGTCGCCACGGAACAGGAATGTCCGTACTTTGTGGTGGGAGCGACAGCTCGCGATCTATTGCTCTTCCACGTCTTCGGGATTCCCGCGAGCCGCGCCACGCGGGATGTCGATTTCGCCATCGCCGTCGAGAGTTGGGACAAGTTCCATAGGATGCGCAACGCCTTGCTTGCGACAGAGGAGTTTGTCCCGAGCAAAGTGGAGCACCGCCTTTTCTTGAAGGCGACCGACATTCCCATTGATCTGATTCCATTCGGAGGAGTGGCAGAAGACGATACGATAGCGTGGCCACCCGCGAAGGATACGGTGATACAGTTGCCGGATTTGAGGATGCGATGGCCGCATCCATTCAGGTCCAGGTCAGTACGACTCTCACTGTTCCAGTGGTGTCGCTGGCCGCCCTTGCTATTCTCAAGATCTTCGCGTGGGAGGACAGAAAGACAACCGACAAGGATGCTCTCGATCTCTATCGGGTAATCTCGACATATGCGGATGCCGGCAACGAAGACCGGCTCTACGATCCCGGCAGCCCACATATGGTGAAGTTCAACTACGACCCAGAGTTTGCTGGTGCTGCGCTGGCCGGAGAAGACAGTCGCATGCTCTCGAGCGCTCCCACCGTCACCAAATTACGCACACTCCTGGCCACTGCTGACTGTATCGATACTCTTGCGGAACGCATCCGTACTTCTCGCTGGCCCTTCCAGCCAGAAAAGCTCCCGCACGTTCGCGCCGTATTGGTTGCTTACTTTGAGGAGCTCCTGAAATAGGCTTGCATGCATCCCGTTATTACAGGGTTGGCTCAACGGCAATTGCGCTGCAAATAATCGACAGCGTGGGTCACCTCAAAACTTGGGTCCAATTTGGGTCCATTCACTGCCAAAAACCATATAAAAAGAGGGGGCGTCACGCAGAACAAGCCTAAACGAAACAATAAGTTAGCAAATCAGTTTTTGGTTCGGGACCAGGGGGTCGGAGGTTCGAATCCTCTCTCCCCGACCAACACTTTTATAATCAATAAGTTAAAATGATATTTGGACTTGCCATGGATGTCCAAATTTCGTGCTTACTCGATTCATTTCGTCAAACACTCCTATTTAGAATCAATGAGTTACGGGTTCAAAAGAACCCTTGGGCGGAAATAAGGGCTCAAGTCCTGCTCTCCAGCGCAGTCCGCACCATAAGTTACGTAGAAATAAGTCATTACAGGCTAAGCATCTTCCTGAACGGGAGTACCGGGTAAAACGCTCAATGGACCCAGCTTTTTGCCTTGGGTGTAATGCTTTAAAAATCATCAACTTGCCGGATGCGATGCATATGTGTTGCTGTTTAAGCACTCTCAGCTGATCTACAGCATCAGCTGTCCACCATTTACCTCGATTGATTCACCGACGACGTAACTGGCGGCGTCAGACGCAAGAAATGCGATCACCTTGGCACACTCTATCGGGGCACCAACCCTCCCTAGCGGAATGGCTTTCACGAAATTGCTCATCATCTCAAGCGTGGAAAACGCTTCGTGAAACGGCGTGTCGATCACACCCGGAGAAACGCAGTTGACCCGGACACCATAAGGCGCCAACTCCTTGGCCAGCGACTTCGTAAATACCATGAGTCCACCTTTTGCCACAGCGTAGGGGCCAGCGCCTAGGCCTCCACCATTTCTGCCGGCAATCGAACCAATATTGACGATGCTTCCGCTCTTGCGTTCAATCATGGCACCGGCCACAGCCTGTGAACAAAGGACTGCACTTTTAAGGTTGAGATCCATGACCGCGTCCCAACGCTCTTCGGTCAGCTTCAGGATTGGGAGACGCTCCAACAACGATCCCGCATTGTTGACCAGAATGTCGATCGGCCCTAGCCCGCGGACTACCTGCCCGATCAGCGACTTGATCCCAGCCTCCTGGGCAACATCGGCATGGCAGATAATCGCCTCGCCTCCCGATGAGACGATTTGGTTTCGGACGAGTTCAGCGCCTTTCTTGTTGCCGTGAAATCCAATGGCAACACGCGCTCCCAACTCGGCAAGGAGAATTGCTGTAGCGGCGCCAATGCCCGAGGAAGCACCTGTTACGAGTGCTACCCTTCCCGTTAAGTCCATATAGTTATGCATTCGGTCTCCTCATGATCCGTGTGTCTTGTTCAACTTAATGTAGGTAAGGCAGGCCATCAGCAGATATTGATCCTGCGGATAGGTCCCCCCAACACGAACAGTGCCACGGTTGCGAGAATTGGCAGAAAGCCTGCTGTGACGAGAATTGGCGTATAGGAATAGTGATCGACGACGAATCCTGTCGTCTGCGTTAATAACATCGCTCCTATACCGGCACCGACGCCACCCATTCCCATCACCGATCCCACCGCGGCTTGCGGGAAATAATCGCTTGGCAGAGTCTGCACGTTGCTGATCCAGCTTTGAAAACCAAACAGCACCACGCCGATGAAGGTTAATGACACCATCGCATTGTTGGTTATGGCCGCCGGAATACCACAGCACATGAGCGTCATGCCGGCAAAGATTACGGTCTTCCTGGCTCTGTTTGCCGTCCAGCCGCGTCCGATGAGATGCCCTGAGAGCCAACCACCAAAGAGACTGCCTGCATCGGCCGCGACGAATGGAGCCCATGCGAACAAGCCGATTTCGTTCAAGCTGAAGTGGCGAACCTTGTACAGATAGAGTGGCAGCCACGTGATGTAAAGCCACCAAACCGGATCGCCGAAGAAGCGAGCCACCACGACTGCCCATGCTTCACGATGTCTCAGGATCTCACGCCACGGAATGTTGCGCCTTGCTGCTGCGGGCTCCCGATCCCTTTGGAGGAGCGCGTAATCGGCGGCCGTGATCCTGAGGTTATCTTCCGGAGGAGCATACAGCAGCAGCCACAGCACCAGCCAGCCAAAGCCGAGGGCGCCGATTACAAGAAAGGTGGCACGCCATCCGAATCGCAAATCTATCCACAGGATCAGCGGCGTGGAGATGACAGTTCCAATGGCAGTGCCACTGTTGCAGATGCCCATTGCAAGAGCGCGCTCCCGCACCGGAAACCATTCGGCAATCGCTTTTGCTGCTCCAGGCCAGGTGCCGCCCTCGCCTAACCCCAACAGGAAGCGCAGGCAGTCCAAGGTAATGAGCCCACGCGCGAACGCATGAGCCATGGAGGCTAGCGACCACACGATGATCGATATTACGAAGCCCAGCCTGGTTCCGATACGGTCATAAACTTTCCCTGAGATTCCCTGGCTTAGCGTGTAGGCAATCAAGAAAAATGTGGTCAGTGCTGCGAATTGGGAGCTGGATAGGCCGAGCTGCGCCGTCATCACGGGTCCCAGCACCGCAACCGTGAGACGATTTACGAAATTGATGAGAGCAGCAAGGAAGATCAGCGCCACTATCCACCAGCGAAAACCGGCTATCTGCCGCCTCACTCGTACCTCACAGTGGTCTTATGGGGCCATTTCATTGAGCTTCGCATCTCACCTGTCGCCTGGCATCTACGGGATACGGAGGGCGGCCATCAACGATGGCCGTCTCCGTGAATCCAAAGTTACGGTTGTCCGGGGACGCTTCAATTTGGTGACGAGGGAAACGAGACTGAGACTGTTTTGATTTCATACGGTCCGGTTGGGATGCTCAGTTCACGGGGATTTTGGGGCAGGGCAAGTGGCTTCTCATTCTTCTCCATCAGGTTCGTTTCAAATGCGTTGGCCGCTGCCTCTGGCAAGTGAAGCTTCACATCGGTGGCTTTCCCTTCAAATTCATAGAATCGAAAGATCAGGTCATCGCTGTCTTCGGCCTTCTTCAGCGCCGTCACGATTACATTGGCAGGTTCGACTGCGGCAAAGGAACGCTCTTGGGACCACGATCCCGCATGCGGTTGAACCTCTATCGGTAGCAAAGGATAATTGAGCTCGTAGCCCTGCCGCATGGTGCCGCCGGCTTTCCAGTCGCCGCTGTGCGGATAGAGGGCATACGAAAACTCGTGGTAACCCTGATCGGCAAAGCGGCCGTCGGGCGCGGGCATGTTCGGCGATCTAAGAAGTGATAGCCGTATCACGTTTCCTTTGGCGTCATATCCATACTTGCTGGCGTTGAGCAGGCTGAACCCCCGGCTGGCGTCTGAGATATCGCCCCAACGCTGTGCGGGCACTTCAAATTGTGCCCTTTCCGCGGGCGTATTCCGCGTCGTAGGCCGTTCGATGGTGCCGTAGGGGATTTCAAATGTGGCTTTCGTGGCCTGTACATTCACCGGGAATCCGACTTTGAGCAAAATATGTTGTTCGTGCCAGTTCACCTTCATATTGACGTCGATCCGAGGCACGCCTGCATGCACGATGACATCCTGAACGAAGTCCGAGTTCTGAAACTTGTTCTTGATTCGAAGTACTACACGTTCCGGACCATTCTCCACGACCTTGACTTCCTCGGGTTGCGTGAGATCCCAGCTCTTTGCGTCGAATTTGATCTCCCAGGCATCCTGAATCGGCGGGATGTCGACAAAGGTCTGGAGCATGTTGCCGCAACCACCCGGCGCCAGTGTCTCCTTGTCATTTGACTTGTCTACAAGGCTTGTTACACAGCCCGTTTTCGCGTCGATCTTAACGCGGAAGAACTGATTCTCGATGGTGGTACCGTCCACTTTCAAATTTGTAGTTACGCGAGTGGCATGAGCTACCGGAACAATATGAATGACTGCATAGCCCAGCGATGGCACTCCGTGCACCATCACTTGCAGTCTGGATCGCTGCGTTGCGGTGTCGGTGGAGATTATCTGCGAGAGCAACGGCTTGCCTGCAGCATCGACCGCCTCCAGCTCCTGGCCTGGAGCAGGTGTGTGGACTTCCACAGTCACAGGCTCTGTCCGCTCCCACGATAGGGGGTTAAACACGACGAATGGAACGCCCGGACCACGCGTGTCGATTCGGGCCGTCAGATTGTTGAATGAACTATCGAGAATCTTTTCGCTCTCAAGGCTCGCTTCGTTCAAATTGCGCGCCGCCTCGACATAATTGTTGCCTACGCCCGAGCCAGGCATGACGTCATGGAAGTCGTCGAATAGAACCTTCTTCCATATCTCTTCAAACTGGGTGTTCGCATACGGCTGCCTGGTTGTGAGAAATGAAAGGGCCGCAAACTTCTCAGCATTCTGCAACTGTTCTTCGTTGTGCCGAATCTGCTTCTTCGTTTCTGATTGGGTTGTGTAGCACCCGCGGTGATCTTCCAGGTACAGTTCGTTATTCCAAACAGGCAGTTTCAGGTCACCGCCGCTGAGGGATTTCTCAACGTCATCGAAAAAGTTACGAGCAGTGCTGAACTCTGCCTTGGGAAAAATGGTGGACGGATTCTCAAGCAGCAGGGCCTCATCTAACTCCTGACGTGTGGGGCCGCCACCGTGATCGCCGACCCCGTACAACTGCATGATTTCGGGAAAGTGAGTTGAGGGCACGTAGGCTGCTATATCGTTGGCCAGACCTACTGGTTCCGTAGTGCCATTGTAAGTGTGAGGAAAGTAGGTCAGTACTTTACTGCCATCCGGAGACTGCCACAAGAAAAGCTTGTATGGGAACACCGTTGTGTCATTCCATGACATCTTTTGCGTGACAAAAGTATCGAACCCTGCCTTCTTGTAGATCTGCGGAAGTTGCCAACTGTACCCGAAAGTGTCAGGGTTCCATCCGACATTGACGTCAACTCCAAACTGCTTCTGAAAGTATCGCTTCCCAACCAGAATCTGACGGACCATCGATTCACCATCCGGCATATTGAGGTCAGGTTCCACCCACATACCTCCGACCAGTTCCCACCTTCCTTCCTTTACGCGTCTCTGTATCTCCTTGAATTCTTCCGGGTACTTATCCTGCAGCCATTCATAGTCCTGAACGCTCGACTGCGTATAGATGAAATTTGGATATTCATTCATGAGTTGCAGCGCTGTGCCAAAAGTGTCACGAACTACATCCACGGTTTCTGTCCATGGCCAGAGCCATGCCATATCGATATGCGCATTGCCGACAAGCCGCACCGTGAATTGCTTCATCCATGCGTTGATCGGCTGCAAGTCGCTGGTTGCGGACTCCATTGAGTGGGTGAAGGCGGTCTGATCCCCCTTATCGAGCGCTGCAAAGTCGATGTCCTTGACTGCTTTATCCAATTCATTTTCGCGCTGCTCTTTGCCGTCCGAAAAACCGCTGATGACGGCTTCGGCGGTCTGAATCTCAGCTCGCAGGACGCCGGGGTCGACGTGGCCAGGATGATCAACGATGATTCGCGCACCGAGAAATCTGCCCTGCTCCTCATGGAATGGGACCTTGATGGCGATCTGAACCTTCTGACCCGCCACGGCCTTGTTCGTTATTAAGATGGCGTCCAGGGTACGGCCATCTCCCTGCGCCACGAGGCCGCCGTTCAGGAATACCCGCCCATCTTTGGAGAAGCGCACTGCCAGCTTGAGTCTGGCTCCGCTGATATCTCTTCCGCCGGCGGTTGGCGGGACTTCAAATGTAGTGCGATACCAAGCCTGATCGGGACCGGCGCCGGGGTCACTCACACGCCGTTCAGAGTAAGCGATCGATGTGGTCTTCCAGCCGGAATCGTCTAAGGAAGGATCTTCGCCGTGAGGAATGTCCGCCTCGTGGTATTGCCAACTTGAAATTGGTAGCGTGGTCATGGCGTTAAGACGAGCGACTACGGACGGGTATTTCTCCTGCCACTGTTGGGCTGGATCCCCGTGGTGCTGTGCCTCCAGACCTGTGCAAAGGAAGATACTGCCAAGGACGGCCGCTGTAATGCAGCGTTGTATGTTAGGCATGGCGCAATTTAATTCCTTCTCATGAATGAATAGACAAATGAACGCATGAGCTGGCCGGGTTGGCCGGGCTCTGTGCTATGTGCAACCGCATGACTCGCGTATATGAAACGTGGTCGAGAGAACAATTTCCTGTCGGGGCAGCGTCTTCTTGCCCTGCATTCTGGTGAAGAGCAACTCCGCCGCCCGCCGGCCGAGCTCTGCCGAAGGTTGACGCACTACGGTGAGGCTCGGTGTCAGAATTTCAGCTAATTCGAAATCGTCGAATGAAATAAGCGCGACGTCGCCGCCGACACGCTTGCCCAACTGGCGCAGCACTCTGAGCACCAACATGGTCGTTATCCCGTTCAGTGTGAGGATCGCTTCGAGTTGTCCCGGCCCGCTCTTTAAGAGTCGCCGGATGACTTCTGGCGTGAGCTCGTTTTCGTGCTCCACCAGATAGGTCTCTTTCTTCAGGCGGGCGCGCTTCATTGTGCCGACGTAGCCTGCGACTCTTTCTGAACCTGTATAAAGATGGGGTCGTGCGCCAATGGCAAGAATGCGACGATACCCGTGTGACAGCAGGTGCTCCGTTGCTTCCCGCACCGCATCCCGGTTGGTTACGGTAATACTGTCAATATCGGCGTTGCTGATCGGCCGGTCGAAGGACACAACGGGGATGTTGGCGGCAACAAAAGACTCGACTGTATTGTTTCGCCCATCTGCAGGAGCGATAATCAAGCCGTCCACCTGACGACGGACGAGGGTTTCCAACTCCTCCCGCTCCAGCCCTTCATCTCCTCCTGAACTTGTGAGCATTACCACATGGCCATTCTTTCGCGCCACTTCCTGAACCGCCTGCACGGCTGATGCGCTGAATGGGTCTGCAAGGTTTGGGACGACCATTCCAATCGCCGCCGACCGTCTGCCCTTCAGGCCACGCGCAAGTTCATTGGGTCTGTACCCGAGCCTCGACATCACAGCGCGAACCCTCTTTGCTGTTGCCGGAGCAAGCCCTGGTGCTCCGTTCAATACACGAGACGCCGTCTTCAGGGAAACATCGGCTTCCCGAGCGACATCGACCAGCGTGGGACCATTTGTCTTTTTAAGCATTCCTATCTTCGTTCCTGTAAGAAATTCAGCCAGCCTGATATCGCAGACTGATTCTCCTTAAAACCATCTACTCGGACATTCCGATATACAGAATCATGCTCCCCTTTTCACATAAGAATGGGCAGCAGTGGCTTGTACACCTATCATCCGCGCAACAAAGCCAAATGACGACAGCAAAACCGCAAGCACACAAACTCTTCATGACCGGGCCTCGGGCGTCTGTCCAATCGCTATGAAGATGCCGTCAGCAATCCTCGCGCACGCAGCATCCAGAGGAAGCCTCGCTTGCCAACGACGCGATATCGAAGCGTCCATTTGTGCGCCGCCATCTTGCTGGCGCCCCGAGAGTGGCGACGGGCGGCACCGAGGTTGGCGGCAGTTCGTGCTTCATTTGGACAACGTTGTCACGATTGAGAACCAACATTAATTCTTTGGCGTCTCCGTTGTCAACACGAAAGCACTGTCTCCCCTGTTGCCGGGGATCGCGAACTGACGTCTCGCGGACGGGCCACTAATCCGCTAGATTCAGCTCTATTCCAATCGATCGCGATAACGCGTCGGCTCTCTCTGCAACGAAATCCAGCTGTCAAACAGAAATTTTAAACTTGCCAGTTGACAAAGATTCATTTAACGAGCTAGGGTAATGTTCGTTATTTATGACAACGTTGTCTTTAAATTGAACCTTGCCGTAACTTTATCCAGACGACGTTAGAACATCGCGAACTGCGTTCGATTGCAGGCGGGTTCCGGCAAATGCGGGGACTGCAATTGTGAGGAGATACAAGAATGACGAAGGGAATACTATTGGCGGTCCTGCTCACATTCGGAGCAGGTATTGGCTTGCTTTCCTCCGATGCGGAAGGACAGGCTGTTACGGCAACTCTTGTAGGCACGGTTGCGGATCAGTCGGGTGCCGTAATTCCAAATGCATCTGTCTCGATCACGAATATGGGCACCGGAGCCGGGATTACGGCCAACAGCAATGAGAGCGGCAATTACAACTTTACCTTTCTCGCGCCGGGCATATACGCAGTCGCGGTAACGGCGTCAGGGTTTCAGAAAAGTGTAACGAGCGGGGTCAACGTTCCGGTCAACACGACCACACGCATTGACGTTACTTTACAACTCGGCTCTTCGTCGCAGACGATCAGGGTGACCGACCAGGCGCCTTTGCTCCAAACAGATCGGGCCGACGTAAGCGCACAAATTGAGGCCAAGCAAGTTCTTGCGTTGCCGGTTGGCAACAGCCAGAATTTTCAGGAACTGGAATCCCTTATCCCGGGCGTGAGCGCACCGATTTATGATCACTCGACGTTTGACAATGCGCAGAACTCCCAGTCTTTCGATGTAAACGGGCAGTCCGAGCTTTCGAACAATCTGCAGTTTGAGGGCATCGATGATAACGAGAGAACCGGGCTTCTGCAGGTCTATATTCCTCCAGCCGCCGCACTGCAGACCGTAGACGTTGAGACGAGCAACTACGCGCCTGAATTCGGTCGCGCAGCCGGAGCGGTGACCAACGTGATCTTGAAGTCGGGCACCAACAGCCTTCATGGTTCGGCTTACGAGTTCAATCAGGTCAGCGCACTGCAGTCACGCAACTACTTCAATAACTCTGGCGTATTTCCCCGCGATACTTATAACTACTATGGGGCGACGATCGGCGGGCCGATCATCAAGGACCGCACCTTTTTCTTCGGTGACTTCCTGCGAAACGAAAATTATACAAACACCTACACGCTTATCACCGTTCCTACGGCAGCGTTCCGAGTGGGCGACCTGTCGGCCAGCCCGACTCCGATTTACGATCCGCAGACCGGGAACTCGAATGGTACTGGACGCCAGCAATTCTCCGGCAACGTGATTCCCACTTCGCGTATCAGCCCGATTGCATCGAACGTGCTGGCTCTCGTGCCGTTGCCCAACATCCCCGGGGCGGGCGCTACGAACAATTATCAGGCGAACCCCAACTTCCATCAGACTTCGACGCAGTTCGATATCAAGCTGGACCAGGTACTTCGCCAGGTGGATCACCTTACATACCGTTATAGTTGGGAGCACACAGACATCGTGCAGAACCCGATCTTCGGGAATGCCGGCGGTCCGACGAGCGGAGGCGGAGAAGGCAATGGCACCAATGCGGTATTCAATACCGCATTGGAATATACCCATGTTCTTTCGCCGACACTCTTCACCGAGTTTCGCGGCGGCGTAGATCATTATCGCAATAATCAGACGCCGTCAGGCTACGGCATCGATCTGGCGACCCAGCTGGGTATTCCAGGCGTGAACGTGAGTCCATTTACGAGCGGTCCTCCCACTATCGACATCACGGGTTACTCCGAACCATTGATCGGCGTCGGCAGCAGTTATCCATGGATTCGCGGAGAGACAAACATCGACATTGCGAACAACTGGACAAAGATTCTCGGAAACCACGCCTTCAAGTTCGGCGGCGAAGTTCGCCGTGTCCGCGATGACCTTGTTCAAGGACAGACTTACGGACCTCGCGGCGTGTTTACTTATGCGGACGGCCAAACCGGCCTGAATACACCCGGCGCCGAGACCAGCTATGGAAATGATTTCGCCAGCTTTCTTCTCGATCTGCCGAATCAAGTTGGCCGCGATGTCAACGTGGGCGATGCGAGTTGGAGGCAAACGTTGTACTTCGCCTTCTTCCAGGACACCTGGCAGGCGAGTAAGTCACTTACCCTTACCTATGGACTGCGCTGGGAGTTTTACCCACCGGCAAATCCACGGAAGTCAGGCGGTTTTTCTCAATACAACATTGCTACGAACAGTCTCGAAGTGGCGGGGTACGGAAATATCCCCAAGGATCTGGGGATGAATGTGAACTCTAAGAACTTTGAACCGCGCGTAGGAGTCGCATGGCGCGCGCTCCCTCGCACAGTGGTTCGTGCCGGCTTCGGAGTCAGCCATACGCCCTTCCAGGACAATTCGTATGCGTTCAATTATCCCGTTCGGCAGAACGTGGTCTTTAACTCGCTCAACGCCTATACCCCGTCGGTGGCAACGGACGGCACTACAACCGAAAATATGTCGACCGGATTTCCCCCTGCGCCTCAGCCAGTCATTCCAGCGAACGGCATTATCCCAAATGCAGCCGTTACCTCGACCTGGATCGTCGTGAATACGAACTATAAAGATCCCTATGTCATATCTTACAATCTGACGCTGGAGCGGGATCTGGGGCACGGCTGGGTTGGCGACGCAGCATATGTGGGCAATGTAGGCCGTCACATTCCCGGCAACTACAATCTGAATGCAGGGCAGATCGCGGGCGCCGGTGCAGCTGGCCAGCCGGAGTTTGCAAGCCTCGGCCGCACCGCAAGCACCGAGCTTCTGCCGAAAGGCACTTCGTCCAACTATAACTCGCTGCAGGCGCGGCTCACGCGCCGGCTCAGCAATAGCCTGATCGCGACGTCCGGTTATGCTTGGCAGAAAGCACTCGGCTATAACTCCAGTACGACCGGACTTGGCATCTACAACTTCTACCTTGATTTTCAGCGCAACTATGCACCGACTACCTGGGACCGCCGTCAGACATTTGTCCAAAGCTTTGTCTATACTTTGCCGTTCGGTAAAGGCCAGCACTTCGTACAGTCCGGTATTCCGGCCTCAATTCTTGGAGGCTGGGAGGTAAGTGGTTTGCTAAGTGCGGATACGGGTACGCCGCTCCTCTTCACCGCAAGCAGTTCGCAGCTGAACGCGCCGGGCACGATCCAGGTTCCAAACCAGATTAAGCCGTTTCGCCGGCTCCACGGTATCGGTACCCATAACGACTGGTTCGATACCACTGCCTTTGTCCAGCCGGTTGGCGCGGTTCTCGGCAACGTAGGTCAGAACGTATACAGTGGCCCTGCTCTCGTTGCCTTCGATGCTTCGCTGCAGCGGGATATTGCGATTCGTGAAGGCATCGGACTTACTCTTCGCATGCAGGCCTTCAATGCGCTGAATCATCCTGTCTTTGCCAATCCGAGCACCAGCCTAACCAGTACGAGCTTCGGGCAGGTGACATCCACGTTAGGAAGCGGGGGGACATCAGAAGGCAGCCGCGCTCTCCAGATTGCGGCAACGCTTCATTTCTGAGCCTTTACCTACACGTTTTGAGTGAATTGAAGGAGATGAAATGAAAAGTGTATCCAGGCGGCGGTTCCTGGCCGGCTCTGCAATGACGGCGGCAACAGTCGCGGCGTTCCCGATGCTTGGCCAGGTAAGTCATCCCAAATCGAATTTCAAGATCGCTGTGATCAGCGACGAGATCTCACAGGATTTCGATCATGCCTGCTCCGTAATTTCGAAAGAGTTCGGATTGCATTGGGTCGAGTTGCGTGCGATGTGGGGGAAGAATCTGCAAAGTCTCAGCGAGACGGACCTTTCGCAGGCTGAAGCAATCCTCACGAAGTACGGGCTTCGAGTAACCGACATCGGCAGCCCGCTGTTCAAGGTGGATTGGCCCGGTGCACCCAGGTCGCGATTCAGTCCGAAGAACGATTCCTTTCGAGCCAGCTTTGACTTTAAACAGCAGGAGGAGGTGCTCGAGCGCAGTATTGCGATGGCAAAGCGATTCAAAACGCAGCGTGTGCGATGCTTCGATTTCTGGCGGCTGGATGACGTCAAACCTTATCGCGCGGCCATCAATGCGAAGCTGCTGGAAGCCGCGAATATCTTCGGTAAGCAGGGCATTCTGCTGGTGATTGAGAACGAGTTCGAATGCAACACGGCGACGGGAAGGGAGGCCGCGGAGACGCTTGCGGCGATCCCATCCCCGCATCTGATGCTGAACTGGGATCCGGCA
>Ga0206862_1108_pt1 | contig 22207 bp, 14 predicted proteins | sample Alteio_BWOrgCont_43_FD_152625 | JGI IMG/M metagenome (GOLD analysis project Ga0206862, IMG submission 152625) | Enriched cells from forest soil in Barre Woods Harvard Forest LTER site, Petersham, Massachusetts, United States -... | ecosystem: Environmental > Terrestrial > Soil > Temperate forest >... | reverse complement strand
TACATACTGGGATTAGGCGAGCATTTTTTGCATCTGCTTAAGAGGGAGGGTATTGACAACATGGTTTTTCTCAAGCCAACCTTTTCGAGCGATATTGACTCCTGCACGATAATATTGAAGCTCCTTTGTGCTGTGCGCATCAGGGTTGATGCTGCATTTGAGTCCCTTTTCAGAGGCTTTATGCCAATAGCGCCAGTCCATGTCTAGCCGCATAGGATGGGCATTGAGTTCAATGATTTTATGGTTTGCGATGCAGGCATCGATCACTTTGGCAATATTGACTGCGTAGGGGTCTCTTTTAAGCAGCAGGCGTCCAGTCAGGTGTCCGACCATGGTCGTATAGGGATTTTCTATGGCTTTAATGAGACGCGAAGTCATCGTTTTTTCGTCTGCGCTAAAAGAGCGATGAATAGAGATCACGACATAATCTAATTCCTTAAGGATTCGATCGGGAAAATCAAGATTTCCCTTAGTTAAAATATCGCATTCTACTCCAGCAAAGACATGGGTACGGAATTTGCCGGCTTTATTTAGCTTACGAATCTGTTCGAGTTGTTTGAAAAGGCGTTGCTCATCCATTCCATTGGCTTGAAAGCTTGATTTTGAATGGTCTGAGATCCCAATGTATTCCCATCCAAGGTCACGAGCTGCTGCGACCATTTCTTCAAGAGTATTGTGCCCATCGGACTCGGTAGTATGGCAATGAAACACTCCTCGAATATCGGTTTCTTCAACTAAGGAAGGGATTTTACCTTTTTCCGCAGCTTGGATCTCTCCCATATCCTCGCGAAGTTCAGGAGGGATATAGGATAAACCAAACGCCTCGAAAATGGCTTTTTCCGTCAGCAGCTTTTTTTTGGGAAAGGGTCTTTGCCGGCGGCCTTTTATCGGCTCCAAACCATATTCGCTTAGACTATAGCCCATCTCTATTGCTCTTTTACGCATTGCAATAGTGTGTTCCTTAGATCCTGTGAAGTATAAAAGAGCATAGGCAAACTCATCCATCGGTACTACTCTAAGATCGGCCTGGGTATTTTCTTTTAAACGAACTGAAGCCTTTGTCGGTCCTTTCACTAGGACTTTTTCAACCCATGGTTGTGTAGTGAACCATTTCATAACCACACTAGGGGAAGAAGAGGCAACGAGAAAATCAAGATCGCCCACTGTTTCCAATTTACGTCTAAAGCTTCCAGCAATTTCAGCTTTCTTCACCGCACGGACTTGGGAGATTTTTTCTAAGATAGGCTGTGCAATTTTTTCAGCATTCCACCAAAGAAGCCTGCGTCCAAAACTTTTGATTTTGGCGATGTTATTTAAAATAGATGTTTGTGTTTTGCTTCCGAATCCAGCTAGTTTTGCAATTTTCCCTTTACGACATGCAGAGGCCAAATCTTCAACATTCTTGATTTTCAGTTTTTCGTAGAGAAGCTTTACTTTTTTGCTCCCAAGGCCTGGGATATGCAGAAGATCGAGCAATCCTTTTGGGATTGATTTCTTGAGTTTTTCATAATAGGGGAGGCGGCCAATTTGGACTAAGGTTGTGACTTTTTTAGCAATTTTCTCGCCGATTCCTGGGAGTTCTTCTAGCTGTCCTTTTTGAACGACGATAGAGAGATCTTCATCTAATGTTTCGATAGCTCGGGCAGCATTGTGGTAAGCGCGGATTTTGAAAGGGTTTTCTCCCTGAAGCGAGAGAAGAACACCAATTTCGTCAAGAATCGCAGCTACTTCGTGCTTATCCATAACTTTCGAATAACATTTTTTGCTTTAAAACCAAGGTGAAAAATAGCAAAGGCTTCGAGCTTATAGAACATTTCCCGATGAAACATTTTCCTAGGAGGCCCCTATAGCTCTGTACACGACAAAATTTGTAAGCATTCATGAGGTTGTGAAGATAGCTTTTTCCTATAAGAAAAAACCCTCAGCAACGTCTTGAACGTATAAAAATTTTGTCGTGCACAGAGCCCCTACAGAGGGGAATTCTCCTATAGGGCTCGCCTTGAAACAGTTATTTGGTTTTGTTAGGATCTCGACTTTGCAACTTTTTAGGGTCGAACGTCCGAGGACAAATAGACGAGGCAGGCGACCCTAAAAAGTGGCAAAGTCGAGAGGATAAATGCCAATGAATTATGATGCCCTAACGAACTTACAAGCGCGACTTGCTAAAGAGCCCCAAAAAAATTACCCAGTTTATTCACGTATCCATCTTTTGAACTCATTCAACCAATCTTTTCGAGCTAGATGCTTCGTTAAGAGAGAAGATGAGTTGGGATTTGGCATTTCAGGAAGCAAATTCCGTAAATATCGAACGCTGCTTCCTTATCTTCAGGAAAGGCGTTATCGAGAGGTGGTTATCATCGGCGGTCTTTTTTCTAATCATGTTCTTGCGATTACACAGTTACTCCTTGAGAGTGGCATCAAGCCAACGCTCTTTTTGAAAGGATCTTCACCCTCTGAAGCTCAAGGAAATTTTCTTTATCTACAAATGCTCGTCCCCAAATCTTCTATTCACTGGATTGCAAAAGCGGAATGGACAAATGTGGAAAGACACGCTTCAAACTATGCTGCTGAGCAAATAGATACTTTAGTTCTTCCAGAAGGGTGCACGTTTTTCCCTGCTTTTCTAGGGGCATTGACTCTTCCTCTCGATATCATAAAAAATGAAAGCGAATGTGGCTTTACATTTGATCATCTTTTTATCGAATCAGGAACAGGGTGGTCGGCTGCCGCACTCCTTCTGGCATTTGCTTACTTGGAGAAAATGACTTTTTGCCATCTTTTGCTCTTAGCTGGGGAAAAAGAGAATTTTCTCCAGCAGCTGCAAATGCTTCATGCTAGTTTCGAGCTTTGGTTAGGAATAAAATGTCCTTTTCCAGAACGATTTACTTGCGAAAATTCTGCTATAGCTACTTCTTTCGGTTCTACGAACACAGCTATCTTCGAGTTTCTTATTGAAATGGCAAGGGCTGAGGGTTTTTTTCTTGATCCAATCTATTCGGGAAAATTGTTTTACCACGCTAAGACGAAAATAGAAGATGAACAAATGAGCGGGAATTTGCTTCTTATCCATTCTGGTGGAGGTTTAACATTAGCTGGGTTTCAGAAGTTTCTTGCTAAGTTGGTTGTTTGAAAATTAAGCGAAAAACATTTTTGTTAATCATCGAGATTAAAATGCTTTGGGAACTATTCGTTCATTCGTTAGATTGAAGATAAAGTGCAAGCTACTTGGAGAAAGCAATGAAACGAGCCTTGGTTCCATTTTTGATGATCTCTTCTATAGCCCATGTGGAAATAGATGCTTTTCAACAGGAGGGCGAAAAAAACACGCATGCTCTAAGTAAACAGTCTAATCAGGCTACTGAAGACGGACAAGGGACTAAAGAGGACTCTCTAGAGCAACAGTTTTTGATCATGAAAGAGAGGTTACAAAAGCTTAGGGAGGAAAATGCTAACTTAATGACTGGGCTCACAAAATTGAATACACCAGAAGTAAAACCTTTAGCACAGCAACAGACAGAGCATGGGCAAGGGGCTAAAGAGAAAAAAGAGGACTCTCTAGAGCAACAGTTTTTGATCATGAAAGAGAGGTTGCAAGAGCTTAGGAAGGAAAACGCTAACTTAATGACTGTGCTCACAAAAGTGGATACACCAGAAGTAAGACCTTTAGCGCAGCAACAGACAGAGCAAGGGCAGGGCGGCAGAGAGCTGTCCCGAGAGCAGCAGGCCAAATCTTCTCCAAAAAAATGCTACGAGGTATTTGCGACAGGAGCAGTTCTATGGTGGTGCGCACATGAAGATGGATTGGCCTATGCTTCTACAGGATTCAATAGTAATCCAACGACCGGCACGGCTCCTGCACAAAGCGCTGTACCGCGCGGGAGCATTAGGAATTTCGGAGGGGACTATCATCCTGGGTTTAAAGCGGGCCTTGGGTATTTGTTTTCTTCGGACTGGGACATCTATTTTAACTGGACCCGCTTGAGACAACATCCTTCGCATGATGTGGAGGCTAGCTCAAAAAATGGCAGCCCTCTTTATGACGAATGGGGAAACCAAGCCGTTGTCTCAGGGCATACGATCCTTTCGGCCAATGCGGATTGGAAACTGAACTACAATACTCTTGATTTGGAAGTAGGTAAAAAGTTTATGCCGACTAAGCGCATTTCTTTTCGTCCCCATGCCGGCTTACGCGGCGTCATAATTTTGCAAAACTACAATGTCACCGAGGTCGTCAATATTCCAGTACCTGTTGCAATGAGGATTGTAAATCCGACGGTTTCCGTTCGTAACTTCAATAATTATCGCGGCATCGCTCTGCGTGCAGGTTTGAATTCAGGCTATCACTTTTTTCCCGAATGGGAGGTATTCGGGAGCTTCGCTGCCTCTGTGATTTCGGGAAAGTTCAAGGTCCTAAATTATCAAACGACCAATGATAACACTTTTCCAAAACCCTATATGAATGTCGTCGATCGTTTCTGGTCGGTGAAGCCTGAACTAGAGGCTGCTTTGGGGATACGGTGGGGAAGAGACTTTGCCGATGATCGCTGTCATATCCAGTTTGACGTGGCATGGGAAGAGCTATGGTTGCCCAGCCAAAACCAAATGCGCCGATATCTCACGCCTACGATTCCCAATGCAATGGGGACAACCATAGATATGCCGCAGTCGATCAATGAAAAAGGCGATTTAGGCTTGTACGGCATAACCATTGGCGCCCGCCTTGATTTCTAAGGTTCTAAGGGAGTTTCAGAGAGTCGCTACGGCCGAGTCTTTTCAATGTTTTGAAGTGGGATTTTATAGCAGAGAAAAAGGAATGATTTTGGTTATAAGGCAAGCCAAATTCCTTTGCGGTCGATTCCACAATAGGGGAGATCTTGTGTAGATGGGCATGACAAATGTGTGGAAACAGGTGGTGCTCTATTTGAAAATTCAAGCCCCCGAAGAGGAAATGGACTAACCGATTCTTTATGGCAAAATTCGAGGTCGTATCAAGTTGATGCTTGGCAAAACTATTTTGCATTTTTCCTTCCTCATTAGGTAATGGGAAGGCGACATTCTCTACAATGTGTGCAAGTTGAAAGACTGTCGTCAGAGTGATTCCCGCCATAGCCAGAAAACCGATATACCCCAAGACGACTTGCCACCAGGAAACAGGCAAAAGCATTATTGGAACAACGAGGAACATAAAAACATGAATCATTTTAAACGCGATCATGAGAAAAACTTCTAACTTGGAAGGCTTGCCTGGTCCAGACTGCTTATCTTTGAAGACTTGGTAGATGCGTTTTAGATCGGAAAAATAGACCCAATGCATCAAGTTGAGGCAGTAAAGGAGAGGTGCATACCAATGCTGAAAGCGATGAAAAGAGCGATGAGGAGCTTTAGGGCATAATCTTAAGAGAATGGGTACATCCAGATCAGCGTCATGCTCAGCGATATTCGTAAAAGTATGGTGATCTACCGTATGTTCTTTTTTCCAATAGAAAGAGCTTGCTCCAAACAAATCCATTAAAAATCCTAGTATCCGGTTTCCTACCGACCGCGATAGATAGGCACCATGCAGAGCATCATGGGCAATGTTCATTGTTCCGATCGAGGTTAAAAAGCTAAGGAGGACGTAGAGCCCAAAAATGACTAGGCCTCCACCCAGATTGGAAAGAAGAGCCGCATAGGTGAGCGCAGCCAAACTCATGAGGAAGATGGATTTAGCGTACATGGGTAAATTGGCCTTAGGAGAGATCTCCGAATCTTTAAAATAAAGATTGATTCTACTTCTTAATACCGAAGTAAAATCACATCCCCCTTCTTTATTAAAGGAAACTTTCTTTATTTCTGAATTCATGAGGTTCTCACTATGGGAAGCCAAAAATTGCAACTTCATTAGGTTTACTTGATACAAAACTATTTGTCAAAGCTAGAGAGAGGGGATGAGCCGCTCCTCAGCCTGTCGAGGTCATTGCAAAATCCATTCGAAGCCAAATCTGCGCTTTTTTGGTTGGATCCAAATTTCTCGTAAAATGCCTATGTCATTTTACAAGAAACGTATGTAGCCTCGCATATGTTCTGCTTCGACGACCTTAAAATCGAGGCGCAAAAGCCAAAACCCCTTGTTCGCTTGAACTGTCAGCAGTATAGTCTAAATCGGCAATAAAACAAACAAATAAACAAATTTTGTTGATATTAGGGGGTGTTTTATAAAATCTGTGTTGTGCGATGTTGTATATTTATTTGCAACCGCTTTACTTCTTTTGAAGCACTTGCGTATAAGCAAGACAGAGAGGCATGTCAGTTGTCTTAGTCAAAAATGGTAGAAAAAAACAATGGGCTATCTTGTTGGACCATCCTCATGGGTGCTTTACGCTTTAGCTATAATGATTTCTTCGATCGTTATTAGCTTAGCGATTCTTTGGTTTGTGAGGAAGATCCTTTCCCATAAAGAATTAAAAAAAAGCCATGATGTCGTTGCCTGCACGTTTAGCATTATCGGCGTTCTCTATAGCGTTATTTTGGGATTTACTGTGATCAATGTGCAAGATCGTCATAATGCAGTGCTTGAGGCGATTCATACGGAAGCGATCTTATTAGCAGACCTTTATCAAGATGCAGCGTTTTTTTCAGCGGAGGAAGCCAAAGACATCCGGGCAAGCTTGCGCAATTATATTGACCATGTGATCGCGCAAGAGTGGGGTCCCTTTCGGGAAAGAAAAATTCATCTTAAAACGAGAGATATTATTAAGGAAATCTGGGATAGTTACTATAAAGTCAACCCTCAGAATGAGAAGCAGTACGTTTGGTATACGGAATCTATCAGTAAATTAAACAATTTTCTGAATGCCAGATTAGTAAGGCAATTCGATTCTTGGGAGCACTTAGGAAATATGATGTGGAGCCTTCTCATTGCTGGCGCGATCATTACCGTCTGCTTCATGTTCTTTTTCGGATTGGAAAATTGGCGGAGTCATACGGTACTGACGACATTGCTGGCAGGCTATCTTTCTTTCATGCTATTCTTAGTCTATTCTCTAGATAATGTTTTTAAAGGCCCTCAGGCGATTAAGCCAGACGCATTGGAACAAATCCAAACACTTTTTGATTCGTGGGATCAGGATTTCAAAGAAGAGTCGAGTTTAGCAAGCAAATGAGGTTACTCACCTTACGCACACAGGGGGTCTTATGGACTGTTTGAAAGCTGCCGACAAATCGAGTCACGCAAAGTGGGTAGTATTGAATGAAATACAACCCACTTTGCGTGACTCGATTTTCGACGCTTTGAAACAGTCCATAAGACCCCCTGTGTGCGTAAGATGAGGTTACGCAAGATGTCTAGCATATCTTGGCTGTCCGCAAGTTTCACATTTGTCCAATTCTAGAAGCTTATTGAGATATTGCTGTACTGTGGCGATATAGGTTCCATGACTCCAGGTCAAAGGAGAAACGGATAAGGGTTCATTAGTGATGGGGTGGACCTGCTCGGCTAGCACGCCGCTCGGTAAAGCATGGTCAGACACCCATTCCAGAATTGTCATGGCTTTTTTTAGTTCTTCTTTTGTTTTTGCCAAAGCGATCGAGTATTGGGCTAACCACAAAGTTGTCACAAACCATGGATTGCCCGTTACCTCATTATTTATTCGATAATAAGTGTCATTTTCATAACGGGCGAGACCGCCAACGTTTGTTTTGCACCATAAACGATCATAGACTTGTTGCATGGTGCTTTTCACCTTTTCGTCATCTGCGCTGTAGGCTCCAAAAGCAAAGATCCCATAAACACTGGCATCTATGGTGGCATCGACTTCTATCGAGCCATCTTTCTTGAAATTCACCATCCTGGCAAAGCGCTTTTCTTTTTCCAGATAAAGATATTTATCCATTCCTTGGCGCAAAAGAGCCGCCCCTTCTCGATAGTCATTAGCTAATTCCATTTCCCCAAAGGCTTCAGTGAAATGAGCGGCAGCCATCAATCCGCCATATACTGTTGAAACGGTAAAGGTGAGCACCCCTTGCCGTTCCTCCCATAGATCATAACTTGGTAGAGGAAGGCCCGTTTTCATATCGCGGTAATTCATCATGAAATCCGCTGCTCGTTTGATCAACGGTTTATAAAGAGGTTTAATGAATTCTATATCTTTAAAATTCTTGTAATGATTCCACAATGCCCAAATGACAAGAGCCGTTTCGTCTTCCTGGAGAGGAATCTGTGCTTTTTTTTCTTTCAGCCAGGGATGCCAAGAGCTAGCTAGTGTGCCGCAAGGGTTGTATTTATGCAGAAAGAAGCCCTCTTTCTCAATAATTTTTGCACAGAAATTAAAGAAATTTCTGGTGACTCCAAAGTATCCTGCTAAATCTAATGCGTAAGCAACTAGGGCGGCATCGCGTGGCCACATGTAGCTGTAGGTGTCCCGATTGAAATGAAGAGCATCGGAATCATTGGCGGCGATAATACCGCCGGAATTATCGATTTGCGTACGGCAAATCATGAGGCTTTTCTTATAAAGATGTCCGACTTTTTCGGGAAGAAGAGTATAATTTAGATGCTCTAGATCAATCCATAAGCGCCAATAATCAAAAGTCCGTTTAAAAATCCCTTCTGGCGTCTTCTTTTTTACCACCTCATTGAGTGCTTTGACCTCTTCCCAACTTTTGCCCGCGCAAATCCAATAATAGCAGACCTCTTTCGCCTTCGGCTCAACTTCCAGATGAATCGCAAGGACCGAATCGACAGAGCCTTGTGCAATGGGATTGCCGCTTAACATACCATCTTCAGCATCTTTCCATGTGCCCTCATAGGTATCCGTCTTTTTATTACCTGTTGCAAAGTAGTCAATTCCCCATTTGTTATTTGCGCGGATATTCACTAAGAAATAGCGGTCGCCCTTATAATGGAGAAGGCAGCTGATTTCAGGTCGAAAAGAGGCTGTATCTCCGATGTCATTACCAAAGATGTGAAAATCTTGTGCTAGGAAGAGCCGGATCTCTTTTTTTTCATCGGAGAGATTTTCTACGGCTAATTTCTTTAAATAGACATTCTCGTGAAAATCGACTAGATCATTGGCTAAAATGCGGATTTTCAGCGTTTCATTGAACAGTTCGACATCTGTCACTAGCGAATCATCGAGATAATTTTTGCGAATGCCCCATCCATGAGGAATCCAACTAAACTGGCCATTGACCCAGACACCCATGCGAAAAGGCTCTCCAATAGTATGGTTCTCTTCGCCCACATGAGGAAAGTAAAATTCGCGAAGAAGATAATCCTTATCAAAGGCGATTAAGAGATTTCCATTTCCGACAGGTAGATCTCTAGGCATGAAAAAATCCTACTCAATAGTTCAAGGCCAGTTGTTTAGCTGCTTCTATCGCTTCATGGAGTTTTTGCTGTTGGATCTCTTTTCCCATATCCATTGGCTGAGCATGGAGAAAATGCATATCTGTAATCCCGACAAAGCCGAAGATTGTTCGTAGATAGGGCTCTTGAAAATCAAAGCTTCGTGTCTCTTCTGAAGCATAGGTGCCGCCACGGCTGCTAATGACGATCATTTTTTTATTCTTCGCGAGACCTTCTACACCGGTATCCGTGTAACGAAAAAGATATTTTGGCTGCACTAGGATGTCGATGTAGTGTTTTAGCATATAGGGAATGCTAAAGTTCCACATGGGAGTGCTAATCAAATAAAGATCCGCGGATAGAAATCGTTCGATATGCTCGAGGATTTCTACCCATTTATCTTTAAATTCTCCGTATAAATCTTTCCCGGTCATCAACAAATATTTTCCATCGACACGCTTCATCGAGAGGGATGGCAGCTCCTCTTTAGCGAGATTCAGCTCGTCCACGATCCAGTTTACGTGTTTTTGTTGGAAGGTTTCTAAGAAAGCTTCCGAAACTTGTAAAGTTCGCGATTCTAATTCACGTGGAGTAGCGATGATATGAAACAATTTTTGCATAAAGGTGTCCTCAATGTTGGATAAAGATCATTGATGCCATAGGATTTGCGGAGCTTCTAGGGGTACAGCAGTTCCAGAGAAGTAGGGGATGACGCGCGGTGTATAATGCGAGGCGGGGCGTGTTGCAGGAACTTTTGCATTAAATACGTGCATGTTAGCGGCGCCTGTCAGTAGGCGGGCGTAGGTCATTTCTTGTGTAAAATCAGGACTGTTGTCCAGTCCATTTGCATAGAGCTCCACTTTTACCGACTTGGGGTCAAGATCGTTGAAATAGATTTGTACCTCGAATGCATGCTGATTCTCATTCGTCTCTACTTTGACTTCAGCAAATCGTAGGGATGCCCAATGTTGCTGGACACTACGCTGCCAATCGACGATCTTGTTTGCTAAGCCTCCTTTGCTAGCAGCTCGCTCAACATAGTTTGCCGCAGCTGGAACATAGTATCGGTCAGTATATTCGTGCACTGAACGGTTAGCGGAAAAGCGGCATGTCAACTGCGCCATGCTCTCCCGAATGCGTTTTAACCAAGCGGTGGGAAATCCATCCCTATCACGATGATAGAAGTCAGGGATGATCTGTTGTTCTAGCAGATTGTAGAGTTCATTTGCTTCGAACGCATCCCAACTGTGCTCATCACTGTGTGTCTGATTATCGCCTAAAGACCAGCCCACGTCTGACGTGTAGGCTTCAGCCCACCAACCATCCAGCTCAGAGACATTCAACCCTCCATTGACCAAGATTTTCATACCGCTTGTTCCACAAGCTTCCCATGGCCGGCGAGGCATATTCATCCACAGATCGACCCCTTGGACAAGATATTCAGTCACGAGGATATCGTAGTCGCTGAGGAATATTGCGTGAGGGCGCGCCTCAGGTCTTCTGATGAAGCGAATCCATTCGCTAACCAAGGCTTGCCCAGCCAGATCTGCTGGATGAGCTTTACCTGCAAGAATGAGTTGCACGGGACGTTCGGAATGGGTCAAAATGCGAAGTAGTCGCTCTTGATCGTACAAGAGTAAATTGGGTCTTTTGTATGTCGCAAATCGCCTTGCAAAACCTATTGTTAAGGTATTGGGATCAAATAGATGCTTAGCTTTTTCGACTTCTTCTGGCGGATAGCCTCTCGCCTCCCATATTCTTGCTAATCGTAGTCGAATATATTCGATGAGTGCTTTGCGTCCTTCATAACGTAGCTGCCAGAATTTAGCGTCAGGCACGTTCCGAATGCTTTTTTCCACGGCTTCTGTTGTTCCACGCCAGCAGTTTTTCCCACAAAATTCATTCCAAAGATCACCTGACCGGATAGAACTCCAACTTGGTGTATGGACGCCGTTTGTCACATATCCGACAGGAATCTCATTTTCTGGCCAATGGGGAAAGAGCGAATCGAAAAGCTGTCGGCTTACCTTGCCGTGCAATCGGCTCACGCCATTGACTGCACAACTTCCACGGATTGCTAAATAGGCCATGTTAAAATTTTCTGAAGAGTCATTGGGATTTTGACGTCCTAAAGCGAGTAAATCATGGAGTGTTACACCGAGCTTTTCCTTTGCGTAATGACCAAGATATTGCTCAATGAGGAAGGGTGAGAAGCGATCAAAGCCGGCGGATACGGCTGTATGAGTGGTAAAGAGATTGCCAGCCCGTGTGGCGGCTAAGGCGACAGCAAAGGGTTGGCCTGTCTCTTGCATGAAAAACTTAGCGCGTTCCAAAATAGCAAAAGCTGCGTGTCCTTCATTTAAGTGGCAAACTTCTGGTTTGATGCCCAATGCATCGAGTAATCGCCATCCGCCGATTCCTAGGATGAGTTCCTGCTTGAGGCGCAGTTCAGAATCGCCTCCATAGAGTTCACTTGTAATCCCGCGGTGGAAGGGGAGGTTGACAGGATCATTGCTATCCAGCAAATAGAGTCTGACGCGGCCTACTTTCACTTCCCATGCTCGTAACCATAGCGACCACCCAGGTAAAGCGATCTCCAAGCGCAGCCATTCTCCATTGGATTTTCGTAAAGGGGTGATCGGCAACTGACCAGGATCGTTATAGGGATAGAGTGCATGCTGGTTTCCATCTTTATCGATGAGTTGATGAAAATAGCCTTGTTGGTAGAGGAGCCCGATACCGATTACAGGTACACCGAGATCGCAGGCTGCCTTGAGCTGATCTCCTGCCACGTTGCCAAGACCGCCAGAATAGATGGGTAATCCTTCATCCAACATATATTCCATGCTAAAGTAGGCGACATGTTTTAACGGGGACGATCCATGCGTTTGCTCAAACCAAGTTGGTGACTTTTCTTCCTCTTGGTGAGTTTGTAAAAGATCATCGACAAGTTTGCGAAAACTTGGATTAGCTAATGTACCTTCCAGCTTTTCTCTGGAGATCGTTTGCAGGATGACCCAGGGATTTCGTAAGAGCTCCCATAGCTCAGGATCAAGCTGCTCCCATACTTTGTCAGCTGCATGGTTCTGATTCCATGTCCACAGGAAGTCCAGAGCTAGTCTTTCTAGGGAACCATAGCCCTTAATTTCTTCGCGATTGTAAGAGTTAGCCTGCTCGACCATATTTCCAATATATCAATGAAAGATGGATTTAGTTCAAATCCAACTTGCCACTATGCATCCTGAGAAATTGGTTGGCGACTAATGATGTTTTAAAAAGATCTTGATCTAATATTCGTATAAGTAAAATATTTGCTAGCAAATTTGATGCAACCTTAAAGGAGGTAAAAATGGGATTGGCGTTAGCAACCATACTAGGCAAGCTTATTAGACGCGCTTTGTCTATAAGAATAAAGTCTAATGCATTTGGCATCATATCGTTGTTCATGACAGCTTTGGTTGATAGCCAGGGTCTTAGTGCAAATGCACCAGCCCCCCAAATTCATGGCAAGGGCATGCTTCTACAGACTAAGGAAGAATGGCAGAAGATCCAGGAGAGCTGGTACAGAGTTGTCAAGGTGCAACCAAATAAGATCGGTGCTGCTAGGATAAAAGCGGAAATGGAAAGGAATGGTCTAACCCCTCTAGAATTTCCGGTAGCAAAATCTCATGAAGAAGAGTTCCTTATCGGAGGAAAAGAGTTTGAAAGCGACGAAGGAACGTTAGCCGAGGCACTCCCAAGCTCTGTCGACAACAGCATCTTGCCGTCTTTTCCACCTATAGGAAATCAAGGGTTGGAGAGATCGTGCGTTGCGTGGGCTTCTACGTATTATCAAGCAACGCATGAAATCGGCCTGATGAATGGAACGAATAACAAAACGAGCAGCGCCGGGATTCTTTCGCCTAAATGGACCTATAATATGATCAATGGCGGAGGGGATAATGGCTCTTATATACCCGACAGTTATGTCCTGCTATCGCAAAATGGTGCGGTACCCATGAATAAATTCCCCTACGATGGAAATTTTTTGCAGTGGGATTTGAATCCACAAGATTGGATCACAGCGATGCACTACCGTACGAATACAACAAAATATCTTCCAGGACTCGGAGGGAGCGAGCCGCAAAATCTCACTCGCATCAAACATGCTTTGAATAATGGGCATGTTCTTACTATTGGGACTTTTGCTGATAGTTGGGTAATGACAACCATTCAAGAGAACCCTGCTTCAGCGAATCTCTATGTTGGTCAACAGGCAATTTCTTATGTGAATGGTACTGACGGCGGGCATTGTATAACTATCGTTGGATATGATGATAATGTTTGGATCGATGTCAATGGAAATGGTCAAGTAGATCCCGGTGAAACAGGAGCGTTTTTATTGGCGAACTCCTGGAGCCCTACCTGGGGAAACCAAGGGTTCATTTGGATAGCCTATGATGCTTTCTTAGCAGCGTCAGATGTTCCTGATGGCCCAAACGAGGGACGAGTGCCCGCAGCCGATGGGACAAATTCTACGGCTATTTATAGCACGGCTAAAGCACACAACTACTCGCCTAGCATTATTGCTCAGTTCGAGCTGTGTCAATCACAACGTGATCAGATAAAGGTCACTGGAGGTATTTCGCCGCAAACTCAAACTGTACCAGTTAGGTATTTTGCAAGTGGGGCAATCGTTTATCAGGGAGGTCCCTATGAATTTGATGGAATGTCGTCATGTACTCCTTTAAACGGCACATTTGCACTCGATCTATCAGGTCTTATTCCGATGAATACAGCGGATGAGCGTTTTTATCTCATGGTGAATGATAACATGTCTGGCAATCCCACAACATTGGAATCATTTACGCTCATTGATCTCGTAAACGAAAAAACAATTCCATTCAATCAAGTGCCTCAAACTGTTGATAACGGGAAAATAACGAATTTTATCGACTATACGGTCAACCCGGCGGTGACTCGATCAGTTGCGAAACCTTTGGCTATTAGTGTAACAGCACCGATGAATGGTACAACTGTACATGGCATGATCCCGATTGTCGCCAAAGCAAGTAATAATGCTATAGAACAGGTGGATTTCTATATCGATACAAAATCCGTTGCAACGGAAACAAATGCTCCCTATCTCGTCTACTTTGATACGACAAAGCTATTGAATGGAAAACATAGAGTGACTGCGGTGGCTAAAGACACTTCTGGTAAGCAAGTGACAGCTAGCATCATCGTAAAGGTTCAAAATTAACTTAAAAAGTTTGAGGCAGTTGCAAAACTCCTGGAGAGGTAATTGTAAAATTCACTTCGTAAGACAAATTTGATGATTTTTTGGTTGGTTCTGTTTCCTCTGTACACGACAAAATTTGTAAGCATTCATGAGGTTGTGAAGATAGCTTTTTTTCCATAAGAAATAACAGGATAAGCATGATCGGCGAAACGCCGATCATGCTTATCCTGTTATCTTTATAGCAAAATCCCTCAGCAACGTCTTGACGTATGAAATTTTTGTTGTGCACAGAGTTATGCAAGATGTCTAATGACATATGCCATTGGATATAGGCATGTTACGAGAAATCAGAGTCGTAATAATTGAGTTTATAATAATTTATTTTATTATTGAAAATAATTATCTTTTAGTATAAAATAATAACAAAAAAGATTAGGTAATTATGTCATCAATAATACTAGGGTGTCCTGGATCGGGACTGCGAGTAGCACCAGAGGGATCTGGTCAAACCAATAGCACTATTAGTTCCAGGTTCATTAAAATTGAGGAACCAAGCCTTCGGCGCAAAACTCGTAATATACTCTACAAAGTTTTCCACGATTGTTGGGCATCTCTGTGGCGCTACTTTCATCGAGTACCCATAGATTCACGAATCGAATCGAAAAAAAACTATCCTAAATTTCAATTTACCTATATTCCCCAGGTCATCCCTGTTTTACGGAAAGAAAGGACGCTCGATACGCTGAGTGTCAGTACCTATGGAGATAAGCTCGTTTCTCAGTTCACTCAGTCAAATTTTATTTCAACCTATCTAATTCCCCCAGGGCGTAAAACTCCTGAACTTCCTCAAATTCCTGAAGGAAATTTGAAGTTGATGATCCCTGTCGTCATAAAAGGAACGCTACGCGATCACATCATAGCTGTTTTTTTCGATCGTAGACAGAATACTATAGAAATTTATGACCCGAAAGGCCTGACAGTAATGGATCGTATGGATGAACGTCCTGTGAGCGACCCTAACACGACGATGCCACAACTGATCAGGAAGATCATAGAGACCTATGGCAACTCCAGCACAACGGTGATAGAAAATACTGTAAAACATCAGTATGATTCGCACAACTGCGGGGTTTACACCTGTGATTATTTTACGCGCCGTCTTAAGGGAGAATCTGTTCTAAATATTCAGAAGGGACCGCCAAAAGATCCTTCCCAAATACGCGTTGCGATGATCAAAAGATTGCTCTCTTAAAAAGCCCCTTATCTAAAACTCTCGTTCAATAGCATGAGCATGGTGCTATCGTGGGTAAATCTCATTAGACTTAAAGAAAAAGTCAATTTCCTTTTTTGCGCTCTCTAAGCTGTCTGATCCATGGACTGCATTTTTGCCTATATCGGTGCCGAACTGGGCGCGGATTGTGCCCGATTCCGCTTTTTTAGGGTCTGTGGATCCCATCACTGTTCGATTGAGCGCAACGGCATCTGTTCCCTCTAAGACCTGCACAAAAATTGGTCCGGAGCTCATATAAACGACGAGGTCTTTAAAAAAGGGACGATCACGATGTTCAGCATAAAATTTTTCGGCCTGCTTTTGCGTTAGCTTGGTCATCTTAGCAGCAACAACATGAAGACCGGCATCTTCAAAGTGCTCGATGATGGCTCCAATATGGTTGGTTGCTACGGCATCGGGTTTGATAATAGAAAGAGTTTGCTGGCTTTTGGCGGCGCTCCCCATTTCTGGTGCTGCGTGGGCAAAAAGGCAGCTTAAACAACCAGCGATCATTGCAAAGATACATTTCATAGTTACCTGCATTCAGTTTTTTAAAATAGACCTCTTTCGAAATTAAGGGTTCGTCAATTTTCTGGATTATTTTGGCCGATTTTCGATTCAAATTGCGGGGATAATATACTTTTGTCGATATTACCCCCGCAATTTGAATCGAAAATCGGCTCAAAAGAACCAGAAAATTGACAGAACCTTAATTTTGAAAAAGGTCTAATAATTCTCTTCGTTTTAAGACGCCTAATTGTAGCATTACAAAAAAATCTCTGTCCAGAGGCCTTTTATTTAAAGGGCCAGTTTGGTAGCATTTTCGCGCTATGAGTAAGTTTCTGTCGATTTTTTTGCTGCCGTTTTTATTATGTGCCTCAATGGAGCCAGTTGCAAAACTCCACGACAGCGAAAAATCGAGACTTTTTGACTCCATTGCGAGGACAGGTGAAGCCTGTCCGGAACACACCGACGGTGGCCTGCCTAGAGGGGTAGGCGAGGAGGTGTGGTCGCAATGGGGGCAAAAAGAGCGATTTTGCGCGTCGAAGAGTTTGGCAATTGGCTCAATAGTGAGTGGTGCTCAGTCGTCTTTGTCCTTGGCTGAATTGATTGATACTGCTCTAAAAAACAATCCCGAAACAGAAAAAGCATGGGCAAATGTCAAACGAGCCCAAGCCGCCTTAGGCGTCGCAAAAAGCAGCAATTATCCCTCAGTTGATGCGACCGGAACCTCGATGCATGGGCGTGAAGTAAAATTTCCTAATGGTCCAAATACAATCTACACGAATTATGGAGGGGAGCTTAGTCTTTCCTACTTATTATTAGATTGTGGAGAAAGAAACGCTGCGATTGAGGCGATGAAAGAGGCCTTGAAAGCTGCGAGGTGGGAGTCTGATTTCGCGATTCAACGAGTTATTTACAAGGTCTGCGCCCATTACTACGAATATCTGCATGCCGATGAACTCCTGAAAATGAAGGAGAGTACCCTAATAGATTTCAAGACGATGTTCGAGGCGGCAGACGAGCTTTACAAAGCGGGTTTACGGTGCATGACCGACCTGAATATGAGCAAAGCGGAAGTTGCACAGGCTCATATGGACGTTGCACAAGAGAAAGCTAGGGTAGCGATCGCTTATGGTAAGCTTTTGACAAGCCTGGGCCTTCCTATAGAGATGGTCATCCATGTGCAGACAAATCCAGATGGGATGAAAACCTCGCTTTTCTCTGAAGGCACTTCAAAACTGATCGCTATGGCTGAAGGACAGCGTGCTGACTTGCTGGCCAAAAAAGCAGCGCTTTCTGAAATGAAGCAGCGTGTAAAAAGGGCAAGCCGCGCCCCGCTGCCGAAACTTCGAGCTGTCGGACAAGGTGGATGGCTTGAATACACTAAACATCAGGGCAGTGGTTATAACTACAATGTGGGATTAGCCCTTGATATACCGATCTTCAAAGGTTTTGAATATAGCTATAACAAGCGCCTTGCCCTTGCCAATCAAGAGATTACCGCTGCTGAGCTTAGGGACCTACGGGAAGCGATCGCTCAGGAAGTGTTAACCTACAGCGAATTAGTTAAAGCGGCGGAAGAATCGCTGAAGTGGAGCTCTGAGTATATGAGCGAGGCATGTAAGTCATTTGATGGTACGCTCGAAAGTTACAAAGCAGGGTTGCAAAATGTCTTTGACCTCATTCAATCGCAACGGTCTCTTGCCGATGCCCGCATAAAAAAAGCGCAAGCAAGAACCCAGTGGCTCGTCTCACTCGCGGAACTTGCCTTTGCAACAGGGAGTATCACCAAATGAAGAGATTTGCCATTGTTCTTGGAGTTGCATTCGTGGGATGCTCTGAACAAACTCCACCGCAGCCATTCACACTTCCCCCTGTCCCTGTCCGGACTGCGGAAGTGGTTGTGCGCGATGTGCCTCTCTATTTTGAAGCGATGGGGACCATAGCATCTTTTCAGACTGCAGAAGTCAAACCTCTTGTAAATGGGCTGATCACCGGTGTCCATTTTAAAGAGGGGGCGCTAGTGACAACAGGAGATCTCCTCTATACGATTGATGAAACTCCCTATAGCATCAAAGTGCAAGAGGCAGAAGCTCAACTTTCGCAAAATCTCGCCACCTTGAGCAATGCCCAAAAAAAATTAGAGCGCTATAAAAGTTTATCCAAGCAAGACCTCATTGCGAAAGTGGAATGGGATGAGTTAGAAACAAAGATTTCTCTTTGCGAAGCAGTAGTGAAAGCGGACGAGGCGAGGTTAGCGTCTGCAAAGCTAGATCTAGGCCATTGTCGTATACTGGCCACGATCTCTGGGCGTACGGGCAGAACAGCACTGTATGCTGGCAATATGGCTGTAAGTAACACTACACTCGTCACGCTATCCCAAGAAAATTCCCTCTATGTCGATTTTGCCATCACTGAAAGCGAATTACAGCAATTGCCTTCGGCCAACCCTTTTCTAGAAGTTTATGCAGCAGGGGGGGAAGAGTGCCTAGCTTCTGGGGAAGTCACATTTTTAGACCATGCCATTGACCCTAAGTGTGGAATGCTTTCAGTTCGCGGCCTCCTCACGACAAGACATATACCCCTTTGGGTGGGGCAATCTGTTCGCGTCCATCTTTTTGTTGGAAAAAAGGATCAGGCTAAGCTCGTTCCTCTTAAAGCGATTAAGACAAATCAAACAGGTCCGTACATCTTTTCGGTCAAAGAAGATAACACGGTAGAAGTTTTGACTATAACGCTGGGGCCTGAAGAAAAAGGGATGATCGTCGTCGAGGAAGGCTTGGGCGATGCGACAAAAATTGTGACCGAAGGGCAGCTTCGTCTTTTTCCAGGATCCAAAGTTGAGGAAGCCCGCTGATGAACCTCTCAGAGCCCTTCATCAAAAGGCCTGTTATGACGACCATCGTCATGGCAGCCATTCTCCTCTTAGGAATTTTAGCTTTCCGTAAATTGCCCGTTACTGACCTTCCTAATGTTGATTATCCTATGGTGAGCGTGACGGCTGCGTATTCAGGAGCCAGTCCGGAAGTCATGGCGCGCACTGTGACAGTCCCTCTTGAAAAAGAGCTCGGCACGATCAATGGACTCAAACATATTACCTCGCAAAGCAGCCGTGGGTTTACCTGGATGAACCTCATGTTTGAGCTTGATCGCGATCTCAAGGAGGTCATCGAGGATGTACAAACGGCCCTTAAAAAAGCTGAGAGCGACCTTCCTCATGACCTCGACCAAAGGCCTACCTATCACAAAGCGGATTCGCATCAAGAGGCGATCATCTATCTCATCCTTACCTCACCTTCTTCCTCTCTAGCAGAGCTGTATGAGTATGCTCATTCCCACATTGAACAACGCGTAGCACGCATTGAAGGGGTTGGGAAGGTGCAAGTTCACGGCTCTCCCTATGCTGTTCGCATTTACCTCAATCCCGAGCTCATGGCAGCGCGTGGTCAGACTTTTGACGAAGTGAAAGGTGCGATTTCCCAGACAATCGGAACAGTTCCTTTAGGGGTCCTCGATACACCAGGTCGCAAGTTTACATTAGAGGTGCCAGGACAAATCCAAAATGCTGCAGATCTGGCGAGCATCTCTTTGGCTCCCAATATCCGATTAAAAGATATTGCCCAAGTGACGGATGGGCTTGAATCGGACGAAGTTTTCCATTTCATCACAAAGGAGCAAAATAACCTTGCAGTCATCTTAGGCGTCCAAAAGCAAAATGGGGCCAATGCAGTTAAGATCTCTGAAGAGTTGAAAAAACTCTTACCGGAGTTGAGCGCAGAGCTCCCTTCCTCTATGCAGCTCGAATTATGGTTTAACAAGGCGAATTGGATCAAAGAGGCAATCGAGGATGTCGAGTGGTCTCTTATTTTGGCATTCATTCTGGTCGTTGGCGTCGTTTATTTGAGTCTCGGACGCGTTCGTGAAATGCTCGTTGCTGCGACTGCTCTTCCGCTTTCCATCATAGGCACTTTCATCGTGATGCAGATGTTGCATTTCAACATCGATTTGCTCTCCTTGCTCGCTCTGACGCTTGCCATGGGGTTTGTCATTGACGATGCGATTGTCGTCCTTGAAAACATCGTCCGCTATAGAGAACAAGGACTTTCTCCTTTTCAAGCGGCTCTTCAAGGCTCTAAGCAGATCAGCTTTACAATTCTTTCGATGACGCTATCTCTTATCGCAGTTTTTATCCCAATGCTTTTCATGCACGACATCACCGGAAGGCTTTTCCGTGAGTTCAGCGTCACATTGGCTATCTCTATCCTCATCTCAGGTTTTGTCTCGTTGACCCTCACGCCGATGCTCTGCAGCAAGTTTCTCTCTACCCATGCAAAACCTGCTCCCCGCCTCAACACAAAACTTCTTGCCCTCTATAGGCCTACGCTTAAATGGTGCCTCAATCACAGAAAGACAACGTTGAGCTTTGCGCTCGGAACGGTTGCCCTAACCGTCATGCTCTTCCGTTTTCTTCCAATCAATCTTTTCCCAGAAGAAGATCGAGGGTTTATCTGGAGTTGGATACAGATTCCCAGCGGTATGTCTAAAAACGACACAGAACTCTATCAAGATAAGCTGGGCCGGATCGTACAAACACATCCTGCGGTTGAAAATTTTGCTACACTCAATTTCAAAGACTACCAGATTTTTCTGATTCGTCTGACTTCCGCTAGCCGGCTCCCGCAGGGAGTGGTCGTTGCCGAACTGCAGACGCAGCTCAATGCCATTCCCGGCACACAAGCCTTCATGAGAGGGATTCAATTGATTTCTAACAACATGGGGGGCTACTCGCGCAACAACTACCAATTCGTCCTTCGCGGGCTTAATCATGAGGAAGTTCGCAGCGGTGGCGAAGCTTTGAAACTAAAACTTTTGTCAAACAAAAATTTCATTAACCCTGATCTCAATATTAAAGCGGATGACCCCAAATTAGAAATTTCCATCTTGGAAAATCTGGCCGAAAAACTTGGCTTGAATAGGCAAACGATACAAACTTTATTGCAGAATGCCTATGCAGGGGGAAGCATTGGCAAAATTGAGAAAGATTCTGAGCAATACAAGGTGTTTCTTGAGTTAAGGCCGCAGTTCCAAAAGAATACGGCCGCTCTTTCCAAACTTTACCTCAAAACGTCTACCGGGGTTTCTGTTCCTTTAAAAGCTGTTGCTTCCTGGAAAGAGAGCGTTGGCTTGCAGAATGTCGAACATATCGATCTCCTACCTTCTGCGATCCTCTCCTTTGATCTTTCTAAAGAAATTCCCATCAATGAGGCTCTCGACCTTTTGAAAACAACCGCGCGAGAGGTCCTTCCCGGCTCTGTCAGCGGCAAGTTGGAAGGGTTGGCGGACATGGTCGATAAAACAAGCGGTGATACCATTCTTCTCCTCGTGTTGGCGGTCATCGCGATGTACGTGATCTTAGGGATACTCTACGAGAGTTTTATCCATCCGCTTACGATTCTTTCGGCTCTTCCATTTGCTTGCCTGGGAGGTATTCTCACATTGCTTGCTTTCAAAGAACCTCTCTCTCTCTATAGCATGGTGGGATTTCTTCTTCTGATCGGAATCGTTAAAAAAAATGGGATTATGATGGTGGACTATGCCATTGAAATGCAGAGAAAGGAGGATAGGCCAGCCTCAGAAGCGATACAAGAAGCGTGCCTAGTTCGCTTTCGACCGATCATGATGACAACTGTTGCTGCTGTTATGGGCGCTGTTCCCATTGCTATCGGTATTGGGGCTGGTGCTGAGACCAGAAGGGGATTAGGCCTTGTCATTGCAGGCGGACTCATCTTCTCGCAGTTCCTAACGCTCTACATCACCCCGATTATATATCTCTATCTAGAGAGGCTAAGATCGAGAAAAAAGGAGTCCAAGAAAACTACTTCCAGTT
>Ga0206862_1107_pt1 | contig 22225 bp, 24 predicted proteins | sample Alteio_BWOrgCont_43_FD_152625 | JGI IMG/M metagenome (GOLD analysis project Ga0206862, IMG submission 152625) | Enriched cells from forest soil in Barre Woods Harvard Forest LTER site, Petersham, Massachusetts, United States -... | ecosystem: Environmental > Terrestrial > Soil > Temperate forest >... | reverse complement strand
ATTGCCAGAATGTTTCCAGATTGCTATGCTGGCCCACGGAAAAACAAAGTCGAGAGAATCTACCCAAGAACAACACAATGAGACTAAGGAAACTACCATGGGAATGAATGGATACAATTTGGGTGCGATGGTCGTTGGGTTGCATGAAAAGATCTATGATTGTAAATCTGGCAACATCAATCACCGTATGGATGAAATTGATCGACACACGGAAAATCTTTCCCTATTCACCGACTTGTTGACAGCGATCAACACCTCCCAGCAGACGAACAAAGCACGCCTCGATCTATCCGATCGCAAAGAGCTAGTCGACCAAGTGCGTGAAATTTGCCCAGATCTCCTCCCAACTGGCGTCTACACCTGGGAAAGTGAGGACTCCATTAACCTTTTAAAGGACAATATCATCCACCAATCTAAACGAACCTCGACGATCATCAATCCGCTCGCGATGTTCAATACCCAGGACTGGCAGGATATCAACGAATTCATCAAAGCTTGTAGCGAAATAGTCAAGGCTGAGCGTGAGCAGAGACAACGCATGGTCAGCAACCAAAAAAACTAGAGATCTTACATAAGATGTCTACTAACACACAGCGCATCATGAGCACCTTAATCGCCCAAGAAGATTGCCCTATGCTTTACGCTACCGCTTACTCATGCTATGAAGCTGGCAACTATGAAAAAGCAGTCGAGCTTTTTACCGCCCTTACACAGTCGGCTCCTTTCGAGCAAATGCATTGGCGAGGCTTAGCTTCGACGAGACAGATGCTTTCAGACTATGAAGCTGCTTTGCATGCCTGGAGCATCGTTGCGCTGCTGAATGAACAAGATCCGTTTGTCCATTTCCATGCGGCTGAATGTCTGCTCTCGCTAGGTGATGGCCCTGAGGCTGCAAAAGGCCTCGACATGGCCGAAGCGCGTTTGGATAGGGCGTTGCATGCTGAGTTAAAAGATAAGATCGAATTGTTAAGAACAATCCATATGAGTTCCTTTCCATGACCAAGACTAACCCTGCCCATCTTTCTACCACTTCTATTTCTGCTCTTTCGTTGAATTCTCCTGAACAGGTTGTACTACGACGCGGGCCACTTCGCGCCCATACGAAAGACACCATTGAAACCGCACCTGTTGCAAAACCTCTCTTCAAACCCTCTAAACCTAACCTTCTTCCGGAAATGCGGATGATCAATGCTTCTAATCACTTCTACAAAGTTGGAGACACTCAACTTCAGCTCCATACTAAAGAGCTTGAGCAAGAGCAGCAGCAGATCGAAGAACTTTGCCGGACCAACATCAAAAAAATGGAAGAGGCAGCTAAACGCAGTCAAGCAGAAGGGGTATGGTCTTATCTGCAAAAAATCGGAAGCAGCATCCTCTCCGCTATTTCGATCTATCTTGGATTTGCGACAATGGCTACGGCGACTCTTGTCGGCGGCGCCCTGGTTGCAGCTGGGATCATGACCTTGGCGAACCTTGTGTTGACAGAAGTTGGTTTTTGGGACTGGGTCGTAGAGAAGATGGCCGGAGATAATGAGGATCAACGAAAACGCTATCGTGAACTCGTGACAATCGCCGGGCTTTCGGTCATTGGCGCACAGCTTTTTGCCCTTGGCTCTCTAGCCGTTTTTGGGACCTTCACCCTTGCGACCATTGCCGTCCCCGTCGCCCAACTAGCTTTCACTATTGCTAGCACAATGTCCTCTGTCACTGGACAAATTTCAGAAGCAAGGACCGCCTGGTCTCAGGCTGAGCTTACAGAGCTGCAAGGCAAGCTCGCTATAAGCCAGCGCGAAGTAGAAAAACTCACCGACCGCATCGAAACCACATTGACGAGCCAGCAACAAACTTTTCGCTCTGCTAAACACATGCTTGATCTGGCGATCGAAGCTCGCCGGCAAGCGATTTACGAAATTTAATCCAACACATCTTATTCAAGAGGTAAAATAGACTATGGCAACCGTTTACCGCGCTCTTCAGGCATACGCCAAACTGGCTGAGCTAGTACCGGAGATGGAAGATCTCTCCAGCAGGATCTCAAAAAAGCGGATCGAAGACACGAAGCGTCTCTACAAAGACATTGTGACGAATAATTTAGCACAAGCAACGACTCACTTGGGCACTGCTGGTTTATGCCTTGCTGCCAACTCGCTTTTTGGAACTGGAACGCGCTTTGGCCTAGATAGTCTGGGTGCTGGCCAAGTAGCTCAAAAGCTGGGCGAAACCGTTTCTACGGGACTCCGTGGTTCCGAAACAAGCTCGCAAGGTGAGCTCAAACGCGTCGAGCATGAACTCAACAAAGGCCCTGACAAAAATCATCGAGAACTCTTGGAACACACTGCCAACTCCGTTCGAAATATGATGGAGTGGCACGGGCGAGCCATGATGGGAGGATAAACTCTGGAGAGGCCTCTTGACTCCAGAGGAAATTCAGGTACAATCCGCAAAAGGGGCCTATCAGAGCCCCTTTTAGGGCTATGGCAGAAAGAACATCCGGTTTTCAGACTTTCTTCGAAAAGCTTCCCAGCCAGATCAAATGGCTGCAAGAGCGATTTGTCTTTGTTACACAGGTTGGAGAATATATCACCCTGATCATGGACGTCGCAAAATGTACTCTGCGACGCGCCCCTGCGTTCTCGCTGATCCTTAAACAGCTCTACGATATAGGAGTCGCCTCGCTGATCGTGGTAGCTATCACAGGATTTTCGACTGGACTGGTATTAGCTGCACAATCTTTCTATCAATTGGCAGATAAGGGCTTGACTGGGGTCACCGGGATCATGGTCGGCAAAGCCATGATGACTGAATTGGGGCCTGTATTGACAGGGTTTATGGTGACTGGGCGTGTTGGCGCTGCCATGTGTGCGGAACTCGGGAGCATGCGCGTCACAGAACAAATCGATGCCTTGCAGACCATGGCTGTCAATCCGCACCGCTATCTCATTGCCCCCCGTTTTATTGCGGGTATCTTTATGATGCCCCTCCTCACGATCTTCAGCATTATTTTGGGGATTTATGGGGGGTATCTTATCGCAGTCTATTATTTTAACATGCCGCCCGCCAGCTACTTTGATCCAATGCGCGATCATATCACCCTATTCGACTTAGGCACCGGCATGGTCAAAGCCTTTATTTTCGGCGTCTTCATCATGACGATTGCCTGCTATAAAGGACTCACCACCTCTGGAGGAGCGGAAGGGGTCGGAAGAGCCACCACGACCAGCGTAGTGATTACCTACTGTGTCATTCTCCTTGGGAACTTCTTTTTGACAGTGGCCCTCAATATTTTACATGAGGAATTCCCCTGGTTCCTATGATCACCATTCGCGGTCTTTGCAAAAAATACGATAAACTCCTGGTGCTCAACCACCTAAATCTCGATGTGAAAACGGGAGAAACCCTCGTCGTCTTAGGACGGTCGGGCGTTGGAAAAAGCGTTTTGCTCAAACACATCATCGGCATCACTAAACCAGACGCCGGCACGATTGATATCGATGGTGTTCGCATCACCGATCTCTCGGGCCCAGACCTCTATAAGGCAGTGCTAGAGATGGGCATGCTCTTCCAGGGGTCTGCCCTTTTCGACTCGATGAACATCGAGGAAAACACTGCTTTTTATCTTGCACAGCATGGTGACCGGAAGACAGGCCGCCGTTACACGCCTTCTGAACTAGAACAACTCGTGGCTGAAGCCCTTGCCATGGTTGAATTAGAAGGCACACAAAAAAAAATGCCCTCAGAACTCTCCGGTGGAATGCGTAAACGCGCCGCCTTAGCAAGGCTGATCGTCTATCGTCCTTCGATCATTCTCTACGATGAGCCGACGACCGGACTCGATCCCATTACAGCTATGACGATCAATCAATTGATCGTAAAAACACAGCAAGAGCTCAAAGCAACCAGCATCGTCGTAACGCATGATATTCTCTCCTCTCTTTATGTTGGAGATAGGCTTGCCTTGCATAAAGATGGTAAAATCGCCTATATCGCAGAACCAGGGGAGTTCCTCAAAATCGATGACCCTGTGATCAACTTTCTGAAAAAAACGATTAGCCAGGACCCGCGTACATTTCGTGCTGAGCTACAAGGAGTGCATCTGTGAGCCAATCGACCAAGAACTTTATGATAGGCGCTTTCGTCATAGCTGCTTGCGTCTTCATTGTTTGGTTGGTCCTTTTTTTACACCCTTCTGTTGGTGATGGTAAAAAGACATTTCATGTCCGGTTCGCTAACATCAATCAGCTCTCTATCGGCACCCGCGTGCTTTTTGCTGGAATGCCCGTTGGTGAAGTGGAAGCGATCGAAGAGCTCTACGATGCGAGAACACAGCCGACTGACAGCGAGGGCCAAGTCTATTTCTTCCAACTCACTCTGAAAGTGGATTCAAGTGTTGTGATCTACAGTACCGATCAAATCGCCATCCAAACATCTGGTCTACTGGGCGAAAAGTCGGTCAATATCATCCCTAAGGCACCACCTCCTGGCGTGACGCCCATTCTCATTACAACCCAGCCGATTTACGCTTCTTCGGAAGACCCGATTACGAAAACTCTAACAGAGCTAGGCGACCTTTCTAAAAAAATCGGCAATACGATTGACGATGTGAAAATCTGGTTCGATAACAATAGCGATCACCTCTCCTTTGCTATTAAATCTTTTGGCTGCGCCATGGATCAGGCCTACATCACGATTTCTGATGTCAATGAACAAAGACTGATCGACGAATTCAAAGTAGCTACGCAGAATTTCAATATCAATATGGTCAAAATGCACAATGCTCTCCAGGAAATGGAAGATGCTGAGGTCTTTAAGAATGTCGGCATCACCATGGAAAATATGAAAAATATCACTCATTCCATCGATTTAGTGACCAATGATATCGCTGAAGGGAAAGGAACGATTGGGCGACTGATCAAAAGCGATGAGATGTATCTTCGCTTTACGGCACTCTTAAGCAAAGTCGACACCCTCATGAATGATGTCAACCACTATGGGCTGCTTTTCCATTTGAATAAAGGCTGGCAGCGTCTTCGCACACAACGGGTTACCTTGATGAATGCACTGCAATCTCCAAGCGAATTCCGCAACTTTTTTGAACAAGAGATCGATCAGATCAATACCGCCATGTCCCGTCTCTCAACGCTCATTGAAAAAGCCGATGAATCAAGACAAAAAGAAGAAATCATGCAATCCGTTCCATTCAAACAAGACTTTAGCGAGCTCTTGCGCGAAGTGGATGCACTTAGCGATAACCTGCGGCTTTATAACCAACAGCTCATGGATACGGCTTCGGACAAGATCGATGATTGCTTGTTGAATTCCAAGTAACAATGGCCATCAAGAGGATCGACATGGAACATTTACCTTACTCGCATATTGATCGAGGAACATTGCTCGTCGCCAGCCCAGACCTTGATAGCGGCCTATCGTTCCGTAGCATTGTCATCCTCTGCGACCATAGTTCAGCTGGTTCCTTCGGCCTAATGATCAATAAACCCCTCTCTATTGAACTGCCTGAAGAAATTCTAAAACTCGAGGAAATGACCAATCCCAATTTGGAATTGCGGATTGGGGGCAACGTGCAGCAAAGCCAGCTCATGCTGCTCCACGGTTTTAACGGATCGCCCGACCAAACGCTGAAAATCTGCGAGGGTGTCTTCCTTGGCGGAGATTTAGCCTTCTTGCAAGTCCTCGCAACCGATCCCTCCTTCCCTCCAGTTCGCCTTTGCTTTGGCTATTCTGGGTGGGGGCCAGGGCAGCTCGAACGAGAATTTTTAGCAGGTAACTGGTTCCTCCACCCAGGCTCAAAAAGGCTAGCTTTCGAAACTCCGCCCGACGAACTTTGGAAAACCGTCCTGCGTGAAATGGGAGGGAAGTTCGCCCCTCTCTCGATGATCCCCGAAGACCTTTCCCTCAATTAAGCCGTTCGTATTTCTTAACGAGTACAGTACGGTAGACGTAGTGTAAATGATCTTCTGGGTAGCCTTTTCCCAAATCATGTCGATCGGGTCGTTGACTCATTACCGGACGATCCAGAAAATCCATTTCTTTTAATCCCTCAAAGCACTGTGTATAGAAATCGGCAGGTCGCGTGGTTTCTCCTGCAATTTCAAGAGCTCCCTCCCCTTTAACCAGGCTAACGGCTACAAGATAGCCGCCAAAATTTAACGCCTGGCTAGCCAGATGAAGAACACGAGAGAGATTTACCTCCTTAACATACTCGAGAATCCCATAGAGTAAAAGCAAGTCTGCAGCAGGGAGAGAGTCAGAGGTTAAGGTGTTCACATCGATGTTATGTGTGACGATTTGTAGCCATTGGGGAAGAGTATTGTTAACTAGTCCCTGAAGAGCTTTCTCAGACGTATCCATGCAGTGCACGACAAAGTGTGATTTTGGGTAGCAGCCCTCAAATAGTTTCATCAATGCCAAAACAGAATTGCGCCCATTCCCAGCTCCAATATCTACTACTGTGATCGTGCCCTTGGAACCATCCATCCTGCTCAAAAGAGTTGATACCCTTTCATTAGGTTGTCCCCACCCCTGAGAAGTTTCCCAGAATTGGTTCCACCATTCTTTAGTGGCGTACTCGGAACCTGCTGCACCGATTTGTCCCATCGTAAACAACGCTAAAAATAGAGTTGTCAGAATTCTCATTTGCTGCATTCCTTCAATAGATTATGGATGATTGCAGAGATCGATTTTTTGTAGGAGAGTGGACCAAACAGCATCGGGTAATTCAGCACCCGCTACCTGGACGATGGCCCCGCCTAGGAGGTTACCCATTCGGGCACAAGTTTCGAGGTTGCAGCCTCGGAGATACCCGGCGAGAAAACCGCTTGCAAAGATATCTCCAGCCCCTGTGGTATCCAGAGCGCCAACAGGCGTTGTGGGAACTCTGAGCAGCTTACCATTATGCCCAACCAAGCAGCCTTTTTCTCCAAGGGTAACCACTACAAGAGGGCAGCTTTTTTGCAGTTCGAGACAACCCTCTTCCAGAGGCAGATTCGTTAGAGTCATAAACGTATCTTCGTTAGCAAAGACAATATCGACATAGGTCTCGATAATGCGTTTAAGTAGGTTTTTGTGTTGTACAACTGTTCCCGAATCAGAAAGATCCATTGATATAAGGGTGAAACTTTTTTTAGCGTGAAGCATAGCTTCTTCGACATATGCGCAACTAGTAAAACAGCGCGCTTCCAAATGCATCAACTTTGTCTCAAAAAGAGTCGGATCCAACGACATAGCCACCGCCTTTTTAGGGGAAGCACAGATCGTTCTTTGTCCGTCGGGCGTGATAAGACAGAGGATTTCAGGGGTAGTGAACTCAGGAGGAGTGCTCAGAAGAGCTCTTATGCCGTATCGGTTCAAACTTTCTCGATAAAAATTTCCTGCTGGATCGTAACCGACATGGCTGAACAGAGCCGTGGAAATGCCCAGTTTTGCAAGGCCGCGCAAGGTATTGGCAGAGCTCCCTCCGACAGCTCGTTTGGCGATCGTGTTATTTTCTCTCAGGCGCTCGAAAATGTCGGAATCGATATAGAGGGTGGTTCCTTTCTCGTAGTAAGGAACATGTTGTTTCAGGAAATTGTCATCGACAAAGAGGAGTGCATCTACGCAGGCCATCCCCATTCCAAGGACATCGTAGGAAGTCATCTTTTCACCGCCCAAAAGAGGCTGTCTGTTGAAAAAGAGAAAAATGAAAAAAAAAGAAAAATATGTGTCATATGGCCTTTAGCCATACCTTTAGTAATCTTATTAGGCAAGGAAGATTTTGAATTCATAAATCAGCGATAAGGATTATCAATAACGACATCTTGAGCGTGAATTCCAAGTGCCTGGTAAAGAAGAGATCTATTTTTCAGCAGAAGGTTTTCGAGTTGGAAGCCGAGCATGGGCTCCCACCCTGACAAACTAGAAAGAGGGACTTCTAAAAACGACCCTTGTTCAATTTTTGTAAGATTGGGTTCGATATAATGGATGTAAAAGCGGAGATAATTGTCGGAAAGCCGATACAGGGTCAGTTTTCCTGGCTTACCTGTTTTTAAAGACCAGTCTGGATGTTTGCTGACAAATCCACAGATTTCAAGGGCTTTAAGATGATGGCTCAGTGTGCCGCTTGGCGAATAAGCCATTGTCTTTTGCACAACGGGTTACCTTGATGAATGCACTGCAATAAGGCTTGTTTTCGAAACTCCACCCGATGAACTTTGGAAAACTGTCCTGCGTGAAATGGGAGGGAAGTTCGCCCACTCTCGATGATCCCCGAAGACCTTTCCCTCAATTAATTTATATACTCAACAATAGCCTCATTCGATATGTAAAAAAATTAGCCGAAAATGGGGTGCAAGATTGAGGAAATATTTATTATCAGCTTTTATAAGCATAAGCTTCTTCCTTAATGCAGACCATGCTCCATTCCAAGAAATAGCGGTGGTAAGTCTTGGCTCACATTGTCAATCATCTATTATTCTTAGGGAACTTGGTTTAAGAACGTTTGCGATGCCATTGGATTGGTTGTTGTCATTAGATCACAAAGGGCTGATTCGATTACTCGATGATGAATTTTATCATATGTTTGATGAAAAATATTTAACCCAATATCCAGAAGGCTATGTCATTAATAGTCGATATAACCTTGATTTTCGTCATGACTGGTCTTCACTGGATTTATTGGGAGAACTGCCGGATCTAGCATCAAAATATGAAAGGCGTATTAAACGTTTTTTTCAACTACCTGAAATTGCAAAACGAGTTGTTTTTATTCGCAGCATGTTTGATCCTAAGCTGAATGTTTTAAATAATATGCCAACATATACGCCTGCTTGTACAATTATTAACGCTCAAGAGGCACAAGAACTTTATGCTTGTCTAAAAAATAAATTTCCAGATTTAAAATTTATTTTAGCTGTTGTCAATTTTATTCATACAGATTCTGGCATTACCACTGATATGCACGGCATTATTGAGTTTAAGGTGACCAATTTGGTCGAAGACTCTAAACAGTTTATTCCTTATCTTAGCGACCCAGCCTTTTTCGATACAATTTATAGAGAAAGATGGTATACCGTTCGTGAATGAAAAAACAGTTTGATAAAAACCTTGCTTGACATGCAACATGTTGAGCATGATTTTCTTAAGTGACAATGAACGGGCTCAACGCAGAGCACAACACAAACGAGAAAGAATTGGGGCTGCTATAGAAATACATCGAGCCCTAGGGCCAGGCCTTTTTGAATCAGCATATGAAGCCTGCTTAATCTACGAACTGCGACTAAGGAAATTAAAAGTAGAACCTCAGAAATCGATGCCTGTTTTTTACAAAGATGTGATGCTTGATTGTGGTTATCGTGTCGATATAGTTGTTGAAGATCGAGTTATTGTGGAAATAAAATCTGTGAGCAGCCTTGCCTCAATTCATGAAGCACAATTGCTTTCTTATCTGAAATTGTCCAATTGCAAAATTGGCCTTCCGATCAATTTTAATGTAACGGTCCTGAAGGAGGGTATTTGTCGCATGAGAGCCTGATTTTTTTCTCTGTGTGCTCTGTGCTCTCTGTGGTTAAAAACTTTTATAAGATTGAGGCTAACTCAAGTTTTTGCCGATTCTTGAACTTTCTTAGGTATAATACCCAAATTATCCACTTGTTTTAATTGCAATCTTCATTTTAACTATTGATTTTTTTCAGACTTTGTTATTAAATATAAAAAGTTAATTAAAAATGAGGCTGTTTATGCATTGTGGAAAAGAATTGACGATCATAAAAAATTACAGCATATTTGAAAATGATTATAATCAAATTAAACAAAACAAAATTCTCAGCCCAGAACTTAGAAAAATTTATGATCATGTGGCAGCTTCAAAGGCAAAAACAGACGATAAGATATCCTCATTGCTCAGGCATTGGAAAGAGGGTAGGCAGTCAGCTAATACATCGCCATTAGGCAAAATTAAACCTGATCCCATAATCGCTCAAAAAGCATATAAGATTCACCTAGCGATGAAGGTAGCGGGTATAGCCGCTATTTTATTGGGTGCTGCAGCCATCATTACACCACCAATAGCAGCCGGAATCTATTGTTCAGCCCATTTTGCCTATGGATTGACCGCATTTTTGCATGCATTAGTTCCCTTTGCCGGTCCTCTTCCTCCTTTTGTAACACCCCCTGCTGTACTTATGTTGGGAATTTCGAGCGGAGCATGTGCAGGCGGTAGTCTCCTCTTTTATCTGCCATATTTAATCCTAGATAATTCTAAAACGATTCGAGAAGAACGTGTACAAAAAAATAAAAACTTTCAGGAATTTGTTGCGAATTATTTAGAAAAAAACTTGAAATTTATCCCGCGTTATGAAGATTTAACTGATCAAGGATTGCATTCTATCTATTCTGAATGGAAAAATCGTATGCAAAATTTGCCCATGGTTTGTTTGCGCAGTAAAGATGCTGGTTCATCTATAAGTTAAAGACCTGGTTCTTCGATGCGAAGAAGATCGAAAAGAGGCTCTGAAAAGAGTTTATTGCATTCCTTGCGCAGCTTCGCGCCTTGCGCCTCGATTTCAGCTTGCACTAAGGAGAGGGCGCTTACAGCTCGATGTAACCTAGATTTATCAACGGCCCGTTCGCGCAATGTCAGCGCCGGCGCATAAAGAAGATAGAGAAGAAGGCTTCTCTCTTTTTCATTCAATTGCGGACTGCTCCCAAACATTTTCAAAAAGGAAAAAAGTCCAGCAGCCATCACCGCACCCGTATCAATAGCATCTTTGCAAGTGAAGCTAAAATAATCAGGCCGTGCCTTTTCCAAGCAATAGAGCGTGAGAAAGAAATAGAATAGCTCGATGAAATCGAGTCTGTTTTTACGTGTTAAGTGTTCTTTTTTAGCAAAAAAGAGGCTGTAAATCATCTCAACACAACTGGCAGCAAATGTTGTCAGTTCCTTGCCAGCTATAGCAACAGGAATATAAAAACCGCATTCCTCACCGCTGGCTAATTGTTCGAGCAACTGGCTTTTGAACGTCTTAGCATCATCTAGAGATTCGTAATTCTCTGACTGATAGTAAAAATCGGTATCCATTGGCAAGGAGAAGACGAGTAAATAGCCTGTGAATTCCGCATTCTTTTGCAATTCCTCCAAGGCAGAAGCTCTCGCATGTTCTTGCCAGGCAGTCCGGTTCTGTAAATTAACGAGCAACAGCCGCTCTTTCTTGCCTTTTTGCACTATGCCGCGAAGGTAGGCTCTGAACTCATTTGCGATCTCTACCTTATCAACATGAGACTGTATCACTGGAGCGGGTAAATGGAGGACTTTTGTGTTCAGTATACCCCCAGAAATAGTGAAGAGCTCATAAGGTAGATTTTCTTGCGCAATAGGATCAAAGCCTCCCCTCTCTTCTCCCTCAAGGATCACATCGAGAGTTTTCATCAACGGACCATTGGGGAAGTGCTTAAGAAGACTGCGTAGTTTTTCATCCTCGTCTAGCAGACTGTTCCAGAGCCAAAGAGGGTTTTTTCCCTCTTGCGACAAAGGTTTATGAAGGGAAGCCTTTTCAAAAACTCTTTCGATGAATTTATCCGCTTCTCTTCGCAGCGGTTTTCTAGAAAAAAGCAAAACGGAGAGCTTATGAACGAGATAAAGGGCCGTTGTCATAATTGGCTCCATCTGCTCCGCTTGTGTCTCGATAGCTCTTTGATACGCCTCGCTTTGCAGGGCCTCGCGTAAATAACGACGAAAATCGGAAAAGTATCTTTGCACCGATTTTCCTAACGTGTTTTGGAGGAGATTCCGCGGATTAGAGGCAAGCATGAGCGCCATTACCGCTTTAGACAGTCCCATGATGAAGAGATCTTCTTTGAATTTAAACGCTTCTTTAAAAAACGCATCGATCAAAGATTTAGCGCTTACAACGAATTGTTTTGCGCTGTCATAGAGTTGACCATCTTCGATCAGCTTGATTTTTAAAAAGGGGTCTTCTCCAGAGGGATCCCCCATCGACTCGTCGAATTCTCCAACAAGTCGAATGTGACGCATCAAATTGCGATTGAAAAATGGGCGGCCATCCTCTTTCCGTATATAGAAAAGTTCGTATTCTTTGTCCCTTCTTACTGTTTCCAGGTCCTTTAACCCTCTTCTTTGAATATCTAGAAGATCGGTTTCTTGGCCACCCCACTCCGCTTCCCACGCCTCTTCACTTGCTAGCGTGTCCTCAAATTTTTTCATGATCTTGGTAAGATAAAACTGTTGAAAGTCTTGGAACTCTTTCAGTTCTTGGACTCCCCCTTCGCCATGCGCGCCTTTGAACAAAACAGTGAATCGGTCGAGTTTTTTAACCGCTTCCGTAGCCATCCCCATGATCGCCTTAACACCTTGTCTTGTGTGAGGATCTTCAAAGTGCCCCTTATCATGTTCATAAAGATGCTCTAGATATTGATGTAAAACACGGAAAGTTTGCTTGACCTTCTCCTGCTTTATTTCACGTTCCTGCAGTTCCTCTCCGCTAAGGCTATGATCGATTTCGGCCATTTTGGAAAGCTCATCGACAGCTTCCATAACCGATAGTTCCTCAGCTGGCTTCTCCTGCTTGGTCTTTAACTGTTTCGGCTGTTTTGACATAATTAATTATAAACAATTTGTGTTTCTATAATTTAATTATGTTCTACTAATTAAATTAACATCAAACTAAATGGGCGAATTTGATTATAATATACTGAAAATGAGTAGAGTGAGAGCTGAAATAATTCCGGCCCCAGGAAGGGTCAAGATCCAAGTGAGCACCATACGGCGACCGAGCTTCCACTGGACATGCTCAGAGCCTTTAGCAACTCCCACCCCCCCAATGCTCCCGACAATCATTTGAGAGGAACTGATTGGCATGCCTAAAAAGCTCGCGGTAAGAATGACGAGAGAAGCGCTTACTTCAGCCGCAAATCCTTGAGGAGGAGAGAGTTGTGTGATCTTGAACCCTACTGTATGGATGATTCTAAATCCCCCCGTCGCAGTGCCTAATCCCATCATTAACGCACAACTCAAAATCACCCATAGAGGGATTTGGGTCGAAGCTACAAGTCCCGAAGCAAAAAGACCTAATGTGATAATCCCCATACTCTTTTGTGCATCGTTAAGACCATGAGATAATGCCATGATACTGCCGGAAGCAATCTGCAAATAGCGAAAAAGCTTCGCCCGACGCTCTTCACCCCTTTTTTTAATTATCCGATAGATAACTCTCATAAAAATGTAAGCGGCGCCAAACCCGATGACGGGAGAGACAATCATTGGAATGAGCACCTTATTTGTGAGCTCTCTCCAATGGACAATGCCCAATCCTCCTTCGACCACGGCTGCCCCGATCAGCCCCCCAATTAAAGCATAAGAAGAGCTACTGGGAAGGCCAAAAAACCAGGTGATGAAATTCCAAATAATCGCACCTACCACGGCGAAAAGAACAATTTGCTGCGTTGCTGCCGCTTCTTCGACAAGACCGCTGGCAATTGTATGGGCAACACCGCTTATCTGTGTGGCACCAAGAGTATTGAGCAGGGCAGCAAGAACAATGGCTGCCATAGGGGCCAGCGCCCTTGTTGCGATAATCGTCGAGACGACATTGGCAGCATCATGAAAGCCGTTTGTATAATCGAATAGCAGTCCGAGAAGGACGATTAAGATCGCAAACTCTATAGTAGACATGATTCTGTCATATCATGAACTTGCGATTTAGAGACAATCTCTGAATCAAGCTTTTATCGATTTTCCGATTTAAATTTTGAGATTGTCTCTTAGACAAGCCTGATGTTATACGCAAGGTAACGGATCACTAAAGCCAAAGGTCATCTATGGCAACTATTCGGTATACGCATAAAGCTGCGGTTTTAGGACAGGTTCTTAGATCCCTGTTCTTTTTTGTAACTATGTGGTCTTTTATTATACCGCTCAATGCCGCCTACAACCAAGACCCTGTACCGAATCCGACGGAAATTCGTGTACTGTCCGTGGATCCTACTCCTGAAGGTGAAGAGGTCGAAATCAAGCTCCTCTACCCATTGGCTAGATCAGTAGAAAAAAACCCGGTCGGCGTGCAAATCCGCTTGAACGGTTTTCCGCTCCGCACGTATAGCCAATTTCCTCGCGCTAAAGAAGTGCTGAATTACAATAAAGAAGGGCAAAGCCTCCATATTATCATCGATAACGACCCTTATTTTGCCGTAAATGAGGGGGTGATCAGCGCTCTTCAACCTCCAGATCATTATTACGAACAAAATCTAGAATTCAATATCCCTTACACTCTCAAGCCAGGCCAGCACATCATGCGAATTTTTCCTGCACGATCCTACGGAGAGAGCTTAAAAGGTACTGGATGTTTTGAAGCTCGGGTCTTTTATGTAGGTGCTAAAACACCCACCCTCGATGTCGATTTAAACCAGCCCTACCTAACCTATAATCAACCTCAAGGCGAGATTAAATATGACAAAAACAAACCCATTCTCGTCGATTTCTATCTTACGAATATTAAACTTTCTCGTGATGGTTACAAAGTACGCCTAACGATCGATGGCAACGTAGGAAGGATCCTTACTAAATGGGCTCCTTACTATGTTTATGGGTTAAAACCAGGACAACACACCTTCAAACTAGAGCTCTTGAACGAAGCTAATAAAGTTGTTCCTGGCTTGTTCAACAGCGTGGAAAGAGTCATTACTCTCAAATGATTTTTTTTCATTAGACCTCTTGCGTAACCTGCTTTGCTTGGAAAACCAGAGGTTTTTTCGCCGATTTTTAGAAACGGGGGGGATCAACGCAAAGCCGCGGGGTCGCGTAGACGCGAAGATTTAATAAATCGTTGACAACTCTTTCTATTTTCAATTTTCTCCGCGTCCCTGCGACCCCGCGTCTCCGCGTTGATCTCATCCGTTGTAAAAAATCTTCTTCTTTGTTACCCAAGTTTGAACAGTACCGGGTTTTTGGCTATTTTTTGACTCAATAGCCAAAATCCTTTGGACGCTTGAACTGTCAGCAGTATATTATCCTCGAAAATTACAGTCGAAAATCGACTGAAACAATTTTCAATGACAGACTCTTATGCTAAAAAATCCGAATTGGAAGAGATTTTACTCCTATTGCTGGTGTCTCTTTGTTTTAGTTTTCACTATTGGGCTTTCTGCCTTTGCAAGAAAGCAAATGCACCATTTTTCGACCGATCGCCTAATCTCCTACCTTCCCGCACATCCTGAATGGGAAAGTGAAAATCCCCCCTTGGTCGAAGAGATCTTGGCTCAACCCTTTTACTTTTTCGCTAATGGAGGGCAGTCATGGTCTTTTGTCAGCAGCGATGGAAAATGGATTATAAAATTTTTTGATTTTCGTCCTACTTGGCATGATTTGGCAACACTCCTTCACTTGCCCGCCGCGCTTTCCCCTAAACTGACAGCCAAACAAGTCCGGCGTCGTGAAGGGCCGCCAAAGGGTTATGCAATCGCGGCTAGGAACTTCAGAAACGAGTGCGGCCTTATAGGTATATTTCTCAATGGCAAGCACTCTGGTATACAGAAAATTGAGATCACTAACCCCATCCATTGCAAACAACCGCTCGATCTAGGCTCTACCTCGTTTGTCATCCAGAAAAGAGCAGAGACACTTCCCTGTCGACTTGCACGCCTTTTAAAAAATAAGGAAACGAATAATGCTAGCAAGGCTCTTTCACAAGCCTTGAGTTTAATCGCTGCACGCTCTGCAGCAGGCATTGCGGATGGCGATAATACCCAGCTCCATCACAATTTAGGCTTTGTCGATGACGAACCCATGTACATCGACGCAGGTACCTTTACAGAATGCCCTGAGCTTTTTATTCAAGAAAAGACGCAAGCAGAAATTCTCCGAGCAGCCGATCTAATCATCGCCAAATTAGCCCAAGAAAAATTTTGTCAATAAACGTTCGCGGTCTCTTCAAATTTGTCGGTTTTGTCGGTCTTCTCATAGCTGTGCAAACCCTTTGCAAAAAAGCTACCGATGGCTTTGCTCTTGAATGGATCAAATATCCTCTCGAAGAAACCCAAGAAGCCCTTCCTATCGATCCCACGATCAGTAGGATTCTCGAGCAACCTTTCTACTATCTTGGGAAGGGGGGGCAATGTTTTGCCTTTCTCAGCGAAGATGGCCAATTTGTTCTAAAAGTCTTCAAGCAACACCATCTAAGGCTTCCTTCTTTCATCAAAGCCTTAACTCCCTCTTCGATCGTCGAGTTCTTTCAAAGAAAAGAGAAGCAATTCCTAACTAGCTGCCTGATTGCTTCTGGGGATTTCTCTGAGGGAACGAGTGTCGTTTCTGGCCAAATCATGCATCACCTACCAGGCATCCCTTCCCATATTCTTCTCAGCGATCCTCTGCATATTATCCATAAAGTGCCCTCGTCAAACCTCCCCTTTATCTTGCAAAAGAGAGCGATACTGGTGGATGCTTATCTGGAAAAGCTGATGCAGCAAGGTCGATTAGAAGAAGCCAAACAGGCCATCGACCATTTGATTGCTCTAGTCAAAAAACGTTGCGAAAAAGGGATCTTCGACAACGATCCTGTCCTAAATCGCAATTTTGGTTTTATTGATGGGCGGGCTGTTGAAATAGATGTCGGTTCCTATTCCTATGACCCACGTCTAAAATTACCTGACTATACCCGGCGTGAATTATTCTTTGAACTGCACCATTTTCATGATCATCTTTACGGCCCCTATCCAGAGCTGGCTATTTATGTCGAATCCCATCTCAAAGCACTTTTTTAAATTTAAACTCAGCTTTGCAACTTTTTAGGGTCGACTGCCTCGTCTATTTGTCCTCGGACGTTCGACCCAGGGTCGAACTGGGAGATTATTTAAAACAGGGAGGGGGTAGAAACCCCCTCCCTGTTTTAAATAACTCCCCCGAGAATAAATATCTCGAGGCCTTCGACCCTAAAAAGTTACAAAGTCGAGTTAAAAAAAAGAAAACCTCTTTAAGTGCTGGCAACGCCCATGGTATTCTCTTCGCTATGACAAACGAACTGCTCTTTTTTATTCATCTCTTCTTGGTTTTTGCATTTACAATCGGCGCGCTTCGCCTCGGCAAAGAGGCATTGATCGCTTGGATTGCCTTGCAATCGATTTTGGCAAATCTTTTTGTTCTTAAGCAAACGACACTTTTCTCCTTTGAAGCTGTCTGTTGCGACGTTTTCATGCTTGGCGTGGTCCTCGGCTTAAACCTCTTACAAGAATATTTCGGTCGCAATCATGCCAAACGAGCCATCTTCATTTCGTTTTTGGCCATGCTAACATTTGTAATCTTTGCAAAAATCCACCTTTTATATGTCCCTTCGGCCAGTGATTGGTCTCAAACCTCTTATTCTAGCATTCTCTCACAAAGCCCTCGTATGCTTCTTGCCTCGCTAACCACTTTCTTTCTCGTCCAACAGTTTGATGTTCGATTTTTTGGCTGGCTGCGCAGCCGTTTCTGTAAACTAGGTCTTACCTGGAGTACCGTGATCTCCATCATTCTTTCGCAGGCGATCGATACCGTCCTCTTTTCTTTTCTTGGCCTCTACGGGGTCGTCGAACATATTCTTTCGATGATCGTTGTATGCTTCTTCATCAAGGTCATCATTGCAATCTCCGCCTCCTCGGTAACGCTTTTATCAAAAAAAATCATAGCGATCAAACCTGAGGGGAACGTGTGAGTTTTGCTTTTGAAATTCTCTATCCATCAAGAAAATCACGGGCACGCGTCGGTCGCATTCATACGCCTCATGGGATCATCGATACACCGGGGTTTGTCGCCGTTGGTACAAACGGGACACTTAAAGCCCTCGATAACCACGTGGTCAACGAGATTGGCCTGCAACTCATGTTTTGCAATACTTACCACATGCTTTTACAACCAGGTTCGCATGTCGTAAAAGCAGCCGGCGGCTTGCATAAATTTATCCAAAGAACCGGGCCCATCATCACAGATTCGGGAGGATTTCAAGTCTTTAGCTTAGCATATGGTTCCATCGCAGATGAACTCAAGGGCAAGGGTAAACGAAAGAGCGAAGGCGGGGTGCTTAAAATCACGGAAGAAGGGGTGCTTTTCCGTTCCTACCGCGATGGTAAAAAGATCTTGCTCACCCCAGAGAGTTCGATCCAAGCACAAAAAGATTTAGGGGCTGACATCATCATTCCTCTGGACGAACTCCCCCCTTATCATATCGACCCGTTGAGTCTTCGGCGCAGTTTCGAACGAACCCATCGGTGGGAAGAACGCTCATTACTCGAACATCTTGCGAATCCGCAAGGCCAAGCTATTTATGCCGTCATCCATGGCGGCACTGACTTGAACTTGCGCAAAGAGAGTTGCAATTTTTTAAGCGCACGCCCTTTCGATGGCTATGCCATCGGTGGAAGCTTAGGGAAAACAAAAGAGGAAATGGTCTCGATGTTGAGCCATACCATGCCTCATCTTCCTCTCGATAAGCCAAATCATCTACTCGGCATTGGCGATCTTCCTTCTCTTGAACAATGCATCCCACTTGGGATCGATACGTTTGACAGCTCTTATCCTACTCGATCTGCTCGTCACGGAATGGTTCTCAGCAAAAAAGGGCCGATCAACTTAACGCGGACAGCCCTTGCCCAGGAATTCACATCGATCGACTCAAACTGTACCTGTTCGACTTGCCAACGGTTCCAAATTGCTTATCTTCACCATCTATTCAAAGCCAAGGAAGTCTCAGCACTCACCCTCACTACGATCCATAATTTGCATTTTATGGTGGAGCTAATGGCGAATTATCGAAATAAAATCTTAAATGATGAAATTTAATTTATAAAAACGGTCGCATTGACTGTTAATATCGCCTGGCATTATTATTATCCCCATGACAAAGGTGCGATATTACCATAGAATTCTTGCTAAAATCTTCGACTATGCCTTCTGCTTTCTAGCGCTGGCACTTGGTACAATCTTGCTTCCTTTTGCCATCGACGATACTCTTTATCTTTATCTTCTCCTTACTACACCTTTTTTATGGATCTTACCTGAAGCCCTCCTTCTGTCAACCTGGGGAACTACCCCCGGAGGACTCTTCATGGCGATCTCTCCAAGAACGTCCAAAGGAAGTAAACTTTCCTTTAATGAATCCCTTCAGCTAGCCTTATTCCTTGATAAAGAGCTTTCCATTCATTGGGTTGGTTGCGATAAAGGGCTTTCAAGTTTTATCAAACGATTGGCCATCGGAAGTTCTATTGCTTTGGCAGCGCTCTTCGGAAAAGCAATCATCCAGTTCCCTCAAGAGTTTGGAAAAGAGGTCTCTGTGAGAGGCTGGGTACACTATACCTCTTCAGAAGGCGATTTCACTGCCGATTTTCCAAGTAAGCCCAAAATAGAACAAAAACAACTCGAAATCCCCCAAGCCAAGCGGACAGTAGACTATCAAGAAGTGAAAAGCAGCCATGCCAATCATGTGACCTACTCCGTAAGTGCCATAGAGCTTCCAAAAAAGTTTAGCTTTTTTGGAACAGGCACGATCCTAAAAGGGGCGTTAAGCGTCCTGCAGGAAAACTTGCATGTTAAGACAAAGCTCATCTCTAGGAAACTCACAAAGCATGGAGAACACCCCGCTATCGATTTTCACTTGCACAAAGGTACAGAGGATATCAAGGGTAGGCTTGTTCTCGTCGGCCAAAGACTCTTCAAAATAGAGTTTATCGAACCATTCGACATCGAAGCTGAAGAAGTTGGTTTTGCTTTCATCAACTCCTTCAAACCTCTGCTTTCGTAAATAGCGCTAGACTGTTCTATACCGCTGACAGTTCAAATGCCCGAAGGTTTTTGGCTTTGGCGCCTCGAAGAGGTCACTGGGCAGAGAAGATGTCTTTTGACGAACTCTATTGTAGCATAAAATAGAAAATCTATATTTTCTTTTTTCTTGAAACCATGACCTTCATTTTTGGCTGTCAAAAACCATACTGGCGTATTCATGTTCTTTAGGGTTTTGACGATCTGTTCACTTTCAGAATAGGGAACACGCGGATCCATCAAGCCCTGGACAACAAATATTGGTTTAGTGATAGCTTTAGCATGGTTAATTGGCGCTATGGATGCTAAAAAATCACGTACGGCAGGAATTCTTTCATCACCATAAATAGCCCGGCGCAGATCTTGCCTACGGATTTCAGTGTTTTCTAAAAAAGTGACTAAATTTGACATTCCTACGACGGAAAGTGAACAAGCAATCTTGTCGTTATAGCGGGTAGCTACTGCCAAGGCGGCATGGCCGCCGTAGCTACCACCAGATACCATTATGCGTTCACCATCTAAGTCGGGTTGTGCTTTAATCCAATCTAAAAGAGCATTTAAATCTTCATAGGCATCGACTCGTTGTAGACCATTTGGTAATTGTAGAAAAGTTTTCCCATAACCTGTAGACCCTCTGATATTAGGGAACAATAAAGCCATCCCAAGTTCATCGATATAGTAGTTGAGTTGTCCTAAAAACTCGGGTCTATACTGTGCTTCAGGACCTCCATGAATGATAATGCGCACAGGTGATCTGACTGAATTTGCATTCGGAGGGCGATAAAGAAAGCCGCTAATTCGTTTGCCATCGAAAGACTCCCATGTTACCAATTCAGGTTCCACAAAATGGTCTGTTTCCATGCTTGCTGTATTTTTCGTCAGCCGTTTCAAGTGACCATTACTTAGCTCTAGAGTATAAATATCATTAACCGTTTTAGCACTACTCAAATTGAAGCGTAAACTCTTGCCATTTTGCGCCCAGGCGATTTTAGTAATGACACTAAGAGCCTTCTTGTCAAAAACCCGATTCTTCAGATTGTCTTGGTATATTTCTTTAAGCAGGCGCACCTCATTGCCATTTTCTGACAATGTCAATAGGTGAATGTAGCTTACGCCATCTTCATTGCTCACGCACACAATTTCCTTACCATTAGGGGAAATCTCATACAAATCGATATCCCAATTTATATGTTGGGTCAAATATTTCAATTGACCTGTTTTTATATCCAAGTTAGCAAGCGTATTAAATTCATAATCTTTGTCAGTAATAAAAAAAATGCTATTTCCGTCAAGACTATATCGGGCTTGGAAATAAGCAATTCGATCTTCTTGATTTTTAGGGGTGAGCAGCGTAAGGCTACCATCAGCAACGTCGAGAGACCAAAGATTGCTATCACTTACAGAAAGATACTCAGATAATAACAGCGTAGTACTATCTGGTGACCAATCGTCAATCGACCAACTATCACCAACAGGAAATTCTACTAATAAGTATTTAGATTCGGGATTTAAGGGATCAATGATATATACATCTTGGTCTTTGCCATTCCGCTCGTTAGAAGTAAAAGCCATTTTATCACCTTTAGGAGACCAAACGCCCAATCGATTACATGATTTACCATCTGTAAGCAAAGTGACGCAATCGGTATCAAAGTCATAGCGGTAATTTTGATATTTTTCGGTCCCATCTACGTCTTTACTAAAAACACAGTATAGTCCTTCAGTAGGTTGATAGAGGGCGTCTGCAACAGCGTCCGGAAAAGTAGTCAAACATATAGGCTTACCATCAGCATCGTTTATCCTATGCAACTGCATTACTTGGGCTTGTTCAGGGCGTGTTTTGACCAGCATTTGTGGTTTCGTAGGGTGCAAATCTAAAAATCGGGTGGGGCGGAAATCGGTGTATTTTTGAACGCGCGCAACAATGTCTGTCGAAATATCAGGCAAACCATCGATTATTAAATTGTTATTCGGGGATAGCGCATTAGCACAAGCCAGAGAACTACAACTAATTAAAAACATAGATGGTAGGTATTTCACAAAACCCATCCTTTGATGTGGGGAGGCATAATGATTCCCTCTAGACGAATTCTAAATCTACCTTCACTATAAAACAAAAATTTTTTTTGTGCATTTTTTAAATTTTCTTCCATAAATGCATGAGAAAATTTACTATTACTGTACTGCAATGATTAAAATTTTCTTTTTAGCACTTCTATTTAGCAATATCCTTTTTGCAAAACAGTCTGTCATTATCGATACAGATGTTGGTTACGATGATCTCATGGCAATCATGAGCCTTATGAATAAGCCTCAAGTTGATGTGAAGGCGATAACAATCTCTGGAACTGGGCTTGCTCATCCAAAGAAAGGTTTAGAAAATACACGGCTGCTGCTTGCCTTTTTAAACAAGAACATACCTACAGCTTATGGAAGAGC
>Ga0206862_1106_pt1 | contig 22299 bp, 24 predicted proteins | sample Alteio_BWOrgCont_43_FD_152625 | JGI IMG/M metagenome (GOLD analysis project Ga0206862, IMG submission 152625) | Enriched cells from forest soil in Barre Woods Harvard Forest LTER site, Petersham, Massachusetts, United States -... | ecosystem: Environmental > Terrestrial > Soil > Temperate forest >... | reverse complement strand
CGTCACTCAATTTTTTGGCATCATCATCCTCCACGCGAAAGACAATGCGGGTGCAGGGATGCGCCATGACTGCACTGGCGACATCGGGACTGCTTTGCAACTGATGAAGTGAATGATGCGCCAATGTTAGACCAACCCCATACTTACGGGCTTCCGACAGAATTTCCGCCATTGTCGGCGTGATAAAATTGGCGAATTCATCTATGTAAATCCAAAAACGCTGGCGTTCCGATTCCTCCTGGCTCTGCCGCGTCATGGCAGTTTGTTGGAATTTGGAAATCAGCAAGGTGCCCAGCAGATAGGAATTTTCATTACCAAACCCTTTGGGCAGCCGCGCAAGAAAAATCTTTTTCCCGTCCATGATCCTGCCGAAGTCTAATTTGTTCTCCGGCTGCAATACGATGTTACGGATGGATTCACGCGAAAAGAAATCCTGCAATCGCGCCAGCACCGAGCCGATGGATTTACCGCCGGTCAGATGGGGAAACGTGTTGTTCCAAAAATCAACGACATCATCGTCTTGAACCGTTTTCAGAAATTCCTTGCGAAAAGGCGGTTCGGACAGAAGCCGTTGCAAATCTTTCAGCGTCCCGCCTCGCTCATTTTTCAAAACAGCGAGAATCGCGTTATGCAACACCACATCCATTTGGTCGCCCCACGAAGTGGACATGCGACGGAACACGCCGATCAAATCCGATGCCAGCAAGTTTCTTTCATCGGAAGTGTGCGCTTGAAGGATGTTGAAGCCGACAGGGAAATCGGTGTCGGATGTGTCCATCAAAATCACATCGTCAATCCGGTCGTCGGGAATGATGCCCAAAATTTGCTTCGCCAAATCACCATGCGGATCGAATACGGCAATGCCTTCGCCGTTCTCAATGTCCTGCCGAATCATGTTGAGCAACAGGGAAGATTTGCCGGTGCCGGACGTGCCGACGATGTGCGTGTGGCGCACGCGCTGGTCGGCGGTCAAATACACCGGAACTGTCTCATTGAAATGTTCATTGTCGCCAATGACAATGCCCGGCGGCTTTCGCACGATTTCCGGTGCCGCTCTCGTTGCGCCAGTGTCCCGCAGCAACGCCGGAGACTGCACCGCGCTGGATGGTAAATGCACCAGGCCAATGAGTTCGTCGCTGTTGAGCAACATGCCCACACGCCGCGTCTCCCGGCGCAATACATCCTCGAAATGTGTTTCGGGCGGATATTCCTCTAATTCAAGCGGAATAAGAATGTTGCTATGCGGATTGCAAAAGGCGCGCATGGACGCGGCCAAGTCGCGGGCGATGTCAAACAACCGTTTTTGGCTGGCCGCCCGCGCTAGAATCCTCACCACCACGGCAAATAATGGCTTGGCAGTCTTTTCCTCCGCCGCAGCCGCTAGCTCCGGCTGATTGATGAACAACGGTTTGCCGTCTTCATAGGCTACTGAACGCAGGATGCTTTCTGCCCACGGTTTTTGCACCGGCTGCCAGAGGACTTGAAATAATGCCAGTTCATCGGGCTGCAATCTCGCCATTGCGCCAATCGTGCCGATAAATGGATCAAGTTTGCCCGCTGCCAGCGGCAGCATGAATTCACGCCCCAAACCGAATTCAACCGCGAACGCATAATCGCCTTCAATCGCGTTCCACGCTTTGTCCAAAACACCTTCCTGTTCCCGAAACTGTGCTTCGGGAAAGTGCGCTTCCAATTGCGATAAAACCGCCGGGGCATCTGATCGGCTGGCTGCAAATTGCGTGATGATCCGTTTGTGGGTGCCGAGCAGTTCAAAGGCAATCGGGTCCCGGCACAAAGCCAGATTGGAAAAGAATTGCTCAAATGAATCTTTGGCAACATCGAGGTCAACAGGAAGGGAAACTTGAAGTTCAGCGAGCGGCTCCCGGATCAACGGCAGCGGTTCGGCGTCTTCCTCCGGTTCATCTTCAACCTGCGTTGTCGGTTCCGGTGGGGCAACTATTTTGCTATAAAGCGAGCCTAGAAAGGATGGACGGCTTGTGTCGTCCACCGCCGGAGTATCGGTCATGGCCCGCAAAACAAACGGACTAAAGGGCGGTTCGAGATGCACAGGCTGCTCGAACACCTGCCAGCCGCGTCCACGCTTTTCCCACTTTTGAAACTGCCGCGAGAAATGTTCGTGAACCGATACCATGTTTATCGCAACGGCATATGCAGGTCGGTCAAAATGGGAACCGTCCCCGATTCCAATAGTATGATGATTCGGTCGGTAACGACTTGATAAACGTCGTTTTTTGGCGATGAAGTCGAGCGTGTTGCCGCCGTGCTTGCACTCACTGAAACAATTCCAAATGTTCTTTTCAGTATCCACGCGGAATTGTGTTTTATTCGTGCCTTTATGGATCGGGCACGGGCCGGATAAGCTATGGCCGCTGCGTTTGAAGGTGTGAAGCAGATCGTAATGCTCCAATACCTGTTCCATTGTGATTCGGGAACGGATGTCCCGAAAATCAACAAAGGGTTTCTTTTCTTTTGTGGGCATGGGGGGATTCTCCTTTCAAGGTTCAAATGCGGTTCGGGATTGAACCGCAACTAACTGGAAATCATATCATGCCCGGTTGTTTGGGGGTGGGGATAACAAAGCGTTTAACGCCTAGATATAGAACCGATTGGTAGCAGCATATATATGCTTGAAGAATCACGAGGAATGCCAATAATCAAAAAGCGCGAAGATCAATATGAACATAATCGGCCAGTTTTATTTAAAAAAAACGAGCAACGGAAATCTTGTAGGCGAATGGTCGAATAATGACCAAAACAAAGTTTTCTCAGAAAGCTGTGATTTAATAACGGCGGGCAACGATTCTTACGTTGGGGAATATAATTCAACTTGGCAGGAAAAAGGGGAGGCAATTTTTGCAAAATTAACAATTACCAGGAAAACAAATAATAGCCCTTTATTTTCCCTGAAATGGCAGGGGAAAGGATTTGGTTTTGAGGGTGACGGTATGTTGTGCGACGATGTTTTAATGGGTCGTTTTCAAGAAATATAGAGCATATCAGCAGGCGAAATTTCGGTTATCATCAAGCATACATTTTCAGTCAAGCAACTTGGAGGTTGCGCCAGCATTAACAGTTTTCCAGAGTAATGAAAAAAAATCGGACTGCTCTCGCAAAACTTTCACGTCTGTGAAAAGAAAAAGTCCCCGCCCATGCTTCAATTGCTGGCAAGCTTCAACCATTGCCTGCACCCGCTCTGAATCGGTCGTGACAGTCAAAACGCGAAAACGATTCCAACCGAAACGGGTGCGGTGAATGTTTTGCGTCCAGGTAGCTTCGTAGGCCAAAACTTTTCGGTAAAAGCTGCTCTTGGTCAATTCCGTCCGCGTCACCGGCATGGTGCTGCGGTCGGCTTCGAGGAAAAACCAGCATTGCTTGCCGCCAAATTCCAAACCAAAGATTCGGTCGGGAACGACGCCGCACTTCTGCCGCCGATCAATGGTAACGCTCCATTGTCCGCGGACTGAATCATCCGGTGCGAGTAACCGGACATCTTTTCGCTGCCGACACGCCAGTTCCACGGCAACCATCACGTCTGAAATCAAAAGCGCGTGTTCAAGAAACAATCTGCCAACACGGTTTTTCCGTATCCAATCGAGTTTGTGATAGGGAAGTGCCAGCTTGCGCTTCAACCATGCCGCTCCTTTATTTCCTAACCCGTAAGCCATGCGGCGCGAGCCGCTTTGGTAGTAATCAATCTGGCATCGTGGCCGTTCCAAATAGCCGTGATGATAAAGCCGCTGCAACCGGCGCAGAGTTTGTTGCCGACTGCCCGGCATCAACGCCGTGATATGATCCGAGCGCAAAAAACGGTGATGGTGGACATGGTGAAGAATCTCGCGGTCACGTTCGGTCAACCGCAACGGTTTGATGTCAGGTGATCTTTTGAAGCGGGGAAGTCGAGCCACTGCTTCATTTTAACATGAAGACTATTTTTTGATCGCTTGGGTCGCCCGCTTTAACACATCAACAGCATCAATTCCAATGGCTTCACAAATCCGCAAAACAGTGTCCAGCGTTGGATTGCGTTCTTGCCTCTCAACAAAACCAACCATTTGATAGGAAATTCCCGCCTTTTCCGCGACTGTCGCCAAGGACATTTTTCGGCTAATGCGTTCCTGGCGCAAAATGTCGGCTACGGCAGCGCAAACAGCGCGGCGGTTCTTGTTATCGGCCATACCAAAAATTAACAAACGAAGATTTGACATGATACAGAACTATAGTTATGTTTCGGCATGTTCATTCGACGGCTTGGCAATGACCCCCACGCGAATGGCGCGAAAAGCGCCGGTTGCGATGGCTGTCCCGACATTTGGGAGCTGGCCAACGGCGATTTTGCCGTCATCGGCATAGATATTACCGATGCGGCGATCACAAAATTGCCGCCGACAGCCGGTTGCGGCCGGGATGAACGCATCGTGCGCCTGCCGCGCAATGTTCTGGTGGGTGCCAAGCGAGATATTCCCGACCTGTGATAGAATGGCGGCATGGGAATCGGGGAATGGATACTTCAAAATATCTTCAGCTTTTTAACCGCTGTCGGCATCCTGGGTGGCTTGTGGTTCACGGCTCGTTCGTTGCGCGATGAAGCAAAGACACGCCGGATTTCCAACCTGCTGACCATCACGTCCAATCATCGTGATGTCTGGAAAGAATTTCTTACCAATCCGAATCTGGCGCGTGTTCGGGACGCGACTGCGGACATAATAAAGCAGCCGGTCACTGACGCCGAGCGGGTGTTTGTCACGTTTGTCATTCTCCATGTCAGCACCGTTTATTACACGATGAACGATCAACTGGTGGTCAAATTGGAAGGGTTGCGCCGGGACATCGCGCAATTTCTTTCGCTGCCAATTCCGCGTGAAGTTTGGGAAAAAATCAAAGTCATTCAGAACGATGATTTCGTCGCCTTTGTTGAATCCTGCCGGAATTGGAAATAGGTTCTGGCTTTCTCTCCACCAGCCGGTTCAATCGCTGCTCCACACTTTTCCGCTGTTCGGCATGTTTGAGGCGGGAAAGATCAATATGTTTTACCGCCCGGCCCCGGCTCATATCCACTGGCCGCAATGTCACCCCCTTGAACGGTGTTTGATTCGTGCCGTCCTCCAAGATTTTCGTGAACACGCCGAACCGCTCCAAATCCACGAATTGCTGCGCGATGAATGTATTGGCAAATTCCTTTTGCAAAACTTCCGCATCCGTGTTTCCGATACGAAATGAAAACAACGTGCCGACGTTGCCGAATACCGCCTGTCGGATGGGAAGCGGAACCTGGTCAACATATTGGTGTGAGAGCGTCAGGCACAACCGATATTTTCGTGCCTCGGCGAGAATCGCCGCAAAACTGTCCGTGGTGAAATTCTGGAACTCATCAATGAAAAAATAAAAATCCTTTCGTTCCTCCTCCGGCTGGTTGGCGCGGCGCATGGCCGCCAGTTGAAATTGTGTCGTGAGAAGTGAACCAAGCAAATTGGCTTTGTCGGGGCCGATTTTGCCTTTGGACAAATTGGCGATGAACAGATGTTGTTTGTCCATGATGAAAGGGATGCTCACCTTGCATTTGACCTGGCCAAGAATGTTCCGAATCACCGGATTCAATAAAAACTGGCCTAATTTGTTCTGAATAGGGGCAATCGCCTCACGCTTGAACCGTTCATCGTATCCGGCAAATTCCTGTTCCCAAAATTCTTTGATGAACGGGTCCTTGATTTGCCGGATCACCCATGCCCGGTAATTATCATCGGTGAACATCATTGTATCATAGGCAATCGTCGCGCTTCGCGCGTCTGTGAATTGCCGAATTTGCGGCGGCGCTTTTTCCTTGATAAAGGAGTTCGTCCCGCAGATTGCGCGCTCGTCGCCCTGGGCGAAATCGTCCTTGTCCGTAAAGGACAGATCGTCCCCCCAACGTGTCGTCGGCTAGGACGATAGGACGACGCCGGGCGACTTCGCGCTTTTGGGTGAGAGCCTCCGGTTAGGTGGCACGAATCCCGTTAGCCGTAGGAAAAAGCGCGAAGTCGCGCGGTAGCCGACGACACGTTGGGGAACTCGTAAGGCTCGATTGAGCCGTCAATCATTCGTCGGCGTGGCTCGCGCCCCTACATACCATGTATGTAGCCCCCGTTTTAGGGCATTGATAAATGAGGTGACTATATTTGAGGGTTATGAGATGGATTATTTTTTCTTTTCGCACCTATATTTCTTCGATAATGTACGCATGATTTGAACGACCAAAATCAGAATCAGGCAAGGGCCACCGATTTCAGTCTGGCATTTCAGCAAATCGCCAGCTTTGTAGCCATCTCCAAAACAAAAAATCCTGCCGAGGTTCGTGAACAGCTCATTTTATTATGCTTTGTTGTTCTTCCAAAAGAACGTTTCTCAAATGCTTCTGAATTGATGGAAGCAATTGGCGCTCTATTTGGAATTCAGATTCCGCTTCGACAAATTGAAATATCATTCAAGTCATTACTTGCAAAGAGCGCATTCGTGGAATTACCAGGAGATCAACTCGGCCTAGCGCCAGTTATTCGTGAAAGACTTGAAAAACGCTTAAGCGAGGCAAGAGGTCTCGAACAAGCTGTCAAGACGCGATGGTTTGAACAAATTTCAAGAAGTTTTCCTATAATCCCATGCGATCAGGCTTGGGATGCCCTCAAAGATTATCTTAATTTTGCTTTTCGCCGTCACGGAATACAGACTGTCGCCCTCTTAGATTCGTCACTTCCTCTTAATCAAGCTTATGCCGAGAGCTTTTCCTCAATGCTGCGCTCCGTCATCGAGAAACATTTTCCACAAACTATTTGGGATACAGCTAAACAAGCGGTTGCGAGCTTTCTTGCTACAGTAAATATTGACCGGCAGCGAGCGGAATACATCTCACAACTCGCCGATAGCGCATTCAATTATTTTTCGTTGACGGTTCCTCCTGAAGTATCCGAACAGTTGCGAAAAAAGTTAAGTCAACTAACGCTATTTTTGGATACCAACTTTCTTTTCGGGATATTGAAATTACATGTTCATCCGCAAGTTGATGTATCCACAGAGTTGTTGGATACGTGCAAACGATTTAATCTCCCGTTCAAATTCAATTATCACGAGGCCACTGTCCGGGAGATGCGGAATACGCTTTACCATTTTACGGTCGAACTTAAAAAGTATAAGTGGTCACAGCATATCAGCCGGGCAGCGGTGGCGTCGGGCGCGATGACTGGAATCGAGCTGAAATATCACCAAAGCAATGCAGAACAACGATTAGATGTAGATGATTTTTTCGCCCCGTATAAGCATTGGGAGATTGTTCTGAAAGAAAAAGGAATCAATGTGTTTAATATGGCTTCTACAGCTCAAAGTCTTGCGCGTAGAGCCGATTTGGAGGCCGACTACAAAGAATTCCTAAAAAACAACGAAAAAGAAAAGCCTGATGACGCAATCCAGCACGATATGGCTGTTCTGGAAACTGTCCGCAATCTGCGATCCAAAACAAAAAATACATTAGAGGCAGGGGCTCTCTTAGTTACGTGCGATTATTATCTTTACCGATTCGACTGGGACAACAGCGAACGCGAGGGAAAACAAAGCTGCACCGTTTTACCAAGTTTATTGTGGCAGATGTTACGTCCTTACATAACGGACAATATTGAATTTGATAAAGCTTTTGCCGAAACGTTTGCCCTGCCGGAATTTAGTGCTTTTGCCGGAGGGGCTGCGAAAGCCGCGTCGAAAATGTTGAGCATTCTAACAGGTTACAAAGAATTGAATGAAGAAACCGCCACTAAGATGTTGTCTAATGATCTCCTGCTTGCACAACTTCAGACAAAGAAAAACGATGACGAATTCATTGAGGCAGTTGATTCAGCATTGGCGTCTGAAAATCATGCTTTAATTGAAGAAAAGGCTGCTTTATCGAAGCAATTGGAAACTCAAAAAGCCGATAAGTTGGAAAGCGATCGCCAAATCGCATCGGCGGCAGAAATAGTGCGACAACAAGCGGAAGCAATTCAAACTCTGGAAGCAGAAAAGCAATCGGAAAGGAGTAAGGCGGAGGAAATTAGCAGACAATTTTTAAATGAACAAAGAGATAAGGAGGCGGCAAGACAAGAAGCGCAGCGGCTGTTGTTAGAAAAACAAAGTATCGAAATGCGAACTGAAAAAAACGCTAAAATCGGGAGCGTGATACTAGGGATTTTGATTGCTGTCGTGTTCGAGCTGGCTGTGAATTTTGTAGTTCCTTGGAAGTGGTTATTAACACATCAAAATAGCTATGTATTACAGGGATCAATTTCTATGATGATTTTTTTTGGCACAGTTGGTTTTGGGGTCAAAAAATGGAGAAATGTCGTCTGGCTAATTGGCTTTTTCGGAGTTTTATTTGTGATACTTGCAAGCCTTGGAGGTCCGCCTGCGAAGCATTAAATGCCTCAACAGAGCCATATTCCCATGTCGCGCAATAAAGCTTTTGCGACATGGCCTCAAAAAACGGCTCCATTGAGCCGTCATTTTGGATTCAGTTTTTGAATCAAAATTTGCCGCGAGATTTTGCGAGGTTGCCGCATTTACTTTCTTCTGCAATTTGATCCCTCGCGTTGAAATTCAAAATCAATTAAGTCGCGGGACTATTGACATCCATTAAAAAATGTGGCGCGGTGTGATTTTCTTTTTTTGGGGTCTTTGCATCCGATTCCCGGTTTTCCCCATGCCTCTTTTCGTTTCAAAGGAACTCCCCTAACTGCATATTTTTAATCTGTATATTCTTATATAGAATGAAGTCAGCGGGCTGACCACAGGAAGTCAGCCTGCCGACGCCTAGATGTCGGCGGGCCGACTTCTGGATGTTTTATCCACAGGGCTTTGCTGACGGTCTTTTTTGCCCTTCACCTGAAAATGTATCGTGTAAATGTTCGTTTTCCCCTGTCCGCGACGTTCAATTGACACCAGCCCGGCGCGTTCCAATTCCCCTACAAATTCTGTGACCCGCGACCGGCTCATTCCCATGTCTTGCGCCAGCCGGTCTTGCCCCGGAAAACATGAATCATTGTGCCAGGCATAGCTCAAAAACATGGCATAAGTAACTTTGGCTCCCGGTGACAATTTAGCATCTCTTAAAATGAAATTGGGGACTTGGGTAAAGCCACCCTGCAACACGGGATTGTTCGTGTCCAGTTGAAGGTTCTTTTCCCTGATGACTTCCCCGATTTGCCTCATGTGTGATATGATTATCCCACAGGTGGGCGGATTTCTCCTAATGTGGAAAACTCACTGAATTTCAATGCCAGAAAACAACGATCACAATTCCCTGCCTTCCGAAAGCTTCGGCAAGATGCGGAATGATTCCGAAGGGTTCGGAAACGTTCCGAAAGGTTCCGAAGGCTTCCGAACGGTTCGGAACGATGCGGAAAGAAAAGAAAATCATAGTTTAACCGTGCGCGAAGTCGTGCGGCTGTTTGAAACGGCTGGGGTGGCGCGGACGGAACGCAGCGTTACGAATTGGTGCCAACCAAATAAAACCGGCATTGCCCGATTGGACAGTTATTTCGATCCGAACGAACGAAAATACTATATCACCCCGCAAAGCGTGGAATTGGCGATTGCGGAAGAAAAGGCCAAAGCCGCCAAAGTCAATGATGCGGAAGCTTTCGGAAAGATTCCGCAAGGTTCGGAAGGCATCCGAACTGTTCCGAATGATGGGGAAACGAGCAAAGCCACACCGGCCTCCACACGAGAAGATTCAAGGGTTTTGGAATTGGAACGGGAAAACATTGATTTGAAGATCACAAACCGGGCCAAAGACATTGTGATTGGACAAATACAAAAGGAACGCGAGGGCTTTTTCGAGCAACTGATTACAGCAAGCCGGAAAGTGGGTGAATTGGAAACGAAGTTGCTGCAATTGGAGGGGGCAAAGGGAAAATAACAAATGAACATCTTTCAATTATAGAAGTGGTTGTTTTGCCTATAGTTTCCTCCCTAATAGAATCCCGATAATGATTCCGAGAATTGCAATGGCGGCATACCAAAAGAAGCGGGGATGCTTATTCAGCAAACGGCTCAAGAGAATTTCTGGTTGGTCGGTTGCTGGGGGGGCGGATGAACTCAAAGTGCGTCCAGAATTGCCGGTTTTTGAATCGTTGGATGCCTTGGCGGGAGGAGCTTGAGAATGGAGAGCTTGCCGCTCTACTCCGGCAAAAATGTCGGTTGGGTCCGACGCGGAACCTTCGGTGTGAGTGGTGTCGGCAGCATCAGTGTCGCCCTTCGCGCCGGAACGCCGCTTCATATAGTCTCTTTCCCAAATCATGTTCCTGCTTTTGTCTTAATTTCTTGGCTGGCCTTTACCATGTCGGCCAGCAATTGTCGAAATTCTTTCAGGCCGGCAGCGGGGATGATGATGGAAGCCGGGCGATTACCGCCATTTTCGACGATGCGGACAAATCTACCACGCGGGTTCTCATTCAGCGCTATGGCAAACTGCTTACGCTCAATGGCAATCTCTTTCCGCGACAGCGTATTTTGCTGCATCCGTGGTTTCGGGTGAAAATCATATGGGCGTTGATCGAACATAATAACAGGTCACTGATTTGCGTTTTGAATTTGAATGTCCTTTTTTATGTCGGCCATTTGACCTCCGGCGAGTGAAATCTGATCGAAAGTGACAGTGGCAGTTATATTGCTGCTCGTGAACGGTTGTGGACTGGTGACAACGAAATTGAAGGTTGTTTGCGCTTTCGGTTCAAGAGATGGGCGGTTTTTCATGCCGCCGATGACCCATTTAGTTGCTGTTCCAATCATTTGACCCTGTGCATCTGAAAGAAAGACGGCTGCGCGGGCGGATTCGATCTTTTCAGAAAGGTTGTTTTTCATCGTCAGCTTTACAATAGCCTTTTGGGCAACAATTTTCGGCGGTGAAACAGTGATGGCCAGTTGTGCGCCCACCAAAAGTGGGCACACTAACAAACAGAATAAAAGCATTTTCATCGTCCAAATGCCTTGTCTATAAATCTAACAATCAGACGTGCCTCATTTTCTCCGTCAGAACCAAGTAATTCTTGAATAAGTCCAATGTTAGCGAGAATCACTTGACGTAACGCACCCAAGATTTCTAATCCTGAACTTCCCATGTGTGTGGCATCGTTGAGTTGTGTAAGCAATCCAGTTTCGGATCTTTTTGCGCATTGAGCCTTAAGCCGCTCAACAAACTGATAAATGTCATCCGTTGTGTTGATTTGAAATGTACTCATGGCATGTAGAATGAATGATCCTGGCTTTGTGACAGCTTCATTTCCACCACCACGTAAAACACCATTCAAGGGCAGTAATAGCTTTAGAATCCAATTCTGGATGTTTTCGTTTTATTTCTTCACTTGCCCATTTAGCGGCGCTAATCAATGAATGGGTATTCCAATCGGGTTTCAATTGATCAAGTTCAGTCAATAAAAGTTTAATTTCGCATTCCATTTGAGCGGCCAGATCAGATCCAAATTCTGACACCAAACGCGAGACATCTTCTTTAGGATATGAGGTTATCCCATACCCAACATATAAGGGAAGAGCCGTGTTTACTTTGTCGTATGAAATGGTCATATTTTATCTGTGGAAAAGAACCGTTTCTTCACCAGTGCTTGGATTAACTTGAATTACACTTGTGACATTTTGATTGGCTTCCAACGCAGGCATCTCAACGGTTTCCCAAATATTACCAGGTCTTAGTGAATTTCCAAGAATAACCCTCACTTCTCCGCTTGCACCCTGTGCAAAGACCGCAGAGGCACTGCGCCAAGCAGCAACGGATGCGGGATTGGCAGCATCCCACACAGGCATTTGGAGTCCGCTAGATTCAATCATTGTTTCAAGTGTGGTGCCACCAGCTCTGTTGGCTATTGTCGCTGCGGTCGAAGCCCCGTTACGTCCCAAACCGGACCAAAAATAAGCTTGGTTAGGGCTAGTCATCAAACTAGGGGGTCCTAGCGGTTTTGCGGTAAGACTTGCCGCATTTTCAGGCAATAATGCCACTGGCTGTGCTGGTGCGGTTAGCAGCGGTGTTGAATTATTGACGCCATTCTGAATGGCTGTCATCTCGCTCGTCTGAACTGTTTCTCTCGTGGTGGTGGTTACGGCAGTAGTAACAGTTCGCGTCACTGTTGATTCAAGAGTTCCAAGCCGTCCGGGCAAAGATTCTGGTGCAATCAACATAGTGGACATCGAGGCCAACTTGGCTGTTGGCGTGTTGGGGTTGTAATATCCCTGTTTCGCATACGGCGACATTTCCTCTAATTCCCGTTGCGCTGCGGCTCCAGATTCGGGGTCGCCAAGCCCCAGATAAGCCCCCTCGTGCAACAAATAGGCACTGCCGACGCCCATGTTGACAACCGTATCGACAAGCCAACCTCCTGCCGCATTCAGATTATGCAATTGTTCTTTCCCGATTCGTCCGTCCGGGTCGAGATAATTTTCCGGGTCACCTCCAACAAAAATCCCAATACGCCCGTCCGGCCAAACACGCACCGCCACCAATAATGACGGGCTGTTTTGATGCGGCACGGCCTGTTCCAGCCGTGGCGAAAAAGAGGGCTTTGGGGACTGCTCTGGAACGAACGAAAAAGGTGTTCGGGTGACAGCCTGGGCACTGAACGCCCACAAGCAAAACAGAACGGCTAGGAACCAAAGCCGCCGCATTTCTGATGGAAGATACGCGCCCATGCGGACGCCACTGTGCCGGATTTTGGCCGGGCCGACAACGCTATTTGGCGTCGGCCTCGCGGGGGTGATACTTGTGGTGCGCCGCCTTCAAGTCGGCGATGGTCAGATGCAGGTAACGCTCGGTGGTGGTCAAGGCCCGGTGACCCATGATTTCCTGAACGTGCCGGAGATTGGCCTGATTCTGCACCAGATGCGTGGCGACGGTGTGCCGCCAGACGTGGCAGGTGACGTGCTTTTTGATGCCCGCCTGCTTCACATATTTTTCGATGGCACTGGCCAGCGTGTTCTTGCTCATTTGCCGCTGGCGGATGGAGAGGAACAAGCGGTCGCTCTGCCGCTTGCCTACCAGTTCGGGGCGAACGCCCTTGATGTAGTTTTCCAGGAACGAGCAAGCCAGTTTGGTCAATGGCACGATGCGGTCTTTGGCTCCCTTGCCGCCATTGATTCGCAGCAAGCCTTCCTCGATGTTCACGTTCTCAACGGTCAGGTTCATCAGTTCGCTTTTGCGGATGCCAGTGGCGTAAAGCACTTCCAGCATGGTGCGGTCGCGGTAGCCGATCACGGTTTGCAGGTCGGGCTGCTGCATAATCTTGCGGGACTCCTGAACGGTCAGCACGTTCCGGGGCAGGTAGTCCGGTTCGCGGGCATAACGCACGTCTTTGACGGGATTGCGGGCCAGATAGTTTTCCTCGGTCAAAAATGCAAAGAAGCCTTTGAGCGCGCTCAAGCAGCGGTTCTGCGTGCCGGGCGTGCGCGTCGTGCCCCGATGCGAGGGCTGCACCAGCAGCCACGCAAAAAAATCGTTCACCGTCGCGGCGCTGACGGCCTGCAAGTCGGTCACTTGCGCTTCCACCAGGTAGCGTTTGAACTGGCGCAATGTGCCCCGGTTGGTTTTGATGGTGCCGGTAGCGAAGTTGAGCAGTTGCAGGTGTTGCAAGTGGCGGTCGGCCAATACGTCGTAATGCGGTAATGAAGTGTCCACGGTCATGGTGGTTTCCTTTCTATTGGTCTGCGCCCTCTGGAACGGGCACAGGGGTTTTGAGTTTGTGAAGTTTGTAGGGGTGGCGCAGCCGGGCGTTGACCGGCGGCGGCGCCTGGGTGGTTTCGGTTTTCGGCCCGGCCTTTTGATACGCTGCCTTCAGATCGGCGGCGGCCACGCGCGTATAAATCTGCGTGGTTTCAATGCAGCGATGGCCCAGCAACTGTTGCACATACCGCACGTCGCTGCCGTGGGCAATCATGTGCGTGGCGCACGTGTGCCGCCACGTGTGCGGCGAGATTCGCTTGGTCAAACCGGCGGCTCGGCCATACTTACGCACCATGAGCACCAACGTTGCCCGGATGAGAGGGCAATGCGGGCGAACGCTGGTCAACCAGAAAGCGCGTTCCTCGCGGTTTGCCGCCGTCCAGCGGGAACGCACTTCTTTGAGGTATTCCAGCGCGTAGCGGCAGGCCGTCGCCCCCAACGGGACGACGCGGCTTTTGCTGCCTTTGCCCTTGTTGACTCGCACCAGGCCGTTGCGCGCGTCCACGTCGTGGATGGTCAAGGCCGCCATTTCAGCAACACGCAAGCCCGTCGAGTAAAACATTTCCAGCACGGCCCGGTCACGGATGCCCCTGGGGGTCTGCGTGTCGGGTTGTTTCAACACCGCCTTGACTTCCGAGAGCGTCAACACTTTGCGGGGCAGACGGTCGGGCAGCTTCGGCAACTGCAACCCCAAACAAGGATTGAGCAAAATGGCGTCGGTGCTTTCCAGGTGGTCGAACAGACGGCGGATCGCGATCATGTGGACGTGAACCGTGTGGATGCAGTATTTGTCCTGGCCCATCAGCCAGCCTTGATGGTCGCGGATGTGCTGCCGCGTCACGGCGCGAATGTCACTCACGCCGGTTTCGCCCAAGCGTTGAAAGAACACGTCTATCGCCCGCTGCCGTCCCTCAATGGTGACCAGCCGGAAGATGGACGACCCGCTGGCCTTGCTCATCCTCTCGGGCAGCGGCGCAGGCAAATCCTTGATGCAGGACGTGCTGTTGAAACTCTGCCCCGACGAGGAGTTGATAAAACTCACGTCGCTGTCTGACCGGGCGTTGTTTTACAAGGACGCCGACTCGCTGAAAAACAAGGTGCTGGCGGTCGAGGAAGTGGCCGGGGCGGAAGGGGCGCACTACGCCATCCGCAACCTCATCTCGGCAAAAAAACTCGTCATTGAAACGACGGTGAAAAATCCCATGACCGGCCAGTTGACGACGCAGGTGAACACGGTGAACGGCCCGACGGCGGTGTTCCAGACGACGACCCGGCCGGACTTGGACGCCGAGACGCGCAGCCGGTTCATCGTGACGAGCGTGGACGAATCGCTGGCGCAAACGCGGGAGATTTTGGCGGCGCAACGCAGCAGCCACACGCTGGAGGGAATGCGCCGGAAGAAACAGCGCGAGGCCATCGTGCAGCGGCATCATGCCTTTCAGCGGTTGTTGCAGCCGGTGACGGTGGTGAATCCCTTCGAGCCGTTGCTGACGTATGCGGACGACCGGCTGGCCGTGCGCCGCGACCAGCCGAAATATCTGAACCTCATTTTGGCCGTCACGTTCCTTTACCAGATGCAGCGCGACGTGAAGCACGACGAGGTGTGCGGCGACTACATTGAAACCACGCTGGCCGACATTGCCATTGCCAACGAACTGGCGACCGAACTGTTTGGGCAAACCCTCTCGGAACTCTCGCGGCCCGGAGGCGAGTTGCTGCGGCTGGTGTTCGATTATGTGAGCGGCCAGGCCACCCGGCAGAAAGTGGAAACCGAAGCCGTCACGTTCAGCCGCCGCGAACTGCGCGAGTCGCTCAAATGGAGCGAGTATCAGTTGCGGACGTATCTGGACGAACTGGCGCAACTGGAATATGTGCTGCCGTTGACGGGCAAACAAGGCCAGCCGTTTCGTTACCGGCTGCTCTACGACGGCCAGGGCGAAGGCGGCCAACGCTTTTTAACCGGCCTCAAGTCCGTGGAGCAGTTGCAACGCGAGGCCGGAACGCTTGGTCTCGTGGCCGGTGAACCGGCTTCGAGGCCAAGGATGGAACTTCGAGGCGAAAAAACCGGCTTCGCGGGCGGTTCGTTGAACGGTTTGCACGAAGTCAAAGCCGTGCCGCAGGCCGGTAAATCAAGGGTGACGCGCAACGGCGCGACCCCTTCGAGCCTTTTGCCGGGGAAAGTATATCCGGTAAATGGCAATGAAAGGAGCGGGACAAATGTATAGCGAATCATTGCAAAAACTTTTGGCCGAGTTCATGGAGGCGCAACGCGTGCGCCGCATGGCGCACGCCATCACCAGATAGCACATGAGCTTGTTGGTTTCCTCGCCCACCAGTCCGAGCTTTTCCACGTCGCGCAAAATCTCGCCCGCGAGATCCGGCTGGCGTCCAAACTTCAACGCCTCGGCCTTGTCCGTTTCGCTGACGGCCTGCGTGGGCGTGACGCTCGCGCTTTGCTGCATGTGCTTCTCCAGCCGTTCGGTCAGCCGGTTCAAATCGCTTTCGATGATTTCCGCCGTCTCATGGAACAGGCGGGCCGTTTCCAAAACGAACGCCCGCCGCGAACGGCTCAAGTAAAAATCCACCGTGTCTATGTGGAAGCGTCCAAGCTGGCTCGGCTCGCTGCTCACGGCCTTGATGGTCGCCCGCAACCTCGCCGGACTCGGCTGCTCAATGCCCCGCAACTGATAATGCCGCGTGCCGTAACGAACGCTCAAGCCTTCGGCGGTCGCCGTCACTTCCTCCTCGCCAAGTTTCGCAAGGGCTTCGCTGCGGGGCGCGTTGGCGCATTGGGTCAAGGCTTCGCCTTGCAGAAGCTTTTCAAACTCCTGCGGTCCCCGGCTGGCAAAAAATTCGTTCGCGTCCTTCACGCCCTCCGGCCATTGCACCACCTGAACGCCCGCCACGCCCAAAGCCGCCAGTTTTTCTTTTAGCTGTTCGCTCCCGTTTCTTCCAGCCTCGTCGTTGTCCAGGCACAACCAGGCTTCGCGGGTCGCGCCCTCGCGCAAAAGCTGTTCGTGGTCGGCTGTCCAGCCCTGTGCGCCGTAAAGGGCAATCACGTTTTTGAAGCCCGACTGCCACAAGCTCATGGCGTCCAAAATCGCCTCGGCAATGAACACGGTTTTATTTGTCCGGGCGGCATGATGGTTGAACACGCCGCGATGCGGGCCGGGCAGATACAAGTGCCGCGGCTCGGCGTCCGTGATGCGCCGCCCATAGAGGCCGCTGACGTTGCCCTGGCTGTCGAGGATCGGAAGGGTGACGCAGCCGCGAAAGTGTTCCTGCCCGCGAGCGTTCAACACGCCCAAACTTTTCAAGCCCTCCACGATTTCACCGGACGACGGCAGCACGCCCGGCAATGTCCCGTTGCAATAGCCCGCCTGAAAGCTCGCCAGCATGGTCGGGTCGCTCAAGTGGCGGCTTTTCAAGTAATCCAGCCCCGCCCGGTCTTTGTGCAGCGTCTTGACGTAAAACGTGACGACTCGTTGCAACAACGCCGCCGGATTCAACGGCACGCTGGCGGTCGGCGGCGGCTCGGCTTTGGCCGGTTGCGCTGCAACTTGCGCCGCGACTTTCACGCCCGGCACATGGCTTAACAGTTTCAACGCCGCTTGACGGTCGGTCAGCCCTTCCTTCTTCGCCACGAACTGAATGACGTTGCCGCTCGCGCCACAGGCCGGACAACGAAACAAGCCCTTGCCGCCGGTCACGCGCAACGAGGGCTTGTGGTCGTCGTGGAACGGACAAAGGCCAACGTGGTCTTTGCCGGTTTTTTTGAGCGCAATGCCGTAGGATTCCACCACGCGCACGAGGTCGGTCGTCCGCTTGATGTGGTCGAAGTCCACTTTCATCGCACGCTGCGTCCGGGCCGGGACTGCAACCGCTCCTTCAAACGCGCCACTTCGTCCTTAATCAAATAGCCGGTGTTGCTGACCAGTTCCGCCTCAACCGCGTCGCCCTTCTCCCCGCTGTTCACCAGCAGTTGGGCCAGCGTCGCAAGGTTCTGGCAGCAGTCGTTCATGGTGTCCTCCCAGTCCAGCCAGCGGTCGGACAACCGCCCGGTCGCAGAGGATTTTTTTGCCCTCGAAGTTTTCCGTTTCATCGCCCTCCTTCCCGTTGCGCCAGCAACGCTTTCATGCCCTCCAGTTCCTGGCGAACCGAACCGCCAATGCTCTCCACCGCCTCCGGCTCCAACGGGTGGCCGCACGCCTCCAACAGTTCAACCAGCGTGTTCAAACGACGGCAATGCTCGTGCATCGCATCGCGCCAGTCCACGTCGTCCGCCACCAGCTCGCGTTGCGCTTTTTTCCGGGAACCCGTCAAGCCCGTTTTGGAAGTTTTTGACATGACGCTTGTTTACTACTAATAGTAGTAACGATGCAAGCAATTTCAGTAACTATTTTTCAACCGCCGTATGTTGCCCCCATGCAAACGGGCAGACCGTCTAAAGAACCGCGTACAGATTTCGGCCAGCGATTGCTCACGGCACGCGAAGCCGCCGGGCTGTCTCAAGCTGAAGTTGCCAAACAGTTGGGCATCACTCAAAAAGCCTATGCTGTTTGGGAACGCTATCCTGTCGCGCTGCGGCCAAAGCAGATCGAGGCGGTGGCATCGGCGTTGCAAGTCTCCGTCGAATATCTTTTTGGTAAAACTGGCAAGTCACGCGGCAAAGGGCCAGCGGGTAAATTACGCCAGGTTTTCGAGAAGGCCAGCCAGCTTCCACGTCACCAGCAAAACAAAGTTGCCGAGTTCGTCGGCGCGTTCGTTAAGCAGCACGCCAACGGCAACTCCTGATTTAGCTGCCAAACCGAAGCTGCCCCGTCAGCTTGGTTTTGGCCAAAGCCAAAACTTAAAAGCATCCTCAGCCGAACTGCCGCCGCTGTCAATGTGGAGCGCAGCAGGGAACAGGGCGAGCAATACATTGACAGCACCAGGCGGCGGATTCGGCTACTTCCTTTTTTCACGGCTCTTGCCGCTCCTGATTTTTTCACTGACTGACGATTGATTTTTTTCACGCGCCCAACGAGCGGCGGGCGTGTCGGATGCCGGCAAGCTGGCGCGATGACTGCAACGCAACGGGCGGTTGCGTGGCCACCGTGGGAACGGCGGGGCAGTCAGCGTGACAGCACAGACGCCGCCGCAGGGACAAGACGCAGTTATTTTCAATGAACCGGGCCGTCGAACGATTCAACGAGGAGACGGCGGAGACTCGTGCGCCGGAGGCTCCGCCAGCGGACACCGGCGCAAGGAGGCGGCTTTGAATATAACTGCTCTTGTCTGGGCGGCGGGAAGCACCCGCCATGAACGCCCGCGAGTGCCTGGCGCGTGATGTTTTCTGACTCTCCCGCGTGATGCGGCTGGCAAGGGAACAGGCCGGGAGCGCGTCAGCGCCCCGGCCTGTCCCTTAACCTTGTTATATACTGCTAATAACTGTCCCGGCCGAATGAGGCCGAAAATCGTCGTGGAATGATGACTGGTCTTTCACTGATGCCGCCGCTGTTACGCCCGCTGCGTTATTCCATAAGGAGTGCAGCGTCCGTCACCTAATCGGCTGCTTTACCAGCCGTCGCCAGGCTGACATCGCGTTGCACGTCGGCCAGCTTGCCGCCGTTCAAAATGACCCGGCTGAAGGAGATTTTGGCCGTCAGATTCGTCGTCGGCCACGGTTGCGGACTGCTCACCACAAAGTTGAAGGTGCGGCTGGCTGCGGCGGCCAGTCCCGCTTTGCCCTGGCTGCCGCCGATCACCCATTTGGTGGCCTGGCCGATCAATTCGCCCCGGTCGTCCAGCAGGAACACCACGGCGCGCGCTGACTCCACCGCGTCGCCAAAATTATTTTTCATCTTTAGCTGCACCACCGCCTTTTGCCCGACCACCTTCGGCGGCGTGACGCTCACCGCGAGCTGTGCGCTCGCCAGCAACGGGCAGAGCAGCACGGCGGCTAAAAGAAAAATTGCGGCGTGGAGTCTCACGACGTGGCATGTGATTTTCATTTAAAAAAGTGGCGAGCTTTGATTCGTCCGGTTGCCGGGTCTATTTCACATTCTTGCGAATAGATCGAATAAACGACGAGCGGTGTTTGTGACGCAACTTTGTAGTATCGGTCGCCGGTCGTTGTTGTGGGCAATTCAGCAACCCATAGACGTTCTCCCGTCGGTCGCAACGCAATGAGATTTGAAAACTGGCCAAATTTTTCTTTGTAGGCGTCGGGATTGAACAACACAATGATGCGACCTTCTAGTTCAAAAGCGTCCGCCACCGGATAGTCAAGTTCCAGCGACTTGCCGCTAACAGAGAGCATTTTGCCATTAAACGTAATCATGGTAGGGGACTCCCTGGGCCGAAGTTTTGGATTGGAATTTGTTCCAGTAATTGGAACTGTTCTGCCCCACCGCTGAACCTCTCCCATCGAGGAACCGAAAGGGCACGCGAACGCTGCAAAAGCGTACCATTGGGAACGAGAACTTCTTGGATAAACTGAGCAGTATTTCCCGGCGGCAAAGCAAGCGCCTCTTGCGCCCAAGCACTACTTCTCGGCGGAACAGCCGTAAGGAATGAACCAACCGTCTTATCGCCCGAAAACACACGATAGTACAGTTGGTCGCCTGATTGAGCAAAAGAGCGTATAACGCCACCAGCATTGGCAAAGCCAGTTCCCGAAGTGAGAAGTTTGGGCGTTGTCGTCTCAGGCAACAATGCCAACGGCTGTCGTGGCGCAGTCAGCAATAACTGCGGTGCTGGTGCAGTCAGCAGCGGTGTTGAGTTATTGACGCCATTCTGAATGGCTGTCATCTCGCTCGCCTGAACAGTTTCTCTCGTGGTGGTGGTTACGGCAGTAGTAACAGTTCGCGTCACTGTTGATTCAAGAGTTCCCAGCCGTCCAGGCGCTGATTCCGGTGCAATCAACATGGTGGACATCGTGGCCACTCGTGCCGTGGGGGTATTGGCGTTATAGTAACCTTGTTTGGCATACGGCGACATTTCATCTAATTCCCGTTGCGCTGCGGCTCCCGATTCGGGGTCGCCAAGCCCCAGATAAGCCCCCTCGTGCAACAAATAGGCACTACCGACGCCCATGTTGACAACCGTATCGACAAGCCAACCTCCTGCCGCATTCAGATTATGCCATTGTTCTTTCCCCATTAGTCCATCCGGGTCAACAAAGTTGACCGGATCACCGCCGACGTAGGAAAAGCCATTCGGGTTTGCTGCATCAAAAATCGGGTCGTGGCTTAGCCAGCGTCCGCTGATGGGGTCATAATATCGCCCGCCATAAATGTAGAGGCCGGTGATGTCCACTTCATGCCCGCGCAACGCCGATGCCTGGGCCATATCACCGCCACTATCAAAGGCCGGTGGCCGATAACCCGGCACGGCCCCGTAAGCAGTTGGCCGGGACGCAAACCAATTCACCGCCGTTCCATTGGTCAGTTCACCCAAAATATCGCCCCGTGCATCGGTAATGGTCGGATAAAACAGGTTCAAGTACGGCGAAGTTCCGTCGAGACCGCCCGTTCCATTGAGGCCGCCGTATTGACCGTTCAAGTCGGGGCCGTACAGTTTCCATACGGTTTGAATCCCGTTCTGAACACCGAGTTCCAAAAATCGAACCTGCGGGTCGAAATACGAGTTGATCGTTTGCGATGACGAAGGATAAACGACGCCATTTGTGACCAGCATGGTCGTGACCGAGAGCCGACGGCCAAGACCGTCATAAACCGCCGTCCAGTTATAGCCGGAGTTGCTGGCATCTCGCTGAATGACCTGATGCAACCGTCCGCGAGCATCCCATGAAAGCGTTTGGGTGCGATTGGTCGCGCCACTTGCGTTGCGCCATATTCTGTTCGTGATATTCCCCATGCCGTCGAACGAATCAATCGTCGTTTGATAGGCAATGTTGTTGGTGAACGAATTGGTCGCCCAGGCGGTGTAAAATCCGCTGGGGTGAAGCGCGGCCACTTTCAATTGGTGTGTGCCGGGTGACAATTCCATGTTGGCGAGCCATTGCATGGCATTGGTTCCCATGCCGATGATTGGAATAGCATTGCCATCGAGCCAGCCTTCCACCGTGGACTGTCCATTGACATGGCCATAGGCCGTGTAGCCGAAAGTATTGTTGGTTTCGGCGCTGACACGCGAGAGAGCATCTGCCACACCATTCCAGAGGCCGGAAGTCTGGTTGGCCTGGCCCATGAGCGTCAACACACCGGGGCCGCCAGAAACGCCATTGTCATAGGCAAACGAGTTTGTCCATGTGGCCGAAGCGTTCAGATTTACTTGTTCATAACCGAGCCTGCGGCTCAAATTATCATAGGCGTAACTTCTTGAATCGGTGAAGTCAGGACGATTGAGCGTATCGTATTCGAGCAAACCGTCGCCGTAGTAGGCGAGCGATTCAGTCAGTTCGGTCGTGCTGCCAACAATGGTGGTAATGGACAGAGGCCGTCCCTCGCCGTCCCGTGAGGCGATGGCGGTGTAGCGATTGCCCACAGTGCGGCTCGTGAGCAGACCGCTCGTATCGAAACTGTATATGCCAGCGCCGGTCGGGTCACCGGCGAACA
>Ga0206862_1105_pt1 | contig 22448 bp, 27 predicted proteins | sample Alteio_BWOrgCont_43_FD_152625 | JGI IMG/M metagenome (GOLD analysis project Ga0206862, IMG submission 152625) | Enriched cells from forest soil in Barre Woods Harvard Forest LTER site, Petersham, Massachusetts, United States -... | ecosystem: Environmental > Terrestrial > Soil > Temperate forest >... | reverse complement strand
GGATATGCATCGTCAAAATCATCCACGCCCCAGCACAATCGTCCCTCGCGATCGCGCCAAGTCCCAAAACTACCCACGTGTATATCACCGGAACACAGAAGATTCGGCGCGTGCGCCAATTCTTTGCAAGCTTGCGGAAACAGTTGTATCCACCGGTAATAGGTCCCGCGAAAAAACAGGAATGGGTCGGATCGCATCTGCTCATGTTTGGATGTCAGCGCCGCCTCTACGACTGCAGTGCAACCTCGCAGCCAAGTCTCATAGCTCACCGTCGCTTCCCTTATGTCCAACTTTGCCCCCTTTGATTCGCGTTTCCATTTAGCGGCGAAAGGTGATGCGGTGGATGTTCCGCATCTAGTATCCCTTAAATACGTGATGCCTGACCAAATCCCTGAAACCGTTTGCAATTGATTTGTAATTCTGTAGTCATATACTTCCAAAAGAAATGCAAAGGAAGAGCATCTGTTAGAATTAATTTTAATCCGCTTCTTGGTGGGTGGCTTCTTCGTCTCGGGCTTTTCGATCCTAGGTACTATCTTCAAGCCCAAGAGTTTCGCCGCCCTGTTCGGAGCTGCGCCTTCGGTCGCCCTGGCCACACTCGCGTTAACTATAAAAACCGACGGCGCATTCTACGCTGCTCTCGAGGCCCGCTCTATGCTTGCCGGAACCGCATCGTTTTTCGTGTACGCCTGGTGCGCCATGATCCTCCTGCACCGCGAAAAGCCCGGGACGAAACTCGCCACAGCGGGTCTCCTCGTCGTCTGGCTCATCATTGCGATGGGCCTGTGGTGGGCTTTTCTCAGGCGGGGTGCTTGAAAAGTCCGACGAGCGCTGAAAAATGACGACGAATATCAGAATACATCCCGCAGCGCTGAAAGAAGCAAAATGGCACGAGTACGCTATCCGCTTTTTCTTAGGCGGTCTGATAACTGTCGCTACCGGACTCATTGCCAAAAACTTCGGCCCAGCCGTCGGCGGCCTCTTCTTGGCTTTCCCGGCAATTTTCCCCGCCACAGCAACGCTGATCGCCACTCATGAAAAAGAGAGAAAACGACGCGTTGGCCTCGACGGCACCCGGCGAGGCCGGGACGCGGCCGCTCTCGAATCTCGGGGGACGGCCCTTAGCACGATCGGTCTGTTTGCATTCGGACTGATCATCTGGCGATTACTACCGATGCATCGCGCCTGGCTGATACTCACGGCCGCGGCTGGTTCCTGGTTCGCCATATCTGTCTTGGTTTGGCGGCTGCGAATCTTTTTGCATCGCGCCTAAGCAAGGTTCTTGGACGGGCCCTTTACCCTTTCCGAACCTGCCTTCATGGTATTCGCTTTTTTGCCGTTAGGCGGCAAACGAGTACCTTTTGCTCGGATTTCAGTTCCTTGAAAGCCGGAGCTTTTAGTCGCTTGACCTGACCTTGCGTTTCTTTCAAGTGATCTCGCAGAAGATTCGCGGCATCCTGGAAGCTAGCAAAGAAAAAGCGATAGAGAAAGAAATAGGGGGCCGGTTGCCCCCTTTATCCCTTAGAATGGTTTTTCTTGATAATACTTGTAAATTTCGGATCGACGGGTGGGATCGGACATGTCAGGCCAGTTGTTCGGCTCGAATCCCGGCGCGTTCTTCAGCAATTCTTTGTTTGCTTTCATGACGTATGCGTCGCTGCCATCGAAAGTCAAACTGACCCACGGCACGGCGAACAGCTTATCTCCCATGCTGAGGAATCCGCCGAACGTCAGAATTGCGTAGGTGATCCGGCCGGTCACTTCATCAACTACAAGTTCCTCAATGTTTCCCAGGTCCTCCCCTTCTAGGTTCCGAACTCTTTTCCCGAGTATGTCCCGTGATACCCGGCTGGTGCGGGAACCGTCGCGTTGTGTCTGGGCAGCTTCATTCGGCATGTGTTCCTCCTATTTGAGACGTTTCCGTTCTAGGCTCTTGCTGCTTTGGCTTTGGGCTTGGATGCATTTTCTTCACTTTCCTCACCCTCGGCTTCGACATTGATGTCCTGAGCCAGTTCGGTCAGCTTCTTGTCGGTATTTTTTCTTGGAGAGTTCTTTCGAGGAGTTTGGCCGCTGAATCCTCACCCAAGAGTTCGGCATAGGTTCGGACGCAGCCGTATGCGGCGATCTCGTAATGTTCGACGCGTTGTGCCGCGCCGATGAGACCCGCATCGAGAGCTTCACCTTCGAGCTCGCCCTCCTGGATCATCTCGCTGCCTTCAGTGATCGCGCCTTCCATGCCCTTACATTTTTTGCCAGTGGGCTTTTCTTCGAGATTGCTAAAGATCCGTTCAAGTCGAGCGACGTGCTCCTTGGTCTGTTCCAGATGCTTCTTAAAGCCCTGGCGGAGGGCGCCTGAAGTCGCTGCTTTTGCCATCTTTGGTAGAGCTTTCACCAGTTGGCTCTCGGCACTGTAGATATCTTTAAGTTCGTCAACGTACAAATCCTTTAACGCGCTTTCTTTCATTGGAGTTATCCTAAGTTCAAACCGTACTGCAGGGACAGGGTTTGGGGAATGCTATGAAACAAGTATATTCGCCCGGGGCTCTGCGTAGAGTCGCGTCGGGTTTAGGGTTTGATGGGCTAGGAAGTTTTCTTAACTGGCTTGGCCCTTGCGGCATTCCTTTGAATCGGTCGCCATCGCGCTGATGCCCTTCAGTGGTTCGCTCTCCCCAGATTTCCTGCGGCCAGGTCGTAATCTCAGAAAACTTGGCAATTTTCTCCATCCGTTCGTCGCATTCCATGAGGCGCTCGCTCAGCCATTCGATTTCTTTAAGCAGCGGTACCAGAACCTCGCGCAACTCCGCGTTCAATCCGTCCGCTAGCTTCTCGCTCACCGTTGGCCATAATACTTCACCAGTCCCCGTGCTGCGTTCACCAAGGCGCGTATCCCTGTCAATTTCTCTTCGGCAAATTTGTTGTGTCGAAGTCAGGAGAGGCGTACGATGCACGAAACAGAGGCCTAGATCGGCGTGCCGGAGGAGGAATAAACGTGAAGACTAATCGTATCATTAGCAACAGCGGAGTCGGCGTTGCAGTGGTACTGCTGGGATTATTTTCCTTGGTTTCCCGGCCAGCCGCCCAAGATAAACCGACCGATGCAAAAACTTCGGCAAAGCGAACACCTCGTTCGCTGGACGGACATCCGGACCTGACTGGATTCTGGGCGCAGTCCGTTGCGGGTATCCCCGGCTACGGCAAAGAGCCTGTCGGCGAGGCTGGCAATCTCATCAGATCGCCAGATGGCTCGTTATTGTTCTTGTATGGTGGGGCCGAAGCGCAAAATCCGATTCCAGGAGTTGCAAGACCGGCCGCCCCAGTCCGTTCCGAGCCTTCTTACAAACCTGAATATGCGGCGAAGGTGAAGGATATTCTCGCCACTGTGTACGGCAGCAGTACGGCATTGGACCCGATAATGGATTGTAAGCCCCTCGGCGTTCCCCGCACGGGAGTCGGAGTAGAGGAGCACCTGCAGATTGTCCAAAACCCTAACGTGGTGGCCTTTCTCTGGGAAAATGACCCCGGCCCAGTGTATCGCGTCATCTACACTGACGGGCGTGAGCATCCCAAGGATCTGGATACATCCTATATGGGCCATTCGATCGGTCACTGGGAGGGAGAAACGTTGGTCGTCGATGTGGTCGGTCTCAACGACGAAACCTGGATTGGAGGAGGCACGCAAGGCCCGAGAGGCGCAAACATTCACAGCGACAAAGAGCACGTAACCGAGCGTTGGACCCGCGATGGAGACGAGCTTACCTACGAAGCAACGGTCGATGACCCGGTGATGTTCACCAAGCCTTGGGTAATCACGCCTCAACATACGCATCTCGCTCCGGCAGCCGACTATATCCAGCCAGAAATGTGCGTAGCAAACGATAAGAAGCATCTGATTCAGCCGAGTGCATCAGATCAGTTCTTGTGCACCTTCTGTCAAAAGGACCCAGACGCGGTTTATGGTCGCGGAGCAGCCGACTCATTAAAGTCTGACAAATAACCGAATTGTTTCACTGGATGTTTGGACATTCGGGTTCTTCTCAGGATACGTGCTCGGAAAACAGCCGAACCCTGGACCTACCTTGCACGAAAACTTAACCTCGATCCTAATCGAATCGAGCCCGCCCGTCACAAACGCATCGCTTACGACGTGACGTAGCTGATTTAGGCAGCCTGGGATGGCCTCCTGCTTGCTGCCGCCCGTCAACTTGTCGCTGTCACCGCCACGCAGGATGCCACCAGGCACATCTGCTGGCCTATGCCTACCGGCCTGTCGCGTGGTGGTTGCGGCGGAAGCAGGGCCTAGTGGTGAATCGCAAGCGGGTGTCACGGGTGATGAGAGCGAGGGCTGCCCGCGCGCTCGCGGCGTCTAACTTTTTGCAGGCTACCAGAACTCTCGTCCTGATCGACTTTTCCCAGAAAACCCTGTGTCTACGGTGGGGAAAGCAGGCCGATGTATTTAGGACTTAAAAGGTGAGGGGGGTAGTTCAACCGAGAGAAGCCAACCTAACATTTGCTGTCAATTATCCGACATGCCGATAGAGGACTTCACCCGCAATCTTCAGCATAGAATCGGGCAGGGACGCAAAGACACGTTTCGACAGCCTGAGTGCTCGACTATCCGTCGTCAAGGCATTGCGGTGTTCCGCAGGGGATCTCCAATAGGTCAATGCAGTTCGTGTACTGGCCCAATTGTCCTTGAAATTGTTAAGTCCTTCGTTGTCGCAATCGGATCGCCCCAGGTCGAAAACCTGAGCTCCGCTCGACCCGGCTTCGTGGATCGCTCTGGCGAGGAGGAACGGCACGGAACCCAGCCGGTGGTAGGCGTGATCCGAACCGCCATACTTGTAAACGGCGGTGTTCTTGAAACGGAGGGTGAGGAGGCCGGCAACCGCATTGCCCTGATAGGAAGCGAGGTGGATCTGAAGCGCATCACCCATGCAAGTCAGGAGGTTGCGGAACCATCCCCGGGGTGGGGGTGGAAGGTGATGTTTTCGCCGTGCCAAAAACATTAGTTGGTAGAATTTGCTCAGAAAAACATCGGACCGACCGCACTCGTAGACCAAACCCTCGCGTTCTGCCCTGCGAACTCGTTGCTGAACAGAACTCTTGTGAAATCGGCGCAATGATCCATCTTCCTGAGGCTGTAGATCAATGGTGTGCAGATAATACTGTTGGGATGGCGCGAAGCCGTGTGCCGTAAAGGTTGCCCCAAGGCTGCTGTCCACGGGCCGAACCTCAACATAGTTCCAATCGCCGGAGCGGCGGATATCCTGCAATTCGCCGAGTATCGCTTCCAACTCCTCCGCAGAATCGATCAAGGGTTCGCAGTGGTCGGAGAATGGCAAGGACACCAGGCGGCGACCGCACACCCAGCTTCGTAGGCGACAAAAGACGACACCGTTCCGCAAGTCCGCACCGGGCGGAGACGTCGTATAAACAATCGGCTCGTACCCATAGGTACGACGCAGGGCCTGCAGCCAGGGAACCGAATGAAATATCGATGCACGGGGATGGTCTTGGAGAAATGCACTCCATCGCGGGTCCTGGAGCGGATCGATCGTAAAAACAGAAGCGCAGGCATTTCCCCCTGCGACTGAGCCTGAGAATGCTTGCGTACGGGCTGTCGGCACCTAGGCGCCCCTCGGCGGAAACGAATAATAGCTTGCCAACTTAGGATCTTGTGGAATCCGCGGCGCCTTCCCCGTCAGCAAGAGTGGAATCGCTCGGCACAAGAGTTCGCCCGCCAATCCCGCGCAGCGATCCACCAGAGTTGTGACCGTGTCGTTCGGAAGAATCTCCAAATCGCGTTGCAAGATAATGTCCCCGGAATCGATGCCTTCATCCACGTAGTGAACGGTGACTCCGGTCCTGGTTTCCCGGTTAACGAGAACCCAGTAAAACGGTTCAGGACCTCGATAGCGAGGCAGCAGGGAGGAATGGACGTTTATGCAACCAAGCCGCGGGACGCCAATCAGTGTCTTCTTGAGGATGCGGGCAAACGCAGCCACGACGATAAGAGCCACGCCGAGCTGTCGCACCTGCTCAACAAATTCGGCGCTGTTAGGATCGCTGCACCGGATCACGGTCAGCCGACGCACAAGGATAAGTTCTGGCAGCGAGGCAAAACCCGGCACCAGAACACCCGCGCGACGCAAGGCAAAGCGCGCTTTGGCCTGCATCAGCTCGATGGTCTTTCGCAGGACTACAATCCAGCCCCGTGACTCGTCTCATCGACGTAAATTTGTCAAGTTATGTGCCATCAGATTTGCCGTTTTTTGGATGCCAACCGAGACACCCTCGGTTCTGTCTCGCGACCGCAGAGTAGAACGCTTCGTCATCTATACAATGACGCTACTAAGCATTCCTGGGCTGTTCGTGCTTTACAGAAGAGACAGTCGAAGCGCAGTTGTATGCTCCATCTGCTTGGCTGTATTTCCGCTAATATACTATTTAGTTCAATATGACTATAGATACCGTTATCCGATCCTGTGGGTTACCTTCCTCTTGGGTGCGCTTCCAATCACGGCTCTTTCTAGACGTGTGTTCGATTCGGTGCATTAGCCGAAAAGGAAATTCTGGCCTGATGCCTCGATGACGTCAATACGGGCCAAACTCTATTTGTACTGGGCTGTCCCCTTTCTTCTCTTTTTGCTGCAGGCCGTTTTTACGCTACGCTCGATGCCGCAGCTCCGCTACGAGGAATTGGCTGAATCTGTTCGCAACGTCTATTGGCTGGAACAGCGGACCATATATGACGGATTTTCGAGCAACATCGGCTGGTACGGCACGATACTGGTAATCTACAGGCTGTTCGGCTTTTGGCTGTACGGGGCTAAATTCGTCCGGTTAGCACTCTCCTTGATTTCTCTTCTCGCTTTGGCATCCGTTTTCGCCAAATACCTCCCGCCCGAGCGGGCGTGGCTGCCACTTTCCATCTTCGGACTCTCGCCCACGCTGCTATATTTCAATACCTTGCAGACGTCGTACGGGATCGATCTGCAGTACTTCCCGATTACTTTATACATCGTTCTAAGCCTCAATTTCTCCTCGCGTGCCGTCGCGTTCGCCAAGGAGGTGCTGCTGGGCGTTATAGCTATGTGGGCCTGTTTGTCGTTCCCCGCCTTTTTGTTCTACCTGCCCGTGCTGACCATACTCTTTCTGCAGCGGCTCCTGCGCGACGCAGGACATCACGGACGGTCTGTCGTTGTAAAAAATGTGTTGGTGGTATTGGGCGGGTTCCTTCTGCCGCTTAGTCTGATTGCGCGACTGAAGGATCCGAGTTTGCTCATATTTGACCCGCGATTGCGAAGCGGCATCTTCCGCGGTGGCGGTGTGTTTTCCTGGGATCCGATGCATATGCCCACGAGCGTGATTCAGATTCTCATCGATCTATTCCGACACGCCACCAGCTACTACTTTGAGGTCGCGAGCGTAGATTTTTCTAATTGGTTTCCATTGGCGGCTGTGTGTCTGATTGCCATCTTCAGTCTTGTCTTTGGCCTATGGCGCCATAACGAGTTGCTCGCTCACAGCCTCGCGTGGACCACCCTTTCGCTCAACTTGATTGCCGCGCATCTGACAGGCGGGCCACCAGGAATTCGCCGGGCTACGCCGAGCCTCGCAGCGATCTACGCCCTGGTGGCGATCACGTGCTATGAACTGCCGCGCCTGAAAACGTCGGTCCGCCTGTTCAAAATTGTGTTGAAGTGTGGAGTTCTGCTCATCCTCGTCCATCACCTCTTGGCTGTTCCGCAGAACTACACGCAACTGTCAGCGACGAGCCCGTCCCAATACAAGCTGTTCTTCCTCGAAGAGGGCACACCGGGCAGATCGTTGGACCATCTTGTGCAAGAAGCCCAGCGTGCTGACTTGCGATTGTCATGTTCCGGGCCGCAGGCCGACTGCCGTTACGCGGAGGTTTACGCCGCGGTCTCGGGAGCGTGCCTTTGGAATCATCTTGCCTGCCACAACGTGTTGGGCTTTGATTACAAGAGCCAGCAGTTCATCGCTCTAAGAACTGAGCTATGGGAAAGCTACTACTTGCAGCATTAATCTTGCGCGGTGTTCCACTGGCTTGCCCACACTGTAACCGGTTTTGAGGAGAGGACCTTTTATGGGTTTGCAGATCGTCTTCCACTTGTTTGCAGACTGGATGGCTCAAATTGATTTCTGCGACAGGTTAAGTGAGGATTCCCCGTCAAACCTCAGGCTCGACCTTGTTTATTCAGCGTCGACTGCCCGTAAAGATGAGCAATCGAAGGAACTGACCCCGACGTTGAAAAAGGCTGGACTGGATATTTCGGAACATCCCCGCTCCCTAAGAATAGTTTTCATTACTTCCGGCTCATTCAGCTTGACGGCGTTCCAGTGTGCATCCCTTGTCGTGTAAAGTAGCCACACCCTCCCAGCGAAGTTTCTGGGAATGCCGTCCGCCATTTCATCGCGGATGGCATTTTCATTACTGATTCCTACCATAGTTGTGGCTTGATCGGGGATTTTTGGCACCCCTCTAGGACAGCATGGCCAACCGGTGTTCCCGAACTTTGTAGGTGCATTGTTCCAGCCTATCATCCTTGTATACAGCTTGAAGCCCTCAGACATAGATGCGTGCACCCAGATAACATCATTAGAGTGGACATTCTAGCGTAAAAAGGAGACTGCGCCTGCCACGTCTTCAAAAGGCCCCAACGAGCTGTTGTGAATGCCCACCCAAATCACCAGAAGAGTCACACAAACCAAGGCAACATCACGGAATGGCAGTAGCCAATCGCGTCGCAAGCTTTCGATTATGAAGTCAAACGTTAACTGCAGGCTGCTTGCCACCAGCATGATAATACAGGGCAGCAAAAACAGCCCTGTCCGCTCCACCATTGGATACCAATGAAACCGATCAGCGATGACAAGGAGCAGACACGGGAGCAGGCAGATGACCTGTGTCTCCAGCCATATGCGGTTCCCGCGGAGGTACTTACGCCAAGCCAGAACGACGCCAAACAGAAGTATAAGTACAACCGTGGCACCAACGAGCGTCATTCTCTCAAGCAGTCGTCCAGGTAGCGGCAGGTATCGAATTAAATCGTACCCGCGAAAAACAAAAGCCCTTGCAAACCCTCTGGTGCCATTAAGAGTTGTTGTCCATGTTGCCCAAATCACACGCAAGGCGGAAGAATCAGCAAGATTCGGCCATACGAAAACCAAATACTCGCCAATCAAGATTCCACCGCTCAATGTAGCCAAAATGAAAGCACGTACGAACGGTTTAATGTGCTTTCCATTCCAGCCGGCGACAGAAGATTCTGAGCAAGCGGGTGAAAAGCATACAACCAAAACAATTCCGGGCAGCAGGAATGCGACGGAATACGCCATCAGCAAGCCCAGGACAATCATCCCTGTAAGCATCCAGAAGCGCCGAAGCGTTGCATGTTCCAAATATATAATCGCTAAAAGAAGGATCGCGGTAGTGACGGCCAGCTCTGAACTGTATTGTTTCAGTGTTCTTGAGAACTCCGTCGCAGCCGGAGAGAAGATGAACATCGCCGACGCCAACAGCGCAAATCGCTTTGAGAGAAGGCGCGCGGCAAGGCCGACCATAGCTAGAGCAGACAATAGACCCATCAGGGAAGGTATTATTCTTAGGACCCTGTTGGAAAGTCCAAAGATTTCAACCATAATCCTCACGAGTACCAGGAACAAGGGGGGACAAGTGGGTAGCCACGAACTGTGATAGAACATAATTCGCAATGACGGGGCAATAATCGCATTAGCTTCCCAGACTTCATCGAGCCAAAGAGATCTTCCAAGGCCGAGAGTGCGAAAGACGACACCGTAGACAGCAACAATTGCGATTATTTGGTACGTGATGATGCGGTCGCGAGCAATATCCGTGATCCAGTTTAACCATCGACGCGTGCTGACCAGGAACAACGACGCAACCCCTTTGCCCATAGAGGCTGCCTTGATGGCGGGATCGACTTCCAGAGTTTCCGTGGCAGGCGGAACGACAGGCCTTCCGGCCGCCCTTTCATGGTACATACGCGGTTTGAGCGAACGAAGCGGACTCGATATTGCTTTCTCGATTTCGGAAGAATTTGGCAGACTTCCGCGTGACCTAGAATTGGTTGTCTTTCGCCTTGTGCAAGAATGCCTTACGAACATACATCGCCACTCAGGAAGCAAAACCGCAACCATACAGGTCAATCGCGACTCGGATCGAATTTTGGTTGAAGTGCGCGATCAGGGAAAAGGCATTCCTCGCGATAAATTGGCGCAGATAGAGCAAGGAATTTCGGGGGTGGGTATAAGGGGAATGCGAGAACGTCTGCGACAGTTCCATGGAGAGATGATTCTTGATTCTGAAGGAACTGGGACAACGGTAATTGTGACAATTCCGCCCATCAAAGACATGACTAGCGCGGAGGTCAACCCGAAATCGTTCGAATCCTCAGTTTAGCTCTCTGCTTCCCAGACTTTATGCGGATTCTCATTGCAGACGACAACGATCGAGTTCGAGACGGTATCCGCGCGATATTGAGCAATGAGGACGACTTCGAAGTGTGTGGTGAAGCTGTAGATGGAGCCCAGGCATTGGACAAGACGCGTGAATTGTCGCCTGATCTGGTTCTGTTAGATATTCATATGCCGAATTCGGACGGATTTGCAGTGGCTCGTCAGATCCGACTCGATTTCCCGAAAGTCAAGGTACTTATCATGAGCCAAAGCGATGCGGACATGATGTTGTCCAGTGCACTTCACTCCGGAGCTGCAGGCTGCATCGACAAGACTTCTCTAGCCGCAGAACTGACATCGAAAGTTAGAGAACTACTGAAATCTCATTAGGGACGTTTTTCCCTTAAATGCGAACGAAGAAATTACTGTTGTGAATCCGCCGCCAAGAGAAGGATCTTTCCAATGCCGCCCTTCTGCCCCTACACATGCGCATCAGCCGCAGACTGCAAAGGCATTCGGCGACTAATTGGCAGAATGAACTTGCCATCCCGCACGTCATCGGCAAACTCGCACACCTTGGATGGATCAGGCTGCGTAGACGCACGCGTAATCTTCGCTGGCCGATTTAGCGTTGCCGCGTTTTGCGGCAACACGGAATGGGCCTTATGCAAGGGGGGTGAGACTCAGTGATCCTTGTTTATATCACTAGCTGCGTGTTAATGGAGGTCACTTTTGCCCAGTTGTAGTCACTAGGTAACGCGATCGAATAGTGCCGAGTAATGGGGCGCATTTTTTAAAGGAATTCACCGACGTGGTAACAAATCCCAACAACGTCCAAGTCAGGATCGGCCTATCACTTCAACTCGCCGAGGCCGCATCAGCACGGAGCCCGAGCAATGAATGGGCAGTCGCAATGAGCTTCTCCGCACCTTCTGCTTTAGAAACAACCGCATGTACACCTAAATGCTGTGCGACATGATGAATTTCGCTACCAGCAAACATTGCGAAAAAAATGATGCAGACTGAAGGTGCCAACCTTAGAAGATGCGGGGCCGCCTGAGTTCCATTCATAACGGGCATTGAAATATCGAGGATGATCAGATGAGGTCGTAGAGTTTTTACTCTGTCTATTGCTTCTTGACCGTTGCTGGCTTCCCCGCAGATAACGAACGTCTTACCTCGTGAAAAAATCTGTCGGACGGCAGCGCGTATTGCAGGATTATCATCAACTAACATCACTCTCTTCGCCATGATTGTCTCAGTCCGCGAACCCTCCTGCTCGTTATGAGGGGCTCAGAGCTGGTATAGTACAGTTCTCTCCGCTTCTACTTCGTTCACACGGTCGGCGAAACCATCCTTCTTGTTCTACCGTCGCCCTCCCAAACTGTGCTCTCTCAAACAGGGCGAACCATTCCGAGACCTTGGTATTTGCGCCGGTGGAACAATGCATTAGCACAAAGAGCGGCCGGACTCGCCCGCTCCAGCCGCTCTTAACTCGAAAATATGCTCTTTGGTTCCCGCGATAAAGTATCAGGTTCGAAAATCCAGTCACTACGCTAAACACAGTAAGTTGGGAACAACATTCGAGTACGCCTGCTGTATGGTGGGAGCGAAAGCGCTATCCGATCAAATCCCAATACAATGTCCGAGATGCAAGAGCAGTGACGAACATACAGCGACCCGTGCCGAAGTGGATGACGCGTCGCGGCGCTGCGCTGCGCAATTTTGGCGGTGTCGGAAACACTTCGGCCTGGATCTGCGGAACACACGGAAACGGTGTGCTCGGCGCGGCAGGGCAACCGGCGCGCCCAAGCTGAGGACATGGGCTGAAATGTTGCTGCCTGAGACAACCATTCACCACTAAGACACAGGCGTCCCGTCAGGTGTGGGCCACTCGACGTCGGCGGGGCCAATGAGCCCGAGGCGGCTCCAGCGACGAGACCGACCGACACCGTGGCAACGAGCACGATTACGAGGGTTTGTCTAAATTCGTGGATCTCAGCGTTGCAGACTCAATTCGGTCCGCCCTATCTTTTCTGCCTCCTATCCCTTCGCCACTCGTCATTTCCTATCTCCTTTGGGGCCCAGAACTCATTTCTTCATCCCCAACGCGCTCGTGATTTCAGGACTCTTGCGACGCTCCGGCCCGATTCGTCGAGAATATCAACCAAAACCGCCATTTGCGCCCGGAACAGATGAATTAGACCGGTTGTTGCCGGTGCGGTAGGAACGGGGATCTTCAATCTCCGTCCTTCAGTCGGTGGGTAACCATAAGGCTCATTTCGCTCGGCAGAGGACGCGCAAAGACCGCGCGTCCTCCAAAGGCGGAATTTCTAGGCAGTGGAGTCCAGGGAGTCCCGCAGAACTGCCAACTGCTCAAACTTGGACCTTCTCAGGGAAGCGTTCAGTTGCTTCGTCTCAGGAGCTTCTACGAGGCGGAGGGAATCATTCTCGTGGGCTAGCCCGATCCTGCATTTTCACAAAATCTGGAACACCCAAAGGGTTTCTCGTCCATTCGCTCAATTTGGCTCATTTTCGGCTCTTTCGAAGGTTCTGCCGCAGACATTTCCGGCAAACTGAGCAAAACGGGCAATTTGAGTCTCTTGGCGCATTTCCGGTCCAGTTCGATTACGGTTGTTCCTCGGAGCGTTTTGATCGAGCTATGAGTGGCGTAGAGCGAATACAATAATGACTGCTAAAACTAAAACCGTTACTAGAACCACAGCCGTTGTGGGCGCACGAATCCGATTTTTTCGGTGGTTCTGTCAGGTTCAGACATGCGTTCTGATCCGCGTCACCTTACTTCGGACACTCTTAATAGGTGGCAGGCTTCCGATCATCGCGCTCAATGCGATTCTTGTACCGCATCGTTCACAAGACGAAGGACCGCGCTGCTCGATCGTATATGTCTCGCCTTGGCTAACGAGCTCCTCGGCTCTTTGCTCTGCCCGTTCTATTATTTCGAAGCTCTGCCAATCCAACTGCGTACTCGTTGACCACAAAATGTGGAAATGGCCAGCAGATTCTTGGCTCATGAGGACCTCCGAGCCCGCGACAACAGCTACGCGAAAGAGAAGCTTTGCGGGTAAGGTTGAACGTGCTCTCACTCCTTGGCTAACGCCACAACTATTTTCATGGATGGATGAATAGAACGCTGACAGTAGGACATTTCGTCAGGCGGGGCATCACTTCTTACTCTTGGCAGACTGGCTTTTTCTTCTTGGACCGCGTTTCCCTCGCCGCTGGCGGGCTTGTACGGTTCGTTCTCGGGCATAGCAAGTTGCGGAGCAATATTCGTCCCGTCTCAACGGGCCCCCTCTGGCCGGTTTCGAGCAGTCCATGCTGCGGCAGAGCACCCATCCTCTACCAACCGCAGCTTTTGCCGCTAAGTAGGACTTCCGCAGCCTGATTAATGGGTCCGCCATGTGGTCGTCGAAAGCAACTGCCTCTAGACGTGGTAAGAGGCGACCAAATTGTTGAATTTGTTGCCTAAGCCATTTTGCATCTTCGTCTCGTCGTCTCTGAGCCTGGCGCAATCGAGCAAGTGATTTCATCTTTTTAGTCACTCCATGGGGTTTCTGCTTGACGTGAAAAATGCAAGGAGTATACCGTGGACGCTTTGGTGCCTTGTGTGAGGGGGTTATCCATGAAAAGAAATGTTGTCGTCTGCGGCGCAGTGGCGTCCATGTTGTCTGGAATGCTGGCAATCGTGTCCATGCCCGCTGCTCAGAACCGCGGTAATGGCGCGGCTGCTGCGAAAGCTCCCGATACCCACACAACTCCGCGGCTTGCCAACGGTCATCCCGATTTTACCGGCTTCTGGGGAGGCTATCGCGAGGGCGGTGGTGGCGCGGCCGGCGATACTGGCCAGGACAATCTGGGAAAAGATCAGCTGCAGAAGGAAGCGGATGGCTCGCTGCTTTTCCTCTATCTTGGGGCCAATGGTTACGAAGGGCCTGTGCCTCTGAAAGAGAATCAACCGCCTTACAAACCGGAATACATGGAGAAGGTAAAGGCCATTGCCGCAACGAAATACGGTGGCACCACGCCCTTGGACCCGCAGCATGATTGCAAGCCAAATGGCCTGCCGCGCGCAGGATTTGGCGGTTTTGTGGTCTCGTCGCCGCTAGCCGTAGCCGTGCTCTACGAAGCATCTCCCGGACCTTACTGGCGCTTGATCTATACCGACGGCCGTGAACACCCCAAGGACCTTGATACCTCCTATTTCGGCCACTCCATCGGCCGCTGGGAAGGCGATACGCTGGTGGTTGATACCGTTGCCCTCAACGACGAGACGTGGCTAGGCGGAGATACAAGAGGCGCTGACAAATTCACCTCGATCCATAGCGATAAAGAACATGTCGTGGAGCGCTGGACTCGCACAGGAAACACCGTGACCGTCGAAACCACGGTGGAGGACCCCATCATGTTCACGCGGCCGTGGGTGCTGGCTCCGCATCGCGTGAGCCTGGCACCGGCAGACGACTACATCCAACCCCAAATGTGTCTCAACAACGACAAACCTCACTTGATCGCACCCTCGGCCACCGACCAGTTCAAATGTGTCTGGTGCAATCCGGAGAGTCTATACGGCGGTGACAGCGATAAATTGACGGGTGGCGGCAAGTAGACTTCGAGCTAATGTTGTAGGACTCGTTGAGTATTCGCTGGCTCGAACCAAGTCATCTCGCTACGGTCTAGCGGTTATCGAATCGTTTCCTCAGTTAGAAGGCCATTTCGGCATCCCTGGAAATTCGGGCGGACATATCCCGGTGCTCGCTTACGGGCGGCAGTGCCCGGAGTGGATTAAACGAGCTAGAGAATCTTCACAAGTTCATCTTGCATCGTTTCCCTGCGGCGTTCGAGGTGTTAAAGCCTGACGTGCGCCGCAAGGCGAATTCAAAACTGAGCCAGCTATGTGCACGTGGCCGACACGAAGCCGCCGAGACAGCCGCGATTCTTTACCTAGCATACAGATGTCGTTGGCTTTTCAGCGAAACCGCGGAAGAGTGGGGGCATCCGCGACACGCAATCAATGTTCGCGCAGACAAGCCGGGCGCATGGCGATAGACTTTGTCGAGGAGAATGCGAGAAGGGCTGTTGGCTGTCGGTCAGCCAGGAGCGTTCATCCGACCACGTACTTCGTGCGTCTTAATGGTTCTCGTTGTGGCTCGATTTCTCGGGCAGTAAGCATCATCAATACAGCATTACCCGTAGCTTTGTAATAGGTCATGCCTATTGTCCGTCTTTGGTTCCTGCCTCACCATGCCCGCGGTTTGCTGGCCGCCAAGTGAGGCAACATGTTCGCCTACTACATCACGCGCGAAGTCCTACCCACGCTGGCTCTGTTCGTATTGGCTTTCTGTTGCCTATTTCTAATAACCTTTTCTGCACTCTCCGTCTGGGAGGGCGGCAAGCGAGTTCTCATGCTCTATCGCTCCCTGACGAATCGCGCCTGCGCGGCCCCCGTTCGGATAATGTCGCTAGAGAAAAAACTAGCTTTCAAAGGCGAGAAATGACCACAAAACGACAAGGTATACTTGCGAACGTTGCGAGTTCAATCGGCGCAACCCTCGGGGCAGTTGTTGCGAAAACTCACGACTTCGCAGAAGCGCTACAGGCAAAAGAGCAGGATTTTGCCAAATCTATTAAGAGACCATCTCGCAAGGCAAAGACACGTAGCAGCCAGGCCAAAGCGCGCAAGCCGTCGAAGAGTAAGGCAGTCGCAGCCAGGGGCGCACGAACCATTGGAAGGACGCGGCAGAGTGCCAAACATCCATCCCATTCACGTTAATGGATTTTCTTTAGCTAAGTAAATCCTCGACTGCGAATGCCGGGTCGCGAAAATTCGGGGAAGGTTGCTCCAATGGCACGATGGGTACTTCTCTGTCCGCGGTGCAAAAAAGAGTTCAATCACAGCGAGGTCAAAATTGAAAACCTGATGAGTGATGCGTTCTCGTGGCTTGGTACTAAGCCGCCGTTCCCGGCAGAGGGTCTTCGGCTGGACTGTCGGCCCTCTTTGCACTCAGAGAAGATATACTGACATGGTCAAGCGTCGCCAGTGTTATTGGGCAGCTTCGAAGCCGGTTAGCCATGAAGAGCGACATCGAACTTGATAAAAACCCTGGCAGTTGTTGACGAAGAGGCTTTACTGGGAGTAGCCTCCATCCAGAAGTAGCGCAGACAAACACCACTAGGGGCCGGACGATTCGGCCCCTTAACATTATCCTCCCGGTCGCCCAGGCCCGCATTGGTAAGACCTAAGTGAACCTACTTCATACGAATGTGGTAGTGTTCGTCACAAGGACGCCTAAGTACTCTGGGGCCGGACGGGTGGTCAGGGGCTTTAATTTCATCATTCTTCCCGCCCGAGCATCTAACCCGTGGGGCATGGGAATTACCAACAGTGCCCCTCCAACGAAAGCCCCCGTCTCCCCAACGATGGACGGGGGCTTTAATTTTCTGCCAGCTTTTCCTCAATCTTGAGGACATAGCGGCTGCGGAAGTCGTTGTTCATCTTAAAGATTGGCTTAAACTCAGCCCAAGGTTCGGCAGTTAGACTCGGGGCTTTTGCCTCCTGAGAAGAGACAGTCCCGAGAATGATGTGCTAAAGCCTAGAAGTGATGCCTAACAGCGAGGATCGTGACCACGGCGAGAACCAAAAGCGTTGCCAGTACCACCACCACTACAAGCGGACTGAAACGCTGTTGAGGCCCTTCGTCTGGTTCGGGCATCTTGTCTCCTCACTCAAACAGCTTACCTAGAACTGGCATATGGAAAGCGGCCCGGTCAGGCTTCGGATATTATTCTACTTGACCAGGATGCTAGGCGAGGAGTAGCGTTCGCTCCAAAAGCGCTCAAAATACACCCCGGGGCCGCATAATCATCCCTCTGGTTATTCGGCCCCTTAAACGTTGCGGTTGCGCAGACCTTCTTATGGCGTTCTGAGGTTTTCCAGGGCCACCTCAATCTGTATTCCAGGGGCCATGTCGAAAGATCCGCTTGTCAAATATTGACTGGAGTCCAACGCTCTCGTTTGTGTGCCTGCTACATTCCAAATGATAGTGAGGAACACTGATCGTCTCTGGGTACAAGGTTCTCGGTATTTGAACCAACCGCTCGAGAGCAGCCGCCCCTCCTCACGATGCCTAAGCACCAGCGCCGCAAATCTTCACAGAGCCAAGCTTTTCGCCTTCGCGGGCGAGGATCCAAGCGCCGTCACCGTCCGTGTTGTCTCGTGAGCGTGGGCTCTGGTCCACATAGGCTGTGTATGGACCTACCGGAGTTTCCCCTGACTGTAGGATTCGGGACGTTTATATTCACTTTTGGACAGCCTCCGACGCGCGAGAATGTGACAATAGACGATAGTTACCCAAAACCTTTGTCTCTTCTAGGCCATTAGCCTGATGAGTTCCTCCAAGTACAGGACATCGTATGGGCAGCAGTGTGGGGTTCAATTCCGTCGAATGGGGGCGTAGCGATCACCGGATTTGCTGCAGGCGGGAACGCGCGGTTTTGCCGATATCGAGGCCCCCTAGTCATTTTCACCACCATCATGCCCCTTGCTCGAAGTTGCCCCCATCACGCGGCCGAACCATGCAGGCATATCCCCATTTTTCGCGTAGCGGTCCAGTTCTTCGGGGGTCATCCGGGCAAAAACATCATTCACGCTGATCTGGTCCCGGCGTTCCACGAGCCGTCCCTCGGCGCTAATCCGGGCGGAAGCAAGAACCGCCTGGACGACGGCCGCGGCACTCACCTCTACTTCGTCCACCTGTTCAATGATTTTCTCAAGGGCCGAACGGACGTTGCGGGTCCGCTCGGCAAACAGGTCTAGTGCGTGTGCATGGCGGTAAATGGATGCCCGGTTCTTAATTCCGTACTCAGTTGCAATCCTGGCCGGGCTTTTCCAGGACGCAAAATCACGTTCAATCTCTTCCCGCTGCGGATGGCCGCAAATACGACAACCAAACTCGTGCCGCGCCAGGTTCGGCCTCGTTGCCTCACGGCTGCTTTGCTTTTTATTGCGCATGTCTGATGCTCCACATCATGATGTCTTGTGATCCATATCAGCGTCCTCGAAGATCGTGTTGCTGACGGAGCGGGTTCAACAGCGTGCCCGGGAAGCACCGGCAAAATGGCCGTTGCATTCCGGCCACCATTCCACGGCGTCACCGGGGTTGCAGGTCGCCACGTTCTTGGTGAAGTGTTTAAGCAGCTCCGCATGCGACGCCACGGTGGCCGACAATTTTCACGACCTCAGTGAATAATGAACCCGCGTTCGACGACCGGAGCAAGTAGACCTGCCCAAATGGCAGGGAAACTCGCCGCGCGTGTACCTGACCAACGGGGTGTTCGAACATCTCGGCGTGCCACTGAGGAAAAGAAGAAAGTCACCTCAGGTAGCCCAATTTTCGCCATGCGCCCGGGCGCTGTCAAGCCTTTTTTGCTGCGCGACCCCCGCTGCGTCTGCCATCAGGACATCAAGTGTGACGTTGAACACTTTCGTCACCCCCTGTTTTTAGTATTTATACCTAATACATAATGTGTTATACATATAGTACATATACAAAACTCAGATGCCTATTTGGAACAAGCTTACTAGCTTGGCTTTTTCACGCCTGAGTCCGTTATTGACGAGCCGTGCACAGCTGAAGATCGCTATTTTAAACTCGACTGCCGATTGACAGCCCACCGCACGTTCAGTATGGTTCCCGTGCAAAGCCGGGCTCTTGAACTGGGTGAGCTGAGTTAGACCCGCTTCCGAGTTTGGCGACTATGAATATGCAGATACTTCCCTTCCTAATTGGGTGCGCCACGTAGCTAAATGCCGCATCCAAGAGATGCGCTTGAGCTCATCATCGCACCAGGCGGGGACGCCACAGGCACTTCTAGCCCAATCGTGGCAATGTAATGATGATAACTATATATATAATAAAACGTTAACTATATATCATACTATTTTTTAAAAAGAAGGCGCTGCACGAATTACGGAACTGTTGCGATCGGCGGCGCCTTAACCCAGCATTTAAAGTCACTTACCTTGTCTGAACTGTTGGCACTGTTGCGGGCGGGAGGATCTGGAAAATATCGGGCTGACAATCCCGCTGGGCTCGATTGGCCACGGTCGCTTCATCTTGCCGTCGCGATGCCGGCCTATGGATCGCGAGGGATTCAGTAGCTCGCGCGAAAGGAATGGCTCGATGTTTCAGCAGACTCTCGACCCGGTCGGAAGCCTATGGATCACCGTGTTGATCGCGCTGATCCCGCTGATCGCCCTCCTGTTCATGCTGGCCGCTCTGCGCATGACCGCATGGCTCGCCTCCATCATTGCGGGTGCCATAACTGTCCCGCTGGGCGTCCTGGTGTGGCACGCTCCCGTCGCCGATACACTGAAATCCTATCTATATGGCGCCCTCACCGGAATCTGGGTAATTGACTGGATCACCTTCTGGGGCTTCATCGTATTCAACACGCTCGTGTTGACCGGCGATTTTGAGCGATTCAAGAAATGGATGATTCACCATGCCACCGCCGACATCCGCATACAAACCATCATGCTGGCTTGGGCTTTTGGCGCCCTTTTGGAGGGGCTTGTCGGGTTCGGCTACCCATGGGCGGTCGTGGTTCCAATCCTGGTCGGCCTGGGAATCGCCGATCTGGATGCCATCCGCGTCGCGGCCCTCGCCAACAACGCCCCGGTCTCCTATGGGGCGCTCGGCGCTCCCATTCTTGGCTTGGCGGCTGTCACGGGACTACCGCTGATGGCGCTGTCGGCATCGGTTGGCAACATCGTTGCGATCCTCGCTCTGCTGCCGCCCTGGGTTTTGATCTACCTGGTCAGTGGCTGGGACGGCCTTTGGGAGGCGTGGCCGCTGGCCGTTGTGGGTTCCTTCTCCTACATTGCCGGCCAGTGGCCCGTGGCGCGATATTTCGGACCTTATCTCCCCGATCTGAGCGGCGCGCTGGTCTCCTTCTGGATGCTGTTCGTGTTCGTCAAGTTGTGGCGCCCCAGGACAATCCGCGGCTTCGGCGGTTCGCCCCTCGCTTCCGTCCCCACGACATCGGCTTCAATCGAAATCGGATCTCCCCGCGAAGCTTTTTTTGCCTGGATGCCCTATATCGTGCTGATCCTGGTAACCGTTGCATGGACCGGCCCGTGGTCGCGCCTGCCGCTCCTGAGTCTGTTCAAGCTCACGGTCACCGCGAAATCTTCGGTGACGCAAAATGCCCTGGCCTCAACGTTTAATTTCACCCCACTCGCCGCCGGCACCTCTATCCTGTGCGCCTGGCTGGTCATCCTGGCCATCCTGCGTCCGCAGGGACGGATCATTCAGCAGGTGTTTGTCCGCACCTTCCGACAGATGTGGGGGGCTTTGCTGGTGGCGGCGTTCATTTTTGGGCTGGCTTACATCTTCGTTTACACCGGCATGGCCAATTCGCTGGCCTTCGAGCTTTCAAAGATCGGCGTCTGGTTCGTGGTGCTGGCGCCCGTTCTTGGTTGGATCGGCGTGGCCCTCTCGGGCAGCAATACCGCCACCAACGCCATGTTTGGCCCGGTGCAGGCGGTCACTGGGAGACTTCTGCATCTACCTGTCTTGCTGTTGCCTTCGCTGAACTCCGTCGGAGCCGAGGTAGGGAAACCGATCGCGCCCCAAACCGCCAGCGTGGGAGTCTCCACAGGCAAATTCGTGCGCAGTGAGGGTCAGGTAATCCGGCACAACATGGGTTGGACGCTTATCGTACTCGGCTATCTGATTCTGATTGCACTGCTCTTCTACTACGTGTTTCCCAACCGCATGGCAGTGTAGCAAAATGGCGATCCGCCAGCGCGGAAATCCGCCCTTGAAGCGGGCTCTACCCCGCGGTTGGGGCCGCCATGACAACCGTGCGGCGCTCTGTTGCGCCGCCGTGCAAGCTATAGGCAATCATTGCCGCGATCAGCGCAAGCGTGGCGCTTCCGTAAAGGCTTGCCGACCAACTGCCGAAATGCTCATACAGCAGCGCCGCAATGCCACCGCTGAAAATGGACGCCACTCCCTTGGCGGAGTACAGCACCGCGGTATTCGACGTCGCGCAGCGTGTCCCGTAGTAATCGCCGAGAATCGCCGGAAACAGCGCATAGATCTCGCCCCAGGTGAAAAACGCCAGAACCATCGTCACAATAAACAACGTGCCCGACCATCGGCCGATCGTAGCCACCGCCAGCAGGCACGCGGCGTGCAGCGTGAAGGCCACAATGATCGTCACCTCGCGTCTGCTGTGGTCTGAAACCCAGCCCCAGAAAATCCGGCTCATGCCGTTAGACAGCGCCCCAAGCGAGGTCGCCGTTGCCAGCGCCGCCGCGCTGATGCCCCACGACGCTGCAATCGGACCGGCATTGAGCGTGAGCAGCAACCCGCCGATCACCATCATGACAAACGCGGCATACAAAAGATAAAACTGCACCGTACCCAGCATCTCGCGCGTGGTGTATTGATGGCGCCCAAGCGCCGGCGTGGTCTTCTGTGCCGGCCATTGGCGATTTTCGGGAACCGACTTCGTATACACGTCAACGGGCGCAGGATGCCGCAAAAACTGCGCCACGATCAGAATCACCAGCCCCTGAAAAATTCCCGTCCACAAGAATGTGGCGCGATAACCCTGTTTCTCAATTGATGAATGGATAAACGGAATGAACAGCGCCGTGCCGCCGCCGAACCCCGCAGCCATGATCCCAACCGCCAGGCCGCGCTTGTCCTGAAACCATTTCAGCGCCGATCCCATCGAGCCTGCGTACACCAGCGCGGCCCCGATCCCCGCCAGCACATACAGCGCGTATAGCATCGGCAGCGAGGTGGCATAGCCCAGTCCGGCCCATCCGATTCCGCAGAGAATGCCCGCGACGGTAATGAACCCTCGCTGGCCCAGCTGATCAATCAGCCAACCTTGTGCCGGCTGCACCCAAGTCTGGAACAACACAAATAACGTGGCGGCCGTTTGAATCTCCGAAAGCTTCCATCCCG